>CETM01007078.1_pt1 | contig 26340 bp, 23 predicted proteins | sample 361451 | NCBI WGS metagenome assembly CETM01 (sample SAMEA2622690, study PRJEB7988) | marine metagenome | isolation source: saline water (ENVO:00002010), including
CTTGTTGTTCTTCATTAGAAACTCACGTTCCAGTGCGCCGCACGACGTCGCGTTCTCGTTATAGACGATTCGCTCAAATTTTACAAAAAACGCGATTTTTTGCGAAACTGGCCTATAATCTTAATTTTCATGTGGTTTTTTGTCCATTTATGAAGTAAACGAGAGTATCATGAGCATTACCGCACCCGGTCGACCGTGGAAGGGGAGCCAATGGACTACGCGTCGAGTGGCGTGGACATAGATTCAGAGTCAGAGGCGATTGCTAGTCTGATTGGTGCTCTCTCGGCCTCTGGCAGGAAAAGTGGCGTCAGAGGCGCTCCAGTGGACCTACCTGGCGGTTTCGGGGGAATAATTGAATTCGGGGACTCCAGACTTGCTCTGGCCACCGATGGCGTTGGATCGAAACTTCAGATTGCCAATGAGGTTGGGCGTCTGGAGGGAGTTGGAATTGACTGTGTGGCAATGAATGTGAATGACTTGATTTGCGTGGGTGCTGAGCCGATCGCCTTCGTGGACTATATTGCAGTTCCTGAGACTGATCCTGCAGTTCACGCTGCTCTTGGTTCCTCCCTTTCGGAGGCGTGTTCAATCGCTCGAGTCACTCTAGCAGGAGGGGAGACCGCAACCCTTCCAGGGATAGTGAAAGAGTTGGACATGTCTGGGACGGCTTTGGGGTGGTTTCCGGAGGGAGGGGAGATCACTGGTTCCAAGTTAGAGCCGGGGGACGTCATTATTGGTTTGCCAAGCAGTGGAATTCACTCAAATGGTTACACTTTGGTAAGAGCTGTGTTAGAGAGGTCTGGGCTGGGTCTTGATTCACCGGCGCCATTCAAGGCTGAGCATCCAGGGAGGGATGTCAAGAGGTTCCCAAACAACGAGGGGGCAGTGAGTATCGGGGAAATTCTCCTGAATCCGACTAGGATTTACGTCGACCCCGTAACCGACCTGATTAATCTGTGCAGGTCAGGAGGAGGGCCTTGTGAAATTGGCGAAATAAGAGCCATTGCTCACATCACAGGAGGTGGGCTCTCAAACCTACTACGTCTTCACGGATCTCTTGGGTGGCACATCGAAAGCCCGTTGCCAGTACCTCCAGAATTTGAGTGGATTGCCAAGGTCGGGAATGTGAAAGCCAGGGAGATGCATAGGACATTCAACATGGGCATGGGCATGGCGATTGCTGTTTCGAGTGAGGCTGCTGAGGCCGTTAGTTCTTGGATAGCGGAGAGGCTCCCAGGGACACAAATTGTCGGTAAAATAACAGATAGTGGCCACAAAGTTACCCATGCTGACAGCAGGGTTTCCTTCGATCACTACTGATCTATTATGACGTCAATACCTTGAGTCATGAGGGTGTCGCGGTGGTGTGGTGTCGGACGAGCCAAGAGGGTGGCCCGGAGTTGTCCATAGGGAAGGACGTACCCTGATGAGGGTGGATGAGAGGCCCGATCAGGGGCGTCGGGGGCCTGCTGCCAAGGGAGGGAGGGCTTTCCTCAATCCGGCCATGGCAGGTAGCAGGACCAGGAGTGTTCTGCTGATGCAACACGCGATTGAAAGTGGGATGCTGGGCGATGGAACAATATACGCGCTAGATGGTTTGGCGGCTACTGGAGTGCGTGCTCGAAGGTGGGTCAACGAATTGCCCGCAGAAAGCGCGGAGAGGCTAGATATCGTCATGGGCGATCTCGATGAAGAGTCTCTATCCTGGGCAGTTAGAAACCATAACGAGTTTCCACCTGTTCATGGTAAGGGGGAGCTTAATGCAGTCATAGGTGACCTGAGGGCGATGGTTCTCAATCATGGCAGACACTGGGTTGACATCGATCCGTATGGTTCGCCTGTTCCGTTTCTTGATACAGCTGTTCAATCGTTGGCCAGAGGAGGCGTGATTGAGGTGAGTGCAACAGATACGGCAGCATTGACTGGTTCATCGAAAGACCCACTACTAAGGAGATACGGAGCGAGAGTGAGGACCGATGGTCTTGCTCACGACTCAGCGTTGAGAGTACTCTTGGCGACTCTTGCCAGAACAGCTGCAAGGCATGACAGGGCCATAGTGCCCCTGTTGTCGGTCTGGGATTCGCATCACCTACGTGTTTCGGCTCGTACGATTAAGAGGAAGGGTACGGCTAGTGAGGTGGAGGATAATCTTGGCTGGAGAGTCCACTCGCCCAACTCGGATGAGGTCTTATCCTCTATCAAATCGGGGCTGCATCCAGAGACATCTCTAGAGACGTTGCCAATGGACTGCATGTTGCCGCTCTCGTACCCCGTTATGAGGGGTGACGACAGAGTATCGGGCCCAATGTGGATAGGTGGCATGGGCGATGAGGGAGCCATGGCTTCGATGACTGAGGAAAGGGCTCTGTCCATGTGCTCGGCCACCTATGAGCGGGATGATGTGGCCGGTTGGACAGAGGAGGACTTCACAAGGGAGAGGAGGAGGGTTTGCAGGAGTGTTAAGAACATACATGAGGAGTCTCGGGTCATTGACTCGGCGCACCACATTGTGGTGGACGACCTTTCTAGGTGGCTAGAGACCCCGGGTCCTCCGAGTCCGAGAGCCTTGGTCGAGTGCCTAGAAAATTCGGGGTTCAAGGCGGGACTGACCCACTATGGCAAGCCATCAATCAGAACTGATGCGCCTTGGGATGAGATAGTGAGTTCAACAATGTCTCTTCAACCGCCGATGTAGGACATCTCGACCCTCTCTCGGTTGGCTGTTTCTTCTGACCTGATCTCAGAGTATCTATCTTGGCGGTCCTCCCAGTGTTGCCTTATTATCGCCTCAATTTCACTGTCTGAAGACCCATTCCTTAGGGGCGTCAATAAATCCAGGCCGCGATTTGCAAACAGACAGGTGAAGAGTCTCCCATCCGCAGAGATTCTAGCTCTAGTGCAATGTTTGCAGAACGGTTCTGTGACGCTGGTTATTATGCCGACCTCGTCGCCCTTTGGGAGAAGGTATCTCTTTGCAACGTCACTGTTGCTGCGAGATTCCAGGGGTTCAAGTCTACCGATGATATCCCTGATTTCCTCCGCTGTAACAACCTCATCTAGACTCCAGCCATTTGTATTCCCCACGTCCATGAACTCGATGAACCTGACAGCTATGTCCCTATCCGAGAATCTCTCTATCAGATCCAGTATCTCGTCTTCGTTCGATCCCTTTCTCACAACCGTGTTAATCTTGATTGGCCCCAGGCCAACCGATTCCGCGGCCTCAATCCCCGCTAACACGGAAGCGACGGTGTGTCCGGAGTCGGTAATTGCCGCAAATGTCGCTTCGTCTATTGCATCCAGACTAACAGTGACCCTGTCCAAACCTGCGGCGGAAAGGGCGGGTGCGTACCTTGGCAAGAGGACACCGTTAGTCGTCATAGCAATCTCGACATTTCTCAGGGCGAGCATTGAAACCAGCTCATGCAGATTCCTCCGGAGAAGTGGCTCACCACCAGTTAGGCGTATTTTCTCTACTCCCAGGGAAGCGAATATGGCAACCAACCTGTCTATTTCCTCGAAAGTCATGATGTGGGATCGTTCCATGAAAGGAAAGTCCTTTCCAAAGACCTCTCTTGGCATGCAATAGCGGCATCGAAAGTTACACCTGTCGGTAACTGAAACCCTCAGATCTCGAAGGGGTCTGCCCATTCTGTCTGTTACTTCGCGTCCCGCCACACACCTTGGAGAGGAGGGATGACGATAGTGATACCTGAGCAAGCCTTGAAGAATGACGGGATGGTACGGGAGTCGAGAGAGATGTTGAGCTTCAGCCCCAAGGCCAAGGAAATGCTAGATCATTTCGCTGAAGCGACTGAGGAAATTAGCGAGGTCTGCCTCAGAATCGAAATTACCGGAAGGAGCAAGGAAGGTTTCCAGTACGATTTGCAATTTATCGAGAAGAAGGATGCGAAGGAGGGGGATGTGGAACTGGAGGTAGAAGGAATGGTAGTTTTCGTCGACCCAAGGAGTGCTAAGTACCTAGAGGGGACCACCCTCGACTACGAAGAGACCCTGATGGGCGGAGGATTCAGTTTCGACAATCCTAACCCGCTATGGATGGATGAAATTTCCAAGGCCGTTGCAGAGATTATTGAGTCCGAAGTCAACCCTGCCGTCGCCTCGCATGGGGGCCATGTCGAATTGATGGGCGTGGAGGACGGAAGGGCGGTGATTGTGTTCGGGGGCGGATGCCAAGGTTGTGGGATGGCAGACGTTACTCTGAAACAGGGGGTGGAGAGTATGATCAAGGATCACGTTCCTTCAATAGCGGAGGTCATTGATGCTACTGATCACGCCGCTGGTACTAACCCATTCTACTAATCAGTGAATCATCGGGACATCGTCCTCATCATCAGGACCAGGGGCTGGTAAAGCAGTAGACTGGGCTCTTTCAAAGGCCTCCCGAACCCTCTCTTCTATACTCCGGGCATCCTCTAGAAGCTCCTGAACCGGAATCTCCATGTCCAATATCTCACTCAATCCATCGATGGCCATCAATGCTGCACGGGCATCGGGGTACATTGGGTTGCACTCGGCCAGAAGGGCCGTTACTTCGAGGCCCCTCCTCTCTCCCTCGGCTATCAGGTATCCAGAAATTCCAGAAACTATTCCATGCTGAATCTGCTGAACGCCGGCGTCATTCAGCCTATCTCTCCCGGATGAGGTTGATGAGACCCCCCATAGATCGCTTTCCTCCTTGATCCCCAAATCGTTGCTGACGACCCCATCAACTACTATCAGCCTCTCAAACCCGCCTTTTGTGAACCACTCCAATACTGTTTCCCCGAAGTATGCATCATTCTCGGGGGGGAATTGTATCTCAGCGGTGAATACCCCTATCCCATCGCCCTGGTAAACTCTGACAGGATGCTTAGGGACTGAATCGTGGATTAGTGCGATGGCGGGGAACTTTGGGTGCATCACGGTACCCATGGGAGAAAGTTCGAGTGATTTGATTAGGTGTGTAGCCGCTATTACCCCTACTGAGCCGACTGTTGAAAAGCCGCAAATTGCTGTGCCTCCGAGTTTGGAGGGGTCGGCATTGGCATGAAGGACCAATGGGTATCCGGCGCTGGAGTCTTCCGCCATTGCATGCCCCTCTGCTTTGAGCAATTTAATGGTAGCCCGGGTTTCAATGACGGGTTTTCTGGCTTTGTTAAGGAATGTTGAGAAATAATAACTTGATAATTGGTTGCTCCGTGCGCTGTTGCATGGGTGAAGAGGACAGTGGTGTCATGGGGAGGATATACATCAAAGTCGGATCGGAGGAGATTGACTTGACTGGTGAAGAGGGAGATGTCTCGGATAGTTTCGGGAAAATACTGAAGACTGACACGTGGCAGTCCGCGCTCTCGAAAATTCGTCGGTCAAGAGACGCGGCGATAGAGGAGGCGACTGAGAGAGCGCGGATGGCCGGGATTCCTGAGAGGGGTTCATCGTTCAAGCAGCTATTGGCATCTTGCGGGGTCGACAAGACCTCAGACGTGATTCTTGCCTCTATTCACTATCTCAGAAATGTGGAGCGGGAGCGGGACACGCCGCCCAGAGAAATAAGAAGGTTGATTTCACAAACGGGGGAATGGACTGAGGAAGAGGTTGAGAAATGGAATTTATCCCTATACATCAACAGGATGATTGAGGGGGAGTTGTTGTCTTATCCTGCAGGGAGCCAAAAGAAAAACAGGTTCGTCGTTCTCACCGACGCTGGGCTCGATCATCTCGAAGACCTGTCTATGTGAGGGATGGCATGGAAGACCCCCCCAAGGACTGGTCATTTACCTCGCACATAGGTGCCGATTTGCGGGGAGCTGAGCTTTCTGGTGCCAATATGAGAAGAGCCATCTTAGATGGGGCGGACCTCGAGGGTGCCGATCTTTCAGGAGCGGACCTCAGGGAGGCCTCGTTGAAGGGCGCGAATCTCATGAAGGCAGCATTGGACGGCGCGGACATGCGAGGAGCTCGTCTCATCAAAGCGAGGCTTGGACTGTCAAACATGCAAGGGGCCAGACTAGATGGCGCGGACATGCGAGGGATCCGAGGCAGATACGCGGTATGGAGGGATGCAAACTACTGGGATGCCAAATTGGACGACTCTCTCCTCAAGGCTCTAGAGAAGAAGTGGCCCAGAGAGTGACTACTCGGGTGCCATCCTCTCTTGCAAGCCGGATCTCATCCAATCTGGGACGGGGATCTTCGACCTCACCTTGTCCATGCTGGTGCAGACTGTGACCTGCTTCGCTTTCCAGCAAAGTATTCCATCCTGATTCCTGAACTCGTAATGCCACTCTACTGAGGTTTTTCCAATCCGTGGGACGGTGATTGTGCATTGTACAGTGTCCCCATATGAAATTGGATTGAGGAACTCTGCCTCGCTATGGACCAGAGGGAAGGCTATTCGACGCTCGCTCAGGATTTCGTTGTAGTGCAGGCCGCATGAGTGCTCCCATGACTCCTCATAGAACCTATGTGCCAGATCCCAAAATCGGGGGTAGTACACTATCTTGGCCAGATCTACCATCGGGAAGTCGACCCTCCTGGTCGAGGTGTAAGCCATGGACGCGCGTGGGGGTGCGTCTTGATGAACGTCATGGCTGTATTGCATTGGTTGATTGATGGCGGACCCACCGCGATTCGAACACGGGTTACAAGCTCCGCAAGCTCATGTGATATCCAGGCTACACTATGGGTCCAGCGCCTTTTCGACCGACGGCTTCTGTTTAACCCCGACGGTTCAGGACGACGTGTGTGTGATTAGTCTTGAAATGCGAACCTGTCCAGATTCTTTCTCCAACGAACTCTATTTCTTCCTCTGAGAAGTATGCATGGATTGCCTTTGATATCGACATGGATGGATCCAACCCCTTCTGCTGGAAGTATTCCTTCTTGTTTCCGAACCCAGTGGCCTGTACTCTTTTGCTGAACCTCTGCCCCAATGCACTGATTGTAATAATGTGGCGGCCGTCGGCCGTTTTTTGCTCCGAATCACGAATTATTTCCTCAATGATAAGTTTGAATTCCGAAATACCCTCTTTCTGAGTTGCTTTTTTCTTGTCTTCCCCTACCTTTCCTAGGCCTGCAAGGAGGATTTCGGCCTCTCGGTCGGCCTTCCTTGACTCGTCTTCCAAACTGGCCTTCCTTTTCGCCAACCTCTCGCAGTCATCGATGTGGTGGCCTAGTTCATTGCAGAATGAGCACTTCCTATCTTCCTCAATCCAGAGCGTAGATGTTGTGCCATTTTTGTGCATTCTTTTTTCTATTGAAAGAAGGGAAGAGCATTCTTCTTGTAAGTATGAAGAGGGCTTGATTCCGTAATGCGGGAGTTTGAACTTTGGATTCTCTTTGATTAGCCGACCATAGAGGAAGTTGAATCCCGCTTGTCCTTCCCTGGTTTTGTATCTCAAAAGGCCCTTGACGAACTCTTCTGGGGTGAAGGGGGGGGCTACGTGTATTTTGGATATCCAGTGATGGGGGTCCTTGAACTCGATAAGTAGCAAATCCGAACAATTGCTAACTAGATACGCAGAGGGCTTTATCCCGAGATTCTTGAGGTTAAAACTTGGGTCCTCTTTGATTAGCCGATCATAGAGGGTTGTGAAGGTGACTGGTTGTTCTCTCTTTTTTTGCCTCAATAGGCCCGCAGCGAAATCCCCGGGAGTGAAGTCCAATTTCGGGAACTCTGAAGATTCTGTTAGAAGATTTATCCGTGATTTTTTTGGCTTCATCTGAGGTTTTTCCGGCTTCCCCCCGAATAGTCCCCCGAGAAATCTGGTAAATCTCCTCCAGAGGGTGTTCTCGGGTTTCTCCGGTCTCTTGCGGGATGTTGATTTGGGTTCCTTTGGTTTTACAGGCTCTTTCTTCAATAAGATTCCATGAAGTTCGGGAAACTGATTCTCGATTAGGGGTTCGTTGATCCTAAAAGACCACTCTATGTACTCAAACAACTTGGCTATGTTGCTCGGTTTGCTTCTGAATGCCCGTCTCCATGAGTCCTGTCCGGGAGTTCCTTGGGGCATTCCTGGAATCTTCAGGTGCTGATTCAGTGCATGGGCCTTCGCCCAGTTGCATTTGTGGCACAAAATTAGGAAGTTCTCATCCGTATTATTGCCGCCTATGCACAAGTCGACGATGTGGTCGGGGGTCGATTCTCTTCGATCTAGGGGGGTCTTTTTACTTGGTGTTGAAATCATGATGGTTGAGCATATAGGGCATCTTTTTCCTGCTGCTTCCAATACTTTCCTTTTGATATGCGCGGGGATTTTCCGGTTTGTGGGAGGTTCATTCGAGAAGATATAGGAGACAGATAGGGCTTGGAATCTACGTATCCTATCGACTAATTCATTATCATCAACCAATGAGTCACCCCTCCACACTGCTCGTGGGACTCAAATGGAGTTGTTGGGGATAGATAAATGCATCACATATTCAGCGGGAGGACGGTCTTCCAGCGTGGCTCGGCCAACTTCTTGGAGTTGGGGCCGGTCTTCACGTTCTTCGTCTTGTGAGTAAGAATTCCGTGCATACCCTCGACTGAGAACTTGACCCTGAGCTCGAACGCTCTGTCCCTCTCGGCGATCTGCATCTGCTCGGGGTCGAGCTCGGTGCTTGTCGAGGGCTCCTCGTCACCATCGTTGTACAGGGTGACGGTGCTTCCCTCAATGGAGGCCCTCGGCGAGAAGTCGTAGTCCCTGGGGTCCTCCATCAGCACGTTGGCATCGATGACGAGCTTCTCGCGGACAGTGACCTTGGTGATCTCCATCGACTTGACCATGGCAGTGCCAGATATGCCGAGTTCAAAGCACTTCGCACTAGCGAGGCACCCTCACGGGCCCACTTCGCTGAGCCTCAGAACGAATACCACGACCCTGGCTGATAGGTCCCAGTCGTTTCCTTGGTCCGGGTCGACACCGTCAACCGGCAGATCCGGATCGCACTGGTCGGCCGTGATTGTCCACTGCCACGTGCCCTGCCCGAATCTCTCGCCGGCCTCGTTGAGAAGGGCTGCTTCCAGGATGCTCTTGGAGTCGGATGTAACCGTGTAGCCACTTTCTGGGTAGGAGTTCATCTGGCCCCTGTCGATTGAGGCTGATGAGTTCTGTGTCACGTTATCCTGCTGTGTGGAGGAGAAGGAGCTCCATCCTGACTGCATGTCTATAGATAGCGTGAAGTTGTCCTCAGGCCACATTATCGGCAGGAGGTCCCTTGCAAGTGTGAGTGTCGCGTTGACTTGCATCACCCTCGCCCCAAGGCCTGGCTCGTGCTCTATTGTGAACGACTGGCCTTGTTCCAAGTAGCCGGACCATCCGAAGTCCAGAATCTGCTCCTCCCATACTACGTTGAAGGTGCGAGACGTGACCATTAGGGACCAGATCGCGGTAGAGGTAGCTCCCTTGTCATCCACAACTGTGATCGAGCCGGTCCTGTTTCCCGATTCGTCTATGGTGAGTTCTGCCATCGGGGACACTGAGTCGGCATCGTTAGAAGGGTCGCCGTCGTTATTTGAGTCCGACATTATGTTGAAGTCCCAAATGAACTCCATGCTGGCTCCCTCTGGATCAAATGATTCGCTGGCGTCTAATGTCGCTGTATCGCCCGCTCTGATGTAACCGGGCATTTCGAGGACCACCGTGGGCGCTGAATTCACGAAGAGTGAAACAGAGGCCCTGTCAGTCTCGCCTGCGTCGTTTAGTACAGTCACTCTGACATCATGGTACCCCGAACTTAGGAAAGTGTGGCTAACAACTCCCTGTTTGGTAGTCTTCTGGTTTCCATCGCCAAAATCCCACTGATACTCATCTACTATGGTGGGATTAGGCGTCGATGATTCCCTAGCGTCGAAATTGACTGTTTCTCCGACGTTTATCTCCGTCTGGTCAGCACTTATCCTTGCATTGGGGGCCGAGTTTCCTATTCCAGAGCACCCCGCCAGAGATGTCGCTAGAATCATCGCTATGATTGCGATAGTGGAGTTGATTGTGCCCGTCACAGTGCTCTTGCATGGACTTGTACTCATATGGCTGTTGGGTGGTTCAAGTCGTAGTGCGCGATTGAGAGGGTTCATGGGAGAAGCGGTAGGGCGCATGTACGTGTCAAGTATGCTGGACGGAATGAGGGTCCTTGGATTCGACCTGGAGACCACAGGCTTTGACCCAAGATCAGAACGAGTCGTGGAGTTTGCTCTGGTGGGTAGCGATGCAGATGGGAGACACATGAAAATCCAGTCACTGGTCAATCCGGGAAGGAAAATTCCGCGGAATGCAACAGAGGTGCATGGGATTACCGACTCTGATGTCAGAGATTCGGGGCTTTTCGAGAGTCACTTCAAGGAATTGTCAGATGCGATTTCAGATTCAGTGATAGTGGGCCACAACGTGATTGATTTTGATTGGAGGTTTCTGGAGATGGAATGCTTGAGGGCTGGTGTTGAGGTGCCGGTCCCCCGGGCAATACTGGACACTCTCGTTATTTCTAGGCGATTGATGGTCCCAGGGAGGCATAGATTGGGAGATCTCTGTCAAAGATTTGGCATTCCACTCGATGGAGCACATAGGGCAGGGGCCGATGCTAGTGCGACGCTCCTTCTCCTGTGGAAGATAATGAAGAGCTACCCAGAAAAGTTCGAAGGTAGTTTGGACGACGTCCTGGATTCACTCTCTAATTGACTTTAGCAGGGGATCCCATGGGAGAATCTCGGACCAATCTCCGAGATGCATGACCTTGCCGTCTGCCTTGGCACTTCCAATGAAAATTGGGCCATCGTGTTCAGAATCGATGAGTTCTTTCATGTGTTCAAGGGCTTGGTCTCTCAGAAGGGCGCCGAACTTCTGCTCGGACCTTCCAACTTCACCCTCATCCCCTATGGGGGGAGCTCTCTCGAAAAGGGCGGCCCCGGAATTCGGATCGAACCTCACTAGGTTTACCACTTCATCCCTGAAAACCCCGCCTGGTGGCAATGTTCCATCTCTTCGAGCTGCCCACCAAGTCGGGCACCATGCCTTCCACTCGCAAAATCCGCATGATTGGCTTTCTGGTGTTCCCTCAAGTGGGGTTTCGCTATGCCTCATCCCCTCCCATGCAATCATTGCATCATCCAACACCGACGGTCCTTCTGCCCTGTGGACGGTCTGGTTGGAGGAGTACCATCCCTCGGCATGTAGAGGGGGGTGGTCGGGGTTGTTTTGTTTGATCAGGTCTCTGTAAAATCGGAGTTGGCGGCTTACCTTCTCGTTGAGATCTATCTTCGGTGGCTTTCCAGTTTTGAGATCTGCCACTACCCACCCAGTAGAGTTCCCGTCTTCGTCCAAATCTGCGATTAATAGGTCCAACCTCCCCATAAGGCGGCCGCATTCCGAGACAAGCGTTCCCTCATTTGCTAGAACCATTGATTGAACGTTCCTCCACATCCCCACAGATACCCCGGAAAGTGCGGTCTTTTCCATCCGAGACTTTGAGAATAGGATGTTTAGAGCTCCTACAAGTCCGTCATGTGCCTTTGTTATCATCTCATCTTTCCACCTGGGGTGTCGAGGGGTGTCGAGGAAGGCCTCCTTCTCCAATGCCCAGTGGCGATCCAATATCGCTTTCGCAGTGGGTGGCAGCCAACCAATTTCTGACTCTTCCCTGTCTGAAAGATCAAGGTTGCAAATATCTTCTACGGAGTTGTGTACGGCAGTACCCATGGCTGCTGGCATGCTGGCCTTTCTTGGTAGTCTCTGCCTAGAGAGCCAGTACTTTCGAGGGCATTCCTCGTATCTGCTCCATGATGAAGGAGATAGTTGGTGCGCGACGAAATTCTCATCCATTATTGGGCCCCCGGACGTCTCCTTATGCTATGGCGAGTGTGCCAAGAGTTAGAAGCACTTGCGCTCATTGGAGGCCATGAGCCCCGACCCCGTAATCGACATTGACGAGGAAACCAATGCATCAGGAGCACTAGTCATCAACTGCTTTCCTTCGGTTGGATTCGTCAGCAGCATAGTGGCTCACTTCCTAGTAGACAAGTTGGGTTTGGAGTTGATTGGGGGTGTGAGACACCCCGGACTTCCCCCTGTTTGTCTAGTTCAGGATGGCATGCCTCTTCCACCTATGCGATTCTATGGGGGCGAGCCGATTTGTACTGTGGACCGGTGTGACAAGGTGATTTTAATCGCATCAGAAATTCAGATATCACCGGAGCTGAAGCTACCAATAGCCAGCAAAATCCTAGATTGGATGAGCGATTCTGGAGCTGGAACATCGATAATGATTGATTCTTATGCACATGGCGAGGGGCAGAAGCATTCGATTTTTGATGAAGATCAGTCACCGGACTCTGTGGTCGGGATTGGCTCCACAGAAGCCGCCAAGGAAATTCTGAGACAAATTGGAGCCCCCCTTCTGAATCAGGGGGTAGTCGGCGGGATGACTGGAGTGATGCTCGGGGAGAGCCGAAGAAGGAGGGTGGACTCTCTTGCGATTCTAGCTGAATCCGGAGGTGAATTCGGAGGAGGGGGGATTCCTGATGCCAGGGCTGCCGCACGAATTATTGAGTGCCTAGATGGTTTACTTCCGGCGGTTCAGCTTGACCCGGAGCCACTCTTGGAGGAGGCTCAGAGGATTGAAGCCCAAATCAGGGAGATGATGGCTCTGAGCCTGAACTCGGAAAGTGATGTTGTGAGCCCCCCCAGTACAATGTACGGTTAGTCAGAACTCCCCGAGCGTCGCTTGCCTCTCTTCGGGTAGGTTCTCCAGTATTGCCCCCCCTAGGAGGTTGTCCAAGTCCTCCTCGGATAGCACCCTTACTCCAAGCCTGTTGGCCTTTTCCAGTTTGGATCCTGCCGCCGAGCCAGCTACGAGATAATCCAGTTTACCCGAAACAGAGGAGGAGATTTTGCCGCCTTCTGATTTTATCGATAGCGCTATCTCTTTCCTTGGCCTACTCAGGGTTCCTGTTATGCAGAAGGTACTGCCTACGAGGAGGCCGCTCTTCTCCGCGACCTCGTCCTCAACTATCTCTAGTTGCGAGTAGAGATCGAGTATGTCTTCCTTTCTCTCGGCAATTCCATCCAAGAGTAGCGCTGCTACCGTTTCACCTATCCTGTCTATGGAAGTTAGCCTCTGGATTGATTGGTCTCTGTTTTCCAGCATTTCAATCAATTCTTCTAGGTTTGCAATCTCAGAGCAGACAAGTGATGCGATTTCGGGGCCTATCCGAGGCAGGCCGAGGGCAGCGATGAAGTTGCTCAGAGTCATGGTTCGGCTAGCCTCTAACTCGTGCAGAATATTACTGGCTGACTTCTCGGCCATTCTCTCCAAGCCCAGAAGTTCTTTCTCCCTCTCGCTGAGCCTGTAGAGATCTGCTAAGCTTGAGACTAGCCCCGTGGAGCACAGTTGCTCAGCTAGCTTCTCCCCTATGCCGTCCATTTCCAGCTTCCTGCACCAATAGAGGATAGCCCTCTCCAACCTGGAGGGGCAATTCAGATTCATGCACCTGATGAAAGCCCCGTCCTCGATCAGTGCTGTCTGGCATCGCGGGCAATCTGTGGGCATTGGTATGCTTACCCTAGGCGGGAGTGGGAGGTCAAAGGCGGTTCCGTCGGAGTGCTTCCTGCCAGAGAGGTCGGCATCCTGAGCGGGTCCGAGGACTTCTACGATCTTGGGGATGACGTCCCCCCTGCGAACTACTCTAACCTTGTCTCCTATCATCATCCCCAACCTTTCTACTTCACCACGATTGTGGAGTGTAGTGCTCTCCACAGTGACTCCGGAGACGACAACTGGTGCGACTTTAGAAACGGGAGTTACGTTTCCGGTTCTGCCGGTTTGCCATTCGACTCCCATGAGCACGGTTGTAGCTTCTTCCGGAGGAAATTTCCAAGCCAGGGCCCATCTTGGGTGGTGTGCTGTTCGTCCTAGGAGTGTTCTTTTTTCGAGCCTGTCGAGCTTGATTACCACGCCATCAAGCTCCCACGGGGCCTTTTCTCTTTCCTCGGTCCACCTTCTGGTTATCCCTAGGATCGTGTCGGCTGTTTCTTGATCGTTGCCACCCGAAACGACTTCGTTCCCTGCGGCCTTAATTCCGATTGACTCAAGCCACGAAATAACATCTGAATCGAATGCGAATGGCGGTGGTTCAGGACTATCTGGATGTCTTGTTGATTCAGAGGGGAACTCAACTCCGTAAGCTAGGAATTCCAAGTCTTCAGCCCTGCCCTTTCCTGCATCAATATGCTTCTGCCTCAGAGAGCCGGCAGCCAGGTTTCGGGGGTTAGGTGCTATTTCTGAGTATTTTCTATTGAAAATTTCCAGAGGCATGACGACCTCGCCCCTGACATGGCAATCGCCTTCCCATCCAATGGCCTCGGGGATGTTTGGGATTCTCCTCGCATTTGCTGTAACGTCCTCGCCCCTTACCCCATTTCCCCTTGTGGCGGCTCTTACCAGCCTGCCTCTCCGGTATTCTAGTGAGAGCGCAGAACCATCGAGTTTGGGTTGGCAGACGAACCTGCGACCGTTGGCCGTCGTCTGGGAAACGAAATGCCTAACCTCTTCCTCTTTGTTGGCCTTATCGAGGCTTCGCATGGGGAACTCGTGGTCGACCTTCACTGATCCCGGAGGAGGATCGGAGCCGACTCTCATCAGCTGTGGATGCTCAGGATCAAGAGATTTCAGCTGATCCCATATTTCATCAAATTCTGCATCACTAATCTGAGGAGATGCTTCGTTGTAGTAGAGGTTTGAGTGAAAGGCGATGAGCTCCGCTAGCTCTTCTATACGCGCCTGGTTCCCCGGGCCATCTGTGGATGCTCCCACCATGAATTTCGAGGAGGGGGTGCCCCCTTGAACCTGCGGTTTTTGCCGGGATAAGATGGGTGAAAAACGATGATTTCTCCTCTTGATGATTAGTGGTGGGCCTGCCAGGATTTGAACCTGGGTCGCGCGACCCCCAGCCGCGAAGTATAGGCCAAGCTAACCTACAGGCCCCATTAGGGAACTGTGCGCGCGAGTCGCACATCAAAGCCCTGTCGCTACATCACTGCTCTCTGGCAATGCTGAATGGAGCGACTTCGTCTATTAGCTCCACATGGCCCAAGAACATCCTCCTGCAGCAGTATCTTTCGAGTCCTGCGTCGTCCATGGCCTTGCTTGGGTCCTCTCCTTCTGCAACTGCCTTCTTGTAGTCCTCGTATGCGTGCGCGATAACCTTGCCGCAGCTCCAACATCTTACTGGAATTATCATCTTCTTTACCTCACCTGTACGACTTCTGCCACTTCTTCCGGGCACCGCGTCCCATTTGATGCTTGGGTTCCTTCCTTCGAGGGTCGTTCACGAGTAGGCTTCTGTCGAACCTCAGGTACTCGTCGCGTAGTTCCTCGTCGTCTCCTTCGGCCCCACCGTTCCACTTTACCAGACCTCTAGCGATTGCGGTTCGAATTGCATCTACTTGTCCCATCTGTCCGCCTCCTTCGACGTTAACGATAACATCTACGTCCCCGAGTCGGTTCATAGCCTCGGCAATTTTTACGGGCTCTAGGGCCTTTCTTTGTGCCAGACTAGGTCCCATGATGTGAATTGGTTCGCCATTTACCCTGACTCTTCCCTTTCCATTCCTCACTGTGGCTCTGGCAACTGCGGTCTTCCTCTTCCCACTGGTGTTCACTGCCACCTTCTTCGCCTTCTTCCTAGCCATATCACTCATCCTCCCATCTTGTTGAGTCCACTCCTAGGGCAGAGCTGATCTCACCCAATCGGACGAACTTCAGAGGCAGTGGCCTGTCGATTCCTGCTGTGTCACCCCATACGTGCCCATCTGGAAGCTCATCACCACCCAGGTTCGAGGGAGTCCCTATCATGACTCTCAAATCCCTGAGTGAATTACGGCCACTGCTGTTCTTTTGGTAAGGCAGCATCCCTCTAACGGTTCTCTTCAGAATCTGATCTGGCATCCTTGGGAAGAATGGTCCCTTCCTTGCGTGGTTCAGCTTGTACTTGGCCCTGTAGTCACCCAGGACCCTCTTCCTTGGTCCTGAAACTATTGCCTTCTCTGCATTTAGGATTATTACGCGCTGCTGGCCGCCGTTCTTCCGGGCTGTAAGCATCTCGGACGCTACATGGCTGGCCAATCGGCCAAGTACCTTATCACTGGCGTCATACACCAAAGTGCTGGAATTACCCAAGGATCCTCACCTCCTTGCCCTCTGGGTTCTCCTTCATCAATTCCCTGATGGTCAAGACGCGTCCTCCTGCGCCCTCAATCTTGGTCCTAGCTCCGGCACTTACACTGTAGGCGGCGACGCTAGGCTTCCCCTCGACATCTCCGCTTCCGAGGAGCTTGCCCGGTACGAGTATCATTTTCTCGTCAGCGGCGTGCCTCGACAGTCGGCTTAGGTTTGGTTCGGCCCAGTTGCTTCGACTGGATTCCAATCTTAGCGCTACGTCTCGCCATAGTGCTGAACCGGTGGACCTGCTCTGCTCCTTCAAGTCGCCAATCAAGGCGACAAGGGACTGGTTGGTCTTCCTGTTCTGCTTACTCATATGACTCCCTCGACGTTACTCGGGTAGCCGCGCCACCTGAGGCCGTGTTATGAATGCTACGGGCGCCCCGTAGGGGCGTGCGCGGGCGGCCAAAGGGCCGGGGTTCGGTAATTTCTCAACGACTGATCAGATTCTGAAGTTGTCATCGGGGTTGTCCTCATCTACGCCGGCAAGCCTTACCTGGCCCTCTGAGTCGACGAACTCGCCAGCCTTGGTGACAGAGCTGTACATTTCTGACTCGTTTGCTGACGTCCTCATGAGCATGCTGTCACCGAGAGATGATGTCATGTGGCTGATGATTGACTGCAGAGTGGCTATTGCTCGATCCCTCTGGTCTGAACCAATTTCGTGGTCTGAATACCTGGCTTCCTCGAAGATCGCGAAGAACTCGTCGAGGTCCTCTGGCGGGGCTATGCCACCAAGCATAGAGTTCAGGGCGTCCTCGAACTCCCTCGTAGTCTCGTATACCTTCTTCATGGCCCCTCGCGAACGGAAGTACCTAACCAGGTCCTTGTAGCAATTGAAGATCGTCTGGATGTAGTCGTTAGATGCCTTGAGGGACATCAGGGAGTCCGTGAGTATGCCTCGGATGATCTCAATTCTCCTTCTCTCAGCGTAGTTTCTGTACATTATTGCGCCAATGAGCAAGGCGAATGACAGGGCCACCAGAAGAACCACTGTCACTTGAGCTGTGAAGAAGCTAGTCTCACCTTCGGCCACCGTAGTGTCCATCCTGATCAACGGGGTATTCTCCAAAGTCTCTTCCTGGAAGAAAGAGGACCCCTGGAATTCCACTGTTACTCTCCATTGTCCATTCACAGCACAGGGACCTCCCTGATCGCATTCGACCTGCCCGGGGATGTCGTTCCCGGTGTACATGAACTGGAAGTCGGCAACTCCTTGCTCGTTTGTAACATCGTAAATGGGTTGGGTGTTCACATAACCGGAGCCATTCCAGTATTGGATTCTGAAGATTACCGTCTCCCCTAGAACAGCCACATCCAATCTGTCCCTGAGTATGGCCACGGAGCCCGTGATGTTGTCTCCGACACTGTAGCCGACCGGGTCGGCCCAGTGGTTCTTGAGGAGTATGTCGACTCTGCTTCTAACCAGAACCTCGATGTCCATGAATGAGCTGTTTACGACTGGCGTGGTCTCTGCCCGACACCCACCGGGTAGCTCTCTTTCTGGTTCATACGCTACCCTCAGTGTTCGGAATCCCTCCAAGGACTCCCCATCTGGTTCAACCCCTCGACGGCTCGGGTTGTCGTCGGGGTCTCCTGAGAACCACTTCACCCAACCGGTACCGTCTTCCGTAGTCATGGTAGCTATTGGCCTGGTGTTCGTCTCTGGATTGATGTATATGTTGAGGCATTTACCGCCTATCGGATTCCCATTGACTTGAGTTAGAAGGGCCTCGACGTGGAATGACTCTTTCAAGTAAAGAACGGGGAACACTGATCCATTCTGGAAAGTGAAGGTGTCAACGTCTGACCTGAATGGCCCAACTTCCAGTATCTGTGTTGTAGAATTTGAGAACACTGGGAAGACCCTTGTTGACGTGGCGTTGCTGTACCTGAATCTGTCATTGTTTTCGTAGGAGTTGAACTGGATGTTTACTCTGGCTTGTCCCGCCTGAACTCCTGTCAAGGGGCAAATAATATCGAAGAGCCCGTTGGCATCGGTTGTTCCAGGCAGGCATGATACCACACCGAGATCGGCGTCAATCATCTCGTATGTCACCCTGATCGCTCTGTTGGATAGGTTGGCCCCTAGCTCGTCCTGTAGCTGTCCAGTGACGATCATTGGCTTCTCTATTGGCTGGCCCGTAGTCGGGTCGATCTCGGAAGTGTAGACAATTTGGTCGTCCACCGAGAGGTCAGTCCTTCCGATCAGACTGAATCCATCCACCTGGAACTGCATCACTTTGCGATAGTGATCGCTATTTACGATTTGAGTGCAGGGATCCCAAGCACCAGAGGTAGCTAGCATTTCCTGATCGAGGGGCTCGCATCCCTCGTGAGGCAGGTTCTCAGCAAATCTCAATATTACGTTCACTGGACCAAAACCGTCTGGCAGGAAAGAGTCCGGATCGTCGCGCAAGAGCTGTGGATCGAGGAGCATCTCATGATGGATGGTTCCTGCGTTCGGACACAATGTGTCAATGATCTGCCGGTGAGTCCTGTCCTCGAAATCGGTTCCTTCCATTATCAGGAGGACCTCTCCACCGTTCTCATCACAGCCGTCAAGTGCTTGTCCTAAGTCCTTCTCAAAGGCGGTTCTATTGTCATCGGTAACCTGTCCGGAGAACTCCCAAATGTCCCCAGCCTGCCTAATGTTGGGGGTCGTGCTTTGTAAGCTTACGAAGGTCCTTGACACCACCCAGAGGTATGTGTCTGATGTACTGCCCTGCCTGAATGGATCACCTGGATAGGTGTATCCGAGCGAGAAGTTGCCTAGGTCGTGGAATTCGTCAATGGTCAAGTTGACCTTGAAGACTCCGTTGTTGTCTGTGATGGCTACTCCGGCGGAATTGTCAGCGGACCATGTGTAGTTTATCGGGGCGTCCCTCACTGGCTGATATGCATTGTCTATCAGCCTAGCCTCTATGGTGACATTCTGTCCTCTGTAAAGACGGGGTATTGTGTTGTACTGGAAGTCTGTCGTTCCGATAACAGAGACGTTCACATAGGCCCCGGTTGGTGCAAGAACGGTGGTCTGGTTTCCGGTGAAGTAGAAGTTTGAATTGGTGAAGTCAGCCCTTATTCCATAAACTCCAGCCGAGTACTGAGAGTACCATGTCCAATTGTAGTCGAATTGAGCCACTCCGTTCACCATGTCTGGAACCCTTGCGTATCCTGTCTCGGTTGAACCGGCAAACACCCCGTTTCCGTCTACGTCGACTTGTAGTGCCATTGGATCATAGGGCCATGGAGTCATGGTCCGGTTCCAAACAGAGCCGACTACCCTCAAGGTCTCCCCAGTGAACATCTCTGGAACTATCTCACAGCGAACTTCGCTTTGGGGGTCTAGTGGATCCACCGGGCCACAGGGTGGAACGTTGAAGTCGCCGCCATTCTGCATTGCTATGAACCAGTGGGTGCCATTGGATGATAGGAAAGGCCTCAGATTGGCTGCCTCACCGGTCAATGTCTGGGGATCGCCGTCCCAGAGCATCGAGTATTGTTTCCCTAGGCTAACTTCCGAGTAGTCCAGATTGGCATTCGACAGGGAGGGTGCGTGGAATAGTGCCCTCCATGCTCCGAAAGATGAGCCTGTAAACTGAGTCGAGTCCCAGAAATAGACTGGTCTAGTGGAAGGGGTGATTATGTCTGCCTCAACGTACATTCTATGCATCGAACGGATGTAGAAGGTCTCCGTGTCGCTGCCCTCTAGATATGGCCATGGGAGCTCTGAGCCCAGGTCGGGCCTCGAGAACGCGATGAATGCATAATCACCAATAGGGAGGCTTGTCGAAGTGTAGTTGTACCTTCCAACCACATTGTGGGATTTTGAGAACTCGTTCCAAACAATCTCCTCATAGCCTCCAGGGACGGAGCCCGGGCCGTTGTCCATGGTCGAATTCCACTGCACTTGCTTCCATATTCCCTGACTTCCAGCTGTTTGAACGAATGTCAGAGATATCCATCCGCCGGAGTCGGCCCTGTAACCGTATCCATAACCGTCGAAAACGGTCGGATGGGTCGTGTTACCGAAGGGACCTCCTGAAACGGTGAAAGATACTGGGGCGTGTGGTAGCTTATTGTCGAAAATACCCCTGTCCCAGTCTGCGGCATAGTGCACCTTGTAGTCCACAAATAATGGCTGCTCGTCACTCCTGAAGTAGGTCCAAGCCACGTAATCTATGGTCGTATTGGCCCTTATCTCCACAGGAACAGGTTCCGTTGTTGCACCATCATGAATGAACATCTCAGTTACTTCGGCGTAGATGTCGTAGGTCGTATTGGGGCCTACATCAAGATCCTCGGGGAATAGGTACTGTCCGACCTCGAAGTTTCCATTCTCATCAGTAAGGACATTGATTGTCTCCAATGCCTTGGTCCCATTTGCAGCCCAGTCAATGTGTACTTGTACCGGCAAATCGGGTGCTGGTGTGAAAACTCCCTGAACTGGATCTAGCCAGTTCACTGTTCCATTGAACTTTGCCGGGTATAGGGCATCTAGCCATAGTACTGAGTCTGTGGTTAGGGTTATTCTGGTTGGTATCTTGTCATCCTCATCCGGTATTCCGTCATTGTCTGAATCCCAGTCTGAAGATAGGTTCCAATCCTCTTCTAGGTGGTCCCAATCAACATCTGTCCTGTTGTCTGCGTCGTCATCGTTGTCTATTGCATCGGGGCCGGTGCTGGGGTCGGATGGATTTGCAATCCCAGAACCGTTCCCAAAGTCGTCGTGGTCCCATGGGTTAGTTGACTCAGAGTCGAATCTGGTGGGCCATAGCATTACTTCGTCCTCATCCAGCATTCCGTCTGCGTCGTCGTCCTCGTCGATATCGTCTCTGAGTCCATCATTGTCATGGTCCCATGGCGATATGAAAGGTGTAGCTCCAGCCATCTCAATTACGTTGACCAGTCCGTCTGCATCCCAATCATTCTCTGACTTTCCGTCGGGAACCCCGTCATTGTCGTGGTCCCATGGGCTCTGCTCCTCTCCAACGAAACAGAGTAGCTCCTGGGCCGAATCAAGAATTCCGTTGTTATCATCGTCCGGGTCCTCGCCATCTGGAACACCGTCATTGTCGTTGTCAACATCGTAGTATCTAGGGGACATGAGCCCCTGGCCGAGCACTCCTTTGTCCCAAACTGCCTGATACCAACCGTCTTGGTCAGGATCAGTATCTGTGCCATCATCGTCATTGTCGTCGCAGTTTGGCCCTGTGAAGAACGAGCCTGGCGGCTCGGTCCCAGCGTCGTCGTCCAAATCGTCATTACTGTCGACTTCGAAGTAGTCCCATATCCCGTCGTTATCATCATCGATGTCCCAATGATCGTAGACACCGTCGAAGTCATCGTCTAGGTCCGCAGTATCGTTGAACATACATTGCGGGTCCATGTTTCCGGTAACCGGAGCGCCACAGTCGTCATCGGGATCAACGTCGTTGTTCAATAAATCCGCAACTTCGTCTGGGAAGAAGTTGGCGTTGCTGTCAGCGGTCCACTGGAATAAACCGTTGTTCAGTCCAATATATGCGATAAACAGGTCTCTGTTGTTCTTGATCTGATTGTAAGAAACGGCTGCCGTTGGGGAGGGATTGCTCCCTGGGTCGAATGTGAACCAAAAGCAGTTCTTGTTACATGTCCACTGACCGTTGGAATTGTTTCCGGTGTATGCCCCGTCATCTTGGTTGGGATCAGGTCTAGTGCTGTATGGGACCGTGTAAATCAATTGGCCGGTCTGAGTCGCGTCCAATATTGGATATCCAAAGAGCCAGGAGTACGCCAAACCACATGCATGGTCTTCTGCCACTCCCTGAAGAACCGCCCAAATTAGTGTGGCACCACAGGTATTGTCGTCGTGAGATCCGCCCATCTTAGGGTCGTTGACATCCAAAACGCCATCATTGCCCTCGTCTTGGTCCCACCAATCTGGTAGGCCGTCGGCGTCTTGGTCTGTGTCTATACCATTAATCAGAGAGTCGCCATCGATATCTATGTCGAAGAAGTTGTCACCGTTCCATGGGCTCCACTTCATCAATACGTACCAGTACATCTGTGGGACCTTGCCATTGGTGAGTGGGACTGCAGTGTCATCATAACCGTTGTAGTTGAGGACGAACTTGTTTTCGACAGTGAATGGATTGAACATCCAAGATAGGTTCCAATAGAATGGATGGCCGAGGTCCGCAGCGTAAATCTGGCCGTCATCTGAGCCGTCTATTGCATCGCCATCGCTGTGCGAGTATGATTGGCCGGTGAAGGGATCGGTGTTGTCGTTGTCGACAAAGCCACAGTTTCCGTCATCTGGGTCGTAGTAGTCGGAAAGGCCGTCGTTGTCGTCGTCCCAATCCTCGTCGTTCGCGAGGCCGTCTCCATCAACGTCGGTGTCTATGTCATTTGGACCGTCATCTCGGTACTTAGAGCCGTTTAGAAGGTGGAGGTCATTGTCGTCGTCGAGATCACAATTCGGGTCTATGTCGAGCCAGTCTAGGATTCCATCGTTGTCGTCGTCGACATCCTCCCAGTTGTTTATGCCGTCTCCATCCCAGTCGTTGTTTCCAGTGTATGATTTCCTTTCAGTGAAACATCGGGGGTCTGAGTTCACTGGGTTGGGATTTGAGAGGCTTGGACAGTTCCATGTTGCCACTAGATCCTCACTAGCGTTCATGAACGGGTCCTCCTCATTGGTTATGCCGTCATCATCGAGATCGAAGGGTATGTTTCCAGGAATTGCTATTGGGGACCCAACTGGATTATCGGGGAACTCCGATCCTCCCATATCTGTGTCAATCCAATCCCAAACCAGATCGTAGTCCTGGTCTATAGGTCGGTATCTGTCATCATCGAGATCGCGGTCATAGTCAATCTCGCATTCCCTACCGGGAGTGGTGACATTGTGGTTGATTGGATAGTCGCCCTGTCCGTCTCCATTGGTGTCGGTTTGGAGGCATGTATCCGGAACTCCGTCGTTGTCGTCGTCGACATCGTACATGTCAGCTAGACCATCGTTGTCGTCGTCTGTGTCTGCCGAATCAGGGGTTCCATCATTGTCATTGTCTGGATCCAAGAAATTTGGAATGCCGTCGCCATCCAGATCTCCGTCGAAAATCTCAGTGAATGCTTGGGTCCCGTTTCTCGGATGCCATGCCTTCTCCCTCTCGACGAAATCCACTCCCCCAACATAGTCCATGTAAGACGTGTTAGCAACTACTCTAGCGCTATCCCAAAGAGTCGCCGAGGTGGAGATGTTACCTGTCAGTAGGCTGTTCCATGGGTTCTCATCCCATAGGTCCACAACTCCATCATTGTCGTCATCGTCATCGAAATAGTCCTGGACTCCATCTTGGTCGAAGTCACAAGGCCACACGAATTGGTCTATCCTTCCATCGTTGTCGTCGTCCTCATCGTAAGAGTCTGGGCCTGATCCGTCCGTGTCGTCGTCGGTCACACCATCGTTGTCGTGATCCATTGGATTCTGATCCACCCGATATCCTACCCCCACTGGGGTGCCAGTCCACGGGTGGACTGTTGATGGTACTACATAGCGGTCCATTGAGACATTGCGGGGATCAGCTCCTTGGGAGTAGTCTATTGGGCCCTCGAGAATGCCGTCGTTGTCGTCGTCCCAATCAAACTCGTCAAGAACTCCGTCGTTGTCGTGGTCGAACTGATGGGTACCAATGCACCCGTCGAACATTTCGATTAGGTCATTGATGCCGTCGTTGTCGTCGTCGAGGTCGTTCAAATCGTCGATTCCGTCATTGTCGTGGTCCTCGGTATTTGTCTCCTCTAGGAAGAAGCCATAGCTGGGGTCTAAGTTCAATGCCGAAGGATCTGAGACCTTCCCATAAACCGACATTGGGTCGTGATAGGATGGGTTGATGAACTGCTCATGGAGGAATGGGTTCTCAGCCGCTGGCTGGCCTTGAGAACCCCCTGCCATTGGTCCATCTGCTTGATCAAATTGCTGAAACGCGGTTCTCTTTGCTACGTCTCCCCAAACAGATTCTTCTTCGTCGTATTTCTCAAAATCCTGGAAAGAGTACATCTGCGTACTGAAGAGCATGATCGCTACCATCATTATCGCCGAAAGGGCCTTCCTCGGGTTCTCATTCTTTTTTCTATTACCAGCTCCAACTGTCATAAGACCACCTAGATGTCCTCGATACACGGGTTCTACTTATGAAACAGTGCCTGATAATCAGAAGAAAGTATCAGGGCACAGTTTCAGTATCATTCACGATGATAAGAGGAGCCTCTGTTGATTTCACAGGCTCTGTATACCTGTTCCAGCAGCATTGCAGCGGCCAATTCGTGCGGGAACGTCATCGCAGAGAGTGATATTGAGGGAAATTTGTTCTTTGCCTCTCTAGTAAAACCGTCAGGGGGGCCGATGGCCATGTTTAGTGTGTTTTCTGACATCGAGGACTCTTGTATTGTCTTGGCAAACTCGGTGCTTGATGTTTGTTTGCCGCCTTGATCGAGTATGATTACGTCTCCAACAACTGAGCCTATCCTCTCTTCGTATTCTTCGGGAGATATTCTTCCTGAGTGGAAAACTACACTGATGCCTCTAGATGACACCCTCTTGGCGTATGTGTCAATCATCAACCTAGCTCCATGGTCCTTGGGCTTGCCATGCAGATGCACGACCACACGAGCCATGGAGTGGTGAGGGGGTGTACTCCTTGATAGGTTCGCAAAGCATCAAGAAACTTGGCCTAGTCGAGGGGTTGACTGAGATGGGGTGGTGGCCGTTCAGAAAGAGGCGTGAACCCGCCGACAATGACCCTCACATGAAAGGGGCCAGGGCTTGGATACAGGATCTCAGAGAGATCTGCGAAAGGAACTATGAGAATCCCACCACGGGTCAAAGCCGAGTCAGGGAGATGCAGGTCGAATGGAGTGATTCACATGCAAAGGGAGAGATCGACGATGCGCTCTTGCAGGGACTTGACAGGAGGGCTTTCAGACTACTAAGAGCTGATGATAAAGAGTGGATAATGTGGCTTGACGATGAGGATTTCTGGGAGCCAGGCTGGAAGGGTGGTTTCGATACCGAGTGATTGTTATGTTGTTCTGGATTGGTCTATTCTTGGCTGTGGGACTAGGGGTTCTATTCTATAGCAGGCACCAACCTTTCCCCGAGGTAAGCAGCAGGTTTGCCTACCTATTGATTCTGATATCTGCGGTTCTCTGGATATCAAGCACGGCGCCGAGGCCTACCTCAGAATCCGTTCCAGCAATCACCGCTGCTCTGGTAGGGGGGGTTGCCGTTGTAGTTGGTGTTAGACACATGACCGTGACTCACAAGGATGTTCTCCTAGCCCCTTTCGGGGGGATTCTAATGTGCGTGGGAACAATTAGTCTGCTTTCCGAAAGGTGGGCAGAGTCAGCACAATGGGAACAAATGGGTTCGTTCGTGCTAGCATCGCTCATCGTGATGCTAGAGATATACTTGGCGTTCCGTGGGCTCGTAATAGGGGTAAAGGGCCTGTCCTGGTCCAAGTCGGGACTGCGGCAAGTCAGGAGGGGGCTAATCGATGGGCCCAACGGAGCCGTCTCGCACTTCGAAAAATCGTGGGATTCTGAGGACCGTTGGCTGACTGCTATGAGTCACGCTGCTCTTTCGATGATCCACAAGCACAAGGGAGACACAGAAAGGGAGGCCTATCATGAGGCTGAATTGGAGAAACTGGGAGGCTGGGGGTCCGTGGATGAGTCCTGGAAAGCCACTATTCGAGAGTCTTTGGAGCAATTGTGACATCGGGGATGTTGATATCTCCAAACCCGGCCGCGGTGTTCGATGGTTCGTATCACGAAGGTACACACCGGCGCAGGAGATGGGGGGGAGACCGGTCTTCTAGATGGAACGAGGGTAGGCAAGGGGCACCCCCGAGTCAGGCTCTATGGGACGGTTGACGAAGTTAACTCACAAATAGGTGTGGTCAGAATGGAACTGAATAGGAGCGATGGCCTTCCAGAGGGATCCAAGAGGGCGGTAGATCAGGTTCTCGGAAGGGTGCAACAGGAGCTTTTCGATGTCGGAGGAGAGTGTTCTTGCAGCCCGGGAAAGCTTCCGCCACAAATGGCCCTAGTGGGGGTCAAGGAGTGCGACAGGCTAGTGGAGGAGATGGATTCATGGCTTGA
>CETM01105666.1_pt1 | contig 26325 bp, 24 predicted proteins | sample 361451 | NCBI WGS metagenome assembly CETM01 (sample SAMEA2622690, study PRJEB7988) | marine metagenome | isolation source: saline water (ENVO:00002010), including
GCTTATTGGGTTCAATATAATAGTGGTAAAAAAAGTCTTTCAATTAACTTGAGAACAGATGAAGGTAAGGAAGTTTTAAAAGATTTAGTTGCGGAATCTGATATATTTTTGCAAAATTTTAGACCTGGAACTATAGCTAAAATGGGTTTTGATTATGAAACACTAAAAAAACTCAATGAAAAAATAATTATGATTAATGTTTCAGCTTATGGACAAGATGGAAGCTATAGAGATAGAGTAGGTTTTGATCCACTAGGTCAGGCACTTGGAGGTATGATGTCATTAAATGGAGAACCTGACGGACCTCCTGTTAGAAATTTCTTCCCCTTAATTGACAGAATAACAGCTTTGCATGGTTGTATAGGAGCTTTAGCCGCGTTATATGAAAGAGAATTTTCAGGATTAGGGCAGACTATTGATGTTTCTTTGGGAGATACAGGATTTACTGTAAACGAAATTCCGATAAGTGCTTTTTTAGGCGATGGAATTATACAAGATAAAACTGGTAATGGAATGGGAATGGATAATTCTTATCAAACATCAGATGGATGGATTTTAATGGCTGCAACAAATAGAAAAATGTGGGAAAGATGTTGCGAAGCTTTAGGATGGGATGATTGGGTTGACGACCCAAGATTTGAAGGAAGAAATGATAGAAGAGAAAATCATAAAATTATTGAAGAGAGGCTTGTGCCATGGTTTAAAAGCAAAACAACTGAAGAAGCAGTAGAGTATCTAAACAAATATAGCGTACCTATTGCACCTATAAATGATGTTGTAGGAGCTAGTATAAATCCACTTATAAATGAAAGAGAAATGATGGTTGAAGTTCCGGATAAAATTGCAGGTAAAATTCATGTTTCAGGTAAATCAATTAAATTTGGTCGTACTCCTATGGTTGTGGGCTCAGCACCTACTATAGGCCAACATACACAAGAAATTCTTTCAGATATATTAGGTTATGACGATGATCAAATTAATCAACTTCAATCTAAAGAAATCATAAGGTGTGAATAACAATGTCTGATAAAATACTTCAAACTAGAAAAAGAATTACAAAATCTGGAATCACTTTAAATAACGCATCAAAACGTTATGATTGCGTAGTGCTGTTTGCACCAATGTTTGGATCAGGTGAAGTGTATGCAATAAATACGGATGGCAATATTGTTCATGAATGGAAATTACCATGGTCACCTGGATTATATGGATATTTATTGCCTAATGGTAACTTATTGTATTTAGGTAAAACCACTAAAAAATCAGAAGTTGATTTTCCATTTTGGGAGAGATTTAAAGGTGGCATAATTGCTGAAGTCGATAAAGATTCAAATATCATATCGAAATATGAAGATATTTATCATCATCATGATGCCAGACGAACTTCTTCGGGAGGTTTGATTTACATGACTGTTGAAAAAGTTGAAAATTCATTGGCTAAACAAGTAAAAGGAGGAGTGATCCCTGCTGACTATAGCGGTGTAATGTGGTCTGATGTTCTAATCGAATTAGATGCTAATAATAATAAGATATGGGAATGGCGTTCAACTGATCACCTCGACGTAAATAAGCACCCTATAACATTTAATGATCCTCGAGATGAGTGGAGCCATGGTAATACTGTGGTTCCTATTGATGATGACAAAGTATTAGTAAGCTTTAGAAACATTTCTACTGTAGCCTTAATTGACAAAATTACAGGAAAATTTATTTGGGAAATTGGTCCTGATATTTTGGCACAACAACATGATCCCTCTTTATTAGATAATGGTAATGTCTTAATTTATGACAATGGAGTTCATAGATTAGATGAACCAATGCCTTTTTCAAGAATCATTGAAGTAAATCCAAATACAATGAAAATCGAGTGGGAGTATTATGATAAACCAAAATTTAATTTTTTCAGTCCTTACATATCTGGAGTACAAAAATTATCTAATCAAAATGTTTTAGTTACCGAAGGTAATTTTGGTAGGATTTTTCAAATTGACCAAAATGGAGAAATAGTTTGGGAATATAACAGTCCATATTACGAACCTGATCATGAAGGAATTGAAAGTAACGGAATATTTAGATCATCAGCTTATTCAATGGAATTTTTTAATAAAATAATATGAATGTAATAGTTAAATTCTTTGGGCAACATAAAGAAGAATTAAATAAATCTGAAATAGAAATCGAATTAAGTGATAGCTTAACTTTGGATAATCTTATTCAAATTTTAAAGAATAAAGAACCTAAATTTGTAAAATTTAATTCCTATGCTATTGCAGTAAATTTAAATTACGAAAATCTTAATTATATAGTTAAAGATGGTGATGAGATAGCTATCATTCCCCCAGTAAGTGGAGGTTAAATGATTAAAATTACTAATGACGAAATAATTCTAGACGATTACCTAAATTTAAAAATCAATCCTAATTCTGGTTCTCTGTTATATTTTTTAGGAACAACTCGAAACAATAATTTGGGCAAAAAAGTAAAGTATTTAGAGTATGAAACATTTGAAGAAATGGCTATCTCTAAACTTGATGAAATTTCTAAATATGCAGTATCGGAATGGCAATTAAATCAACTTGATATAATACATAGAATCGGGAGAGTTAATATTGCTGAAACTAGCCTTTTGATCATTGTTTCTTCCCCCCATAGAAAAGAATCTTTTCTTGCAATAGAATACATCGTTGACGAATTAAAAAAAACTGTTCCTATATGGAAAAAAGAGTTTTATTTAGATGGATCAGCGTGGATAGGGACATCTGATAACCCAAATTGAAAAGTCGGACATTTAAACTTGTAAATATTACTTTGAATTAAATCTTTAATTTGATAATATTTTTATTCAAGCTGGAGGGTTGGCTGAGTGGTCTAAAGCACACGGTTGCTAACTGTGCGAATCCTAATAGGGTTCCAAGGGTTCGAATCCCTTACCCTCCGCCATTTAATATAATAAAATAATTATATGAAAGATAAATTTTCTATATGGACAATTGGTTGCCAGATGAATGTCGCAGATTCAGAGCGAATAGGATCTGCTTTGTCTACTGTTGGATTTGAGGAATCAGATGATATATTTGATTCCAATGTTACTATTGTTAACAGTTGTGTGGTACGACAAAGTTCCGAAGATAAAGTAACTGCTAAGTTAGACCAGCTATCAAAACATAAAAATAACGAACAAAAAAATAAAACAATAGTATTAATGGGTTGTATGGTTGGGCCTAAAACTGATGTATTAGAAGAAAGATTTCCTGATGTAGATCTATTTTTACAACCACAAAATTATGAACCATTAATAAATTTATTGTACGAACAAAAAGGTATAGACAAAGAAGGATGTTTATCGAATTTAGATATCAAGCCAAGAATATCGAGCTTTGTTCCAGTAAGTCATGGTTGTGATAAATTTTGCTCATATTGTATTATTCCATACAGAAGAGGCAGAGAAATCAGCAGACCTATTCCAGTAATCGTAGAAGAAGTTAAAAAACTATCTGACAAAGGAGTTAAAGAAGTGACTTTGTTAGGACAAAATGTAGATTCTTATGGTTTTGATTTGTATGAGGATATGAATTTAGCTGATTTATTTGAAGCTGTGCATGAAGTAAATGGTATAGAAAGGATAAGGTTTTTAACTTCTCATCCTATGGATATGGATATTAGAATTATTGAATCAATAGCAAATTTACCTAAAGTTTGTAAAAGTATTAATCTACCATTTCAATCTGGATCAAATAAAATTTTAGAAAATATGAGAAGAGGATATACAAGAGAAGATTATTTTGAATTAATTAATGTTATAAGAGATAAAATTCCTAACGTTGCCATGTCAGCTGATGCCATAGTAGGATTTTGTGGTGAAACCGAATCCGATTTTGAAGATACTATTGACTTAATGAAAGTAATTAAATTCGATAAATTACATACAGCAATATATTCTGAAAGAAAAGGAACAATTGCTCACAGAAAAATGAAAGATGATGTTTTAATGTCTGATAAACAAAGAAGATACAAAGTCTTAAATGATGAACAAGAAAAAATTCAAGCTGAATTAAATTCCAAATATCTAGGCGAAGTAAATAATGTAATGATTGAAGGTAAAAAAAGAGGCAAAATATTTGGCAGAAATGAACAAGATAAATTGATCTATGTCGATAACCTTAATTTAAACGAAGGGGAAATGGTTGATGTGAAAATCGATTATGTCGGACCTTGGGCTATGAAAGGAAAAGTTATTTCATATGTGAATCTAGCATAATTGTTACAGGCCCGTCATTAATTAAATTAATTTCCATTTTAGCACCGAATTCTCCACTTTTAATTATAAGACCGGTTTTTTGAAACTGATTTAAAGTATAGTTATATAATTTTTCAGCCTCATAAGGAGGCGCGGAATCAAAAAAACCAGGTCGCCTTCCTTTGGTAGTATCAGCATGTAAGGTGAACTGACTTACAATTAATAGCTCTGCTCTGATATCGATAGCACTGAAATTGAATTTATCATTTTCATCTGAAAATATTCTCAAATTTGTAGATTTTTCAATAACATATTTAATATCTTCTTCTGTATCATCTTTATGTACTCCAACTAGTATTAACAGTCCCTTGTTAATACTAGAATATTCCGTGTTATTTATGGATACACTAGCGTTGTTTACTCTTTGTATTAGAGCTCTCATTTTGAAGACTTGTTTGAAGTCTTTGATTCATTACTTGAACTTTTTTTCTCAGGCTCTTTTTTAGTAGATGCTGGTTTAGAAGTTGATGAATCAGATTTTTTAGCATAATCATTTACGTACCAACCACTTCCTTTAAAAACTACAGGAACTACAGAAAATTGTCTTTGACATTCTTCGTCACAATTTTTTTGAATACATTTTGCAACGGGCTTTGAATCAAAGCTCTGTTTTACATCAAATTTAATTTCACAAGTTTTACAATAATATTCGTAAGTTGGCATTTTTTTTAAGATATATGTTAAGTTACATAAATTATATCATGACAAATAATATGTCAATCAGATATTTGTCCTAGTTTTTTTAACCATTTTTGTTTTAGTAATAATAAATCTAATACAAGATTGTCATTAATATATAATTCAGGATTGTTATTCACTTCACCGATTTTTAGATATGGAATGTTTGATGATTTTAGTTCGGTCATAAAAGAATTTTCATTAGATTTATCTATTGATACTATTATTCTTGAATTCACTTCACCGAATAACGAAGGGATCAGGTATGACTTATCTATTTCATATGTAAATCTAAATCCTTTATCCCCTAAAAGGCATTGTTCAATTAGAGAGGTTAACAAACCACCGTCACTGCAATCATTTGCTGAAATAATTAAATTTTGTTCGATTAAATTTATGTTTAATTGATGCAATTCTTTTTCTTTATTTAAGTCTAAAGAAGGTATTCCGCTTATTGAATTGTAAAAGTGTTTTTCATATTCTGAACCTAACAAAGTTTCTTCATCTAGATTTAAATCTTTAGATCCTAATAAGTAAACAATGTCATTTCCATTTGCAAAGTTAGATTTTATTATTTTACTTTTACTTTTTTTGATTCCTAATGTGCTTATTATAGGAGTAGGTTTAATTGATCCAGTGCTTGTTTCATTGTACAAACTTACATTTCCACTTATAACTGGTGCATTAAAAAATTCACTTGCCTCAGATAATGCAGTAGTTGCTTTGTCAAGCTGATAATAAATTTCAGGATTTTCGGGATTACCAAAATTTAAACAATTTGTTATCGCAAGTGGAGTACCTCCCAATGTGCTAATATTTCTGCAAGATTCAGCTACAGTGATTAAAGTCCCAAGATATGGATCGAAAGAGCAATATCTTGAATTTCCATCAGTACTTAAAAGTAAAGTATCACCAGTTTCTTTTATTCTTATACCTGCAGAACTATGCCCTGGTGTAATTACAGTATTATTTTGGACTTGATGATCATATCTTTGAAATACAGTATTTCTTGAACTTAAATTATTACTAGTCGCAAAATCATAGATATGTTCGGTTAAATTTTGAATATCCATATTAAATTTTGGTTTACTTATTTTTGATTGTGTTTTTTGAGGTTTAAGTGTATATGTTGGGCAATCTACTAATGGTGATATTGGTAGATTCGCTACCAACTCATTTTTATGATATATAAGTATATTAGGTTCTTTTATTACCTCTCCTATCTTATAGGCTTCAATATCCCATTTGTCAAATATTTCAATTATCGACTCTTGACTTTCAGGTTTACATACAACAAGCATTCGTTCTTGAGATTCCGAAAGCATTATTTCATAAGGACTCATTGTATTATCTCTAAGCTTGACACTGTCTAAATTTAATATGATGCCTTTTCCAGATCTATCAGCGGCTTCAACTGTTGAACTAGTTAATCCAGCAGCTCCCAAGTCTTGAAGTCCAACAAAACCTTTTTCATTGACTACTTCTAAGCAAGCTTCAATTAATAATTTTTCTATGAATGGATCTCCTACTTGTACTGTTGATTTTGATGTTGATTCTTCTTCTAATGTTTGTGATGCTAACCCCGATGCTCCATGAATTCCATCTTTTCCTGTTCTTGATCCTGCTAATATTAATATATTCCCCGATTCACCAACTTTAGCTTCAACTATTTCATTTTGTTTTACTATCCCAAGACAAAATGCATTTACTAACGGATTGTTATTATAGCTTTCATCAAAAATTATTTCTCCTCCCACATTAGGTATGCCTATACAGTTTCCATATTCAGAAATTCCAGATATTACACCATTGAATATATGGATATCGTTTTTCAGACTCATATCTCCAAATCGTAAAGAATTCATCAAAGCTACAGGTCTTGCTCCCATTGCTAAAATATCTCTTACAATCCCTCCTACACCTGTTGCAGCACCTTGTACAGGCTCAACAGCAGATGGATGGTTATGAGATTCGATTTTGAAAACTGCAGCTAGTCCGTTTCCAATGTCTACTGCACCAGCATTTTGACTTCCAGCATCAACAAGGATATTTTCATTTGTAAATTCAAATTTTTTTAATAAAGGCTTAGAATGTTGATACCCGCAATGTTCACTCCATAATGAACCAAATAAACCCAATTCCAAATCATTAGGTACTCTGCCGATTTTTTGGATGATCATATTGTATTCTGATTCTTTTAAAGCAAGATCATATAGTTTTTTTTCTAAATCTTTTTTCATTATTATTTGGATAAAATAATTAAGGTTACTCCTAAGATTATCATAACTGCACCAATTAAAGTAGAAATATTTTGTTTTTCTACTTTTCTTAGGAAAAGAAAACTGAAAAATATAGCAAAAAGAGGATAAGAACCTGTTATTGGTGCAACAATAAATACTGGCGCATTATTCATTGCGTAATATTGTGATCCAACACCTGTGCTTCCTGCTATTCCAGCCAAGAATAAAAATAAGAAAGTTTTCTTATTGATTTTTTTTATATTTACTAATTGCTTGTGATATATAGTTACCAAAACAGCAAATCCAAAAAATAATGCAAAGCTAGTCGCTATTATAGGATCAGCTATGTCATTAACAATAGATTTTGCCAAATTTGCGCTTATTCCATAGGAACCTGCAGCTCCAAGAGAAGCTAAATATCCGAATAATTTTTTCTTAGAATTTGAAATTTCCATCTACTTTGATTTTGTTATAAATATTATTCCAATCGTAACTAATAGTATGCCTATTCCTATAAATATATTAGGACTTTCCCCTAACAATAATATTGCAAGTATAGTAGCGAATAAAGTTGAAGTTCCAACTAAAGGAGTTGATTTCGACACACCAACAAATTTGACTCCTGTATAATTCAACAATCTGCCTAAAGCAAAAGTGAACACACCGGCAGCAAAAAACCATACCATATGACTTGGTTTAACGTTGATTAACTTTTCAAATTGAAAAATTGATGTAATTGAAAACATAACAATAGTACTAAAGAATAAAGAAACTATAGTTCCTAACCTTGTATCTATTTTTTCTAAGGCAATTTTTGTGAATACTGCAGAAGCACCCCAACCTGAAGCGGCGATAAGTGCAAATAAGATTCCTATCATGCTAAGTTGACACTTTTCATAATAGATTTGAATATATAATTTCCATCTGTGCTTCCCAGTTCTTTTTCGCAACTTCTTTCTGGATGAGGCATCATCCCAAGAACATTTTGTTGTTTGTTAATGATGCCTGCAATATTATTAACTGATCCATTAGGGTTAAAATCATCAGTGATTTCTCCATTACTTGATGAGTATCTAAACAAAATTCTGTTATCATCTTCTAGTTCTGAAATAGTATCAGCTTCAGCAAAATAATTTCCTTCACCATGAGAAATTGGGATATTTAAAATTTGATTATTATTACATTCATTGGTGAAAGTAGAATTGTTATTTTGAACTTTAAGATGTGTGTTTGAACATCTGAATTCCATTACATTATTTGGTAATAATATTCCTGGTAACAAATTAGCTTCACATAATATTTGAAATCCGTTGCATATTCCAATAACTGGCTTACCACTTTCTGCGAATTTTATTATTTCATTCATTACAGGAGAAAATCTTGCTATTGCTCCTGGTCGTAAATAATCACCATAAGAGAAACCTCCGGGCAAAATTAGGCAATCAACATTTTTCAGATCAGTTTCTTTGTGCCATATGTATATTGCTTGATTACCTAGTATTGTGTTTACAGCATGGTAACAATCTTTATCGCTCCAAGTACCGGGGAAAACTACTATTCCAAATTTTGTTTTATTCATATCTAATTTAATAGCTCCATAACAATTTTGTTAACTGTTTTTCCATCTGCTTTACCACCTAGTTGTTTCATTAATAGTGGCATTACTTTGCCAAGATCTTTAACAGATTGGGCATTTGAATCATTAATAGCTTGAGCAGCTAATTCTTTTATTTTATCTTCACTGATTTGCTCGGGAAGAAATTGAGATATTATCTCGAGTTCCTTAGATTCTTTTTGCACAAGGTCATCTCTGTTTGCTTTTTCAAAGGCTTCTATACTATCTTTTCTTTGTTGAGCTTGTTTGATTAGAAGTTTTAGTACTTCATCTTCACTCAATTCTTTACCCAATTTTATTTCTTCATTATGTATTGCAGAAAGTATAAATCTATATACAGATTTTTTGATATTATCTTGTTTTTTAATAGAATTTTTTAGATCTTCTTTTATAGAATCAATTATTTTTTTCATCTGATTTTAGAAATTTATTTCAAAGAAAGTATATAATCTTTGAAGTTTGTGTCAAGTATAAACTAAAGGTAATCAATAGCTGTTTGTATTCTGATTAATGATTCTTCTTTTTCTAATATGTTTAGACAGTCAAATATAGGCGGACTTATTTTTTGATTTGTTATAACTATTCTTAATGTTCCTAATACTTGCTTGGGTTTTAATTGTAAATCATCCATTAATTTTTTCAGTTCGTTTTGAAGATTTGATATGCTGAAATCTTTTGAATCAGAAAGAAGTTTAAAAGATTTTTCTAATACTAGTTTGCATTGATCTTCATTATCACACATAGCAATAATTTCTTGTTTTGATTCAAATTTTGGCTTTTTAAATAAAAATTCTGATAATATTAAAGAATCATTTAAAGTTTTGGATCTTTCTTTAACCATATTTGCAATTTTTTCAAAATCATATGAAGAGATTATATTAAAATTATTTGAGTCTATTGAATTTTTAAAGAAAATTGATATTTCTTTAGCTAATTCATTTGAGTTTATTTCTCTTATGTATTTTCCATTAAACCAATCAAGTTTCTCTTTGTTAAAGATCGCAGGTGATTTGGAAATTTTGTTTATGTCAAATATATTTTTCAACTCATTTATACTGAATTGTTCAGTTTTATCATCAAAAGCCCAGCCTAATAACACTAAAAAGTTAAACATTGCAGGTTTAATATATCCCTGATCTATAAATTCTTGTACTGATGTTGCGCCGTGTCTTTTGCTTAATTTAGTTTTATCAGGGGCTAAAATCATTGGCAAATGTACAAATGTTGGCATGTCCCATTTCAAAGCTTTATATATGTTAACGTGTTTAGGAAGGCTAGGGAGCCATTCTTCTGCTCTCATAACATGAGAGATTTTCATCAAATGATCATCAACTACATTTGCAAAATGGTAAGTTGGGAACCCGTCGGATTTGATAATTACAAAATCATCCAGTTCTTTATTATTAAAAGTTATTTCACCTCTTATTTTATCAAAACATTGAGTTTCTCCAGTTTGTGGTGATTTAAATCTAATAACATAGGGTTCTGTTTTTGATCGATACAAAGATTTTTCTTTATCATAATCTCTGTATCGGCTATCGTATCTTGTGATTTTATTTTCTGATTTTTGCTTTTGCCTTAGTTCATCTAATTCTTTTTCAGTTGCAAAACAACGGTAGGCCTTATCTTCTTCAATAAGTATTTGAGAGTATTTTGCATATATGCTTTTTCTTTCTGATTGTATATATAATTCATCCCACTGCATTCCAAGCCATAAAAGTGCTTCTTGTTGTTTTTCTATCCCATTTTTTACGATTCTAGATTGGTCCGTATCTTCAATTCTTAATATAAATTTACCATTTTCTTTTTTTGCAAATAACCAATTAAAAATTGCACTTCTCAGGTTTCCAATATGCGGATCTCCAGTTGGACTTGGTGCGTATCTAACTCTTGTTTCATTCATAACTATATTTTTATCAGTTGTCAAAATAAATTTCAATAAATTCTGACATATCTTTATCAGGTTTGTTTTCGATAGAGATTTTATTATTTTTGCTATCTTTAAATTCTAGTTTGTAAGCATGAAGAAGTTGTCTGTCAATCAATGATGATTTTTTTCCGTATAATTTGTCACCAATGATTGGATGGCCAATTGCTTGCATATGAACTCTGATTTGATGTGTTCTTCCTGTATGTAATTCTAATTCAATTAAAGACATTTTAGAGTTAGATTTTAGTACTTTATATGTAGTTAAAGATTTTCTTCCACTAGTGTTTATACTCATTTTTTTTCTATGAGATTTATTTCTACTTATGGGAGCGTCAATGGTTGCATATTTTTTATCAGGAATACCTGAAACTACAGCCAAATAGTATTTTTTAATTTTTCTATCTTTTTGAAGTTCAATTAAATATTCGTATTCTTTTTTATTTTTAGCAACAATAAGTAGACCGGAAGTATCTTTGTCTAATCTATGAATTAGCCATGGTTTAGTTTCTCCCATATTAGATTCAAATTCAATTTTCATACCCATTAAAGCATTTACTACAGTATTATTTGAATGCCCTTTTGAAGGGTGCACTACAATTCCTTTTGGTTTATTGATAATTACAAAATTAGATTGTTCGTGAATTATTTCTAAGCTTATTTTAGATTTTTGTAATTTATTTTTTTTATTAGTTGGAATTATAATTTGGATATTGTCTTTATTGATTATTTCAGTTGAAGCTTTGATTGGATTTGAATTAACTGTGATATTTCCAGAATTAATTAGTTTTTGAATTTGAGACCTACTAAATTGAGAAAATATTTTTGTAATGAATAAATCTGCTCTTTCAGTAACTATTTTTTCTGTTACAAAATAGGATAATTTTTCATTTTGTTCCATAATTATTTTTTATTTTTATTATTGTATCTAGTATTAATAGAGATAAACCTATAGTAATTGCTGAATCTGCAATATTAAACAAAGGCCACCATCCTATTCCGATAAAATCAATTACACCTGGTTTATGTAATCTATCTATAAAATTACCTATTGCTCCTGCAATTTGCAGAGAAAAAGCAAATTTTAATATTATATTATCCTTATAACTGTAAAGAAGAAATAATAATAGTATTACTGCTACAGGCATAAAGTATCTTAAAATATCGTTAATACCTGTGAATAAACTGAATGCAACTCCTGTATTAAGAACATATTTAATCTTTATAAATGAAAATTCATATATTGTGGAATTTAATTGATTATTAGCAATAATTGTTTTTGTAAATTGATCAAAAATTATTATCAATATAATTGTTAATAAAGGAGCGTATAAATCTTTTGAAAACAATTTCATATTATTTTTCAAACATGTTGAGTAAAATTTGCTTCATAGTTTTTTCAGAAAATTCATAAGGTACAGGCTCGAGTCTTTCTTTTGGAGTTTGTGAAATAATTATATCTACATCCTTCTCATTTAAACCTAAATCATTAAGTTTTGTACTTAGATTACAATTGTTAATCATTTGTTTCAGTTTTGTAACTAATGAATCTATATTGCTAGAATTAGTAGTTTCAAGTAAGATTTGTTGTTTGTTTGAAGTCAATTTGTCATAAATATATGGTAAAAAATATGGAAGGCTTATACATACTGCCTGACCGTGTATAGTTTGCCAATTTAGTGTAAGAGGTGTACCTAAAGCATGGCATAGATTTGGTCTTGAATTTGAATACCCAATACCAGAAATTGTTGCACCTAAAGCACAATTTTCCCGTGATTCAAATGTAGAATTTTGTACTGAATTTTCGAGGTTATTAAAAAATATAGATATTGATTTTAAAGCATACATATCTGAAATTTCATTTGAATCTTTTGACCAATAAGATTCAAATGAACTTGTTAATGCATCCCAACCGCTATTAGCAGCAAGATGAGATGGCATGGTAATAGCAAGGTCAGGATCTATAATTGCTATATCAGGATAAAGGAATGGATGATTTAAACCTGCACTTGTTTTTGATTTCCAATCCCAAATTGTGCTAAATTTAGTTACTTCACTGCTGCTTCCTGATGTTGTGGGGACAGCAATAACTGGAATACCTTTTGATTTAAGTTTCTTTGTACCTTTATTATAATCTATCCATTTACCGGGGTTTTGACTGAGTAAAGAAGCTGCTTTGGATGCATCCATAACACTACCTCCCCCAATGGCTAGAATAATCGAAATATTGTTTTCTTTAATTTTAGCACTTAGGGTTTCAACAGTTTCAGGTGACGGATAAGGATCTATTTCAGTGTAGAAATGAATTTTATATTTATGCAGACTTTCTATGCTTTTTTTGAAATGAATGTTTGATTTGAGATGAGTTTTACCAGTTACGATTAAAATTTCTTTGATTTCACTAAAATTTATTTGGATAATTGAATCTATATTTTTAAGTAGTACAGATTTTCCAAAAAATATTTTTGTTGGATGATACCAATTATTAACTTTATTTATATCCAATGGAAGGTTCGCCATAAATATCTTAATTTTCGATTAATAATTTTTGTGGATCTTCAATAAAATCTTTGATTCTTACTAAAAATTGTACGGCTTCGCCGCCATCAACTAACCTGTGATCATATGTTAATGCAAGATACATCATAGGTCTGATAACTATTTCATCATTAATAACTATTGGTTTCTTTTTTATTGCATGCATCCCTAAGATTCCAACTTGTGGAGGATTTATAATTGGGGTAGAAAACATTGATCCGAAAGTGCCACCATTTGTAATTGTAAATGTTCCTCCAGACAGATCATCTATAGTGAGTGTTTTAGATTGAGTTTTTTTAACCATATCGACTATTCCACTTTCAATCCCAGAGAATGATAGATTGTTTGCATTTTTCAATACAGGAACAACCAATCCCTCATCAGAAGCTACAGCGATTCCGATATTATAGTAATTTTTCATTATAATTTCATTTTCACCCATCTCAGAATTGAGATTTGGAAAATCAATTAATGATTGTACAACCGATTTAACAAAGAAAGACATGAACCCTAGTCCGACACCTTTTTGATCCCTGAAGCTTTCTTTGTACTTTGCTCTTATTTTCATGATCTCAGTCATGTCAACTTCATTGTAAGTTGTAGTCATAACTGTATTTAGATGCGCTTCTTTTAATCTTTTTGCAATAGTCTCACGCCGTTTAGTTATTCTTTTTCGAGTTTCTAAACTTTGACTACTAGTAACTGGAGGTGTTACTGGTGTGTTAGTTTCAGGAATTGAAGTTTTAGTATTTAATTTTTCATTAATATCATCAACTGTGATTTTTCCAGATCTACCTGAACCTTTTATAGTATTTATATCAATGTTATTTTTTTCTGCTAAATTCTTTGCTAAGGGTGTAATATTGATATTATGATCAGATGATATATCTTCTGAGGGTTTTTCCATCGTAGTATCTTTTGTTTCTTTGGTTTCAGTTTCAGGCTTATTTTCCCTACTAACTACATTTGGATTTATTGTTCCAAGTACAGCACCTACATTAACAATTTCTCCTTCAGCAATATTGACTTTTTCTAATTGCCCAGCTGCAGGAGCTGTTACTTCTAAATTTACTTTTTCAGTTTCAAGTTCTAATATAGTTTCTCCAGCTTCAATTAAATCACCCTCATTTTTTATCCACTCACCCACAGTTGCCTCAACTATTGATTCTCCCATTTCAGGTACTTTTATTTCTATGCTCAAAATTAACCTCTTTACTTTAACTGACTAAAATTAGATGTAATTGTTTCAATTTGTATTTTATGTAATTCAGATGTACCAACAGATGTACTAGCTCTTTCAGTAGATCCATAATATTTTAACTCTAAATCTTTTAATAATGAACTTTTATTTAGCTGATTTGAAACAAATTGCCAAGCACCTCTATTTTTTGGTTCTTCTTGTATCCAAATTATCTGATTTATATTTTTGTTTTTGATTAATATAGATTCTAATTCTTTAAAAGGAAAAGGATAAAGTTCTTCAATTGAAACAATAGTGCAGTTTTGGTTTTTTGGTTTGTTTTGTTCATCTAGCAGATCAACAATTATTTTCCCTGAGCATAATACTAAATTATTAATCTTATTTTTATTTTCTGGCTTATATTCTATGATCTTTGAAAATTCATTGTTTGTAAATTCTTCCACAGGGGATGCAGCAAAAGGATGTCTAAGTAAGCTTTTAGGTGTCATGATAATCATAGGAGTAATGTTGTTTTTTTCTTTGGATTGCATTTTTAAAGCGTGGAAATATTGAGACGATTTTGAAGGGTATATTACCCTTAAATTTGAATCAGCGCATAAACTTAAGTATCTTTCTAGATGTGCACTTGAGTGATTTGGGCCCTGACCTTCATACCCATGCGGCAACAACATGATTAACGATGAATTGATTCCCCACTTAGAGTATCCTGATGAAATATATTCATCTATTACCGTTTGTGCATTATTTACAAAATCACCAAATTGCGCTTCCCACAACACAAAATTATTTTCTGAATTTAACGTATAACCATATTCAAATGCTAAAGTAGCCATTTCTGTAAGAGGGCTATTTTTGACCTGTATTTCTTTTTGATTTTGAGAAATATAATTAAGTGGAATATATTTTTCTCCACTGTTTATGTCATGTAGTACTGCATGTCTCTGACTGAAAGTTCCTCGTTCTGTATCTTGTCCTGTTAAACGCACATTTTGCCCTTCTTCGATTATTGAACCTAATGCTAACAATTCTGCATGTGACCAATCCAATTTTGTGTCATTATTCAAAACATCTTGCTTTCTTTTTAATAATCTTTCTAAGCGATTGTTTATTGTTATATGATTAGGAAAAGAATATATAGCATTATTTATTTTTTCGAATTTTTCTTTGGTTAATTTTGTACCTTTGTACGTATATTCAGAATTTATATTTACGTTATTTTTAATTATATTTTTTGATATTTCTGATGATATGTTTTGATTTGGGTTCTCAAGGTCAGCTTCTAGTTTTTGGTTCCAGCTCTCAAAGTAATCACTTACTATATTCGTTATTTTATTTCCATGTTCTTCAGTTAACTTGTTTGTATATATCTTTTTTAACGAGGGGTGTGATTTGATTTTTTTATACATCAAAGGTTGAGTAAAAGATGGCTCGTCACCTTCGTTATGCCCGTGTTTTCTGTATCCAATTAAATCAATTATGATATCTTTCTTATATTTTTTTCTATAAGAATAAGCAATCGATGCAACTTTTAAACAAGATTCAGCATCGTCAGCATTTACGTGTAAAACTGGTATATTATATGCTTTTGCTATGTCTGTACAATAACCTTCTGATTTTGATTCCTCAGGAGTTGTTGTAAATCCTATTTGATTATTTACAACGATATGAATCGTGCCTCCAACATCATAAAGATCTAAATCTTTCATGTTGAATAATTCTGATACAATTCCCTGCCCAGCAAAACTTGAATCCCCATGAGTCAGGATACTTAGTGATTTGTCATGAGCTGTGTTTTTATTGGAAATTAAATTTTGTTGAATAGATTTTAGATATCCATTTACTACAGGGCTTGCTAATTCTAAGTGACTTGGATTATCTAATAATTTTATTTTTAATTTATCAATAGAAATCTCTGAACCATAGTGATACAAAACATCTTGCATCCAACCTGGCGGATTAATTTCATTTGCATTAGAATCTAGATTTACTCTACCTTCTTTTAGATAGCTAAATACTTCAGAGTAGGGCAATTCAAATAAGGTTGCCATTACACTGATTCTTCCTCTGTGTTGCATGCCAATTGACATATATTCCATGGAGTCTTTATTTGACAATTCTATAATCTTATCAAGAATAGGAATTAAGGAATCTTCACCTTGAATAGAAAACCACTTTTTAGCAGGGAAATGTTTTGTTAGAAATTCTTCAAAGGTGTCTACTTCAGTAATTCGATTTAGCAACAATAATTGTTCGTCATAAGTTAAGACAAATTGATTGTTTTCAATTGTATTCTGCAACCAAGTTATTTCATCTTTATTATCCAGGTGGTGAAATTCATAACCAATATTATCTGTATATATTTTTTTGAGTTTTTCAGTTGATCCATTGTGATTAATAACATATTCTTTTTTAGGATTAATTTCTAAAGGATCTAAATTTGCATATTTATGCCCATTTTTTCTTATGTCATCTTCTATCAATTTAATATCCGAATTTTCACTTACAGTACTTTCAACTCTAGTTTCTTCTGAATGAGAGGAAATTAAAGTTTGAAATTCCTTAGATTTAAAAAAGGTAACAAGATCATCACCGACACTTTCGGGATCTGTTAAGTAATCGTCATACAGTCCTAAAAGATAGGCTAGATTTAAATCTCCAAATTGATTGATGTTCAACATTTAACTATTTTGTTTTTTTATCAGAAATACGAAGTAAGTGTATTATCGATTAAAGAAATACTTTTTTCAATATTATATGAATGAAAATATAGAATAAATTAAGGTCTAAGAGCCAATTCTGACAATAGTTTTTTTGTTGATATTATGTGTTTGTTAATTTTTAGTTCAATAGGATCTAATCCAAGAGCAAGCCCAACAAGTTGAGGTACATGTATTATTGGAAGGTCTATTTGTCTTTTCATCATTCCTGCTGCACGGCTTTGGTATTGATCTAAATTTAAATGACATAATGGACATGGGGTGACCATTGCATCTGCACCGAGATCTTTAGCTGTGCTTGTATGATTACCAACCATTTTTAAAGCTGCTTTTTCATTAATTGTTAGAATAGGGAAGCCACAGCATGCTCTGCTACCAGAGTATTCAGTTGGTTTTGCTCCAACCCATTCTGTTAAATCTTCTAAGCATGTTTCTCTTTCAGGATATTCATAAAATTTAAGTGCTTTACTTGGTCTTACGAGATAACATCCATAAAAAGGAGCAAGATTTAATCCTTCAAGTTTTCTTTTTACCAAAGATTTGAATTTTTTCTCACCAATTTCTTCTACAATTATCCAAAGAAGATGACGGGTAGGTGTTTTACCTGTATATTCTAATCCTTCATCTTTTAGAGTTTCGTTTATTTGTGCTCTATATTCTTCGTTTTCTAGTCTATGTTCTGCTTGGGACATTACTCCCTGACAAGTACTGCAAATAGTTAAGATAGGTAAATTTTGTTTTTCAGCTAATGCTATATTTCTTGCATTTAAAGTATCTCCAAGAAGTTGGTTTTTTTCTTGTAAAACCCCTGCACCTGTACATGATGCAGATTCCATTGCTTTTTCATCAAGTTCTATACCTAATATTTCTGCTACTTTTAGCGTTGAAGTATATAATTCTGGAGCAGCTCCCTTTGCAACGCATCCAGGGAAAAAAGCGAATTTCATTATTTTTTCTCCAATTTTTTAAATATGTTTTTTAACTTGTCTTTGTTTTTTATTGAATGAGATAAGAAAGGAGGTCTTTTGCCAGCTAGTTGAGCGGCGATTGCCAAGGGTAGTAGTTTAATTAATTCTATAATATTGAAGAATCCTTTGGTTTTAAGAATAAGCAGAGTTTCATTTAAAATTCCCGAACTTTTAACAAGACTGGTAAAAGCATTTGCATGTCTTGGTCCATATCCTTTATTCATTTTCTTTTCAAGAGAATTTGATCTCATAGCCATAATTCTACTCATTGGATCTACATCTTTTGGACATACTTCTACACATTGCATACATCTAGTACAATCCCAAATTCCACCATCTTCAACTAAATTTTCAAGTCTTTCAGTTTCTGTATCATCTCTTGGATCCGCAACAAATCTATATGCTTTGGCAAGAGCTGCAGGACCCAGGAAATTATCTTTAACTTCTAAAACTGTACAATCTGACACACACGCTCCACACATGATGCAATTCATAACACCTACTAAATGAACCATATCTTCATTCGGAGCTATATATTCAGCTTCTGGAGCTTCTTCTTCCGGCTTAAGATACGGATCGACCGCGTGCATTTTGTCCCAAAAGGGTTTGAAGTCTGCAGTTAGATCAGTAATAACAGGCATATTACCTACTGGCTCTACTGTTACTTTATTATTTTTAAGTACCGATGTTAATTTCGTTTTACAAACTAATTTTGCCTGCCCATTCACTCTCATGGCACATGAACCACATATTGAAGCTCTGCAGGCGCATCTAAGTGATAGAGTTCCGTCCATTTGTTCTCTTATTTTTATAAGTGCATCAAGTACAGTAAACCAATCTTCAACTTCTACGTTATAATCTTGATAATAAGGCTTGTTATTATCAACTTCCGGGTCTTGTCTTCTAATTGTTATTTGTACTGTTTCTTTAGCAGTTTGTACCATTAATATTTCCTTATTTCGGGTTCCCATTCAGTAATTTTAACATCTGAGGTGTAAAATTTCGGGTTGCCATTTTCATTTGCAACGTGAGTATGTCTAAGCCAATTAGCATCATCTCTTTCAGTCATATCCGTTCTAAAATGAGCACCCCTGCTTTCTTTTCTTTGCTCAGCTCCTATACACATCGTAAGTGCTACATCTAACATATATTTTAATTCTAGGTTAAATATTAAATCAGTATTAAATACTTTCCCTTTGTTGTCAATTGATGTATTTGGATATCTTTCTAAAAGTTCAATTATTTTGTTTTTTGCCATATCAATACTAGCGGTATCTCTGTAAACACCAATTCCTGATGTCATAGCAACTCCCATTTCATTTCTTAGAGTAGCAGATCGCTCTCCATTTGATCTGTCTACTATAGCTTTTATTCTTTCAGTTTCGTTTTTTAATTCGACATTACTTGTTGAATGTGATTTAACTGATTCTATATATTCGATTGCGGCTCTTGCAGATCTTCTTCCAAACACTATAGTGTCTAGGAGAGAATTTGCACCAAGTCTATTTCCGCCATGAACGCTTACGTTAGCACATTCGCCAGCTGCATATAGGCCAGGAATATCAGTTGCTCCTGATGCATCAGTTTTTATCCCACCCATTATATAGTGCATGGTTGGTTTTACTTGAATAGGTTGTTCTGCTAAGTCTATATCTCTAAATTCTGTTGCCACTTCTTGTAAATAACCTAGTCTTTCTTCAATTTTTTCTCTGCCTAAATGCCTTAGATCTAATAGCACACAACCATCTACGCCTCTACCTGCATCTATTTCAGTTTGTTCTGCTCTTGAAACAACATCCCTTGATGCAAGTTCTAAGTATTCAGGTGCATAGACTTTCATAAATCTATCACCTTCTGAATTAAGAAGGTATGCTCCTTCGCCCCGGGCTCCTTCAGAAAGTAATATTCCATTACCTGCTAGTCCTGTTGGATGATATTGGATCATTTCCATATCCATTAAAGATGCACCTGCGTCGTATGCTAAGGCGAGTCCGTCACCAGTACAAATAAGCGCATTGGTTGAAGGTTCGAAAATTCTTCCTGCCCCTCCTGTTGCTAAAATAACAGATTTAGCTTTTATGATTTCTAATTTACCAGTGTGCATGTCCATTGCAATAACGCCTTTACATACACCTTCTTCAATGATTAATTTTGTAACAAACCATTCTTCATAAACTCTTGCATTTTGCTTTACGGTTTGCTCATATAAAACATGCAACATTGCAGAACCTGTAATAGCACCTACGAAAAAAGTTCTAGCTACAGATTGTCCCCCAAATCTTCTAGTACCAAGCTTGCCATCATCCCCTCTACTAAATATAACTCCCATATTTTCAAGTTCGATGAGATTTTCTCCTGCTTCTTGACACATGATTTCAACAGCATCTTGATCTGCGAGATAGTCACTCCCTTTGATTGTTGAAAATGCATGGTCTTTCCAATCGTCTCCGCGATCTGTTAAAGCAGCATTAATTCCTCCCTGGGCAGCGCATGAATGAGATCTTACTGGGTGTACCTTAGAAAGGATAGCTGTATTTTTACCGGCTTGTATACTTTCTAAAGCAGCTCTTAGTCCGGCTAAGCCAGCTCCTACTATTAAAACGTCATGTTCGTACATTTAGCCTCACATCGGGTTGTTGATATATTATAAGAGAACAACGATTATATTACCATCTTTCAGTTTAATTTCAATTTAACATTTTTAGTAATTCTATGCTAAATCAAAAATATTTAGGAATTATCAAGAATTTTAGTTGATGTTTTTAGAAATAGTTTTCAATTTATTTTCAATCGATTTTAATAAATTATCAAATGAATCTTGAAAAAGCTTAATCCCGTCATCTTGAAGAGATTGTGTTATTTGTTTTAAATCGATGTTGTATTTATCAAGCTTATCTAATTGTTTTTGTATAAATGCAGCGTCCCATCCATTGTAATTTTTAGGGTTGCCATTTTTAGTGAATTCATGGATGGTTTCCATAGGCATTGTATTGATTGAATTTGGCGCAACTAATTCATCTACATATAACGTACTAGAATAATTTTGATTTTTTGTGCTTGTGCTTCCCCATAATGGTTTTTGAATATAATTTGAATTTTCATCGTTAAATTTTTTTAAAAAATTTAAGTAAGCCAATTGGGAGTTATATACAGCGGTTTTCCCAAGAATACCAGTTATCTCTTTGTAATTTGCTATTAGTTCATCAACAGCAGTGTCAACTCTACTGACAAAAAATGAGGCTACTGAAAATGAGTTTTCTTTTGAAGAATTATTAATTGCACCTCTTATGAAAGATTCGGCAACATTGATGTAATGTGATTGGTTAAACATTAAGGTAGCATTAGTTTTAATTCCTATTTCAGTCAATGTTTCTATTGCGACGATTCCTTCTTTTGTTGCCGGTACTTTAATTAAAACATTTGGCATATTTATTTTGTTACTTAGATGAATAGCTTGCTCTATTGTTTTGTTAGAATTGTATGCTAAATAAGGTGATACTTCTATACTTGCATATCCGTCCAACTTTGAAGAAGATTCGTATGTTGGTAAAAGAAGATCAGCGGCATTTTTTATATCTTTTATGCTTATCTCTTCAAGAATTTGATATTTTGATATATTAGGATTTGTTTTTGCTAGAATTTTTATATCTTCATCGTATGAATCAGATGTTGAAATTGCTTTTTCAAAAATTGAAGGATTACTTGTTAATCCTGTAATCCCTTTTTCAATTAATGATTTAAGCTCACCGGATTCAATAATATCTTTGCTTATATAATCAATCCAAATAGATTGTTTATTTTGTTTTAATATTTCAATGTTATTCATTAATATGTATCTTATTTAGTATTTTATTCATATGATAATTCAAAGATATTCCTCTGGTCAAAGCAAAGAATAGATAAGCTATCCAAACCCCGTAGTTACCCCAAAAATTTGTAATAGAGAATATTGCAATGAAATAAACTATAGCAGAAATAATCATGGTATCTCTCATTTCTTTAGTTTTAAGCATCCCTGAAAAAGCACCATCAAGTTGAAATGACCATGCAGATACGATTGGCAGAAATCCTACCAAATAAATATATTTATAACTTTCTATTCTTACAGATTTTATGTCTGTCATTGCATCAATCAATTGATTCCCAAAAATTAGGAATATTAAACTGAATAGAAGAGCAGTGATAATACCAGATAAAAATGCGTTTTTGTAAATCTTTTTAAGTCTATGGATATTTTTTTCAGCAAAATTTTCACCTATTAGTGGCGATGACCCAAGCGTGGGTCCATCAATTGTTAAATAAGAAAAACTTATCAGTTGTAAAAACAAACCATAAGTAGCCAATATAGTAGAACTTAAGTTTGTTGAAACATAAGTTCCAACTATATAGATTGATTGGAGCATAAATGTTCTTACAAATAAATTTATAAAAGATTTACCTAAAAATACAATTTCTGATTTTGATAGAAATCCAATAAAAAATTTTATTTTTAAATCTTTTAATATTATTCCTACTTGGAATATTAAAAATACTAGAGTTAACCATTGTGACAGGATAGTAGAATAAGCTATCCCTACTAATTTTAAATCGTAGTAGGAAGTGAAAATATAAATTGATAACATATGAGATATTCCTAAAACACTCCAAATCTGAAATATTTTCTTTGGTTTTTTTAGTCCTAGAAACCATGAACTTGAAGATACAATAATTAGTTGAGGAGCTATTCCTAAAATACTTATCGAATAATAATCTTTTGTTAAATTTTCAATTATTGGATTTTGATCATAAATGTATGAGTATACATTCCATAAACTGGATTGAAAAATTATGATTATGATTGAAGCAATTATCATAAACATAACACTAGTATTTAAGATGCTTAAAATTTTATCTTTTTCATTGAGTCCTGTTTTTTGTGAAGTGAATCCTGTGATTGCCATCCCAACTGATCCGAATATCCAATAAAAAGGGTGTATTATGCTATTACCATAAGCTAAAGAAGCAAGAAAATTTTCGTTTTCTAGATGTCCCGCTACATATGTGTTTAATATACCAATAATTGGTTGCCATAGAGATCCCAGAATGAAAGGGAAAGCTATTTTCCATATTAATTTTGTGTCCTTTTTATTTATATCAGTAATCATATGTGAAATTTAAAATGGTGGAGACGGGGGAGAGTCGAACTCCCCGTCCAGAAAACACTCGGTCTAGAGTATCTACAGGTTTATCTGATTGATATTAAACTTGAAGACTTCAATCAGAAAGAGTTTTTCAAGCTTTTCCGATTAAATTTCTTCTCTGAATTATCGGTTTTTCAGAGTTATACCCCGAATTTCGTCATCATATTATTCTCTCGGGGGGAAAATAATATAATGTAGCAGTAATTAAGCTGCTAAAGCTAACTGTTTATTGTCAGTTAATTTTTTCCATTTTTTTACGAGTTTTATGGTCCTCGACCTGCAACCCTGCCTCATAAATTCCCTGTCGAAACCGCGCGTCCCCATTTATTAGCCAAAATATAGTATGTTAAAAGATATGTGAGGTCAATATGCTTAAATACTGAATAACGTAATTATTTGTATTGTTTGTAAAAAACAATGGTAGTATGGTTTGATAATATTCGAGGAGAACTATTGGCTAACACGGATAAAAAAATTTCTGATATATCGACTATTGATTATTTTGCTTCGTTAAAATATCCCGATTTCTTAATGATGTGGCTTGCTAGTTTATTTGCAGGTTCTTCTTATTGGGCATTGATTGTTGTAAGAGGTTGGGTTGTATACCAAGTTTCTGACAGTAACATGTTAGTAGGACTAGTTACATTTGCAGCCATGATTCCAAGAGTTTTGGTAACTCCATTTATTGGCTATTTGTCAGACAAATTTCAAAGAAGAAGGATATTACAGATAATGTTCTTGATTAATTTTTCTCATAATTTAGGCTTAAGCATACTTTATTTCTTAGATTTGATTTTACCCTGGCATTTAATATTTCTTGCATTTTTGCAAGGCTCTGCCAGAGCAGCTCAAATGCCTTCTGCTCAATCACTTGTACCAAATATTGTACCAAAAGAAAAATTATTGAATGCTGTTGCTTTAAACATGTCTACAGTTCATGCTACACGGTTGTTAGGACCATTAGCAGTCGCTCCATTTCTAACTTGGGTAGGAAGTGGAGATAATGGCGTGAATGGAACAGATATAGCATTTTTTATATGTACTGGTTTTTATGCATTTAGTTTTTTCTTTTCTTTGTTTATAAAAAATAAATCTACAGGGAAAATGAGCTCAGAATCTTTTTTGGTTAATTTAGTGGAAGGATTGAAATTTGTTCATACCACTAGGCCATTTTTAGTTATCATAGGTATCACTACACTACATTGTTGTTTAACAATGTCTTTTGAATCTGTTTTACCATTTTTTTCGGTAAACAAACTTAATGCTGAGGGTGGGGCAGTAAGTTATTTGATGATGTGCGTAGGAATAGGTTCTCTAATCACATCATTGATATTAGCAGGTACTGCCGATGAAAAATTTAAAGGTAAGTTATTTTATATATTTGCATTAATAAGTGGCATAGCCCCTGTTATACTTGCGTTCTCATCGCAATTATATTTATCATTGTTTGCCACGGTGTTAATGGGATTTGGTCAAGCAGGTTTTATGATTATTGTACATACAATAATCCAGATAATGTCACCAGACTATGTCAGAGGTAGAATTGCAGGTGTGTATTCAATGTATGTTGGTGGAAGTATGGCCTTCTTTAATTTCTTAAATGGGCTTACAGCAGATTATGTAGATCCAGGTTTTTCAATTGCTGTTCAAGGAATGATTTTTGCTATAATTGTATTATGGACACAACGTAAAGAGGATGTTTTGATCTCAGTATATAAGGGGAAATCCAATGAATTATCTAAGTATAGTAAGCAATTTAACATATAAATAGGAGTTTTTTTTATGAATGAATCTGATTGGATAAAATATAGAAATCAGTTTAAAACTTTTGAAAAAGTTAATTATTTAAATACTTGTTCACTAGGATTACTTTCTGATGAAGGAAGAAATTCATTGATGGAATACATCGATACTTGGACAAGGATGGGAGCTTCTGCCTGGTATTCTGATTGGATTGAAAAAACTAATTCTCTAAAACAAGAATATGCTAAATGTATAAATGCAGATTTTGATGAGATTGCTATTCTGCCAAGCGTATCAGCTGCTATTGCAGTGATATTATCTTGTATTAATCCAAAAAAAGAGGATGAATTATTAACATCTGAGCTAGATTTTCCAACAATAGCTCATAACTTTAAGGCATTAGAAAAAAAAGGAAATGGTAAAGCAATTATTGTTGGATCTGAAGATAAAAAATACGTTGATACAGCTAAATTTATTTCAAAAATCAATTCAAAAACAAAGTTGGTAGCAACTAGTAGAGTGTTTTTTTTAAGTGGATTTATAAATGATTATGAAAAAATAATGTCATCGACCAAACAACATGACGCGCTCTTTTTTTTAGATGACTATCAGGCCACAGGACAATTACCAATTGATGTAAAAGATAAAAATATAGATATTATGATTTCTGGTGGATTGAAGTGGTTATTAGGTGGATCAGGAATAGTTTATATGTATATAAATAAAAATTTACATCAAAAACTTGAACCCTCTGTCACAGGATGGTTTTCACACAAAAGACAATTTGAATTTGACCCACATACTATTGAGTTTTCTGATACTGCGTCAAGATTTGAGACTGGTACACCTGCTATTAGTTCAGTATATCCAGCAATAGAAGGATTAAAACTTGTGAACGAAATAGGAGTTAATAATATTCGTAAGCGAACTTTACAACTTACCCAATTATTAGTTAATGGATTATTGGAATTAGGTTTTAATATTAAATTACCTGAAAATCTTAATGATCATGCAAGTATAACTATGGTTTCTTGTACTGATCCAGCTAAAGCAGTCGATATTTTAAAAGACAATAATATAATTGTTGACCAAAGACCGGGTTCTGTTAGAATTTCTCCATTTTTTTATAATACTGAAGATGATATCAACCATTGTGTAAGTGTAATGTCAGACATAAAAAATAACAATCCTGAATTGTTTTAAACTTTACTCTTAGTTTTA
>CETM01037660.1_pt1 | contig 26323 bp, 27 predicted proteins | sample 361451 | NCBI WGS metagenome assembly CETM01 (sample SAMEA2622690, study PRJEB7988) | marine metagenome | isolation source: saline water (ENVO:00002010), including
CTGCGCCTCCAACTGGCCGAGCAAGGGCTTCCCCAGGGCGGCAATGTCGGCTTCGAGATCATGGACGACCAGGCCTTCGGCATCAGTCAATTTGCCGAACAGGTCAATTTCCAGCGCGGGTTGGAAGGCGAACTCGCAAGCTCAATGGAAGCCCTGGGCCCCGTGTCCAAGGCCCGCATCCATTTAGCAATGGCCCAACCTTCGGTATTCGTTCGCGAAGAAAAACCCGCCAAAGCGTCCGTCGTTCTGACCCTGCAACCCGGCAGAGTCTTGGGTGAGGGGCAGATCAACGCCATCACTCACATGGTATCCAGCAGCGTTCCTGATCTGGCTTTAGAGAATGTGACCGTTGTCGATCAGAACGGTCGCCTGCTTTCACAACCGGACGGGGCCAGTAGCGGCCTCAACGGCACACAGCTGGATTACGTCGCCGAGGTAGAAAACTCTTACCAGCGACGCATAGAAAACATTCTCAAGCCCATTCTGGGCGACCAGAATATCCATGCTCAGGTGACCGCGCAGGTCGATTTCTCACGTCGTGAGGAAACGGCCGAACGCTACGGCCCCAACCAGGACCCCAATCAAGCCGCCATCAGAAGTGCACAGGTCAGTGGCACCTATTCGGGTGGTAATGAGCTAGCTCAAGGGGTGCCTGGGGCACTCACCAATACGCCACCGGGCGCCGCCGCCTCGCCGATCGATCAGGCCAACGCGGATGCCGGTGCTGGCGGAAACGATGGCGCTAACGGCAATGGTGAGGACGATGGCGGCGAACCGCCAAGTCGCTTGAACCAAGACAACGTCATCAATTACGAAGTCGATCGTAACGTTACCCATATCCAGTATCAGCGCGGTGATATCGAACGCCTGACCGCCGCGGTCGTGGTCAACTACCGCGAGCAGATGAATGACGAAGGCCAGATGGAAATGGTCGCGCTAGACGATGCCGAGATCGCCCAAATAGAGCGCCTGGTGCGACAAGCCATCGGTTTCTCGCAAGGCCGTGGCGATGCGATCGAAATCGTCAACAGCCCGTTCACTGGCCAGGATGACAACACGGTCGAACTGGCGTGGTGGCAACAGTCTGACATCCAGCAAATGGCCTTCAAGCTGGGACGCTACCTGCTGGTGGGTCTTGCCATCCTGCTGCTGTATCTCTTGATACTGCGCCCGCTGATCAAGCGCTATACCGAGCAGCCAAGCCTGCCTGGTGCCGGCCAGGTGTCTAGCTCCGGCCAGACCATCAGCACCTCGGTCGGCCAGGACGGTGATGAAAGTAATGCCAACAGTGTCGCAGGCGATGAAGGCCCGGCGGAGACCTATACAGCGCCCAGACGACCGCGCAAGTCCGCGACCTACGAGCAAAACCTTCAAGATCTTCGTGAGATGGCGCAGGAAGATCCCCGCATGGTCGCGATGATCGCACGCAGCTGGATGAACAAAGATGAGTAAAGACGCGAGCAAGCTCAGTGGCGCCCGTAAAAGCGCCATCCTGATGTTGTCACTGGATGAAGACAGTGCCGCCGAGGTCTTCAAGTTTTATTCGGCGCAAGAGGTCCAGAACATCAGTCAGCAGATGGCTGAACTCGGCCAGATCTCACATGAAGATATGCGTGTGGTACTCAATGAGTTCCGTCGGGAGATCGACGAATACGCCTCTATCAACGTCAACTCCAGCGATCACATCCGCTCCGTCCTGACTAAGGCACTGGGCAGCGAGCGCGCAACGAGCCTGATCGAGGATGTACTCGAATCCAAGGGCGCGACCTCTGGCATAGATGCACTGAACCTGATGGAAGCCTCGGTCGTGTGCGAAATGATTCGCGACGAACATCCGCAGATCATTGCCACCATCCTTGTGCATCTGGAGCGCAACCAGGCCGCCGATATTCTGGAGCTGCTCGATGACAAATTGCGTAATGATGTGGTCCTGCGCATCGCCACTTTCAGCGGCGTGCAGCCGGCAGCACTGCAGGAACTGACCGAAGTACTTGGCAACATGCTGGACGGTCAGAACCTCAAGCGCAGCAAGATGGGCGGCGTAAGAACGGCCGCCGAGATCCTCAACCTGATGAACTCCAGCCAGGAAGAGACCGTTATCGAAACCGTACGGGCTCACAGCGAAGACCTTGCTCAGCGCATCATCGACGAAATGTTCCTGTTCGAGAACCTGGAAGATATCGACGACCGCGGCATTCAGATGCTGCTCAAGGAGATCGAGACCAACTCCCTGGTGGTGGCACTGAAGGGGGCGCCAGACACCCTGATGGAGAAATTCATGCGCAACATGTCGCAGCGAGCTGCCCAGCTGCTGCGTGAAGACATGGAAGCGCGTGGCCCGATTCGCCTGTCCCAGGTAGAAGCCGAACAGAAGTCCATTCTGCAAGTCGTCAGGCGCCTCGCCGATAGCGGCGAAGTGGTACTGAGCGGAGGAGACGACAGCTATGTCTGATCCTGACGGCCGCTGGAATGACCAATGGCGCCCCTGGCAAATGGACGAGCTCAAGGAACGTGCACGCAGCGCTCCTGCTGCACGTCCTGCCGACCTGGAGCGCCAAGCCAGAATCCGGCGTCGCGCTCAGGAGCATCAGGCGGCTCTTGAGGCCGAACGGCAACGGATACACGACGAAGCACGCGATAAAGGCTACCAGGATGGCTTCGAAGCAGGGCGCAAGGAAGGACACGAAGAGGGGCTGAAACAAGGCCGCGCGAAAGGCGAAGAAGAGTTGCGCCAGAAGACGCAAGACACCATTGCCCCTCTGCAACCACTCGCTGCCCGTTTCGGCGAAGCCATTGCCCAACTGGATGACGAGATCGCCGATGCGCTGGTCAACCTGGCCATTGCGACGGGACGACAACTGGCGGGGGATGCCCTCAAGGCAAGCCCCGAGCAGATTCTGGACATTGTGCGTGAACTGATTCATGTCGAGCCGGCGCTGTCCGGTAAGCCAAGACTCTGGTTGCATCCAGAGGATATGACCATCGTGGAAGAGCAGCTTGGCCACGAGATCGAAAGTGCAGGCTGGCAGCTACAACCGGACGACCAGCTCAGCCGTGGTGGATGTAGGGTCACGAGCCAGAGCGGCGAACTGGATGCCAGTTGGGAATCGCGCTTCGAGGCCATCTCTGACCAGGTACGCCACCGGTTACCTGCTCACTCAGCAGTCTCTCAAGAACAAGAGCAAGACCAGGAGACCGAAGCATGAATGCCGCCGAGCGCGCGACCACACACCAGACCCACTGGCGAGAAACCCTCGACCGGGTCATGGCGCGCGTTGAAGCATTGCCTAGCTACCGGGCCAGCGGCCGGATCACTCGTGCGACGGGGCTGGTGCTCGAAGCCGTAGGGCTTCGGGTGCCGCTGGGAAGCGCCTGTCGTATCGAGCTGAGTGCGGACAGCACCCATGCCAAGGCGCGCTACGCCGAAGCCGAGGTAGTGGGTTTTTCCGGCGAAAAACTGTTCCTGATGCCTCTCGCCGAGATCAGCGGCCTGACGCCAGGTGCCCGCGTCCTTCCTCTCGGCGATGGCGGAGCACAAACTGCCCGGCGTTTCCCGTTGGGGGCATCCTTGCTCGGACGAGTCGTCGATGGCAACGGCAAGCCTCTAGACGGTGCAAGATCATTACAGGACGTTCCCCATGCACCACTGGCCACGCCGCCACTGAACCCGCTGGCACGTGCGCCGATAGAGAAACAGATCGATGTCGGCATCCGCGCCATCAATGCGCTATTAAGCGTTGGCCGCGGTCAGCGTATGGGGCTTTTTGCCGGCTCTGGCGTCGGCAAGTCGGTGCTGCTTGGGATGATGGCCCGTTACACCAAGGCCGACGTGATTGTCGTGGGGCTGATTGGCGAACGTGGCCGAGAGGTACAAGATTTCATCGACAACATCCTCGGTGAAGAAGGGCGCAAGCGGTCCGTGGTGGTGGCGGCGCCTGCCGACACTTCTCCTCTGCAACGTCTGCAGGGTGCCTCCTATGCCACTCGCCTTGCAGAAGGCTTTCGCGATGAAGGCAAAAACGTGCTGCTGATCATGGACTCGCTGACACGCTATGCCATGGCACAGCGTGAAATTGCCTTGGCGATCGGTGAGCCCCCCGCGACCAAAGGCTATCCCGCTTCGGTGTTCGCCAAACTGCCCGGGCTGGTCGAGCGTGCAGGCAATGGCGAAAAGGGCGGCGGATCGATCACTGCCTTTTATACGGTTTTGACCGAAGGCGATGATCAACAAGACCCTATCGCCGATTCGGCGCGTGCCATCTTGGATGGCCATATCGTGCTGTCACGCGCGCTAGCCGAATCAGGCCACTACCCCGCTATCGACATCGAAGCATCGATCAGTCGCGCGATGGGGGCCATCACGGATCATGCACAGCAGCAGCAGGCACGGCTTTTCAAGCAGCATTTTTCACGCTATCAGCGCAACCGCGACCTGATCAGCGTTGGCGCTTATAGCCCCGGTCATGACCCACAGCTTGATCAGGCCGTTCAGCTATTTCCACACCTGGAACACTTCCTGCAGCAGCAAATTGAAGAACGTACCGACGTGGCAGAAGCCAAGCAGTCCTTATCGGCTATCGTTGGAGGTGGAAGATGAGTGCATCCTTACCGCTCGATACCCTGACAGAGCTGGCCAGAGAGGCTCGAGATGCAGCCGGCCAGACGCTGGCCAACGAACGACGCTCCCAGCAGCAGGCTGCGACACAATTGGACACCCTGCGACGCTACCGGCTTGAGTACGCCACTCGTCTGCAGAATGCCATGCATAACGGCATAGACCCGGCGACGCTGCACAACTATCAGCAGTTCCTGGCCTCCCTCGATGCCGCCGTAGACCGAGCTCGCGCGGCGCTCGAGGATCACTCGCAACGTGTCGAAGGCTGTCAGCAGCATTGGCGGGAAGAGCAGAAGCGCTTGACGTCCTACGATACCTTGGCGAATCGCCGCCAGGAAAAGGCGCGGCGTCTAGAGCAACGCCAGGAACAACGCCACAACGATGAAATGAGCAGCAATAGCCTGTTGCGTCGCACACCCGATGATCGGGGCCTCTAGGAGATTACATGGATATCATGGACGTAATGTCAGCCCCTTCATCCTCGAGCAAAGCCACTGGACGGCAGGCCAACGGGGCACAGCAAGGCACCACTCAGGACTTTGGGGCACTGCTGTCTCAACGCCAGACCCGCGCCGACGGCAAACAGGACGCTTCCTCGCCTCAGGCCTTGCCGGCATCGCAAGACACATCGCTAGCGCGCCTTAAGCAAGCGGTTGCGGCGCTGAGTCCAGAGCAGCTAAGTGCCTTGAAAGACCAACTTCAGCAATCCCCTGCTAAGGATGCCCTCAGCGCTTCACAACGAGAGGCACTGGCCGCCCTTCTCGATGGTGAGCCTCTGGGCGAGAAAGCTGCCCAAGACCTGAACAAGGTCCTGTCAGCACTTGAGTCATTGCCAAACAACGGCCAGCAGAGCCCGTCTTCAGACCCGGATAGCTCTCAGACCTGGGTGAGTGACGTCGACACGGGTGGAACCGACCCATCCGTAGCGAGCGGCATCGCACCTGATGCGACGCCAAGCACCGACATCAAGGATGGCCCCCTGGGCCTGTCCATGATTGCCGCGCGAATGAATCTCATCGACCAGGCTGGCAGTTCCAGTAATGGCAACAAATTAGCGCTGGCAGGCCAAGCCGCGGCGAATGGTGACGGCCGCCGAGATCAGACGACTCTCAGTCAGCCTGCACTCAATGCAGCAGATTGGCTCAACCGTAACGCGATGGCCCAGGCAGTCAGTGATTCCGCCGCGACCGCTGCCAACCGTCAAAGCATGCCAGGAATCGTCACCTCGGATAGCGCGGCAGCCGCCCTGATGGCAGATGGCGCCGATGCTCGCAGCGCCGCCTTCACGCCTTCATCCGCTAGCTCGGATATGCTGGCGGCGCTTTCATCTGGAGACCGTCTTAGCGGCATGGCCGGTGCAGGGGCCAACCCGGCATCCGTCAGCACATCTGCCCAGGCCCAGGTCGGCAGCGGGGCCTTGACCGCCCCGGTCGCCAGTCAGCAATGGCAGCAGCAACTGGGCCAGCAACTGCTTGGCATGACCCAGCGCGGTGACCAGCAGATGGAGTTAAAGCTTCACCCTGCCGACCTAGGCCCCCTGTCCGTCAGTCTCAAAGTCGCGGAACATGGTGGTGCCCAAGCGCAGTTCCTGTCGGCTCACGCCCAGGTTCGCAACGCCCTTGAACAAGCCATTCCTCAACTGAGAGAAGCACTGGCACAGCAGGGCATCACCCTTGGCGACACCTCGGTAGGACACCAGGCATCCGGCCAGCATTCCCAGGAACAGGGCCTTGCGGGTCGTCAGTCACAGGGAACTGGCATCATCGGTGAAAATGATGAAGGTGGGGTGGACCCGCGCTCAATGCTGAGCCCATCAGCCACCAGCCTGATAGATGGGCGCGTGGATCTGTATGCGTGACGGCAATATACGCCTGCGTGGCCAGTTCCACATCGTCTCGTCTTCTCCAGCTGGTAAATGAGTGACCAGTGACAAAATCGTGAGTTGAGTGCTTTACGGTGGCCTATTCGCGCCACCGTTTTATCTCATTAGCCCGCATACTCCCTAGCCAAAGGGCATCAACTACGACAATGGCGGAATAAATGGCAAAATCTTCGACCTCTTCAGGGAAAAAATGGCTTCTGGTCGTGTTGCTGATGGTTCTTGTGTCATCCGCGACGGCAGCTGGTGTCTACCTTCTGATGGATACGGGTAGCCAGGCACAAGCCGCCGAAAATGCCGAACCTGAGCCCGTGACGGCTCCCGACCCCATTTTCGTCAAAATTGATCCCTTCACTGTCAACATCAGTGGCGACGACTACGGCAACCGCTTCCTGTATATAGGCCTGACGCTGCAGGTCGACGACGAGACAACACGCGACCTGCTGATCAACCACATGCCCCAGGTACGCAGTCGAATGCTGATGCTGTTTGCCGATCAAAGCGTCGAGGAATTGACTTCTCCAGACGGCAAAACCCGTCTGTCGGCTGAAGTCTTGAGCCTGTTCGATGTCCCCTTGACCGATCCACAACCCGAGCTGGCGATCAGTGATGTACTGTTCACCGATTTTATTGTGCAATAACTCATAGTGCCCAAGCGCCATGTCTCAAGATGATCTGCTATCGCAGGAAGAAATCGACGCTCTGCTAAAGGGCGTAAGCGGAGAAGAGGAGAGCTCCTCGGACGCCGCTGGCAATGAATCGCGGGTAAAACCCTTCGACCCGGCCAACCAGCACCGGGTGATCCGCGAGCGCCTGCATGCCCTGGATATCATCAATGAACGCTTTGCGCGGCACTTCCGCATGAGCCTCTTCAACCTGATCCGACGCAGCGCCGATATCACTGTCGACTCAGTACGCTACCAGAGCTACAGCGATTTCACTCGCAACGTACCCGTCCCGACCAATATCAACATGATCACCATGAAGCCACTGCGCGGCTCGGCCCTGGTGGTATTCCCACCCAGCCTGGTGTTCATGGTCGTCGACAACCTTTTCGGGGGTGACGGTCGCTTCGTCACAAAATCCGAAGGGCGTGAGTTTACCAATACCGAACAGCGCATCATTCAGCGGATTCTCAATCTGGCCATTGAAGCCTATCAGGAGGCTTGGAGATCGGTATATCCGCTTGAGATCAGCTATATGCGCTCCGAGATTCAAGCGAAGTTTGCCAATATCACCAATTCTCCTAACGAGATCGTGGTCAACACCACTTTTCATCTTGAGGTAGGCAATCTGGCAAGCGACTTCCAGATTTGCATGCCCTATTCGATGATCGAACCGCTCAGGGATATTCTCACCAATCCGCAAAACGATAGCTTCGGTAGCGGGGACAAGACCTGGACCAAGCGAATGGCAGGTGAGATCCGCCACTCCGAAGTCGAGTTGGTTGCCGAATTTGTCGATATCCCAGCGCGCATTTCCCGCGTTATGAGCCTGCAGGTTGGCGATGTGCTGCCAATCGAGCTTCCCCAGACCGTGGGCGCCAGCGTCGATGGAGTTCCGGTCATGGAGTGTGAGTACGGCAGTCAGAAGGAACAACGAGCACTGCGCGTGCTGCGCATGATCGATCACGCCTCAATGTCCGGCAACACCCCGGATACCTTCATCAAGGGATCCGAGACATCCAAGGAAAGTAACGATGAGTGACCCGAACAAACCCGATCAGAACTCCATCCCCGATGATTGGGCCGACGCTATGGCCGAGCAAGAAGATGCCACTGCTTCGGGTAACGAACAGTCGGCCGAAGATGATCCGTGGGCGGCAGCACTCGCAGAACAGGATGCTGCCGAAGCCAGTGACCAGGGTGATGCTAAAGGTCAAGAAGCGGGCCAAGAGGCAGGCGAAGGAAAAGAGGCGACCTCGGCGGGTAGTCAGGTCTTCCGACAGCTAGGTGACGGAGCCGACAGTGGCACGGCTCGCGATCTTGATATGATCATGGACATCCCGGTCAAACTGAGCGTGGAGCTTGGCCGGACCAAGATCACCATCAAGCAACTGCTCGAGCTTGCACAGGGCTCCGTGATCGAGCTGGATGGTCTCGCCGGCGAACCCATGGATATCCTGATCAACGGTTATCTGATTGCTCAGGGCGAGGTCGTGGTGGTAGACGACAAATATGGCATTCGCATCACGGAGATCATTACGCCTTCGGAGCGGGTACAGAAACTGAATCGATGAGCTCGTCAGCATCCACCACCGGCGCCGCGGCCGATATGTCGTCGGCTGGAATCGATACCCTTGCTAGCGGCAGCGATAGCCTGATCGGGCTTGCCGTTATCGGCAAGGTCGGACTGGTCCTCGCCCTGATTATCGGTGTGATCTTGCTGGGAAGCCAGCTGGTACGTCGGATAGGCCCCCGCAGTTTACGTGCCGGCCAACGCATCAAGGTCGTCAGTTCGGCGGCCGTCGGTCAGCGTGAACGTGTGGTCATCGTCGAGGTTGAAGGCACCTGGTTAGTGCTTGGCGTAGGCGGTGGCCAGGTCAACAAGCTGCATGACCTCGAGGCGCCAGAGCCTGATACTGCTTCTACATCCCACCCTTCGGGAACCGAGGATAACGGCAAAGGCTTCGCCGAACGCTTTGCTATCGCCTTGCGGCATAATACCGGCACCATGCTGAAGAACCAGCGAGACAACGGACGGAAAGACTCATGAAGCCACTTTCCGGTTCTAGAATCTCCGCCTGTATCCTGCCCCTCGGCCTGGTGATCATAGCGCTATTAGCGGCTCTGCTACCCGAGACGGCTGCGGCGCAATCGCTTCCCGGCATTGTATCGCGTCCTACCGGGGACGGCGGACAGCAATGGTCCATCAAGCTGCAAACATTGCTGCTTCTCAGCAGCATGGCCTTTCTGCCGGCCGCCTTGCTGATGATGACCTGCTTCACGCGTATCATTATCGTTTTAGGCTTGTTGCGCACCGCCATGGGCACTCAGTCTGCGCCGCCCAATCAGGTCTTGCTCGGGCTCGCCCTTTTCCTGACATTCTTCGTCATGTCACCGGTGCTCAACGATATTTACCAGACGGCCTGGATACCCATGGCCAATGATGACATCGCCTTTCCACGCTTCTTTGAGCTGGCAAGTCAGCCGTTGCGTGAGTTCATGATGGGCCAGACCCGCGAACCTGACCTGGCTCTCTTTGCGCGCCTGGCCGACATAGGCCCCATGCAAGGACCCGAAGACGTACCGATGCGGGTATTGCTGCCGTCTTTCGTCACCAGTGAACTAAAAACCGCTTTTCAAATTGGTTTCACGCTGTTCATCCCCTTTCTGATCATCGACCTAGTTGTTGCCAGTGTGCTGATGGCGCTGGGCATGATGATGGTGCCCCCTGCAACGATTTCCCTGCCTTTCAAGCTGATGCTGTTCGTGCTGGTCGATGGCTGGCAACTGTTGATGGGCTCACTGGCGCAGAGCTTTTATTTATGACACTGACATCGACACCATTGCATCAGGCTAAGCGCACGGGCGATGCGTCTGTCTTTTAACGTCCAAGTGGTAAGGAGAAACGTCCATGAGCCCAGAGATGGTAATGAGCATGGCCTATCAGGGCATGCGCGTGACCCTGTTCATGGCCGCCCCACTGCTGCTGACAGCACTGCTGATCGGTTTGCTGGTCAGTCTTTTTCAAGCGGCCACCCAGATCAACGAAATGACGCTTTCCTTTATCCCGAAGATACTCGGGGTATTCGGCATGTTGGTACTGCTTGGCCCCTGGCTGCTCAAACTGATCATAGGCTTCACGCGTGAGCTAATTCAAAATATCCCTCTCATGGTCAGCTAGGACCATGGTCGAAATCACCTTTGACCAACTGCATGGCTGGCTAGTCGCCTTCCTGTGGCCTTTCATGCGCCTTTCTGCCTTCGTAATGGCGTCACCACTCTGGGGCCATTCCAGCGCCCCCCGCCAGGTAAAGATTGGCCTTACGGCGTTAATCTGTGTGGCCATCACCCCTACCCTCCCCCCCATGCCCGACGCCCCGATCATGTCGTGGGCTGGGCTTGGCATCATGATCGAGCAGGTAGTGATCGGTGCCGCCATGGGCGTGGTCATGCACGTCATCTTTGCCACCGTTCAGGCGGCCGGTGACTTCATAGCACTGCAGATGGGGCTGGGCTTCGCTACTTTCTTCTCTCCAGATACCGGCACCAACACCATGATTCTGGCACGTGTGCTCTACATGATCACACTGCTGATGTTTCTGGCCATGAATGGCCACCTGGTCGCCCTGGAGATCCTGGTCAATAGCTTCAGCACTTTGCCTATCGGCTCTGGCGTGAACCTAGATGCCTTTGAACTGCTGGCACGCTTTGGTAACACTATCTTCGTATTAGGTTTGAAGCTGGCGCTACCTGTCGTTTCAGCCCTTTTAATCATTAACCTGTCGCTCGGCATCCTCAACCGCTCGGCCCCACAGCTCACCGTCTTCTCGATCGGCTTTCCCATGTCACTCACGGCTGGCGTGTTCCTGCTGATGGTATTGATGACCGATCTGGAGCGCTATTTAGAACACCTCTTTCCGATAGGGCTTAATTTTATGCGCAGCCTAGTGGAAGCCATGGCGCTCTAGCTTGATAACCTGGCTGACCGCATATACGAAAAAAGCCCCCCGCTTTAAGAAAAGGCGGCAGAGGGCTTTATGAGCAGCTGCTTTGGGGTCAAACCGTTCTGGTAAACAGAACCCTAAAAAAAGCTTCGTATTACAGGCCTTTTGCGATCGGGAACGACCTACCAGCCACGTTACTTCTCATGCCATTATCCTTTCACGCTGGCTAATCGCCTTGATAAGCGTCAGATCTGATCAAAGAGTGACATGCCCTGAATATTCGCAAATGATTTTTGGGCTGCCTGTAAGCCCACTTGGCGCAGGCTATACTCAGAGATCGCCTCGACATAGTCCAGATCGACCAAGTCCGACCGCGTCTGCTCGTAGCTCAGCTTGCGATTACTGCTAACCTGATCGACCACATCCAGCTCGTTGAGACGGGCACCAACGGAAGCGCGGGTAGTGAGCACATTATCAAGGCTGTTATCCAGCTCACGCATCGAAGTATTGATTGTGTTTTGCTGGTCCGCCTTAAGGCCAGGATCGCCATCAACGGGTGTCTTCAGGACATCGATAGCCGACTTGAGGGTTGCAAAGACATCCTGATTAGCGTCTGAGCCATCGGCAGGATTTACCTTGATGCTATCTCCACCAGCGGCGTCAGGCGTACCGTCTAAAGTGATCGACAAGGCACCACCACCGAGCTCAATGCTTTCTCCACTGACATAACTCTCCGTGGGTCCAGTGGTAGTCGTGCCATCAGGCGCAGTGGTCACGACCTGATAGCTACTGTCATCGAGAAAGTTGATTTGGTAGGCGTCTTCCCCATATCCAGGAACCGAGGAGTCAAGACGGTTCGGACCCGAGAAGGTCACGTTGCCATCGCCCGCTGTATCGCGTGCTGCGGTGGCTACGTAACCGGCACCGCTGGGTACGCTGTTAAAGATGGCATCGCCACTATCCGATACGGGCATGAGACGTGACGAGTCGATGCGCTCCTCACGATTAGCGCTGTCTCCGATATAAGTCACATCACCGCTATTGTTTTGCACGAAAGGCGGGGCGTCATCCTGATAGCCACCGAACAGATAAGCCCCGTTGCCATCCGTGGCATTAGCCTGACCGAGCATGGTGTTATAGATGCCTTCCAACTCACTGGCCGCAGATTGCCTGTCGGCATCGCTCAGTGTGCCATTGGCTGCCTGCACCAGCAGTGTCTTGGCACTACTGATCGCCTGGCTAACACTATTGAGCACACTTTCCTCTTGTGAAAGCGAATTACGTGCGCTGACCCGAGAATCGGTATATTGCTCGGTAACCGACAGTGACTGGGACACACCCACTGCCTGTGAAGCCGCCTGGGGGTCATCCGAGGGATTAACCACCCGGCGCCCACTGGCAAGCTGCTGGCCGACGTCGATAAACTGACTCTGTTGCCGGTTCAGACTACCCGCGCCCTGCTCAAACATTGTCACGGTACTGATACGCATGATTCGAAACTCCTATGATCAGGTCCGCAGGCCGAGAATGGTGTCGAACACGGTGGAGGCGGTCTGAATGACCTTGGAATTGGCTTGGTAATACTGCTGGTAACGAATCAGGTTAGCCGCTTCTTCATCAAGGTTGACCCCGGACTCCGACTGCTGAACACCGCGCAACTGTTCGGTTAAGCCGTTCTGCGCCTCTAGGTTTACCTGCACGATATTCGTGCGATTACCTACATCACTGACCATCGACGCATAAGACTCATTCAGCGTCGCAGAACCAGTCACCAATTCACTGCCCTGCAAATCCTGTAGTGCAATCGCATTACGATTGTCGCCGGTACCGGCACCATTCAGGCCCAGGCTTAGCGTTTGACCATCCGCCAGATTGCCGAAGGTCAGTGCCACGCCATCAAGGGTTATCTCGTCACCAGGCTGTACGCTGAAGTTCTGAGATGCGCCGGTGTCGGGGGTGGCCACGATATCGAAGCTGCCGCCACCGGCGTCGCTAATGCTAAGCGACCAGGGAGCATTGCCCGACGCAAGCGCGTTACCAGGCTCGCCCTTGATGGACGCTACGGCCTCTGTATCACCGTTCAATATGCTGCCTGCCGCAATCTTGTCCAGATCGCTAATTTCGGTCTGCATGTCACGGCCCGCTCGGCGCACCGGCTGCACTTCAAAACGATCTCCCTGCTGCAGAGACCCTGAGTCGAAGGTAATGACCACCCCTCCGAACGTCAGCTCATCGCTGCCGTTGAAAGTAAAGTCACTGCCTGCGGCAAGTTCCGCACCCGAATCTTTACGGGTGATGGTGAAGTCTCCGGCCGCCGTCGGCGTGCCATTCTCGACTCGGATCTCGTAGTCGGTAGCAAGCAGGTTAGAAGTGTCGCCAAAGGTCGTGGAAGCGACATCGGCAGTACCTTCATTGTCCGAGTGCGCATAGGCACGTGGTGAACCGATGCTGAAGAAAGACCCGCCGACGTCGCCATCGAGATCAATACCGGCCGCATGCTGCTCATTGAACCCCGAGACAAGTGATACCGCGAGCTGACCGATCTGGTTCTGGGTCTTATCCAGCGTTTCGCTACGGAAGTTCAGTAGGCCACCGAGACTGCCACCGGTGATACGGTTCTCATTGAGCTCTACCATATTACCGCCGGAATCCTGGTAGCCCACCACGGTGCGCTGGGGATCGGCATTGGAGCTGATGGCCTCCAGCTGGAAGTTGTTGGTACCGGCTACCAACGGCTGACCATTCGACAGGGTCACGTTATAGGTGCCGCCGTCCTGAATATTGAGCTTGATATTCAGTCGTTCGCTCAGATCGTTTACCAGCTTGTCGCGCTGATTGAGCAAGCTGTTTGGAGCTTCACCGGTCTTGGCTTCGGCGAGCACGATTTCGCGATTGAGAGACGCAAGCTGCTTGGAGGTGTTATTGATCTGCGTGACTTCATCACCGATCTTGGCATTGATCCCCGTTTGCATATCCTGGAGATAAGCATCGAAGGATCGCACTTGGGCACTCAAGGTATCGGCTGATCCCAGCACACCCTGCCGGGCAGCAGGGTCCGAAGGTGAACCCGATAGGTCGCTCATTGCCGAGAAGAAATCCTGCATCAGCGGTGAGAGCCCGGCCCCGTCGTCAGCCAGCAGGTTATCGATCTGACTGACTTGAGTCTGGTACGTTTCCAAAGCGGACGACGTACTGGTCGCATCATTGAGCTGATCGGCCACATAGCGATCGAACTGACGCTGGATATCGCTAACTTTGACACCACCCGAGGTATTACCCTCGGTGAGGATCGTCAGTTCCCGATTGTAGCCCGGTGTATAGACATTGCTGATGTTGTTACTGGTGGTGTTCAGGGCATTCTGCGCGGCATTCAGGCCGCTGAGGCCGATAGTAAACATGCTCATGACGGGAATCCTTTACATCAATAATCAATATATCGGCCGGAGGCCCGCAGACTTGATAGTGGCGCAGCGCAATCGTGCCAGGCTTGGTACGAAAACTAGCTGCGCTCGCTGACTCTTCATACCAACCCTAGCGTTCACCCACTGAACTATCTGCCAGGCGCTGTTGGCTAGCAGGCCTCAGCGGACCCAGTGTGTCCATGACAGCAATCAATTTATCGGCATAGCGAGGATCGGTGGCGTAACCACCAGCCTGCAGGGCTTGAGCAGCCTGACCGGCATCCGGAGCGGTCAACACACCGGCATAGCGCGGGTTGTCACCGATCAATCGCGCATAGTCGGTGAAGGCTGCCTCGTAAGAGTCATAGACCCGGAAGCTATCGGTGATCGCCACCCGCTTGCCATCGATCACCTCATGGGTCCTGACATCAGTCGTCTCACCCTGCCAATCGCTGCCGGCCTTGATGCCAAAGAGGTTATGGCTGTTGCTACCGTCTTGAGTGGTAATGGAATAGCGTCCCCAGCCGGTTTCCAGGGCTGCCTGGGAGAGAATGAGTTCGGCCGGCACGCCGGTCGTGCGGCTCGCTCGCTGGGCCGGCTCCTCGAGCAGCGCCCTGAAGCTCTCGACATGTTCGAGGCGAGAAGCCTGACGGGTCGATTCCTGCTGATCGCTGCCAGCCATCCGATCGGGGGGTGCTACCGCATCACTCGACAGCCTGGCATCCACAGCATCCAGGAAGTTCTGCGGCACTGCGGAACGTTCTGCGCCTTGAACATTCGCCGAGTGCTGCGCCTCTGACCGGGCGAACTGTTGCAGCGGCTCGCCACGGGGAATGCCCGAAATCAGACTATCACTGCGGGTATCGACGCTATGCCGACCACCACCGAGCTGTTTCTCCAGCATCTCGGCCAGACCAAAGCCCTGACCGGAAAGGTGCTGCGACCATTGCTGATCGAGCAGCGAGGTGAACATCTCGGTTTGCTTGCTGTTGAGAAGATCACTCTTGGGGATAGCATCACGCATGCTGGTCATCATCTTCTGCAGGAACAGCGCCTCGAACTGTTGGGCCGCCGCCTGCCTGCCGGCATCCTCGTCCACGCGCGCCGTATGCTTAAGGCGCTGAAAGCCTTGCATATCGAGGGCAAACTGGCCGCTCATGTCCTGAATCGTCATTAGATAATCTCCAACTCGGCGCGCAGCGAACCGGCAGCCTTCAGTGCCTGGAGAATGGACATCAGATCCTGCGGCGATGCCCCGAGTGCATTGAGTGCATCCACGACCTCGGACAGGTCGGCCCCTTCGACCTCTCGCAGATAAGCCTCCTGCTGCTGAATGCCGATATTGGTATCCGGTACGACGGCTGTCTGACCGCTCTCACTAAAGGCGTTGGGTTGGCTGACCTGGAAGTCGGTATCGATGATGATCGAGAGACTGCCGTGGGCCACCGCCGCATGCCGCAGCGTGACGCGACTGTTCATGACCACCGATCCGGTCCGCGAATTAATGACCACCTTGGCGGCCGCTTCGCGGGGATTGATCTCCACGTTCTCCACACGTGCCATGAAGCCGACCCGCGCATTGTCGTTCAAGGGGCCCTGCAGCTGAATGACGCGGCCATTGAGCGCAGAGGCCACCGGACGGCCAAACTCCATGTTGATCGCCGTCACTGCACGCTGGGCCGTGCCGAAATCCGTTTCCCTGAGCAACAGTTCCAACATCCCGCCCTGGCGGCCAAGTTCGAGCGGCACTTGACGCTCAACCAGCGCTCCCCCAGGGATGCGTCCATTGGCCTGCTGATTGATCTGAACACTGCTGCCACCGGCCTGTGCACCAACGCCAGACACGAGCAGATTGCCCTGCGCCATGGCGTAGGTCTGGCCATCGGCCCCCTTCAGAGGTGTCATCAATAGCGTCCCGCCGCGCAGGCTTTGCGCGTTACCCACTGACGACACCACGGTATCGAGTTCTTGACCCTGGCGTGCAAAGGCCGGAAGTTTGGCCGTAACCATCACAGCCGCCACGTTGCGCAGTTGCAGGTTGGTACCCTGAGGGACCGTAATCCCCAGCTGGGACAACATGTTGGTCAGACTCTGACTGGTGAAAGGCGCCTGGGTGGTCTGGTCGCCGGTACCATCAAGTCCAACGACCAGGCCGTAACCGACGAGGGCATTATCACGCACACCGGCGAAATCAGACAGCTCACGCAACTGCTCGGCACGTGCAGATAATGCCCACACCAGCAGCAGGGCAAGCACCAGGCCTTGCCGAAGAACACAAAACTCTCGAGAAACGAAAAATGCACGCATCATTCAGGCCTTGCCAAGGAAGTCGGATAACACCTAGAACGGCGAAATATTGAGGAAGAAACGCTGCAGCCAACCCATGTGCTGCGCCTCGTTGATATAGCCGTCGCCTACGTACTCGATACGCGCATCGGCGACCTGAGTCGAAGGCACGGTATTTTGTCCGGTAATGGTGCGAGGATTTACCACGCCGGAAAAGCGTATGAACTCGGTCCCCTGGTTGATGGCGATCTGCTTCTCGCCCCTTACCCGCAGGTTACCGTTGGGCATCACATCCAATACCGAGACGGTAATGGTCCCGGTGAAGGTATTGTTGGCCTCGGAGCCGCCTCCGCCGGTGAAGTCACTCTGTCCGGAGAGGTCGAAGCCGTATTCGGCCAGCTGTTCAAGCGCATCGGGGGTGTTATCGATGGTCAGTCCAGCAGAACCGGAGCGATCCGCATTGCTTTGCGAGTTCTTGCTGGCACTGACCTCTTCATCGAGCACGATCGTCAGAATGTCGCCGATCGCCCTAGGCCTGCGATCTTCAAACAGCGGCTGATAAGCATAGCCAGCGTTGGCCTGGTAGATGGAGCCGTTGGGCGCGGGCGGCCGCGGTTCGGCGATATTGACCTGCTCCTGCTCACCCACTACCGATGCCCGTGGCAGCTGCGCACAGCCAGACACCAGCAGACACAGCGCCACAACCAGAGCCCAGTGCCGGACCGGCATACACCCCTTGAACATCATGACCGCCCCTTGGTTACAGCTGTGCCAGCCGGCTCAGCATTTCATCGGACGTCTTGACTGCCTTGCTGTTGATCTCATAGGCCCGCTGGGTCTGGATCATGCTGACCATTTCTTCGACGACATTGACGTTGGAGGTTTCCACATAGCCCTGGTAAATCGTCCCCAGCCCATTGGCACCAGGGATATTTTCGTTACGAGGGCCTGAGGATGCCGTTTCCAGGTATTGGTTTTCCCCGATGCTTTCGAGACCGGCCGGGTTAACGAAACTGGACAGCGTCAGCTGACCAATTTCGCGGTTGCCTGCCACACCGGGCTCGGTCACCGAGACAATACCGTCCTGACCGATGCTGACGGAAAGCGCATTTTCCGGGACGACAATCGCCGGCTGAACGGGATAGCCGCTCGACGTCACCATCTGGCCGTTGGCATCGAGCTGAAAACTGCCATCGCGGGTATAGGCCGTAGTGCCATCGGGGCGCAGTACGTTGAAAAAGCCGTTGCCGTTAATCGCCAGGTCACGAGAGTTCTCGGTTTGCTCAATGGCGCCTTGGCTATGCAGCCGCTCGTTGGCCACCGGGCGCACGCCGCTACCCACCTGCAGCCCCGAAGGCAAGGTGTTCTGAGCATCATTCTGGGCACCCGGCTGACGCAGGTTCTGGTACATAAGATCTTCGAACACGGCTCGAGACTTCTTGAAACCGTTGGTGCTGACGTTGGCCAGATTGTTCGAGATAACGTCCATCTGAACCTGTTGGGACTCGAGTCCCGTCTTGGCGGTCCACAATGATCGAATCATGATGTTCTCTCCTGAAACAGTTCGCCTGAAGGTAAGCCGCTATCAACTGAGCGACAGCAGGCTGGTGGCACGCTGAGCATTCTCGTCGGCGCTGCTGATGACCTTCATCTGCATTTCGAAGCGCCGCGCCGTATCGATCATCGACACCATCGATTCGATCGCGCTGACGTTACTGCCTTCCAAGGCACCGGAGGCAACCCGGACATCCTCGTCACGGCCCAGCACTTGTGGCTGACCGTCGGGCCCTGCACGAAAGAGGCCATCCTCGCCACGGGTTAAACCGGCATCACCGGGAGAGACGAGCTTCAGGCGTCCCACATTGACGATGGCGTCGGGGTTTTGGCCGGCACCAATCGCGCTGATGGTGCCGTCGCCGCCCACGGCAAGTTTGGCTTCCAGAGGAACGGCGATGGGTCCGCCGTCGCCCAACACAGGACGTCCACCACTGGTCAATACGCCATTACCGTCTACCTGCAGGTCGCCGCGGCGGGTATAGGCTTCATTGCCACCGGCATCCTGCACGGCCAGCCAGCCATCACCTCGAATCGCCACGTCGAGGTCACGGCCGGTGGCGTTGACAGGGCCGGGACTAAAGTCCGACCCCGGCGTGCTGGCCGCCACCGAGGCTCGCGTATCCAGAACGCCATCACCCTGAACCGGTACGGCGCGCATGGCGTGAAGCTGCGCCCGAAACCCCGATGTCGAAGCGTTGGCCAGATTATTACTGACCACCGACTGTTGCTGAAGACTCTGGCTGGCGCCGCTCATGGCGGTATATAGCATGCGGTCCATTATCGGCTCATCCTCACCCGTTAACGCAGGTTAACAGCGCTCTGCAGAATCTCATCCTGGACCTTGATGGTCTGGGAGTTCGCCTGGTAAGCCCGCTGCGCCACGATCATGTCGACCAGTTCGGAGGCCATATCAACGTTGGAGGTCTCGACCGCACCGGCAGTGACACTGCCCAGCACCCCGGTCCCCGGCTGCCCGACCAGCTCGCCGCCAGACGCAGCGGTCTCTGTCCAGGCGTTGTCACCCGCTGACTTCAAGCCTTCCGGATTGCGAAAGTTGGCCAGGGCAATCTGTCCCGCGGCCTGGGACTGCTCGTTGGAGAAGTTACGCACGATGCTGCCATCGTCTTCGATCGCGATGCCGACCAGCGTACCTGCCGTGTAGCCGTTCTGAGTCAGCTGGTCATTGGTCGAGTCTTTGGAGAACTGGGAGCTGCCGGCGAGGCTGAACTCCACATCAGTCATGTCGGCAGCGCCCCCGCCTAGCTGAGCACCGGTGAATGTGAAGGTAGTGACATCTTCGCCAGCCGTGCCGTTTACAGCGTTCAAGGCACCACTGGAATCAAACTCAAGCGTGAACTGGTTAACATCATTACCAGGGGTGCCGCCGTCATTGACCTGGCCATCAACGGCAACGTTGCCCTGCCAGGTATTTGCGCCAGTTTTTTCGTAGTAGACCGTCACATTGCGGGAATTACCCAGTGAGTCGAAAGTCGTGAAACTGTTGGAATAGTGATAATTGATATCCTGCGTCCCGCCACTATCATCGACCCTCGCCGTTTCCAATTGGTTGGGGTCACCTGGAATAGAGCTGGCATCCAGGTTATAGACGGCATTGACCTGAGTGGTTGCCTGGGCGGGCATACCGGCCGCCGGCACGCGCAGCACTTCGGGCTGACCGCCGGCGACCACATCCGAGAAGGGATCGTTGGGGTTCGAAAGGCCGTAGCCCATCAGCCGCGCGCCCTGAGCGTTCACCAGGTAGCCATCGGCGTCCATGCTCAGCTGACCGTTACGCGAGTAAACCGTTTCGCCATTCTGCTGCATGCGGAAAAAGCCTTCGCCGCTGATGGCCAGATCCAGCTCGCGACTGGTGCTTTCAATGTTGCCGTCGCTGAAATCCTGCCGCACGGCCGCAACCTGTGTCCCCAGGCCCACGTCGGCGTTGGCGAAGACATCAGCGAAAAGCGTCGTGGACGACTTGAAGCCAACGGTCTGGGAGTTGGCGATGTTATTGCCCAAGGTATTCAGGTTGGCCTTGGCGGCATTCAGGCCACTCAGCGCTTGTGAAAAGCCCATGGTTCATTTCCTTTATGGCGATGTGAAGGTGCGATATGAGAGACGGGTACTTTATCTAAACCAGCTTTTTACGCCGGATAGCCTGGGCTGAAAAAACTCGCTGCGCCCAGGCCGAAGGCGTCAGAGGATCTGCTTGACGTCATTCAGGCCGACCTGTCCGTAGACGGCACCGAGGTCAAGCGAAACATCTCCGTTTTCCTGAGGCGTCACCGCCCCCACCTGTGCATAGTTAAGAACCTGGGAATCGATGGAACTTTCACCACGTGTCGCCTGCAAAGACACGTTATAAGCACCTTCCGGCGCTTTTTCCCCAGAAGACAGTTCTCCATCCCAGGAAATATTCGATACGCCGGCCTTGGCGCTACCCGCGTCATACTGGTCGACGACCTGACCGGAACCATTGGTAATGGTCACGCGCACATTATCGGCGGGCTGATCAAGCTCAATACCGATGGGCGTAGTGGTCACTTTCCCATCCATCTGACTGGTCAACACCTTATTGCCCGGCACCATCACGCCAGAGCCGACCAAACCGGCTGCTTCAAGCGCCCTGCCTTGATCGATCTGATCTGTGATCGAAGAGAGTGTCGAGTTGAGTTTCTCGATGCCGCTGACGGTATTGATCTGCGCCAGCTGCGACGTCATCTCAGCATTCTCCATGGGATTCATGGGATCCTGATTCTGCAGCTGCGTCACCAGCAGTGTCATGAATTGATCGTTGAGATCGTCAGATTCGCGGTTAGTGGCTGCCTTACCGGCTTGCCCGGCGGTGCCGTTAACGCTATTCAAAACACTCGAGTCAATGCTAGTAGCCATTCAATCAGTTCTCCCCCAGGGTCAGCGTTTTGGTCATCAGCTGTTTGCTGGTGTTCATTACTTCGATATTCGCCTGGTAGGAACGTGACGCCGAGATCATGTTGACCATCTCGTTGGTGGGATCCACGTTGGGCATGGTCACGTAGCCATCGTCATCTGCAAGCGGGTGATCAGGGCGGTATTCCATGCGCATCGGCGACGGATCATCCACAACGCCGGTGACGCGTACGCCACCGACTTCAGAGCCACCCTGTTGCTGGGCCTCAAACCAGACTTGCTTGGCGCGGTAAGCCTCGCCATCGGGTCCCGCCACGCTATCCGCGTTAGCGAGGTTGCTGGCGGTCACGTTCATCCGCTGCGCCTGCGCGCTCATAGCGGAAGCGGATATGTCAAAGATCGAAAACATCGACATGCTTAGCTCACTCCTTAGGCTCGGAAGCAACCATCATTGTGATGATTATTCCGACTGCATGGCTGACTTGAGGCCCTGAATCCGGCTGTTCAGCATCGTCAGGGAGGCTTGGTAACGGACAGCATTGTCGGCAAATTCAGCCCGCTCACGATCCATATCGACCGTATTGCCATCAAGGCTTGGCTGGGCCGGTACGCGATACATCAGGTCATGCACCTTGCTGCCTGAGGCGCCATGGCCTCCAATGTGCCCCGCAGAGGTAGTCGACAGAGAAAGACCGCTCTGACCCGCACGATCACCTTCCATCGCTCGCGACAGCTCCTGCGAAAAATCAAAGTCGCGTGCCTTGTAATTAGGCGTATCAGCGTTGGCAATGTTACTGGTCAAGACCTCATGCCGCTGCTGGCGAAGGCTGAGGACCTCCTGCTGGAAGTTCAGCGCCGACCCGAGCTTATCGATCATTTGTGCACCCACAATCGCAAAATGGGGAAATGTTGAGAGTGAAGAATAGCGATGCCCCCGTCATCTCAAAGGATCAAACAGACCCGCATTTCGCACCCAATTCCGTTATTGAACTGGCCAGCAGCCGAGTAGAATTGGCTCAAACCCAATCCCCAGCCTCCTCGAGTCAGTGATTGCCATGCCCCAAACGCCCTGCAAGCCTGCCTCTCGGTCTCGCATCGCGAGCGCCTCTCGCAAGAGAGGCCTGCGCTTCACCCTGTCACTATCTCTCCTGATGTGGATAGCGCTAACGGCGGCACCTTCACTCGCGCAGAATCAAGCAGCGAACCAGGACCCAGCATTGGTCGAGGCCGTGAAACGCTTCCTGCTGGACCAAGCGCCCGAGGACGCCGAAGAGGTGAGGGTCGAAGTGTTTCCGACTTCGGCGCAATTCGGCGCCTGCTCATCGCCACAGCCTTTCTTTCCCAACAGGCACCAGCGCCAGTGGGGGCGCGTCTCGGTAGGCGTCGAGTGCTCAGGTTCTCAGGATCGCTATCTCCAGGCAGAAGTGGAGGGCATCGGCAGTTACGTCACGGCAGCCGAACGCATTGAGACCGGCACCGTCATCGATCAAGGCATGCTTACCATTCGCCAGGGCAGTCTGGGGCGCCTGCCATCCAGCACGATTCGCCACGCAGATGAGGCGATTGGCAAGATGACGAGGCGCACGGTCTCGGCAGGCTCGACCCTGCGAGAACACCAATTGCGCAATATTCCTCTGGTCGAACAACGTCAGTCCGTATCGGTGGAGGCTCAGGGGGGTGGCTTTCGTGTCTCGCGGGAAGGCGAGGCACTGGAGGATGGAGGAATGGGAGATGAGGTTAGAGTTCGCCTCTCACGACGTGAGATCATTACCGGGGAAGTGATCGGCTCCGATCGCGTTGCCGTCGACTTCTAAAGTCATCATGCGGCACCGACAAAAAAAGCCCGCTACGATTAAAGATACCGCCCAACTGGCCGATACCATGGGCAAGCACCATTGACGAGGCCACTCCCTTGAAAATCGACAGCTCCCAGTCTTTGACCCGCCTGCAGCAGACGGACCAGGCCACCAGCAAACCCGTCGCCGCCGGTAACTCGCAGGCATCGGCAACGCCGACCTCTGCGTCCGTCGCTCACCTGAGCACAGGCAGCCAGAATGCTAGCGGCGATATCGACACCGCACGGGTCGAGGAACTGCGTCTTGCCATCAGCGAAGGCCGCATGGAAATCGACGCCGACAAGATTGCCGACGGCCTCATTGCCAGCGTCCAGGATATCCTCAACGGGGAGTCTCCATGAGTTTGAGAGAATCTCTCGAACGTCAGCGGCAGCGCATCGCATCACTCGAGGCTCTCTTGAACGATGAGCGACAGGCATTGTTCGCAGGCCGCGTCGACGGTGAGTTGCTCAACCGCATTGCCGCCGACAAACAGGAGGTGCTGACCCAGGTCGAGCGCTTTGAAACCCAGCGCAGCCAGGTACAGCAACGCCTGGGATATGACGCAGGCCTTGAAGGCGCCGCCAGCGCTGCCTCCGATGCCGGCTGCCTACCTGTCTGGCAAGCATTGCTGGAGGACGCTCAACGCACTGCACGCCTTAATGCCATCAACGGCGACATGATTCGCCAGCGCCTCGAGCAAAATCAGCGCATGCTCAACGCGCTACGCGAGGCAGCAGGCAACAGCTTATATGGTCCCAATGGCCAGTCTGAACCTCGCCGCAGCTTAGTGTCCTCACGCGCCTGACACCCTCCCCCTCAGCTGCACCCTTCTTGACGACCACCGCCCATTGATGGTCGCTTCGCTGCAACGCCATGCCATGAAGCTCAAGGCGGGATTGGCATAGTGCACTATACTTATGTAGTGAACGCTACCGATCAGATCCGACACCTTGTTGCTGTTGCTGAAATCGCCACTCATGGATCGAGTGCGACCGCTAGAAGCCAGGGAGGCTCCACATGCCCGACTGCCCGCATACTTTTCACCGACTGACGCTATTGCTGTGCCTGCTGTGGCTGGCCACACCACCTTCAGTGGCAAACGACTGCCCAGACTGGTCAAGCCCCGCAGCCCAAAGCGCTATCGAAACCCTTGGAAAACGCCTTACCGAATGGAACAACGCCTATTATCGCGACGGCGAACGCCTGGTCGATGATGCCACCTATGATCAGGCTCGACGGCACTACTACCAGTGGCAGGCCTGCTTCGATATTCAAGCAGCCGAGATCTCAACCGCTCCGACAACAGACTCAACCCTTCGACACCCCTACCCCCTGACGGGCCTCAACAAGCTCGACGATCTGGACGCGCTTCATGATTGGATGGCCCAACGCCAAGAACGGGCGCTATGGGTTCAGCCCAAGGTCGATGGCGTCGCCGTCACCCTGGTTTATGAGACCGGCAAGCTCACGCGGGTGATCAGCCGCGGCGACAACCTCAGCGGACAGGATTGGTACAACAAGGCCCAGACCATTGCAGCCATTCCCAAACAGCTATCCGCACCGGCACCGCCCCGAGCAACCCTGCAGGGCGAGATCTATCTCCGCCTAACGAATCACGTCCAGGCCGAATCAGGCAGCGCCGGGGCCCGCAGCGCTATTGCTGGACTCATGGCAAGGAATACACTGAGCGCTGATGCCGGCGCTGACATCGGCCTCTTCGTATGGGGTTGGCCGGATGGCCCCAGCGACATCGAAACCAGGCTCAGCAGACTCGCCGACTGGGGCCTCACCGACAGCGCTCGCTTCAGCAAGGCTATCGACACGGCCCAGACGGTCGCCAAGGTCAGGCAGCGCTGGTATCGCCAGCCAGCGCCCTTTGCCACCGACGGCGTGGTGATTCGCCAATCGCACCGTCCGATTCACACGCCCTCTACCCGTGAGACAGCCAAGACACCACCCGACTGGGCCATCGCCTGGAAACACCCCTCACGCAGCGCTCACGCTCTAGTCACAGGCGTCGAGTTCACCATCGGCCGCACGGGGCGAGTCACTCCTCTTCTTGAACTGCAACCCGTCGAGCTGGACGATCGCGAAATCAGCCATGTCAGTCTTGGCTCACTAGAACGCTGGCAAGAGGAAGACATCCGCCCCGGCGATCAGATCATCATTCAACTGGCCGGCGGTATCATCCCCCAATTCGATCGGATGCTGGTACGCACACAGCCACGCCCTGCTGTATCGCCTCCAGACCCAGACACCTACGACACCCTGAGCTGCCTGCAACTCAGCGACGGGTGTCGTGAGCAGTTTCTGGCCAGACTAACCTGGCTATCAGGTGATCAAGGGCTAGACATGGCAGGCATCGGCGAAGGCAGCTGGGTAACGCTTATCGACGCAGGCCTGGTAAGACACCTAAACGACTGGCAAGCCATAGAAGAAGAGCAGCTACGCGAACTTCCAGGGGTCGGCGAGACCCGCGCCGCTCAGTGGCTCGAGGCCTTTCATCCAGCGGATGGTTGGCGACTAAGCACCTGGCTCAAGGCGCTAGGCATGCCTCCTGCCGCAAACGACAGCCTGACGCCGACCACAGACCTTGCTAGCCTTCAAGCTCGATCAATAACAGACTGGAAAGCGTTCAAAGGGATTGGCCCCATAACCGCCCAAGAGCTTCGCGCTTTCTTTCAGCATCCGGAGATCCAGCGCCTGCTAGCAGCGAGTCTCGATCATTCGTAACCATGGTTCATGCACAGGCTTATGAGGTCAGCTCGGCCCAAGCCCCGGAGACACGACAGGAGCCAACGGAACAGTGGCCAACGAAACAGGGGCCAACGAAACAGGGGCCAACGGCACCAGCCAGCACGCCTGGCGTCGCAAAGGCGAACAGGGATAGAGAGATAACGCGAAGCAACGCAATATGACCTGAACCAGGAGCCGGCAACGATCGGCATTCAGGATCTACTCAAGAGAAAAGAGAATGCTCGGCGAGCAACACCAACCAGGAAAAGGCAGGCCAAGATAAGACAGGAGGGAATATCAACAATCGCAGACAGCAGTAGAAATGGCTCCCCGAACAGGACTCGAACCTGTGACCCAATGATTAACAGTCATTTGCTCTACCAACTGAGCTATCGGGGAACAGCTATAGGCTTACTGCTATGCACTTACTACCTACTACGCACTTACTTGATCGATCAGGGCAGGGATGGCTCCCCGAACAGGACTCGAACCTGTGACCCAATGATTAACAGT
>CETM01104845.1_pt1 | contig 26306 bp, 29 predicted proteins | sample 361451 | NCBI WGS metagenome assembly CETM01 (sample SAMEA2622690, study PRJEB7988) | marine metagenome | isolation source: saline water (ENVO:00002010), including
CTTTGTTTGACATGTCTTTCCTCCCTTTTTTTGTTAAGAGTTTTGTGAAAGAATACTCAAAACAAAGTCAAATAAAAGTCAAAAAACCCAATAATCTCTCTGTATGATACCCTTTTAATAAGGAAAAATGTCTGCTATTTTCATTAATACAACGTGAAATTGAATCTTAAAGATATACAAAAATACCTCTTTCCTATCAAAAGGATTTTTACGAAATATCGTCAAATTAAATCTTTGGAACAAGTTAAAAATTTTATTCAAGAACAATCCGCTCAAGTAAGTCAAATGACATTATATGGATATTTAAAAACAAGAATGGGGGCAAAACATGTATTGATGTTCGAGGATGAAAATTTTTTAAAATCAATTAATACTGCCAAATGGCATATATATGCAGCTGCATTAATCGACTGTACATTTTTTTGCTTTTCTTACTTACATAAAGAGAAAAATTTTTTAAAAACAGATGAAGCAAATAGAGTTTTCTTTGAAATTTTGAATGCTGAAAAAGCAAACGGAATGAATTCTGATGCTTATGAAATTGCAACAAAAGAATTTCACTTTAGATACCAGGAAATAAATTGGATAAATTATTATAATTCAAAACCTTTTGAGTACAGTAGTAATGCTCTTTATCATTGGTCACCTATTGCTGACGAATTAAAAAAATTAGATAAAAAGATTGTGATAAATTCAATGTTTTTAAAATGGAATAATGTACAGCAAGATTTTAAGCGATTGACGACCAAATTTAATTTGAGATAGAACTATTTAATTTTTCTATTATCTACCAAAGAATCCACGACGGAAGGATCTGCTAAGGTAGTGGTATCACCCAGATTATGATGTTCGTTAGCAGCAATTTTTCTCAAAATACGTCTCATAATTTTACCAGACCTTGTTTTTGGTAAACCAGGCGCAAACTGAATATGATCAGGTGTTGCAATTGGACCAATTTGTTTTCTAACCCAAAGTTTAAGTTCTCTTTCCAAATCTCCACTTGATTTTTCGCCTGCATTTAGAGTTACATAACAGTAAAGTCCGTTACCTTTAATTTCGTGTGGAAAACCAACTACTGCAGCCTCAGCAACTTTTGAATGTGCTACAAAAGCGCTTTCTATTTCTGCAGTTCCCAAGTTGTGTCCTGAAACAATAATTACGTCGTCGACTCTTCCTGTAATCCAATAATAACCATCTTTGTCTCTTTTACATCCGTCTCCTGTAAAATATTTTCCATCAAATTGTGAGAAATAAGTATCTATAAACCTTTTGTGGTCACCATAAACAGTTCTCATTTGGCCAGGCCATGACTGCGCCATACATAATCTTCCTTTGCATGCACCTTTCAATATTTTTCCAGACTCGTCAACAATTACAGGCTTAATTCCATAAAATGGTTTCGTAGCGGAACCAGGTTTTAAATTAATAGCTCCTGGTTGTGGAGAAATTAAAATACCTCCAGTTTCTGTTTGCCACCAAGTATCTACTATGGGACATTTTTTATCTCCAACAATTTTGTAGTACCACATCCATGCCTCTGGATTTATCGGCTCTCCGACTGTTCCTAGTAGTTTTAGTGATTTACGACTAGTTTTTTTAACAGGAGCGTCACCTTCCTTCATTAGTGCCCTAATTGCAGTAGGTGCAGTATAGAAAATATTAACTTTATATTTATCAACTATCTGCCACCACCTAGAACTATCAGGATAGTTTGGTACACCCTCAAACATAATTGTTGTAGCCCCATTTGATAGAGGCCCATATATTATATAACTGTGACCCGTAACCCACCCAATATCCGCGGTGCACCAATAGATATCTTTATTTTTGTAATCAAAAATATATTGGTGAGTCATCGATGCGTAAACCATATAACCACCAGTAGTATGTAAAACTCCCTTTGGTTTTCCAGTTGAGCCAGATGTATAAAGTATAAACAAAGGATCTTCAGCACTCATTTCTTCCGGAACACATTTGTCAGAAACATTTGACGTTATTTCATCGTAAGAAATGTCTCTCTCATTATCCCAATTTACTTGATTTCCAGTTCTTTTAACCACTACACATTTTTTAACGTTGGGACATTGCATCATTGCCTCATCAGCAATTTTTTTCAAAGGAATTATTTTTCCACCTCTTACACCCTCATCTGCAGTAACAACATAGTCAGACTCACAATCATTTATCCTAGTTGCTATTGAGTCTGGTGAAAACCCCCCAAATATAATTGAATGAACTGCACCAATTCTTGCACAAGCAAGCATAATATATGCTAATTCAGGAATCATCGTTAGATAAATAGTTACCCTATCTCCTTTTTGGATTCCGATGCTTCTTAAACCATTTGCCGCTTTGCAGACATTTTTATGAAGTTCTTTGTAAGTAATTTTTTTAAAATCAGCTGGATCGTCGCCTACCCAAATAATTGCATTTTTATTTCCCTTTTTTTCTAAATGTCTATCGATACAGTTAGCAGAGGCATTTAAAGTACCATCATAATACCATTTTATACTCACTTCCTCTTTACTGTACTTAACATCTTTTATTTTTGTGTAAGGTTTTATCCAGTTTATTCTTTTTCCCTCTTTTCTCCAAAAATTTTCGTTGTCTTTAATAGATAATTTATATTTCTTTTCGTATTGAGATTTATTTACGTAAGCTTGTTTTGACCAACTATCGGAAACTTTAAAAACAAGATTTCCATCCGAGTCTTCGGTTTCCTTTGGCGATTTTTTTGAAATCGTCTTTTTTTTCTTTGAAGACTTCTTATTTCTTCTCTTAATTCTTTTTTTTATTCTTTTCTTTAACTTCTTTCTTCTTTTAGTCTTCTTTTTCTTTTTTCTTCTTTTTGCCATTTTTATACCTAATTTGAATTAGCTAATTTATTTTACCCATCTTACATATAATTTTCCAGCTTTTTGAATCTATGCTCATCACTGATAACCTGGATTGTTTAATTAGAGGCAGATGCCTTAAAAGGCTATGCTTTTTAATATCTTTTAATGAGACTGATAAATTAAACTTTTTGTAGGATTGAACCATTATGGACCCAAAGTTCCCTGTAATATCACTTTTGTCAGGGAAATATTGTTTAATGACTTTTACAATTCCTAAAATTTTTTTTTCGTTTCCAGTGTGATAAAAAAAACATAAATCATTAATTCTCATTTCTTTCAAATTATTTCTTGCTTGAAAGTTTCTTACACCATCCCAAGAAGAACCTTTTTTTTTACATTTGACTTGGTCATTCCATGACCACTCTTCAGGTTCAGTTTTAATAAGCCAATATCTCATTCATTTTTTAAAGTTTTAGACCGCTCCCTTTTAAAAAAGGTGCTTTGTTATCCAAAGGCCATCTAGAAAGAGGAAGGTCATTTTTACTATTGAATAATTTTTTTTTAAATCTTTGAATCCCCGCCCAAGCAATCATTGCCGCATTATCTCCACAAAATTCTTTGGAAGGAAATACAGGCTTGAAATTCATTTTTTTTGAAATTTCACTTAAACTTTTTCTGATCGTTTCATTTGCTGCAACCCCACCAGCAATTACAAATGCTTTGGTTGAGTTATCAGATACTTCCTCTCTAAATTTATTCATTGCTATCTCAGTCTTTTTTTTTAAAATTTTATTTACAGTCTCTTGAAAAGAAGCAGCTAGATTGTATCTATCTTTATCTGTTTTAATATTTTTGGATTTTCTCAATACATCAGTTTTAAGGCCTGCCAGAGACAAGTTGCAGCCTGCTCTATTTATAATTGGTTGAGGTAAATTATAACTATATTTATTTCCTAGTTTTGAAAACTTTTCGACATTAGGTCCTCCAGGATAACCTAAATTTAAAATTTTAGCAGTTTTATCAAAAGCTTCCCCTACAGCATCATCAATTGTAGTTCCTATTTGTTTATAGTCATTTAAATTATTCACTATTAGATATTGAGAATGACCGCCAGAAACTAATAATAATAAATAAGGAAAAGATATTTTATTTTCTATACCGGGACTCAAAGCATGCCCCTCTAAGTGATTAATTGGTAAAAAATGTTTTTTTCCAAAAGCAGCAATACTTTTTCCAATATTATAACCAATATTTAAACAAACGATCAGACCTGGCCCAGCTGTTGTGGCTACACCATCAATATCATTGATTTTTTTTTTACTTTTTTTCAGGGCTTGTTCAATAATAAAATCAATTTTTTCGACGTGAGCTCTGGCTGCAATTTCCGGAACTATTCCACCAAATTTTTCGTGCTGTTTAAACTGACTAGATATTATATTAGACAAAACCTTTGCTGTGCCTTTATCATTTTCCTGTACTACTGATGCAGCTGTTTCGTCACAGCTAGTTTCTATTCCTAAAAAAGTAAGTTTTTTTTTCATTAAATTAGATATTATAAATTATATATCTTTATATATAAATGAATAATAAAATAACCATAGGTACCAGAGGGAGTAAACTTTCGTTGGCATATGCCAACAAAGTTAAAGATCTAATATCAAATATTGATTTAATCTCCGGGAAAGAAATAATAATAAAAACTATTAAAACCTCTGGGGACATGTTCCAGAATAAAAAGATATCTGAAATCGGAGGAAAAAATTTATTTTGTAAAGAAATTGAAGATCAATTAGCAAAAAAAGAAATTGATATTGCAGTTCATTCTTTAAAAGATATGGACTCTATTGAAACAAAGGGGCTTGTCATTAAAAGTTATTTAAAAAGAAATGATCCTAGAGAAACTTTTGTTTCTAAAAAATTTAAAAAATTATCTGAACTGCAAAATGGTAAAATTGGCTCAAGCTCAAGAAGGAGAGAACTTCAATTAAAGTTAATTAACAAAAATATTACAGTAGAAGGCATTAGAGGGAATGTTGATACAAGAATAAAAAAAGTTGAGACCGGAGAATTTGATGGAGCAATATTAGCTTTGGCAGGATTAAAAACACTGAGTTTAGAAAAATATGCTAAAGAAATATTTTCATTAAAAGATTTTATTCCTACAGCTGGTCAAGGAATAATTGCTGCACAATGCAGGGAAGATGATAAAATTATTATACAAGTTTTAAAAAAAATTAACCACAATGAAACAGAGCTATGTGCTTTAGCCGAAAGGAGTTTTCTGAAAACTTTGGGAGGTGATTGTGATACTGCCGTAGGTTGTTTCGCAATTTTAAACAAGGGCAGCATAGAAATTAATGCACAGCTTTTTTCTGATGATGGGCAAAAGGTTTTTAATGTCATAAAGTCAGGAAATGCAAATCAACCAAAATTGCTTGGAAAATTAGTAGGTGAAGAAATTTTAAAAAAGTCAGAAAATAGTTTTACAAAAAAAAGATGAATATAATTTTTACCAGACCTTTAATAGATTCTGAAGATCTTATGAAGAATTTTTTTACATCAAAACATAAAATAATTCACATGCCAACTTTAAGTATTTCATCAGCAAATATGAATCCAATTAATACAAAAGATTATGATGGATTAATTTTTACTAGCGCGAATGCAGTAAGGTTTTTAAAATTAAAAAATGATGAAAAAAATACCAAATGTTTTTGTGTGGGAAACCTTACAGAAAGGTCTTTGAGACAAAAAGGTTTTAACAATACTGTTGCTGCCTCTGGTACAGTTAATGCCTTAAAAAATATCATATTAAATTCTGAAAAAAATATTAAAAATTTGGCATACTTGTGTGGGGATATTGTTTCCTCTGAACTTGACAAGGAACTTATAAATGAGGGTTTTAAAGTAAGTAAAATTATAAACTACTCTTCTACAAAGATTACAGAACTTAATAATGAAACAATGGATCTTATGAAAAAATATCCAGCAAATATTGCTCTTATTTACTCTAAAAGAAGTGCCGAAAGTTTTGACGAAATAGTTAGGAAATACTCTCTTGCTGAATTGATGACACATTGCACAGTTATGTGTATAAGTAAAAAAATTGAAGAATTTTTAAAATCAAAAGGTTGGAAGAAGACTGAAATTTTCAATCCTGGAGAGGAACTAATAAAAATAAATCAAATAAATTTAATATGAATGTAATTGAAAATTTTATCACATTATTTGTTGAGGTATGGAAAAAAGGAATCCTTGGGGTTGATATTTTTCAAATATTAATTGGTTTAGGCATTTTTTTAATTTTCCTTTTGCTTAGGGGTTTTATAAGCAAAATTATAATTAATCGTCTTAAAAAAATTGCAAAAAAAACTACAAACAAATTAGACGATACTTTCGTAAAAGCAATGGAAGGACCGGCACGTTTTTTTCCAATAGTTATAGGTTTTTTTATAGCTAGTTATTATTTAGAATTTAGTCCTCAGTCACAATCATTTGTAGACAATGTAAATAAATCTCTTATTACAATATTAATCTTTTGGTTAATTCATCAGTTTGTTCAACCTGTTACATATTTATTGGGTGGATTAGAAAAACTTTTAACAAAAGAACTAATTGGTTGGATAGTTAAAGCATTTAAAATACTTATTGTTATTTTGGGTGCTGCGGCTGTTTTAGAACTCTGGGGAATTAAAATTGGACCAATAATTGCTGGACTAGGTTTATTCGGTGTTGCTGTAGCATTAGGAGCACAAGATCTATTTAAAAATTTAATATCTGGAATTTTAGTATTAGTAGAAAAAAGATTTAAAGTTGGTGACTGGATTATTGTAGAAAATATTATAGAAGGAATCGTCGAAAGAATAGGATTTAGATCAACTGTAGTAAGAAAATTTGATAAATCAATAGCGATTATTCCAAACTTTCAATTTGCAGAAAACGCAGTAATTAATATAAGTGAAACAACTAATTGGATAATTAGTTGGGTGATCACATTGCAATATAATACTACAATTGATCAGCTCAAAAAAGTAAGAGACGAAATAGAAAAATATGTAACAACTCACAAAGATTTTAAAACTAGTTTAGGTCATGCAGTGAGAGTAGATAAGTTTTCTGACAGTTCTATAGATATGTATATAAGATGTTTCACAGTTACAGATGACTGGGATGAATGGCTTGCTGTTAAAGAAAGATTAGCAATTGAAATTAAACAGATTGTAGAAAAAAATAATGCGTCTTTTGCCTTTCCAAGCCAATCAATTTACGTGGAGAAAAAATAATGAAATCTATTTTTATTTTAGTTGATAGCGTTGTATCTATATATATATGGATTTTAATTATTAATGCATTAATTAGTTGGTTAGTAGCTTTTAATGTTTTAAACACTTCTAATCGTTTTGTTTATTCTCTTCTAGATATAAGTTATAAAATGACTAATCCTTTACTGAGACCTATACGAAATTTTTTACCTAACCTAGGTAGCATAGATATTTCTCCAGTGGTTTTAATTTTACTTTTAATGTTTGCTAGAAATTTAATTTTTGAATTTTTTGCTCCCTCTATGTTTTAGATATGATTATTGATGGAAAAAAAACAGCTGCTGATTTTAGAGAAGAATTAAAAAAAAAGATCACAAAAATCAAATCTACATTTAATACTGTTCCAGGATTAACTGTTATCTTAATTGGAGAAGATCCAGCAAGTAAAATTTATGTAAAAAATAAAGAAAAATTCGCTAAGGAAATTGGAATTAAATCTGAAGTTATTAGATATCCCAAAGATGTGAATGAAAAAGTTGTTTTAAATAAAATCAACGATCTAAATAACGATAAAAAAATTTCAGGTATTCTTGTGCAATTACCTTTACCTAAACATATAGATAAAAGAAAAGTTATTGAAACAATATTACCGGACAAAGATGTTGATGGATTTCATCCAGTGAATGTTGGTAATTTATCGTCAGGATATGATAGCAACATTCCCTGCACTCCATTTGGTTGCTATCTGTTACTTAAAAAAGTAGAGAAAAATTTAAACGGAAAACACGCAGTTGTAATCGGAAGATCAAATTTAAATGGAAAACCTATGACACAACTATTATTAAGGGAAAATTGTACAGTAACAGTAACACATTCTAAAACAAAAGATTTAAAAGCTGAATGTAGCAGAGCAGATATAATTATAGCAGCAGTCGGCAAACCAAAATTAGTTAAAGGTGACTGGGTTAAAAAGGGTGCGATTGTAATTGATGTGGGTATTAATAAGACAGACACCGGTTTAGTTGGTGATGTTGATTTTGAGGAAGTTTCAAAAATTGCAAAAGCAATAACACCAGTTCCTGGTGGTGTAGGTCCCATGACTATTGCATGTTTACTTAATAACACAATAGAGTGCTTCAAAAGAACTAATTCTTAAAAATAATCAAATTATATATTTTACTCAGATGAAATTATTTTTAATTCTGGGAAATCAACTCTTTAATCCAAAATATTTAAAGGATTATTCAGATAATACTTTCTATATGTCAGAAGATTACGAGCTTTGTACTTTTCAAAAACATCATAAACTCAAAATTTTGTTATTTCTTTCATCAATGCGTTCTTACAGAGATGAATTAAAAGCCAAAGGAATTAAAGTTATATACAATGATTGTAATGTGGACTTTAAAAAATCTTACGAAAAAAAATTAGAAAAGGTAATAAAAGAAAGAAAAGTTAAAGAAATAAGTTTTTTCGAAATAGAAGATATTTTCTTTGAGAAAAGAATAAAATCATTTTTAAAAAAAAAGAATATTGCATTTAAGGAAGTCAGATCCCCAATGTTTCTTACTACAAGAGAGGAATTTCAAAAGTATTTAGGTAAAAATAAAAAACCTTTCATGGCTAATTTTTATAAAATTAATAGATTAAAATTGAAAATTTTAATGAACAAGGATGGGACGCCCAAAGGAGGCAAGTGGAGTTTTGATGAAGATAATAGAAAAAAGTTACCAAATACAGTTCTTATCCCAAAGCAACCAAAATTAAGAAATACCTCTCATACTGAAAATTTGAAAAAATTTATTGAAATAAATTTTAAGACTCACCCAGGATCAACAAGTAAATTTTGGTTTCCAACTACAAGAGATCAAAGTCATAAAGTTTTAGATGACTTTTTAAAAAATAAAATCAATTTATTCGGCGATTATGAGGACGCAGTCAGTAAAAAATCAAATATTTTGTTTCATAGTGCACTAAGTCCATTATTAAACATAGGATTAATTACCCCAATGGAGATTTTAGAAAAAGTTAGAAAAATGGAAGGAAAAGTAAGAATTAACTCATTTGAGGGCTACATAAGACAAGTTATTGGTTGGAGAGAATTTATGAGAGGAATTTATCAGAATTTTAATATGCAGATGGAAAATTCAAATTTTTTTAATCACAAAAAGAAAATGAAAATTTCATGGTATAATGGAACTACTGGTATAGAACCACTCGATCACTCAATCAAGAATGCCCTAGAATATGGATGGACACACCACATTGAAAGATTAATGATACTAGCTAATATCATGAATCTTGCTCAGATCAATCCAAAGGAAGTTTACAAATGGTTTATGGAAATGTTTGTTGACTCATCTGATTGGGTTATGGCACCAAACGTCTATGGAATGGGACTTTTCAGTGATGGAGGTATATTTGCAACTAAACCTTACATATGTGGATCTAGTTATTTTCTAAAAATGATGGATTTTAAAAGAGGGGAATGGTGCAACACAATGGATGGCCTTTATTGGAATTTTGTAAATAAAAATAGGAAATTTTTTTTAAAGAACCCAAGACTTTCAATGATGGTGAGGGTTTTTGATAAAATGAAAAGTGAGAGAAAAACATTAATTTTAAAAGCAGCCCAACAATTCATCAAACAAAACACTATTTAAAGTGATTAAAAAAAAAAATCTTCCTTCAAAAGTCTGTCCAGTTTGTAAAAAGTCTTTCACATGGAGAAAAAAGTGGAGGCTTAACTGGGATAACGTGAAATATTGTTCAAAAAAATGTTCAAGAGTATGAAAAAAACCTTTATTTTTCTTGTTTTATTAATCTCTTCTTTCACAAATTTATATTCAAATGAAAAACTAATAGATGAATTAAAACAAGGAGAAAAAATTATTTTCATTAGACATTCTTTAGCACCTGGAAGTGGAGACCCAATAAATTTCAAATTACATGACTGCGGTACACAACGTAATTTAAGTGAAGAAGGAATTAAGCAATCAAAAAAAATTGGATTATTTTTTTCAAAAAACAAAATTCCAATTGATAAGGTTTTATCTAGCGAATGGTGTAGATGTAAAGAGACAGCAAAATTTGCATTTAACAATTATGTAACTTTTAATGCATTAAATTCTTTTTTTTCAGATCAATTTCGAAAGAACAAAGAAAAGCAGATGCAGGATTTGATAAAATACCTAAAACAATGGAAAAGTAAAAAAAACCTAGTTTTAGTTACTCATTATGTAGTAATTTTAGAAACTCTTGATAAGCCAGTTTCTTCTGGTGAAATAGTAGTCACAGACAAAAATTTGAATTTTATTGGAAGTACAAATGAATATTAACCAATGTTTGATCTTCCACCATCAACACCAATGATTTGTCCTGTAATCCACGAACTTTCATCAGACAATAAAAACTTGGCAAGTGCTGCAGAATCCTTACCTTCACCAACTCTTTTAAGTGGATGTTGTTTTGCAATACCTTCAGCAATTTTTGGATTTTTTAAAATTTTGTTTGCCATTTTAGAGTTGCTCATACTTGGAGCTATACAATTCACTCTTATGTTTGGAGACAACTCTGAAGCCAAAGAAACAGTTAGACCTTCCAAAGAGGCTTTGGCAGGAGAAATTATACTATGATTTGGAAAACCTTGTCTAACTGCAACTGTAGAAAAAAAAACAACAGATCCTTTATTCTTTTTTAAACTATTTTGGAATTTTTTAATTATATCGTAAATTGGAAATAGGTTTAAAGAAAAGCATTTTAAAACATCTTTTTTAGAAATTAAATTTATGGGTTTTAAATCAATCGAACCTATACAATATGCAATTCCAGAAATTTCAAACTCACCCACGTCTTGTTCAATTTTTTCTATAAAGTTTTCATCTAATACATCAGCAATACTATAACTGTGTCCAGTTTCATCAGAAAGTTTTGATATTTCTTCTTCATTTTTTCCAATCAAATGACATGCGCCTGATCCACTACTCATTAGCTTCGCCAGAGAACTTCCAACCGCTCCTGTTGCTCCAAATATTAAAATTTTACTTTTCATAAATTCAATTTTTTCTAGCCTGTAATTTTTTTGCAACTGAAAAACTTAAAAAAGTTAAATAGGTACCAGTTATAAACAGTGCATTTGTAATTATCATCGTTACATGAGAAATTTTAAAATATAAAAAAAGTAAAAACGCGAAACCGAACATTAAATCCCAAACACCAAATAATAATATGTAAAGAGACCACCTTGTTGTACCATTTAATGTTTTAAAATCTGAAATACGATTTTTTATATATTCAGAGCCAAGAGCAATTAACATTAGTGGAACAATAAAAAAGAAAATCCAAATATAAATTGCAATACTGAAGTTTTCTTCTACCCAAATCTTTGGAAATAAATTTGTTTCATGAAGTAGTGTCCAAAAAATAAGATAGCCAAACATGTAATAAGCTACTATTGCAACAAGTTGTTTCATAATTTTTATTAACTTTTTATATAGGCTAATTTTTTCTAAGCTCTTAGCTTTCTTGCCGCACCTAATATAAACCTCTCAACTTTTGACTTTTTAAAAGATTTATTTTCTTCAAAAGAGACTTTTTTTAATGAGTAAGCATTACTTTTGCTTTGTCTTGATAAAATAGTGACATTTCCCTTATAAAGTTTTAGCTTAATTTTTCCATTAACTTTATTTTTCTTTAAATCAATAATTTTTTGTAATTTGAATCTAGCTTTAGAATACCAAAAACCGTTATAAATAAGCTCTGCATATTTTGGCATTATTTCATCTTTTTGATGCATAGTTTTTTTATCTAAAGTTACAGACTCTATAGCTCTATGAGCAATCATTAAAACAGTTCCGCCTGGTGTTTCATAAACTCCTCTAGATTTTATTCCTATAAATCTATTTTCTACTAAATCAACCCTTCCAATCCCATTTTTACCAGCAAGCATATTCAATTTTTGGAGAAGTCTTGCTGGAGATAATTTTTTGTTGTTTATTGAAATAGGATCTCCTTTTTTAAATCCTATTGTAACAAACGATGGTTTGTTCGGAGCTTTTTCCGGAGAAATAGTTTTATGAAAAATATACTCTGGAGATTGTTTTCTTGGATCTTCCAAAATTTTTCCCTCAGTAGAAGTGTGATAAAGATTATCGTCAACAGAAAAAGGTGGAGCACCTTTTTTATCTCTAGGTATTGGTATTTTATGTTTTCTTGCATATTTAATTAAATCAGTTCTAGATTTTAATTTCCATATTCTCCAAGGGGCAATTACTTTTATTTTTGGTCCAAAATAATAATACCCAAGCTCAAACCTTACTTGATCATTTCCTTTTCCTGTTGCTCCATGCGAAACAGCAAAAGCCTTAAATTTTTTTGCAATAGCAATTTGTCTTTTTGCAATCAAAGGCCTAGCTATTGAGGTACCTAGTAAATAAGTTCCTTCATATAAAGCATGTCCTCTAATCATTGGGTAAACATAATCTTTAACAAATGTATTTTTTAAGTCTTCTATAATTATATTTTTTACTCCTAATTTTTTTGCATTTTTAATAATTTTACTTTTGCTTATTTCTTGACCAATATTTGCAGTGTAGGCTATCACTTCTGAATGGTAATTCTCTTGAAGCCATTTAAGAATGACAGAGGTATCTAGCCCTCCTGAATAAGCTAAAACAATTTTACTTTTTTTTTTAGGCACAATTTTTTCTTGCAGTATTGTAGGCTTTTGTAAAGCCCATCATAGAATAAAGATCTTTAGTTTGACTACCGTTTCTTGCTGTTGCACTGATGGACAACTTAGAAGCCTTTTTCATAGTTTTGATCAAGTTAAATTCTTCTTCCCCATCAATTATCCATGCAAAGTTACCTTGAGATAAGAATGAAAATTCATTTTTTCCAGTTTTTGCTGTCACAGAGGCAGGCTTATATTCATGCCCACTTGTAACACTAATTTCATTTTTTACCTTTTCAGATTTTCTAAAAGTTACAAATAATCTTGATGGCTCCCTTTTAAAATTCTTTGGTGCTCTCTCCAAAGGTATTGTTTGAGCAAAACAAACTTTACCTTTACCATCAGTATATACAAAGGTTTCCCAATTTTTGTATTTTCCAACACTTTTTGGATCAGCCGCAAAAACTTCTGAGAATATTAAAGTACTAAAAAAAGCAAAAATTGTTAAAAGTTTTTTTATCATTTTTAATTTTGATTGATCTTAGCAATTTATACAAATTTATTATCTTTTCAATATAAATTAAAAATTAATTTATAGAATATAATTCTTCAATATAACCTGTTCTAAAAAAATCTCTTGAACGATTAATAAGCTCATGTCCTTTTTCTTTTTCAAGAAGGTCATACACAGTATGCTGATTTTTACCTACCGCATAGTTCCTAGCTTCCTGATTAACCGAAAAGAAATAACTATTCTTTGAAGATAAAATTTTTTTAATATATTTTTCAGCCAATAAAAAGTCAATCTCGGGCAATGCATCCTGATTGTACCATAAAATTTCATCTTGGTTTTTTTTATTGAACATTTCCCAAAATGGGTAAAGATTTATTTGTGCTTTTATATTTTCATTTTCCCCACTTAAATGAATTTTATCTTCTCCGATTGAAGACATTAAGAAATAAGCTTGTAAAATAAGTATCGATGGTAGATCGTAAATATTATATTTACATTTATTTAATTGATTGAAGTAATGGGCAGTAAATCCGAGTCCAGCTCCGATTTCACATACTTCTTTCAATTTATTTTTTTTAGAAAATTGATCTAATTTCAAAGCGGTATACAACATAATAAAATCTTTCATACAATAAAAGTTTTTTTTTGATTCTATACCAAAAGTAAAGTTAGGAGACCTGTATGGTTTAATTTCATTTTTCTCAAAAGTAAATATTTTTTCGATTAAGTTTTGATAATCTAAATTTTCTGCAATCCAGCCTCCTTGTTCGGGATTAAAAACTTTAATTTTTTTTCTATATTCAGCTAATGATATTAGTTTATCTAACAGTTGGAGAGCTTCTTTATTTCTTTCATTATTTGATTTAAACAATTTATTGTAAGTAGAATACATCAGAAAACCATGTATTAATTTTGTTTTTCCCAAAGAAGATAAAATCTTAAGAAAATTTTCCTTATCTTTTTTCAAGCAGCTGCTTATAAGATTATTATGGTCTCTGTGAGAAGTAATATTATTCCACATGTCTTTATTTTTTTTATGATTATTTGCTTCTTTTTCTAAATTATCTACAAAAGTAAAAATTCTATTTATACCTGTATCTGATAAAATATTATTTTTAAAATTAAATTTAAAATTTTCCGCAACATATTTTTTTGAAACATCTATATTGTGCAAAGTTTTTTTGTCTTGCTTCACCTTGATAATAGATCTTTTTATTTTTTTTTTAATTTTTTTTAAATCAAACATTTTTAAGGTGCAGGATTTGGATTATTTTCATGAATTAAGTTTATCTCGTCAATAATCTTTTGGTTTAAAGAAATTTTAATACTATCAATATTTTCTTTCAGCTGCTCCATTGTAGTAGCACCTATTATATTGCTTGTTACAAAATCCCTAGAATTTACAAATGCCAATGAAAGTTGTGTTAAAGAAATATTATGCTTTTGAGCAATTTTAAAATATTCATCAACCGCATCATACGTTCTTTGATTGTGATACCGTGGATAATTTTTATAGAATAAATCTAATCTAGAGTTTTTAGGAACTTGTTTGTTTCTATATTTTCCGGTTAAATATCCAACAGCTAAAGGTGAATAAGCCAACAAGCCAGCGCCCTCCCTTATCGAAATTTCAGACATGCCTATTTCGTAAGTTCTATTAACAAGACTATAAGGATTTTGTACTGAGACCATCTTTGGTAAATTATTTTCTTTTGCGATATCTAAAAATTTTGAGAACCCCCATGGAGTTTCATTTGATAAGCCAACGTATCTTATTTTGCCTTGATCTATAAATTTTTTTAAAATTTTTAAAATACTTTCAAAACTATTCCAGCTTTTTTCATCTTTTTTGTGCTCATAATCTAAATCACCAAAATAGTTGGTATTTCTTTCCGGCCAGTGCAATTGATATAAATCTATGTAATCAGTCTTCAATCTTTTTAGACTATCGTGTAGAGCAGACTCAATTCCTTTTTCAGAATATTGGGAACCCCCACCCCTAATCCAAGGTAATCCAGGTCCTGCGATTTTGCTAGCCAAAATAATTTTGGTTCTATTTTTTCTTTCAACGAACCATTTTCCGATTATTTCTTCAGTTTTTCCATAAGTTTTTTCTTTTGGTGGAATGGCGTAAAGTTCAGCAGTATCAAAAAAGTTAATCTCATTTTCAATAGCATAGTCCATTTGTTCAAAACCCTCTTTTTGGGTATTTTGCTCCCCCCATGTCATGGTACCTAAGCAAATTAGGCTAACATCTAGATCAGTATTTCCTAGTTTTTTAAATTTCATAAAAATCTAATATTTTTAGGTGATATATGTAGCATTGAAAACACAAAAAAAATCATTATATTTTGCTTATGGCATTAAATAGAGAAAATTTAAGAGTAAAATCTTCAGCTACTGAGACGCATGCAATTGACCAGGGGCTAAGAAGCTACATGCTTAAAGTTTATAACTATATGGCATCCGGAGTTTTTCTTACAGGTGTTGTTTCATTATTATTATTTAAACTATCAGGAGGCTACGACATTCAAGTATCGTCTGCTGGTATTCAAAATTTAACTCCAATTGGTCAGTTATTGTTTGGATCACCTTTGATGTGGATTGTCATGCTAGCTCCTTTGGGTATAGTTTTATATATGAGTTTTGGAATAAGAAAGATGAGTGCAAGTAAAGCTCAAACTACTTTTTGGATTTTTGCTGCACTAATGGGTGCTTCGCTAGCATCAATATTTTTAGTTTATACTGGTGCGAGTATTACTAGAGTATTTTTTATTACAGCCGGAACATTTGGAGCAATGAGCATTTATGGATACACAACAAAAAGAGATTTAACTAAGTTTGGATCATTTTTGATGATGGGATTAATTGGAATTATTATTGCATCTATAGTTAATATCTTCATGAAGTCTAGCATGATGTATTTTGTAATTTCAATCTTAGGGGTATTAATTTTTGTCGGTCTTACCGCTTATGATACACAAAAAATTAAAAATATGTATTTAGTAAGTGACGATAGTGAAATTTCAGGAAAAAAAGCTGTTATGGGGGCCTTAACTCTCTATTTAGACTTTATTAACTTATTTATAATGCTTTTAAGACTTTTTGGTCAAAGAAGATAATTATTTTATTAATCTTAGTTTGGTCCACTCAACCTTACTAATTAAATTTTCAAGATTTTCAGATTTTTTTATTATTTTCCCACTTTTGTCTAAAATATAAAATTTTTCAGTTTTATTATTTGGATTTAAATTTTTTGATATTCTATAAATAGGTGTCTCAGATGATCTTTGATAAATATCAAATGTTATCTCTCTTTTGTTTATCGAAAGACCATAATCTTTCCAATCCCCAGCAGAAACTTTTCTCGCATAAAGGTTAAGAATTGATTGCAGTTCTTTTTTGACAAAGAACTTCTCTTTTTTACCAAACCTGTTGTTAACTATCAGTTTTAATTTATTCTTCATTTTTTTTATACTTCTGTATCAATGGTATTTGAAAAGCTGTGAATATGAAAGTTATTGGTAATATTCCCCAAACTTTAAAATTAACCCAAACTTCCTCAGTTTGTGTTCTCCATATAATTTCATTCAATATTGCTAAAAAGATGAAAAAAAATGTCCATCTATAAATAAGCTTGTCCCAACCCACCTCTTCTAATTTGAGGGAACCTTTAAAAAAAACTTTAAGAAAATTCTTTTTAAAAAGAATTTTTCCTCCCAACAATACAATTGCGAAAATAACATTTATCACTGTAGGTTTTAAATATATAAATATTGGATTGTTGAAAAAAACTGTTAATCCTCCAAATAAACATATAAGAAATGCTCCTACTAAAGGTATATAGGGTATTTTTTTTTCTAAAATATAGGTAACAATTACCGCAATTAGTGTCGCAATAACTAATGCTGGAATCGCTGATATTAAATTTTTATCATTTTTGTAATATATTGCAAAGAAAATTAGTAGTGGCCCAAAATCTGTAATAAATTTAATAAATGATTTATTCACACTCACAAAGCTATCATAAAATTTTTTTAATTTAAATTTTTTTATTGATTTTGTAATAAATGTTATTATCTTTAACAATATATGGATTCAAAAAAAGCCAAGTTTTCTATCGGCAACATAGTCAAGCACAAACACTTTAATTTTAGAGGTGTAATTTACGATGTAGATTTTGAGTTTAATAATTCTGAGGAATGGTATGAGTCAATACCAAAGGATGTTCGTCCAAAAAAAGACCAGCCTTTTTATCATTTACTTGCTGAAAATAATGAAATTACATATGAAGCTTATGTATCAGAACAAAATTTGATAGCTGATGCTTCTGGGAAACCATTAAGACATCCCCTGATAAACGAAGTATTTTCTGAAAAAAGGGGATCAGGTTATTATAAACCGTCAAATTAAGTATTTTTTTTAAACACCGCCACAAATTTAACAAATTTACTACAAAACTCTGGCTAAAATGAGCATTAGTTTAATTAAGTTAGTGTCTAGTTGGAAATTCATTTACTTCCTTTATCTCCCTCTCAATTTTCAACTAGACCAACAAAATATCCCATTCAAAATTCATCAAAAATCAGTTAAATGATCATATGATTAAATTTTTTAATCCGAGTTATATTTTTTATTTCACTGGTAAAATTCTTAGTTTTATAAAAACTTTTATTATTCCGATTATTTTAATGGGAGTTATTTTTTCATTGTTCTTATCTCCAAAAGACTACATTCAAGGAGATGCAGTTAGAATAATGTATGTTCATGTTCCTTCAGCTTGGATATCATTGCTTTGTTTTGCTTCAATTAGTTTTCTTTCAATAATTAGTTTTGTTTTTAAAATAAAAAGTTTCAGTTTAATTTACAAAAGTCTTGCACCAATAGGATTAACTTTTAATTTTGTGGCAATTATTACTGGAGCACTCTGGGGGCAACCAACATGGGGCACATGGTGGGCATGGGATGCAAGATTAACATCAATGTTAATTTTAATGTTCTTTTATGTATTATTCATTTTTTCTTATAAATTTATTAAGGATACCGAAAAATCTTCAAAAATTTGCACTTTAGTTTCTATTCTAGGATTAATAAATATTGTAATAATAAAATACTCAGTAAATTGGTGGTCTACACTTCATCAAACCTCAAGTATTAATATTGGGGGTGAAACAACTGTACATTTTTCTATGTTACTACCCCTTGGTATCATGTTATTTGTGTTTTTAATGTATTCTGCGTTAATTTTTCTAATGAAATATAGGATAGAAACAATTAGAGTGAAAAAGAAAGGTTTAAAAAAACTATGAATTTAAATGTTTTTATAATGGGTGGTCACGGAGTCTATGTATGGTCTTCTTTTATACTGACATTTTTCGTTTGCTTATTTTTATATATAAAAACCAGAAAAACACTAAAAAAAATTGAAAAAAACTTTGTAAAGCAAACTGAGACTCTATCCAAAGAGCAATTTAGCGATATTAAAAAACAGAAAATCATAAAAGAAATTTTAGTTTCGCAATCAAAAAACTAGTTTAGCATTTTTTAAATGCTTAATATTAAGACAAAAAACAGATTGTTCATCCTAATAGGAATAACTGTATTAGGAATTACTATAATAGCATTAATTTTTAAAACATTAGAAGACAATGTTTTATATTTTCATTCTCCATCAGAGATAGGAACAAATAATGAAATTGTATTAAATAATAATATGAGAATAGGCGGAATGGTTAAAAAAGGATCAATAGAAACAAATAAAAATGAGATAAGGTTTATTATTACGGATTTTAAAAGTGAAATAATTGTAAGTTACAAGGGAACCGTACCAGCTCTTTTTGCAGAGGGCAAAGGTGTAGTTGCAGAGGGAAAATTACAAGACAAAAAATTTTTTTTAGCTAAAAGAATTTTAGCAAAACATGATGAAAATTATATGCCACCAGAAATTAAAGAAAGTTTAAAAGATAATGCTAAGTAATTTTGGTGTAATTTTTGCAGGTATAGCATTAGCTATATCTTTTTTATTAATTTATTTATCCTTTCTGGAGTTAAAAATTTTAAATAACAAAATTCCACAAAAAATTTTCAATTTATCATTATTGCAAATGATTTTTTCTTTACTGGCTTTTTTAACTTTATTAATTGGTTATATTTTTTCAGATTTTTCAATGATTAATGTTTATGAAAACTCTCACACCACAAAACCGTTATTTTATAAGATATCCGGAACCTGGGGAAACCATGAAGGTAGCTTACTCTTGTGGACCAACATACTTGTAATATTTTCTTATTTATTTTTAATATTAACTAAAAATAAAAATAAAAATTTTAAAATTTTAACATTAATTTTCCAAAATTTTCTTATTTCAGTATTTTTTATATTTCTTTTAACAAATTCAAATCCATTTTCCCCAATTTTTCCAACACCAAGTGAGGGATTAGGCTTAAATCCGATTTTACAAGATCCTGCTTTAGCAATACATCCTCCGTTGCTATATGTTGGATTTGTTGGATCTTCAATTTATTTCTCTGCAGCTCTAGCAGCTCTAATTTCTAAAGTTGAAGCAGGCTCTTTAGCAATAACAATAAAACCCTGGGTATCTGTGTCGTGGTTTTTCCAAACACTTGGCATACTTGTTGGATCCATATGGGCATACTATGAATTAGGCTGGGGTGGATATTGGTTTTGGGATCCAGTAGAAAATTCTTCCCTTATGCCATGGTTTCTAATGACAGCCTTACTGCACTCGGTTTTAGTTTTAGAGAGAAGAATAGGTTTGTATTCATGGGTAATAATTTTAAGCATTTTGACTTTTACTATGACCATAGTTGGGACTTTTTTAGTTAGATCTGGAATCTTAAATTCTGTACATACTTTTGCTAACGATCCTTCAAGAGGTTTATTTATTCTAACTTTTTTAACACTGATGGTATTTTCATCTGTTTTTATTTTTTTTAAATATGCCCCCTCAGAAAAAAAAAGTTATAGATTATTTTCAAAAGAATTTTTCATATTAATTAATAATTGGTTTATGGTCTTTTTTTTAACAGTTGTATTAATTGGAACATTATATCCAGTTTTTCTAGATACTCTATTTGGAGAAAAAATTTCTATTGGACCGCCTTATTATAATTTTATTCTTGCACCATTCTTGATCCCTTTATTATTTTTAATGACTTCTGGTCCTAGACATAAATGGATTGTTCCTGAATTTAAAAAAATTTTCAATTTAATTTTATTTATTTCAATATTTTTATTTTTAATACTTCTTTTTGTCATAAAAGAAAATAATGTTTTAATAGGCTTAATTTTATTATTTTCTATATATCTTATAGTTCAGACAATTTTTGATTTTTACGAGAATTTTATAAGGAGAAGTATAAATTTTTCGAGAGTCATATCCCATTTAGGTTTTGGATTGTTAATTTTTTTTATATCAATTAATCATATATTTTCAACTGAGAATAATTTTAATATTAGAGCTGGAGAACAAAAAGATACTAGAAATTATATTATTAAATTTCAAAAATTAACTACAAATTCAACAAATAATTATAAATCTATTATTGGAAACTTTGAAATTATAAATAAAAAAAAATTAAATACAAAAAATTTAAAACCCGAAATAAGGTTTTATAACCAGCCACAAACAGTTACTTATGAAGCTTCTATTAAATCAAATTTTTTTTCAGATACATATTTAACTATGAGCAATATATCTGATACTGATGTTTTTAATATAAAGTTTGAAAAAAAGCCTTTTATGAATTTTATATGGTTTTCAGTTTTACTTATTTCATTAGGCGGTTTATTAAATTTTTTAAATAGAAAGAACAAAATATGAGGAAGCCATATTTAATTATAATTTATTTTTTTCTAATACTTTTTTTTACGATTTTATTCTTTAGTCTAAATAATAAAAAAATCTACGATACAGAAAGTATAATTGGAAAAAAAATTAGCGAAGTAGAATTAATTAAATTTAATAATGATAAATTTAATATAAAACAAATTTCAAATTACAGATATACTTTAATTAATTTTTGGGCATCTTGGTGTGGTCCTTGCAGAAAAGAGCATAAAAATTTAGTAAGATTAAGTAAAACTCAAAATTTAAAAATGATTGGTGTCAATTTTAAAGATAATCCAATAAAAGCCAAAGAGTTTTTAGAAGAGATGGGAAATCCATTTTCTATTTTAACAAAAGACCCTGATGGAAAAAAGTCTATTGATTTTGGTGTCTATGGAATTCCAGAAACAATTATTGTAAATAAAGATTTAATAATTTTAAAAAAATATATAGGTCCTTTAGATCAAAAAGACGTTAAGGAAATTAAAAAAATAATTAATAAATGAAAAAATTTTTTTATTTAATAATATTTATATTTTTAACCTCACAACTGCTTGCAAAAGAGGAATTAAATAATAAAATTTTGAAAAATTTGAGGTGCTTGGTATGTCAGGGACAAACAATATCAGAGTCAAACTCTGATTTTGCTCAAATCATCAAAGAGGTTGTTAATGATAAAATTCAGGAAGGTTTGACAGAAAAACAGGTGTATGAATTCTTATCTGAAAAATATGGTGATTGGATTTTATTCAATCCACCTTTTAAGAAAAATAATTACCTGTTGTGGCTACTTCCATATTTGTTATTTATATTTGGAGGTGTCATTATCTATTTGATGATCAAAAAAAGGTTAATTGAGAAGAAATAATAAGCTATATACTTTTTTAAATTTAAATTGTATTTTTTGTAAAATGAAAATTAAACTTAAACTTTTATTTATTTTATTCAGTATATTCATGATTAATACTTCTGTTTTTTCAGATGAAAAGAATAGAGGGTTAAACTTTTATACTGGAATATTTGATTTTAGTGATGATGGCAAAAGAGCATCCCTTTATGGCATTGAACATCAAAATGAAAATCTCTACAGAGATACTTTTTTTGGAAGAATTTCACCAGTTACTGGAGCAATGATAACAAAAGATAAAGCAACATATTTTTATACTGGTATTGAGACTAATTATTCTTTAGGACCTTTAAATCTCACACCAAGCTTTACTCCAGGTTTGTATAATCAGGGGGATGGCAAAGATTTGGGACATCCTTTAGAATTTAAAAGTGAAGTCCAATTGTCACTCGACCTGAGCGAAGGATCTAATTTGGGCATGTCTTATAATCACGTATCAAATGCTAGTTTAGGAGATAAAAATCCTGGGGCTAATAGCTACATGTTTAATTTTCTAAAAAGATTTTAGACTGCAAATAAATCAACATGAACCTTAAAAATTGTTATAATTTTGATGATTTTAGAAAATTAGCAAAAAAAAGCTTACCAGCTCCAATATTTCATTATATTGACGGAGGTTCAGATGACGAAATTACCTTAAAAAGAAATACAGATTCTTTTTCAAAATGTGACTTGGTTCCCAAAATTCTTGCAAGCGTTGGAGAACCTGATATGTCCACAGAAGTTTTTGGACAAAAAATAAAAATGCCACTATTTTTATCACCAACTGCAATGCAAAGGCTTTATCATCATGATGGAGATAAGGCTAGCGCTCGAGCAGCAGAAAAATTTGGTACTTTTTATAGCATGTCGACAATGGGAACTTCTTCTATAGAAGAAATTTCGAATATATCGGGTGGTCCAAAACTATTTCAATTGTATATTCACAAAGATCAAAGCCTAACAGATAATTTGATTGATCGATGCAAAAGGTCAGGTTTTAATGCTATGTGTTTAACTGTTGATACAGTGGTAGCTGGTAATCGCGAAAGAGATCACAAATGGGGTTTTACCACTCCACCGAAATTAACATTAAAAAGTTTGTTAAGTTTTGCTTTGCATCCAAAATGGTCAATCAATTATTTAACTCACGAAAAATTTCAATTAGCAAATGTATCTCATTTTACTAAAAAAGGCAGCAGTATAGCCAAAGGTGTAATGGAATACATTAATGAACAGTACGATCCAGGAATGGGTTGGAAAGATGCTGAGTACTGTATTAAAAGATGGGGAGGACCATTTGCAATTAAAGGTATTATGTCTGTTGATGATGCGAAACATGCTGTAGAAATTGGAGCTTCAGCAATTATGCTTTCTAATCACGGAGGCAGACAACTTGATGGATCAAGATCTCCTTTTGATCAACTTCCTGCCATAGTAGATGCAGTTGGAGGAAAAGTTGAGATTATAGTTGATGGAGGTATAAGGAGAGGGACTCATGTATTAAAAGCCTTATCCCTTGGTGCTACTGCCTGTAGTTTTGGCAAAGGTTATTTATTTGGGCTAGGAGCTGGAGGTCAAAAGGGCGTCGAAGCTGTTTTGCAAAAAATGCACGATGAAATAAGAAGAGATATGATACTTTTAGGATGTAAATCAGTAAAGGAATTAAGTAAATCCAACATAGTTTTTAGATCATGAAGTTAGCAAAAAGTTTAGACAGATTAGGAACAGAAACCGCTTTCAGTGTTTTAGCAGAGGCAAAAAAATTAGAGGCTGCTGGAAAGCCAATGATACATTTAGGATTGGGTCAACCTGATTTTAAAACTCCAAAACATATTGTCGAGGCAGCAAAGAAAGCCTTAGATGATGGTCATCATGGTTACGTCTTATCAAACGGAATACTCGAATGTAGACAAGCGGTAACCAGGAAAATAAAAAAACTCTACAATCAAGATATTGATCCAGAAAGAATAATTATAATGCCAGGTGGAAAACCCACTATGAGTTATGCCATTCAATGCTTTGGTGAACCAGGTGCAGAAATAATTCACCCAACACCTGCATTCCCAATTTATGAGTCCATGATTAACTTTACAGGTTCAAAACCAGTTCCATATGATCTTACCGAAGATAAGGATTTAAAATTTAATCCAGAAAAAATATTATCTTTAATAACAGACAAAACAAGACTATTAGTTTTAATTAATCCAAATAATCCAACCGGAAGTTTTGTTGAAAAATCAGATATTGATGTATTAGCAGAGGGACTTAAGAAACATCCGCATGTTACAATCTTAAGCGATGAAATTTATAGCAGACAAATATTTGATGGAAAAGAAATGCCATCATTTTTTAATTATCCAGAATTAAGAGAAAGACTAATTGTTCTTGAAGGTTGGAGTAAAGCATATTCAATGACTGGTTGGAGATTAGGTTGGAGTTTCTGGCCAAAAAATCTAATAGAACATGTAAATAAACTTTTAATTAATAGTGTTTCATGCGTTAATGCGGCAGCTCAGTTCGCAGGTATCGCAGCTTTGGATGGATCTGATGACTCAATAAATGAAATGATGAGAAAATTTTCAATTAGAAGGAAACTTATACACGAAGGTTTAAATAGTTTGCCAGGTGTTGAATGTAGTTTGCCAGGTGGCGCGTTTTATGCATTCCCCAAAGTAATTGGAACAGGTATGGATGGTAAGGAATTTGCAAAAAAATGTATGCACGAAGCAGGTGTAGCTATAGTACCAGGTACAGCGTTTGGCAAAACAGCACAAGATTATGTTAGATTTAGTTTTGCGGCCTCTAGTGACAATATTTCTCAAGCATTAGACAAGATCAAAAAAATTCTTTAGGTAAAACCGTTTGTATCACCCAAACTTAAATAATAAAATTTTTGACCAAATTAATTTAAAATTATAGAATGAATTTATGAGTACATTAAAAATGCCTAAAGTTGATAGGCAAATATTAAAAAATAAAGACAAAATAATTAGAGACATCTCTGGGTTTACAAAAAAACAGAATATTTTATCTGAAAACGAGGAACTAAAACCATACGAGACAGATGGTTTAGCGGCTTACAGGCAGACGCCGATGCTTGTTGTTCTTCCAGAAACAACTCAAGAAGTTAGTAGTATTTTATCGTACTGTAACAAAAACAAAATTAAAGTTGTTCCAAGAGGAGCAGGTACTGGCCTAGCGGGAAGTGCATTACCTTTAGCAGATTGCATTTTATTAGGACTTGGAAAATTTAACAAAATTAAAGAAATTGATTTTTCTAATAGATGTGTTGTTGCTCAACCAGGCGTTACAAACTTAGCAATTACACATGCGGTTCAAGATAAAGGTTTTTATTATGCTCCAGACCCATCAAGTCAAATGGCATGTTCAATAGGAGGAAATGTTGCTGAAAACTCAGGGGGAGTGCATTCACTAAAGTACGGAACAACAACAAACAACATATTAGGAGTCGAAGCGGTTTTAATTGACGGTACCGTAGTAAGAATCGGAGGAAAAGTTTTCGATTCACCCGGATATGATTTTCTGGGTCTCATAACTGGATCCGAAGGTTTGTTATGTGTGATCACTGAAGTAACCGTAAAAATATTAAAGAAACCAGATACTGTTAAAGCTATTCTTCTTGGATTCCCATCCATAGAGGATGCTGGAAACTCAGTAATGAAAATTATTTCAAACGGTATAATTCCCGCTGGTATGGAAATTATGGACAAAGTTTTGCTAGAAGCAACTAACAACTTTTCGAAAGCCGGTTATCCATTAGAGGCAGAGGCTATGTTAATTGTAGAACTGGACGGAACAAAATCTGAAGTAGAGGAACTAATAAAAAAAGTCGCAGATATTTGTAAAGAAAATAAATGCACAAGTGTAAAAATAAGTAAATCTGATGAGGAGAGATTAAAATTTTGGTCGGGAAGAAAAGCGGCATTTCCAGCTTGTGGTGAAATGGCACCAGATTACTATTGCGTAGATGGAACAATACCTAGAAGTAAACTTGCCAAAGTTTTAAGAGAAATAACAAAATTGTCCAAAAAATATAATTTACCCGTTGCTAACGCATTTCATGCAGGAGATGGTAATTTACACCCCATCATAATGTTCGATGCTAACGACAAAACTTCTTTACAAAAAACAGAAAAATTTGGTGAAGATATTTTAAAATTGTGTGTGAAATTTGGAGGAGTTTTATCAGGTGAGCATGGAATAGGTATAGAAAAAAGAGAACTAATGTGTGAAATGTTTAATGACAATGACATTCAGCAACA
>CETM01093361.1_pt1 | contig 26279 bp, 38 predicted proteins | sample 361451 | NCBI WGS metagenome assembly CETM01 (sample SAMEA2622690, study PRJEB7988) | marine metagenome | isolation source: saline water (ENVO:00002010), including
ACACGCTCCGATGGCAGGATAGCTAGTGCCTGAAACCATATCCTTACGGCTCCAGCCAGTGACACATTGGTAGCCATCATGTGAGCCATCAGATCCTACTACGGAACGTATAGCTGTAAATTTATCAAACATAGATGCTATCTGTGGAAAGCACTCACCGATGTGCACTCCCGCCACGTTGGTCGAGATCGGCTTGAACGGCCCACGAATTTCCGAAGGCGCTTCTGTTTTTATGTCCCACATATCCTGATGTGGAGGGCCACCACCCAAAAATATATTAATAACAGCTTTATGAGATGTACCACTCTGCTCTTGGGCACAGATAACCTGCGGCATAGAAAGAAGGCCAAGACCTCCTACAGACAAAAAACTCCTACGTGATAAATTAAGCATACTGCACCTCTAATTAACTAATACAGTTGGAACATTTACATACTTCGATATCGCATATACAGTCAGCATCCACGCAAGGACATTCGTTTTCACAAATGCCGCAAGCCACAGGCTGTCCGTCCATGCAACCAAGTGTCATTAGGACACCAAAAACAAAAATAAAACTAAGTAGCGTTTTCATATAATTATCTCCTTAATATGTTTGATAAAGATTTTTCTACGTTGTGGTTTTGCCTTTGTACCTCAGAGTAACACCGTCTTTTTTATACAGGCCTTTGCGGACATAGGTAAATACTTCTCCTGTTCTTGGGTTTTCGTATTTATATCTAGATTTTGATTTCTCCTCTGGCTTATCAGGGTCGCCTTTAGAGTGGTATATTCTATCTATTTCACTGATATAGTCTTTTGGCATTGTGATTCTCCTAAACTATTAAATCTTGTATAACTTTGCCACCATCTACTATTTCTATAGGTCTATCTCCGGGAGCCATTAATTCCTTATCAGCAACGATGCCAATTCTATTATATATTGTTGCTGCCCAGTCTTCAACAGTAAGGGCATTTTCTTCTGGTTCACTTGCGGTTGCGTTTGATGATCCGTAGACCATTCCTTTTTGTATCCCACCTCCGGCCATAACTACACTGAATACTTTAGGCCAATGGTCACGGCCAGCATTTGCGTTGATTTTTGGCGTGCGACCAAATTCAGATGCTAAGCATACCAATGTAGAATCTAACATTCCACGATCATCTAGGTCAGCAATTAGAGCTGCAAGACCTTGATCTAGCGCGGGAACTTGTCTGCGAATACCATTCTCAATGTTGTCATGCATATCCCAGCCGCCATAAGTCAATGTTACAAATCTTGTACCAGCCTCAACTAATCGACGAGCTAAGAGCATCCTAGCGCCTGCGGTGTTTCTACCGTATCTATCTCTAGTAGCGGCATCTTCTTTGTTAATATCAAAGGCATCTCTGGCCTTTTCGCTAGAGATTAAGCTGTAAGCGCGGTCGTAGAAAGAGTTTACTGCGTCTAATGAATCTGATTTTTCTTTGCTGGCAAAATAGTCATTTACCGCACCAAGCATTTTACGCCTTGTTCCAAATCTGTTGTCATTCACGTTGTTGGGAAGTCTAAGGTCACGAACCTGAAAACCATCACTAGCTGGGTCAGAACCTAAGCTAAATCCAGAAAACGAACTGCTTAAATATCCAGTACCTGCAAACTCGTTAGGCTGGTTGGGGATGCAGACGTAAGGTGGTAAGTTATGACGTGGGCCAAACTCATGCGCAACCACTGAGCCAATGGACGGATATTGGAGTGCTGGGCTAGGTCGATAGCCAGTAAACATATTATGTGTGCCTCGTTCATGAGCTGCTTCTCCATGTGTCATGCTACGAATGATGGTCATCTTATCTGTAATCTTAGCGGTCTTAGCTAACATTTCATTCAGTCTAATTCCCGGAACTATAGTTTCAATGCTAGACATCGGGCCTCTATACTCTAGCGGGGCAAACGGCTTAGGGTCAAAAGTTTCTTGATGAGCCATGCCTCCGGGAAGATATATAAAGATTACACTCTTAGCTGGGCCTTCTACGCTTTCGTAAAACTTTTGGTCAGCCTGAGCTTCTTGCATACGAAAGTAATCAGATAGAGAAATCCCTAGTCCTCCTAAGAATCCAACCTGCAAAAATGACCTTCGTCCTAAATTATTTCCTCTACATTTCATTATAGTATTACCTTTGCTTCACCTTCCAATAAGTATCTTGGTCTTCCGCCGTTGTCAACACGTTGGGTGCTATGATCTATTCCAAAGTGGTCAAACAGAGTTGCCTGCAAATCAAGCGGGCCTACAGGGTTCTCGATTGGGCTATAAGATCTGTCAGATGCGCCGATAGTTCTGCCGGTTTGATAATTTCCACCGGCCATCATCATTGGCGTAATTGCAGGCCAGTGGTCTCTGCCAGCGTTGGCATTGATCTTTGTTCTTCCAAACTCTCCAGTTACCACAAGCAATACTTTATTACTTAGCCCTCGTTGATCTAAGTCTTCTAAGAGCCCTGAAATGGCCTTGTCGATGGGCGATACTCTTTTCTTGAGAGCGTCTGAAATATTGCTATGCATGTCCCATCCGCCATAATGAAGAGTGACAAATCTTGTGCCATACTCCACAAGACGACGAGCTAATAACATTTGTTCGCCAATGTCATTTGCTTTTTCTGATCCATACAGAGCTTTAGTTTGTTCTGTTTCTTTATCCGTCGCAAACGCATCTTTGGCCGAACCAAGGATAACATCGTAAGCCTGACCTTTATAAAATCCAACTGATTCAGCGCCTGCTCCAGATATGTCTTTAGCCGCTGAGCCTATAGCTCCCAAGAGTTGTTTTCTGTTGCTGAATCTGTCGATTTCGATTCTTGGTGTGAGATTGTCTTTATTGGACGGATCAAATGGTTTAAATGCTCCACCCAGCCAAGCACCTTCATCACCTTCAATTTTACCTTGTTTAACATAAGTTGGTACTCCATTCTGGGGGTGATTCGCACCATAGACAGCGGAAACAATAGAACCAAAAGAAGGGTACTTGGCTATAGATGTAGTTGTTCTTTCTGGGTTATAATGCCCAGTCATCATGAAGTGAGTACCTTGCCTATGAGATGAATCTTTATGGCTAAAAGAGTTGACGACATTGAGCTTACTTGTGTGTTTAGCTAGCTCTGTCCAGTCAGCGCCAAGAGTAATATTTGTTTTTGGGTCATGAATAGCTCCATTTATTGGTTGCCATTCAGTTGGAACCGTATCGTTAGGAGCGTGAAATGTTTCAAACTGAGTTGGCCCTCCTCCAAGCCACACCCAAATAACGGCTTTATCTTCATACGACAGAGCGTCTTGAGCTAAGGCATAATCAGACAAACCAACAGCACTTAATCCAGCACCAATACTCCCCACTCGCAAGAAGTTTCTTCTGTCGTATATAAAGTCTAACATTTTGATCTCCTGAATTCGTTGAGTTCTGAAATTGCAACATTGTGACAATCTGCTCGTACAACAAAATTATTTGAGGGGTCTATCTGCCCCTTCTTTAAATGTCGGGACTTCTCAAAATATTCATCGTGCCCAAGCCAACCAAGAACCCAAGCCCTTCCCCATCGTCTATTTTTGTTTTCTACTCTTACAAAGACATATTTATCACATTGTTGCTTTGTATTAAAATTAGCAACTGAGCAGTCATAGTATGGTTTTGGTTTTGAGGTACATCTCTTTGTTTTAACGTCGTACTTAATTCCGTCGTTATCTACAATGTCGTAATCATAAGTATTACTTATGGAACCTTCTATGACTACGTTTGCAACCTCTTCACCAATAAAGCCAGCTATATTGCCATCACCTTTCATAATGGAGTTCTTAATAACTCCCATCTCTCTGGATTTGGCCCATGCTCTTTTCTTCATGTCCTCTGTGATTTCTACTTGAATCATAGTATTTTCCTTATCCCGGAGCCTCATAGTGGCCCACGCTAAATCCTTCTGCGGTGCATCTTTTTACGGTTTCGTCCATTCCGTGTTTTTTAAGGTGCTCCTCTGTATATATACACATATTTTGGTCTGTTCCCGGCCAGTTGTTCTTATAAAAGTGACACAGCTTATTGCACTTCCAGTGATTCCTTGTGTAAGACATTGGTTTAGGGTTTTGGTTTCTACTAATTTGCTGGAATCTTAACTTTAACATTTCTAGAAACTTCTCTCTGTCGCTAGCGTCAAAGCACAGTGAGAACGGCCCACCGTCTCTAATAAAGAATATCGTCATTATAGCCTGCTCATAATCAGGAAAAAGTTTTGATATAGCGTAATTATATAGTAATAATTGGGGGTCTGTAAGTAGCTTCTCGTATGTCTTTTCTTCTCCGGTCGTCCAGTCTTTTCTTTGTCCGGTCTTCCAGTCAACTACCTCAATTATACCATCCTCTACCTCAGTTACAAGATCTATCGTCCCTTTTATTGCCAGATTTCCTGTAATTTTTTCTCCGTCTGGCATTTCGTAATCAAACCTAGCCCAGTCTTCATCTATTTCTATATCAAAATGAGGCTCTGCTGCGACGATTTTTCTGTTTCTTGGGTCAAACATGCCTTTGTTATAATTTATTGCTTGCCAAGTAAGATCCTTGCAAAATTTGTAATCTGCATTGGTGTACTTATGTACACAGCTGCTAGTATACCAATCGTAGCTCTGCTTTAATATGTCTTCAACGAAGTCATCGCTTTTTAGTTTCTTGCGGTTGAATTTAACGTCTCCTAAAGCGTCATCACTCAATAGCATTTTTTTGCCATCTTGTTGTAGGTGCTGACATCCGGCCAAAACTTCCATCACTTTGTGCACAATCGTACCTAACTGAGCTTTTTTGCCAGAAGTGGACTGATGGCCAAGTACATAGGTCAAGAAATACTGCATTTGGCAATAGGAATAGTTATTGAAACTTGAACTTCTTATATAAGTGACTAACATGTCAACTCCAGTTTATTAAGAACGCCGCCTATCTGCCGGCAAAAATCCTCAGTGCTATTTGAGGCGTTATCTATAATCAGGTCAAAGTTTGACCAGTCGTAGTTATCTTTATCTAGTGCTGTCTCGCTTGAGTGTCCATCTTCTTTAAACTCTCTAGTGAGCCTAATAACCTTACCTCCCGCAGACTTAATTGACTCTACTTCATTTGGAAACCTAACGTCGGCTATAATCGCTAGCGAACTCTGCTCTGAGGCTATTGTTCTGATAGTATGATTAACCCACACGTCGGTATTCATCCTTCTCATTACATCCGTGCCAAAATATTGTAATAGCTCTCTGGCCGTCATCTTTTTGCTTTTAATCTTGTAAGAAGGCGTGGGCAAGTCGCGCCAATAAACATCAGTTTCAGTATTTTTTTGATCATCAGTTCCATAGACTTGCTCAAAAGACAAGTCAAAAAATTCCATGCACAAATGCTTTAGCCCGTCTGCAAAACTATACAATTTCACATGGGGCCACATGTTGTGATGGGCATACTCCATAAATGCAGAATCCTTTCTAGTTATATCCAAAAGCCCGTACTCCGTAGACTCATCTACAGTAGTTTTTATTACAAGCTCTCCCTTCTCATTTATAGAAAAATCAGATATGTTACCCATACGCTTTAGTACATGCCCGTGCATGTAATTAGCCATTGTGTTTTTTCCTGATTGTTTCTTACCTGCAATACCAATTATATTCAACATTAAAACATACCTCTCAGTTGGGGTAAAATATCATCTTTTATTTGTTTAACATTCATATCTCCGACATCTTTTCTTGACAGTCTTGGAAATATGACCTTGAACATCCTACTCATTTGTCTTTGTATCTTTACTTTAGACTCTCTACCTGCTTGATCATTGTCAGTTAGTACTACTAGCCTAGTGACGCCACTATTTTCAAGTATAACCTGCTGCTGTGCACTGATGCTTTTCCCAAATATACTAACAGCATTGTTTACTCCGGCCTCATAAAGCTTCCATACATCTCCCTGCCCTTCTGTGATGAATAACGTTGAGTTTTGTTGGCCGCACTCTTTAGCTCTGTGATAATTGTAAAGGTACTTGTTTTTGTTGAAGCCTTTAGTGAATAGGAATTTGGGGTTAATATAGTCCTTAGTTGATCTTCCGATATAGGCTACCACTTTATCACCTTCTAGATTATGCACTGGTATGATCGCCCTCGACACCATGCTAGATTTCTTCTGAGAACAATCTCCGACATTAAAATGATCTAACGTGCTTGCCAAAAAACCTCTGGCCTGAAAGTAATTAGACGGTACAGTAACATTACAGTCAATACTAGCGACCACATCAGACTCATCAACCACAGGCCTATTCGATAGTGCCTTAACCAATCCAACAAAACCATCTTCCTCCACCTCCTTTTTTTCTACATTGACCTCCTTGTTATTTATATTCAACACCTTGCATGCCCATCTTAATGCTTTGGAAAAGCCAACGTCCTCGCCTTCCTCTTTGGATAGGACGCCCCTTATCAAACCCAGAATATCGTTGCCGTACTCGTGCTGGCAACTCCTAGTCCAACAACCCCAAATACCTCGATCTACGGAGTATGAAAAGGCATTTGGATTATCACTATGTTCGTGAACTGGGCATGGGCAGGTTATGTTATCGCCATTCTTTTCATATTCAATCTCAAGTTCAGCGAACACCATCTCTATGTTATTCCCAAGGAGCTTTTTGATCTTCTTCAAGTCCATCTTCTTCAATCTCCTCATTAATATTATCTAGGTTTTCTTCTTCAATAAGCCCAGTGTCGTCAACCGGCATTGTCTGGAACTCGTTTCTAGTTCTCAGCTCTTCTAATTTTGCGTACTCTCCATGCATCCTCAAGTTAATATAATTTCCATCGTCTAGTCCTGCTCCGTGTCTAGACACGATAGGAACCAACTTTCTGTTTCCAGCTCTTGGGCCGTCCTCAGCCAGCTCCTCTGGAGACTTTGACTTAAATATGGAGAATGATGTACATAACCAAATAAGCCTGTCAGAACCAGACACAGCGTCTGTTGACTCTTTAGTGATTCCATCTCTGTTTAACTGAACAAATGAAAGGCAAGGAAAATCATACTTGACGGCCAAGTTGTGCAGGTTCGTAATCTGAAATCCAAGAGCTTGGTATTCTTGAATGTTGTTTGATATAGAACTGGATGACATAAGTTTTAAGTAGTCATACACAACAACACAATCGTTAGTTCTGCCGTTCTCGTCCATTTTAACATCTTGTATGATCCATCTTTTAATTATGTTCAGTATTTGCTCAAATGGTTTTCCTGCAACGCTGACATAGTTGTAAGGTATAGACTCTATCTGTTTGACGGCTTCATAAACCTTTTGGTTTTTCTCATCGTCGTCAACAAACTTACCAGTAGACACCTCGTTGATTGGCACTCCACTTAAGTTGGCTATAATTCTATTCAGATGATCTTCCTTTGACATTTCCGTATCTAGCACCAGCACAGGTGTTCCCTGAGAGGCAGCATTGATCGCAACATTGTCAGCAAACACACTCTTACCAACTTTAGGACGTGCAGCTACTAAGTCAACACATTTTCTTCTTAGGCCACCTCCGATAGCGTGGTCATATCTAGGGAATCCAGTTGGTATCCCCACAATGTCGCACTTGTTTTCAGAAAGAAATTCAAGGTATTCTAATGCGCCGTCTCCGATCTTCTCGGGCTTCTCGCCTCCGTCATCTTCTCTTAAGAAGTCCATTACAGGCTCTTCAAGCATGGAGATTATCTCGTCGATTGATTCTCCCCCATTGACATTATCCATGTCCTTGTGGATTTTAGTTGTCAGCTTTTTGATTCTTCTTGCAAACTCATACTTCTTAATCTGGACTGCAAAGCTAAATACATTACCTTGATTTACAGGGAAATCAAACAGAGACCTAATATATGAAATTTCTTCTTTGCTTTCAACTCGCTCAGCGTGCCCCAACTGAGAGGCGGCAGAAAGTATAGATGGAATATCTACGGACGAATTTGATTCAATTACTTTTTCAACACACTTAAAGAGCACTTGATTATTTTGATTGACAAAAGAATCCGAGCCAATAATGTCTGCTATTTCAACATAGGCATCAATCCCGTATTGAAAAAGCGCAGACAATACTGCTCTCTCTGCTCCAACATCTGATAAATTATGATCCATACTATTTCACGCAATAATTACAACGAAGGAATTCACCACTAACTAAACTGGCGGAAATCTCAAAGGTTTTCCCGCAAACATGACATCTCTTTTTTACTTTCTTGGCCTTTGGCCTTCTTCGGGCTGTCGGGGTAAAGTCAGGAGTGGAAACATCTTCATGTTCTCCAGTATCTTCCCAAGTATTTTCTTTAGCGCGCACAGCCTCTTTTCTAGAACCAGAGCTCGGTCTGGAAACCGAGAAATCGTCGGATACAGACCTTTTTGGCTCCTCTTTCTTATTTTCAGCCTCTAGCTTTTTCTGTAAAATCTTTTGCAGTTCTTCAATGCTTAAATCTTCTGGGTTCATACTCTTTTTGCCCTTTCTAATAAGATATCACCTTGACGTTTGAGTTCGTATGTTTTGCCCTCAAGAGACTGGAGTCTAGCCTCGGCAACAGCCCTCATACTGTCAACACTGGCGGCGAAACTATTTTCTTTGATAATTATTTGTCTCTTAACGTCATGTTTAGTATATTGGTCAAAGTTGTGCAGATTTGCTGCGACGAGTTTCTCTATTTGGTCTTCGCACCAACTGAGAGCAACTTTGTTCTTGTTTATCTCGTCTTGTATATAGGTAGAATACCCATACAATATATAAGCAGTATCAAACATTTCCTGAGTAGTCATTTTTGATAGGTCATCTTTTGTAAGGTTTGCAGCTACAACATACTCTACATTAAAAGAAGAGTACGAAACATTAGACATAGCTATGTACTCATCTATTGATTTTATGTGATCTGCTAATCTATCAGATGCCTTTAATTGCTCTTCTCCACTCATCATCATCTCCTGAATATTTCAAAGTTATAATTTCAATACCGTTCAGTTCACACCATTCTATTTTATCTTCATCTCTGCCTTTTGCAAGTAAAAAATCTGCTTTTGTTCGATGAAAGAACGGTATGTGTTCATAGTGCTGCCTCCCGTGAACCTCAAAAGCCTTCTTGATATTAGGGATAAAGAAGTCCAAATACAACACTGACTTTTTATGGGAAGACGTACTTCCCGGAAGTTTTACCTCTTCCAAAACTCTATAACTATGGTAGACCTCATTTATTATCTTTCTAGCTCTGATATGATGCTTTGACCTTTTCCTTTTATCGTTAGCTTTCACATCGTACTTAGATAGATTAAGATTATATTCTCTACCATTAAGCCCTAGAACTTTCAAAATAACTCCTTAATCTTTTCGTATATAAAATCGCAAACCTGACTATTTTCATTTAGGAATTCTGTTAGGTTGTTTACCCCTTGGAACTTAAAGAATCTTTCAATGTCTTCATCCTTGTCACCTACCTCGTTTTCTTTCAGTAGTTTTGCGATGATGGGTTCATCTTTCTCGTCTACTGCACATTGAACTGTGTACCAAGCTCCAGCGGTCTTGATGAGCCTAAACTCACAAGCGATCTGAACAACTTCCTGTACCTCATCTAATCCTATTCCATATCTAATCCAGCTTTCAGCAGTAGAGTTTGGTATACCTCCAGCGTTGGATGTTTTGATATTCCAATTTGCAATTTGCCCAACGTGAGGCCCAGTTTGCGCAGGAACCTGCCATTTTCCACGATGCGTAATAACCATATTTGTTCCGGCCTGATACTGTAACATATTACCACAGTCAGCCATTTTCATAGGGGCGTATCTGCTACCGCTGGTGTTTGCAATATTGTGGGTAATACAAATAATTATGGTCTTGTTCTTAGTGACTGATCCGCCTATTCTCTTAAAAAACATTGACAATAGCCTTGGCAGCGAGTTGCGCACGCCAGTCCTCACCTCACCCTCAAGCTCAACTTTGGGAACCATGTTTGATACTGAATCAACTATGATGAGACACTCTGGGTCGTTGTTAATGTAGTACTCAATAATATTAAGGAAGTCCTCGGCAGAAAGAACTCTATCGTCTGTAGACTCGACAATTAAAATTTTCTCTGGGTCTAGTCCCTTTATTCCATCAAAGTTTTGCTTTGCCAGCCTACCCTCTGTATTAGCGTAGATGACTTTCTTACCAAGCGATTGACATTTAGCAGCAAAGTGCAGGGCGGTCGTTGTCTTTCCGCTTTTGGGGTCTCCAGTCATGACAACACAACTGCCTTCTCTTAGCCCTCCTCCTAACGCTATATCTAATGCTGGAGATACGCCAATAACTTGTAGGCTGTTCAGATTGTCTAGCACCTCAGAGCCTGTTCTTACAACATCTCCATACGTTTGTACAACACTGTTGCTTACTACATCTTCGGTGAACTTATTGGTCTTCTTTTTCTTTGCCATCTAATCCTCTCAATCTTTGTAGACTTGATTTTTTTCCAAATGAGGTTGATCTTGATTTTGGTTTTTCCTGTATTACTATAGTACTCTCGGTAGGCTTTTGAGACTCAACAATATTCTGATATTTTGAAATAATCCTATCAATGTTTGGATAGCCGAGCGAGTACACATGAGACAGCTCCTTTGAGTTTATGGCTTTAACTATGGCAGAACAGTCGTATTTCTTGGCTAACCGATTAGCCAATATCACTTGGTAAGAGTAAGTCTTTTTCCACTTCTTAGTGTTCCAAAACTTATAGGCCTGAGTGCCTTCATTTTCTTTTTGAGCCATGCGCGTACACATTATCTCTGCTATATATTGCGCGCACGTACAGTATTCCCCCGTAGATGGGGATTTATAATTACTTTTGTCAGTTCTGTCTTTTGTCATTCTTGTAAACTAAAGCCTCTTCAAAACAGTTTTCAACATCATCTTCGTAGGACTTATCCTCGATTATCTCTGGTGTAGTCCATATTTTTTTTCTTACGGTGTCTCCATCTATCACACCGACCGTAATACATTCTCTGCTTACGCCTCCCATCTCCCCAACCACAGTGGGGACTAGGTAAACGCCGCAGCCAGATCCGGAGTACACATTTTCGCAATGCGAACGGAACTGTAAATCAACGCTTGTTATTTCAATTTCTTCTTGGTAGCATTTGGCTTTGATATTTTTCCAATGTCTAGCCTGATTGAAGTAAAGCTCAGAACCATTAGAAAATTTAACATTTACCCAAGTACTGAAATAATCCTCACTTCTCATATCAGCAAGAAAGTCATTTTTATTACTATGAACTTTTAGTTCCTGTGACACAACCTTTTCTCCTCGAATAATTATTAGTCCTAGCTTTAGATGTCTCTGCTAGTTCGGACGCTGTTTCCGTCATTGTTACAACACCCTCCTGCCTAGCCATGCTTGTTCCAGCATTAATAACATCTTGCGGCTCTTCCTTCTTTACCAGCTCAATATGTTTTTTAACTGCGCCAATGGGTCTGTCAAGCTCTTTGGCAATCTGCTTTGCCTCCAAAGTTTTATAGTGTCCTTCAACATAATATTTTTCCGCTTTTCCTAATGGGCCTTTTTTAGTCATTGATAAAACTCCTCTGTGTCCTTGTCATGTATAAAGAATTTTTGGTTTTAAGGTATAGCATGTAATAGTCAAATGTTTCTCTGCTTACCTTTTTGTATTTAAGATCAATAGCCTTCTCTCTGTGGGCGTACATTCCTTTTGGGTCATACGGCACGTTGTTGTGGACTTTCAAATATGTAGATTCATTTCCTTTTGCTTTCACTAGTTTCGCCACGTCAAGTTCTTTTTCGTTCAAGACTGGCTCTCCATTCCTGTCGTACTTTTGTATGATCTTCTCGTTTGAAAGTTCTGCATTAACATTAGGGTCTAGGTACTTCATTTTTTCCCCTTTAAAATATAGTTTTGTTTTTGTTGCTCAGACATCTTATTTATCTCCCCCTTTGTGGCTTTAGCATGCTTGCTATATATGGTCTCACTAGCATTGGGCTTTGATTCTTTAGCCTTAGCTTCAAGCTCTGACTTCTGATAAGAACCCATGTGTCTTGTGTTCTTGTCTGCCAGCTGGCCAATAGTAGATATATTTTCTACGAAAGCAGCCCTACCTCCGAATATAACCCTAGATAGTGAATGTTCACCACATTTCTCACATAGGGTTAGCGGGTCGTCTTTAATAGATTGCAATACATCTTTAAGCTCATGACCACAGTTCTTGCAAATATAGTCATAATTAATCATAGTAGTCTTCCTCTAGAGCCTCAAGGACTCTTCCAATTATCCCATTTCTTTGTATGTCTTCGTAGTAGAGTCGGCTTATGCCTACGCCTTCTACTCCTTCTAATCTATCAATACAATTAAGCAATCCGCTGAACTTGCTTATGTCTGTTTGGCGTATATCACCATTAATCAATACCTTAGAATTTTCCCCCATTCTAGTTATGAACATTTTTATTTGCTCTAGGGTACAATTCTGTGCCTCGTCAAGTATCATATAAGCATCGTGAAAGGTTGCTCCTCTCATAATTTCCAGCGGTTCGTACCTAATTCTACCATCGTTAAATAGTTTACCGTAATAGTCCCTACCAAGAAAGTGTTTTAAGTTTTCCTCCATTGGAAGTAAGTACGGTTTTATCTTCTCGTCTAGTTCGCCCGGCAAGGAGCCTATGTCTTTACCCGCGCACACAAGAGGACGTGTTACTATGATTTGCTCTAGCTCGTCCCTGTATATATGATTGGCCGCTATTCCTGCGGCTATGTAAGATTTTCCGCTACCAGACGGCCCAGTGCAAAAAATCACATCGTTATCTACTATATCTCTAATATAATCTTTTTGGTTAGGCGTTTTAGCTGTTATTGGAACAATCCTACGCCTATCATTTTTCTGCTGTTTTCGAGATTTTCTCATCTATATCCCTTTTTATTTGCCGCTACTTCCAAACCCTCCCGCACCTCTGTCGGAGTTCTGTACCGTATCGACTTCTAGTAATCGAAATTCTGGAACTTCCTGAAATAAAATTTGTGCAATTCTATCACCTTCCTCTACTTCCAACCATTCGTGCCCAGTGTTTAGTAGGCAGACTTTGACTTCTCCCCTGTAGCCAGAGTCAACAACTCCAGCCAACACGTCTATACCCTTTTTTACAGAGAGTCCTGATCTTGGCCATATAAGGCCTACAAACCCTTGTGGTACTTCAAGGCATATACCAGTAGAGAACGTTGCCCTTTGGTTTGGCCCTAGAAATCTTTGTTTTATGGCGTATAAATCCCACCCTGCATCTGTATCATTTGCCCTAGTTGGTATAATAGCTTTAGGGTCAAGGCTTTTAACATTAATTGTTTGACCGGCAAATCTTCCGTAACTGTAGCTGTGTATCCCATTCATAGTTTAATATCTCCAAAGTCCATATCCTCAAGGTCGTTAGTACTAGCGCCAATTTTGTATGAGGTAATCTCATGCTCTTGTGGTGCTACCTGAACAGCCTCGCTGTTAATCCACGGCTCTGTCCATCCAGCTATTGGATTTCTTAGTCCAGAGTCATAAGGTAATTTAATAGTTTTTCTACGGCTCATGCAAAGCCAGTCTATGTACTGATGCATAACTGGCTCACTAAGACCAATAATGGAGCCATCTTTGAATAAGTAAGAAGCCCATTTCTTCTCCTCAGAGGCAGCGCTTTCAAACATTTTTATTGCATCTTCTTCACATTCCTTTGCTGTCTGCACAAAGCCTTCGGACTTCTCGTCTCTCAGGATTTTCAAAATCTGTTGAGTATTATGCAGGTGTATAGCCTCGTCTCTTTTAATTAACTTTACAATATCCGCATTGCCAACCATCTTTTTGTTTTCAGCAAACGCAAATGCGCAAATGAATGAAACATAAAACCTAACAGCTTCTAGAATATTAATGCTAATTAGTGTTAGATATATCTGTTTCTTAATATCGTCAACTTTTTTGCTAGTGCTTAGCTTTCTTAGTTTATCGTATTCTTTTACTGCAACATCTGCTCTGGCTACGATTTCTTTATCCGTAAGGCAAGAGTCAAGAATTTCGCTAGGGTTAGGATACACGTTCTTAATAATGTATGTATAACTGTAGCTATGGATCTGTTCAAAGAACTGCCAAACATTAAGGCATGCTTCTAGCTCTGGGTTTGAAACGTACTCTTGGATTGTAGGAACACCTCGGCAGATTACTGAGTCCATCATAGTCTGGTATTTTAGGTTTGATGTAAATATAAACCTTTCATTTTCAGACATGACAGAGTCATCTTTGAAATCATTTCTATCCTTCTTAAGCTCAATTTCTTCAGGTCTCCAGAAAAACTCTAGCTGCTTCTTATATAGGTCGAAGAATACAGGATACTTGAATTTATCATATCTCTGAAGCGATAAGTCTTCGCCCAAGAATAATGGCTGCTTGAGCGTATCAACATTCATTTTATTCAAAACACTTTTCATTATATAGCGCAGGCTCCACCTTCACATACTGGTTCTTGTTCTAGTTTACCATCTCCATCAGGAGTATTGCAATAGTACAGATTTTTTACTCCGTACTTATAGCTAGTGATATTGTCTTTAATGATTTGGCTTAATGGTATTGAGCCGTCTGCATAGTGGTCATAATTGTAATAAAGATTTGCACTAATGCTCATATCAACAAACTTTTGCAACACTGCCACAATTTTAATTATAGCATTATTATCTTGCATGTCAAATGCTAAACTGTAATATTTCCTACCCTTATGATAGTTCGGTACTAACTGTTTCAACACACCGTTCTTGGCCTTTTTATAGGAAAGGAGTTGTCTGACTGGTTCTATCCCATTCGTGCTATTCTGTATCACCGAACTAGACTCGCAAGGCATAATGGCCGACAAAGTAGAATGCCTTAAACCGAACTCCTTGATTCTACCTCTAAGCTCTTCCCAGTCCATAGTGTATTCTGGCTTGACTATTTCATCAACGGTTTTTTTGTACCAGTCTATGGGTAACATACCCTTAGAATATTTGGTGTCTTGAAACTTTGCACACGAGCCAAACTGTTCCGCAAGCCGGCAAGAAGAATCTAACAGATACCATTGAATCTTCTCCATAGTTTCGTGAACTTTCTTGGGAGTTTCTGGGTCGTCATATTTCAATTTATTCTTAGCTAGAAAACCAGCTAGATTTGTAACTCCTATTCCTAGAGACCTTCTGTTCTTGGTGAAATTCTCACCAGCTAACACGGGGTAGTCCTGATAATCAATTACAGACTCTAGTGACTCTACTGCATTCTTGCAGGCAACCTGAATGTCTTTTTCCGAGTTAAGCTCGCCTAGATTCAACGCGGATAAAATACAAATTCCGATCTCTCCTTCGGGATCGTCGATAGAGTGTATCGGAACAGTAGGGTGTATGATTTCTTGGCATAAATTGCTCATATGTACAGGTATATCCCAAGAACCATTCTCATTACATGTGTCAATGTTCATGCTATATATACGTCCAGTTTCAAGCCTTTCTCTAGCAAATACCTCAGCTAACTTTCTGGCGCTTACCTTTTTCTTCATCTTAATAGTTCTTGAATTTTCATACTTCACATACAACTCTTCAAACTTCTTGTTGTCGCCAAACGCTTCGTACAAACCTTTGGCTTCATGTGGGCTGAACAGTGTTATGTCTTCATTCTTTATTAGTCTATCATAAAACAATTTGCAGAACTGTATTGAGTAGTCCAGCTTCCTGACTCTATTATCGTCAGTACCTGCATTATTCTTTAATACTAATACGTCTTCAATTTCATAATGCCAAAAAGGGACATGAACAGTGGCAGATCCTCCACGAAGCCCGTTCTGAGATGTTGCCTTAACGGACGACTCAAATATCTTTAGATAGGGAATTAGTCCAGTATGGATCACCTCTCCACCTCTAATGGGAGAATTTATTGGCCTGACCCTACCAGCATTCAAGCCGATTCCAGCTCTTCTGGCTGTGTATTTTCCTACAGCGTGTACGCTAGAGAAGATTCCGTCTAGGTCGTCATCCACGTCCACAAGAACGCACGAAGCGAACTGCTTAATAGTTGATCTAACGCCAGCCATGATTGGAGTAGGTAGATTGACTTTAAAAGTGGAATAAGCATCGTATGCCTCCTTTACTCTCTTCTTGTTTCCCGAAAATAGGCACATGGCTATGCACATGTATGCTATCTGTGGTGTTTCGTATATAATACCAGTTGTTCTGTTCTTGATGAGGTATTTATCAATTAACTGTTGTAACCCAGAGTAGGTAAACATATTATCTCTGTCATGTTTGATATAAGCAGCTAGCTCATCAACATCTGCTTTATCCCAATCGTCTAACATTTGTTCATCATAGATACCATTGTCTATCATTAGACATATGTGGTGGTGTAAATCTGGAGGGGTAGTAGCGTGCTTCCATACTTTCTTGCGTAAGCTCATGTTCAAAAGCCTAGCCGCAACGTATTGATAGTTTGGCGATGATTCAGAAATTAAGTCGCTAGAACTCTTGATGAGTATTTGATGTATCTCGTCGGTAGTTATTTTATCTCTTAGAGAGAGATTCATGTTCATCTCTATGTCTGACAGGGAAACGCCGTTTATCCCCTCTGTGGCCCACTCAACAACTTTGTGAATCTTTTCAACGTCATAACTTTCTAGTTCGCCACTGTGTTTAGTTACTTGCATAGCATCTTCCTTGGTGTAATAAAAAACTCGCCCATAGAACGAAAGCCTACAGGCGAGTAAGGTTTGTAACTTATTTCAAAAAATCGTTCATGTCAATTATTATAATATATGTTTTAGGGATTGCAAGTAAAACTTATTCTTTTTCAGAATTATCTTTTGCCCACTGCGTTGCAGTGCCTAACAGCAAAGCGGCGATTGGTACAACCAACGCTGTTGCGGAACCCCAATCAATATTACCAACTTGCGTGCCAAGATAAGTCAATCCTGCTGCAAGTGACACAAACAATGTGTTTAGGCCTAGCTTTTTGCCGTCAGCCCAATTTAGTGACCATTTTTTAGAACCCATATTAATACTCTCTTTCTAAGCCTCTGTAAGGCTAATAAGGAAACCTCCGTGTTCATTGTCATTTAATCTATAAGGATATCCAGTCATCCTCATTTCCTGTCCATCGGAAGTTACAATTTCTTTTGAAAACTTCCTATTCATCTTTAAACAAGACTCAAATTCTTGTAGGAATTCTTCTCTCTCGTCTTCATGAATGTACGTTATCCAGTCAAACCCTTTTATGTCTGTCAGTGTTTGTCCTGTCATCTTATAGAAAGGCTCATTAGTCCATACTAACCTTCCCATATTATCCGTTTCAAATAGTGGTGTGTTGCTGTAGTGCAGAGATGCTTTGGTTCTTTGCTCTATAATTTTTTGTCTGTTCTCCATTCTGCCGCATGTGTCATTCAAATTTAACACAGCGTCTTTTAGACTTCCACCACCATTACAAGTGATTTCTTTTTCTATTGTTGCTATAGATTTAACAACTTCATCGTGCTTATCTACAAACTTCATAGCGGGTCGTAAGACCTTGACCCAAACCCCTCCTAAAAATCCTATCAGCGTGGTTAACATTGTAAGTATAAGTGTAATGTTTTCTATGCTCACGAGATAACCCCTTTCATAATTAGGAAAAGAAGAGGAAGCCCCCGAAGGGGCTTTCCTCAGTGGGATTATGTACCTTCTCGCAAATCACGACGTTTGTAGTCATCCTGCTTAGGAGTAGGACTCCCTTGCATGTAGACAATATCGCCGGGCTTAGTACGAGTTGCAAACACATCGTCAAAAGTACCGACAGGAACAAGGCCGTCACCGCTAGGATTAACCCAACTAGCTGTATTGCCTGCGCCAGTACCCTTTGTTCTATAACCGAACAAGCCACTTCCTGCTGGTTCTAACACATCAATAGATGTGTCCGAGTAAGCTCCAGCTCTCTTGGTTGACTTAGATGGATTAGTTACATTGATACCTGCGTATTCTCTTCCAACTACCTGAAGTGCTGTATTGCCGCTTCCAGAAATTGTCGTAGAAACTCCTCTGATAATAAACTGTGGGTCAGTAGCTGTTCTGTTCGTTGGCTTTGGTGTAAAAGCCATTGAAGTTCCAACTCCAGCCGTAGCTGATGTAATACCAACGCTATCAGTAAACATTGGGTGGCTATCTACTCTACCACCAGTGTCAGTGTCTATAGCCACGACTTTTGAACCATATTCGCTGCCAGTTGCTAATTCGTTTAGACCTTTGGCGCTTAAAGCGCTTCCAGTCACCGCATCAGCCGCTTGCATACCAACAATAGTACCATTATTTTTGTTCTCTGCCCCACCGGCAGATTTCGCTGCTTGAGTAGCCATAATAACTACCTCCTAATAAAAAGTTTAGAAATGTTAAAGTTTCCAGTTCCGCAGCAAATCCTAATTTTCCTACCATATTATACACTTATTTGAGTCGGCTCGACAGTAATTCTGAAGATTTTTTCAGTCTTCTTCTGGTGGATTCTCTATTCATATCGTGCCTATTTGCGATCTCATTTATAGTATAGCTAGATGTACGGTCTTTTACCAGCCCAGAATTTGGAAGATTATCTATTTCGTCCATCATATCAATCTCAGAAACGTGATCTTCGTGAGATGCGAGGAATTTATCTAAGTCTCTTCCACCAGAAGATCTGTCTTTCTTCTTAAACTTAACTTCCCTTATGCACTCGTATTTAACCCCATTAAAAAGGTATGTGAGAAATTTGGAGTTACCATTTTCATCCCAGTGCATAAGAGATTTCCACAAAGCATTTAGCTTGCAAGTATAAATTTCATCTGGTGACAGTTGTTTAGTAAATGTACTAACCGCCTTATTCATGATTCCCTGTACGTTTTTATTTTTCAAAGCATTTTCAATCTTATCGTCCATAATTACCTCATAATAATCTTTTTTCTAAATTTTTCCTCACGGCCTTGAAATCAAACATTTTTCCAATGCCTATGAAGAATCTGTATCTGCTGCAAATTCTTAAAAGTTCAATTCCTTCAATCCTTTCTAATTCTGATACTATCTTCTTAGATAAATTGAAGTTTGTGTGACCAACCCAGCAGTCAAAGTTGGTTAACATAGATACTTCATTAATAAATTGTTCTGAAAGGTTCATCTGCGTAGAAGAGTCAACAAATTGCACTTCTTGACCGCTTTCCTGTAGATCTCTCATTATACTTTGATATTCTTGCTCTTCTTCTTGTGTTATTTCAGGCTGTAGGCTTGCTAACATGTCTTGAAGAAATGGAGATGTTAACTGGTCTTCTATGACGCTTTCATATTTTTGCCAGCCAATCTTCTTCTTTCTCTTCATGGTTGTCTCCCTAATCTAATACTTCTGATGGACTTATTAAAGGTTCGTCTTCATCTCCTTCATCTTTTGTGGAGTCAGCAAATACTGACGCTAACTTAGTTATAAGTAGCAGATAAAGATCTGTCCTATCCTCCTCTAAGAGGCCATTCCTGAGCATTTCCAATGTGTCGTGGCTATAAAGCCCTGTATTTATCCCGCTTAGTAGCGCCGCCATCATGATTGTGGCTGCATCGTCAAATTCTTTCATTTCAACATCAACAAAGGCTTGCCCTTCTGATGTCATATAATATGTGACCGCAGCTACTACATCAGGCGTGTCGTCCTTGATCTCTTCCTTTTTAGGTTGAACATCAGGCTTTTGCTTCTTAAAAAAATCAAACATTTATATCCAACGCTTTCATTATTGACTCAGCGGTGTTTCTCCAGCTAAATTTCTTGGCTGTTGCGACACCCTCTTGGTTGGTTCTTACCTTGTTCTTGTGTACATATCTCATGTGTTCTATAGTGGCTTCTACTTGATCTTCACCAAAATTAGCCCAATTACCCTGACCATGAAACCACTTCCCGTCAACAGCTTCCTCTGTGCTATTAATCGGGATAAGGAACGAGTTTTCTTTAGTACAAAATTCAGTGTGAGCTGAAAAATCTGTAATAATTATTGGCTTACCACAAGACATCATTTCTAAAGCCTCTAGGTTCCAGCCCTCTGCCCTTGAAGGGAATACTCCACAATCAACAGTGGACATTATATTATACACCTCTGCTTGTGTTTCTACACGATCCAAGATTCTTATTTTATCCCCCATTGGGGTGCTTTTGTACTTGTCAATCCACTTCATCTTTTCTTCACCTTGAACAAAGGGGTTCTCACACATCATCCAAAGCTCAACATTGTCTGACGGGGTAAATGCTTTGTTGAATATGTCGGGTAAGACATCGTGTCCCTTCCTAACCTCCCACTTGCCGCAGTTAAAAAATATTGTACCATCTCTATCCTCGTTGTCAAGAGAAACTTCTGGAAAAAGATTGGTATCAACACCAAGAGGTGCTATATGTACGTCGTTGCTAGAAATATTTACTTGGTCTATAATGATGTCTTTAGCCCATTGCGAGCATACAAAAACTTTATCAGGATGGCTTAGGTGATGCTTTTCCATGTCATTAAACTTGTCCAACTCAAATATTGGGAAACCAGCCTTTATACTATTACCAACAAATTGAGACATGTCATGTTGATGCCATATTCTTAAACAAGGCGCGTCATAGTTGGGCATCTTAGAATTTCTGATTGTCTCTGTGAGTATGTCGTAGTCGTCCTGACTGGTCACTGTGGGTTGCCCAATGGGAAACAATGAGACAGGCGCTATCTTGTCAAGCTCCTTAACAATGTTGAGTCCAGCTATTCCATACCCTAACTGATTAATTGGAGATATAATATTTAACATTAGTATTTTCCTGAATATATGGTTGGTGTGTACAAGGCAATCATACTTGGATTCATAAATATACTGCTACCTCTCTTCTTCATCTCATTGTGGAAGTAAGCCCATTCATTAACAACAGAGCCGTCTTCATTTTGTACAGCATCAAATTTACAATCTATTGCTTCTTGGTATTTGTATATTCCTAGCCCATTGAAATTCGAGTTAACTTCAACTATTTCTTCGCCCCTCTCAAAACACAACTCATTTATTTCAGCCGAGTCAGGAACATCTGTCATTTTGGCATCAATGTCTCTCCAAGCCCAAGTGTCATAGAAGAGTGGCTTGTACTCGGAGAAGGTTGTTCCGTCGGAGCCAACATAAGTTGCGTCAACATATTCTAGGCCATTGGCTGTTATTGCAGACCAATTATCATATGAGAAGCTGTGACGTATACCATCATAAGACCAGCCCCCTTCTAAGTCCAAATCTATAACAATTATATAGTCTGCTGGAAAAAACTTATTAAGAAGTCTCACTCCTTCAAAAGATATATTTCTTAGACCAGCTAAGTATCTGGGCCTGTCAAGTTCTCTTGTTTTACTGAACATAGGCGTGCCGGTTATCTCTTGCGCTAGTGTTGTCTTGTTGTCGTTCTGAAAGTATTTTCTAAGAGCTTGACTTGTGCCATCATTTGAATCGTTTTCATAAATTAATATTCTATAGTCGTTGAACAGCTCACCCGTCTTTTTAAGTCTAGCGACTGTATGTTTTAGTACAGGCATTATGTTTCTACATAGACCAGTTATTATAACATTTTTAGAAGAAGCAACAGATGCGCCTTGAGCTACTCTTCTAAGATAGTCATTGCTGTCTTGAGCTGCAAATAATTCTTCTGGAAAACGTTCGTGTAGAAAATCTTTAGTGTTCATGTTGCGCTAGACTCCTAATTAGTCTTTTTCATAGCGATCACTAGAAAATCCTGCACTGTTGTAATGTCATCAGTCAGACTGTTCCTAACAATATTCTTTGACTCTGTTTTATTATAGCCTAAAGCCACTAAAGCGTCCACACAATCTTGCTGTAAAGGGTGTACTTTAGGGTTTGATTTTTTGGTCACTTGAGGTGTTGAACTCAATTCTTTGACCATCTTTTTGAGTTCTTTAACTTGCTTCTCTAGACTTTTAACTCTAGGATTTACTGTTGCTCTCTTTGTCGCAGGCTTTGGAGCAGGCTGCACAGGCTCTGGGTCATTAAAGAAGTAGAAGGCTGCTGGATCGCCAGTCTCCTCGTAAGCACAGCCAGCGAAGAAGTCGCTGTCAGCAGTAGTTTCATAATCCCAGCCGTCTTGTAGAGATATATGTTTCGCTTCGCTCATGCCTTTCATGAAGGCAGACATAAGGATGCCTACAAATATAATTGCTGGTAATACTACTATTAGAGATAACATAAAAAGCACCTTACGGGTTCAGAAAGTTTCTGTTTATTATAACATCAATCCTACCGCTGTCAAGCGATAACTTACCTTTTCTTCCCCCGTTTCGGCTTTTATTTTCTATTTCTGTCGGCTTGGGTCAGTAAATCCGATGTCAAGACCACCTTTAATGTCTTATATCGGCCATTTTGATCCTTACGCATCACTTATTTTTTATAAAATTTTTCATGTCAATAACCTCATGTCGTCAACGCATAGGACTGGTCTACCGGTCACTTGGTTTATTTCAATAGCCTGAAGCATATCACTTTCAATAAATAATTTTGCGGACTTGTCTTCCATGTATTTTATAGCCTTCCATCTGCCGAAGCCAATCTGCTGCCTTTCTTGATGGGTTTCAGCTGGCATCATACATAGTTCTCCATACTCCACTCCGTACCTTGAGAGCCACTCCTCGGTTTCCTCTCTATATTTTTCCATCCTTGCCGTAACTATTTTTTTAACTTTATATTTGGGTAGGTATAACGGCTTGACTTCACGGATGAACTCTAGATATTTGGATTCTACAGAGTCGTCTTGGCAGTTTTCGCAGAGAACTCCATCCATGTCAAATAGACAATGTTTTGATATAATATCTCTTGCAAAATTCCACTCAAACGTATGAAAAAAAGATGGAAAAACCTGATAGTTGGTGTCCAATAAATTGCTTTGTGTTTGGCTGCAATATAGTGCGCCATATTTTATATTCAAGTGACTGTGGTTTTTGAGAAGTTCCCTAGTCTCCCTGATTGTGTGTCCACTCCAAGACGTGTCATCTACAACTAATATGCTGGGTTTTTCAGGGCTAGTGTTTATTGGCCTAGATGTTTTAAGTCTGAAGTAGTCAGCGTTCCCTTTGATGACATTTTCTATGGGGACTATTGGTATATTTAAATGGTGACCGATAACCCCAGCTATAAAGCACCCAGACCTCGGTAGTCCGCAAACGTGGGTAACAGGGAAGGTTATTTCCTTGCACCAGTTTTTAATGTCAACAACTGCATCTGCATAAGACTTAAAGATAACATCGCTGTCAGTCATTATCTCCGACGATTCTTTTTGCGAAAGTAAAATTTCGTATGTTCCTTCGCCTACCTTTTTTTCTAGGTCTGAATCGCTACTCTCGATAGTGTGTTTAAAAGGGGAAGATTTCAACACCTTAAAAACATTAGTTCTATTCATGTCGTCCATATAGGGTCTTCCTATGACATATAAGTTATCGGTAATCCTAGCTAGATTTTCGAGTGTGTCTTTCAATTTTTTGGCATCACAGAAGTGCTGAAAACAAAAAAGAGCAAATACTATATCAACCTTCTTATTAAACCCTGCTATGTCTGGGACTACCTCAACGCCTTTTAGGTATTCCTCCCCTTGAAACTCCACACATTTTTCCAATACGGCAGGTAGATCATATGCGTAAAGCTTTTTTGATATAGCTTTGAAGTATGGGAAGTTTCGACCAATCCCACACCCAAAATCTAGGACGGAATCAAACTTCCTGTCTATAAGCATAGGTTTTGATATTGGTAATGTTTCTACAGCCCTGTGTCCTTCGCAGAATAGATTGACAAGGGCGCCTTTATCCTCTACTTTTTTTACTAGATCGTTCCAGTTAACCATTAGTTTTCCCGACTGAGACACCTCTCTTAGCTGAATATCTATTTGGGTCTGCTAAGCCACTGTCTAGTTTTCTTTTTTCTGTTATATAAAAACCTCTTTCGTCTTCGCACTTCACTTTTCCACCCTCTAGTTCCTCAACTACCATGTCTGCGTGTGAGCCAAACCAGCTCTTGGTGGTAATTGAAGTTCCCGTCACATGCTTGCGACCTACTCTTGCTCTAGCCATTTTTAATCCTTCAAATATTTAGGAACCAATTCTTCCAGTTTTTCAATTACTATTGACTTCATTGCTATACCAATCAGCGGTAGCTTTAGCCTCGCTTCAACATCCTTCTCTGCAAGTAGGATCTCACCAGAGAGCTTAAAACCCCCTATACTAAAGTTGAAGTACACGATATTTTTACCTTCTTTAAACTGTAGGTCAGAACCAAGAAATTCATCTTCTACTAGCTCCTCAAGTGCTATACGGACTCTACTTGCTAGCTTGGCTCTATCGTTTATATCGTGGCTAAATTTTACTACCGCTGTAGGCATAACTCACTCCTAGAATGGAGCTGCTTCTTCTTCTGTTTGCTGAATGCTTACAGAAGATTGGCCGGGATTTGGGCCGAGAGAAATCTCATCAGCCATAACACAAACTGAATTGCGAGGATTGCCATTTTTATCCTCATACTCATCGACCTTGATCTTGCCCTGAACGGAAACCAATCTTCCCTTCGTCAAGTGGTCATTAAGACCTTCAGCCATTTTACCGAAACACAAAACGTTTAAGAAAAGTGTTTCATCGTTTCTTCGGTCATTTACTGCTAACCGAAATTTACTCATGGAGGTGCCTTTTTTAGTGACGCTTTGTTCTGCGTCTTTTGTCAAACGGCCACAACCTAACCAAAAATTAACATTCATATTAAAGCTCCAATGCTGAACGTACCTTACCTCTTACTACTTGGCTATGACCTCGATTAGAGTGGTTTGTCGTAGCCTGATACAAATTTTCTGAAAAAGTTTTTGACAAGCCCAATGCTCGCCCTGCTCTCAATGTGTCACGCTTTGTAGTTCCATAGGAACCATGACCTTCTGCGAAGGCTACAGCGGTGACTGGGTTAAAATTAATACCTTTTGCTTTACCTCGTCTACCTTCTCCGGTGATTACGTTCTTAGCGTTAATCGAGAATTGGTAGGTAGATGAAGACAAAGAAGAAAGGCTTTCGTAAAATTCATTGATACCCATATCAACTCCTACTTAAAAGTGCTTCCAAAGTTTACCGGCTCTGAGGTCGGATTTGCTTTTTCTGCGGGTTTAGTTTGATTAAGCTCTTCAATGCACTCTTGAAGATAGGCACTTAATCTAGTAATCTCTTGTTCGATCTGAGCTTGTTGCGCTCTGAACTCATCAATTTTTGCCTGCACATTCTTAAGATGTGCTTCGGCCATGTCGTTTAGTGAAACCATTTTAAACTCCTGTTTTGTGTCTGTTATATTATAGTCAATACCGAGGCTCGGTACACTCAAAATCTTATTTTTTTCTAAATTCATACCAAAGTAAACCTAGATTAGCTAGGCCGTAAGAAAACCACATCAGGGCATGTGGGTAATCCTTGTCTTTTAGGCACGATGCACATGTCACCCAGTACAGCAATGTTGTTGTTCCTATAGCGTAAACTGCCATCAGCTCATCCCCATCTTATCCTTGTTGAAAAAGAACCATCTCTTGTAGTGGTCAACCTCTCCCTTGTGTTTATGTACATAAGCTAAGTAGCCCATTAAATTCTCCATCGAATCAAATATGTGTTGATGAGGGAGCATAAAGAATAGCCAGTTCGGAGCTGCGGCCTTGCCCTGCTGGCACCAGATAAGAACAGGTTTCTTCTGACTATTAGCTACAGCGATCTCTTCATAAGTACCACAGGCGTGTACATCTGTATCTACGCTTACGATCAAGAAGTCTGATATGTCAACACATCTCAAGTCTAAGGTTCGTATAACAGAGTAGTCATCTCTTATCTGTTGGAAGTTGCCCTCTACCTTTAATCTTTCGATACGCTCTCTCGTTCCCTTGTCCTCTTTGCCGATCTCTGACGGTTTATCGCAAGGGTTTAATACTATTACTCCCATTCTTTCAAGTAGCGGTGTGATTTTGTCTCTCCATCCAGCGCCTCCATCGGGAACTCTGTCCATAGCGCCAGCCAAGTAAGTTCTCATGCCTTTAAGTCTGTTCATAACCTGCCTCTAAAAATTGCCTAGTCTCTTCAAAATTCTTAACCCAAAATGCGTGAAACACATCTAGTTTACTGTATATTGGATAATCATTTCCATTCTCCTGACATGCGTCACCGAAGAAAAACACTTCTCCGTCCATGTCCTCTAGCACTTGTGATTTGTCTTTACCTTTGGGGTATATGTCTATACTTATTTGTCCACCAAT
>CETM01006428.1_pt1 | contig 26241 bp, 28 predicted proteins | sample 361451 | NCBI WGS metagenome assembly CETM01 (sample SAMEA2622690, study PRJEB7988) | marine metagenome | isolation source: saline water (ENVO:00002010), including
GCGCCATAGAGGCTGCCGCGCGGGCCGCGCACGACCTCGACCCGCTCGAACATGCGCGGATCGAGGAACTGCCAAGAGGGGCTACCGGCGGTGGCTGAACGCAGCCGGATGCCATCGATCAGCAGCGGCGTGGACTCGCTGCCGGTGCCGCGCAGGTAGACGCTCGTGTTCTTGCCAAAGCCGCCACTCGAGGAGACATCCACACCGGGCTGGGCGCGCAGAATATCGGTGATGTCCTTGGGATCCTGGCGGCGCAGGTCGGCCTCATCGATCACCGTGACCGAGGCCAGGCTCTGGTCGGCGGTGCGCGGCGCGAGGGCCGCGGTCACCACCATCGGGTTGAGCGCCTGCTGGCTGGCGGCAGTGTCGGAAGCGGCCTCGGAGGACGCCGTACCGGAAGCGGCGCTGGCAAAAGGCGCGACGCCAATACACAGGGCGGCCAGGCCCTGACGGCGGGGGAATGGTGTCATCATGATCGTGTATCCCTGAGCCGCACGCACCCGTGCGGCAAGAACCCTTGAAGGGCCGGGAAACGGAGGGATAAACAGGCCTGCCAGCGATAAAGACAACGCGAGCCCTGCCCAAGGGTCGCCCTCCGCGTCCTGGCATGCGCTCACCGGCCGGTATCCGGACTGACGAATGAAGGGCCTGACACTGCAAGCGAGTACTGCAAGCTTGCAATGCCAGAAAGGCACCTTCCGGACCGCCGCCTTCCCATGCCGCAGGGGCACAGTGGCGTACCATCAAAAGTAGTGGCGGACCTTGATTCGATCACCGTTGCGGGGGCAGCGTCGGAATGGCCGTTTGGCATCACCGACTTCCCGTTTAAACCCGGCCCATCTGCGCGGGCCTGGGTCACCTGAGAGTGGACGTAAGCTAGCAACCGGGGGTAGGCGAGTCAACGCGAATTCCTCAGCAGGGCCGCTTCAGGCATTGAGCCAGCCCGTGGCGCACGTACCAGACGGCATCGGCACGGCAGGCCGCATCCTGGTTGAACCAGCCGGCAAGGTCACGCAAGCGGCGTTCCTCGCTCGCCAATGGCACGATGCCGCGCCCCATCTCCGGCAGGATCAACACGACCTCCCCGCCCGCGTGCTCCTCGGCCTCGAGCATGGCCTTGAGGGTGTCGACCAAACGCTGGCGCAGCCGGTCATCATCGCCTTCATCGGCCAGTGCTCGCGCGAACCAATCCATCCACCCGGTGATCACGACCGCAGGCGCTGACGCGAGCCGGTCCCGCCAGCCGGTCAGCGTATCGCCCTCGCCCACCTTCCCCGCCTTCAGCCAACTGGCACCAGGGAAGCGCGCGGTTACGATGTCGCCTTTGCCGGCGCAGGCACCACCGATGAAGAGCTGCATGACCAGCCATCCTCCTGGAGCGTAAAGGTGAAACAGCGTCCCTGAGCCTGGCCGACCACTCCGTCCCAGAAATCGGCCGCCTCGAGGCGGCGACGCAGTTCGCGGATGGTGCCACCGTGGCTTACCGCCAGCACGCGACGCTGCTGGCGCTGGCGTGCCTCGGCGAGCACATCATCGAGCCAGGCCGATAGCCGTGCCCAGAGATCATCCGCCGACTCCCCGCCGGGCGTGGCCAAACGGCCCTGGCTGTCGACCCAGGCCCGATAGTCGGGGTCGTCCTTGAGCGCGTCCCAGGTCTGTCCTTCATAATCGCCGAAGTTCAGCTCGCGCAGCCTGGCATCGTAGCGCGGCGTATCAGGATGGCCCTCCCACACCTTCGCAAGCGTCTGACGACAGCGAGCCAGATCACTGCAGTAGACGGCATCGAAATCGGTATCTGCCAGGTGGTCACGCAGCCGGTCCAGGTCTGGCTCGGCATCGGGCAACAGCAGCGGAATATCGCGGTGGCCCTGATAGCGACGCTGCTGGTTCCAACTCGTCAGACCATGGCGAACGACCACCAGCTCCAGGCGATCATCAACAACCATAATTCTCCCCCCTCTATGGCGGCGCCGACGATATCGCCATTGATGCCGCCGAAGGCCCGGCGCATCGCCAGGCCGTAGATGATGATAAAGCTCGCAAGGCCGCTCAGTAGCCAAGCCATGCTGGGTATGATGACCAGCGCGGCCAGCGGCAGCAGCGCCGCCAGGGCGAGATCCTTAAAACCGAGACTCTGCTGCCAGGCATGCGCCAGGCCCTCGGGCCGGGCCGCCGGCACCCACACCAGCAAGCCGACGCCGCCCAGCCGCCCCAGGGCGGCAACGGGTACCAGCCACCAGGGGCTGGCGCCTGCCTCGAGCAGCGCCCATAGCAACATGGCCTTCCAGGCCAGATGGAAGACCAGCGCCAATATGGCGAAGCTGCCCACCTGGGAATCCTTCATGATCGCCCAGCGCCGCTCCAGCGGCGCATTGCTGCCCAGGGCATCGGCCAGGTCCATCAAGCCATCCAGGTGCAGGCCACCGGAGAGCGCCACCCAGAGACTCAGCAGCATCAGGGCCAGCATGGGAGTGGGCAGCAGCGGCTGCAGTAGTATACCGGCCCCGCCCACCAGGGTGCCGAGTAGCGCCCCCACCAGCGGATAGGCCCGTGCCGCCCAGCGCCTGGTGCCAGATGTCCAGGGGCAGGCCACGGGTACCGGTATCCGGGTCAGAAACTGAATCGCTAGCAGTACGCCGAAGATAGCGTTCTTCATGAGGCTTCTCCCTTGCCGTCATGGTGTGGCTTGCCGTCAACCAGGGTCTTGGCGCAGGCCGAGCCCTTCCAGTCGATCGAGCAGCCGGCCACCACCTCGATCACCCGGTCAGCCTGATGGGCCAGATCGCGGTGCAGGCGCTGCAGAAAAACCAGGTAGCGCCAGACCATCTCATCTCGCGGCGGCAGGTCCTCGTTGAGGTCGTTGGAGACCACCACCAGCGTTATCTCGCGACGGCGCGCCGTGTCGACCAGCTGACGAAGCATCCGGCGCCCGGCTTCTTCCTCAAGCCCGGCCTCGAACATCACTTGGCTGGCCCACAGCGTCAGGCAGTCGAGCAGCACGCTGCTGCCGACCGGCACATGGTCAAGCGCATCGGCTATTTCCAGTGGCGCTTCCAGGGTCAGCCAGTCCTCGCCGCGATCGCGACGATGCCGCGCGATCCTGGCGGCCATTTCATCGTCGCTAACCCGGGCCGTGGCCAGATACACCAGGCCGCCGGGCTCTGGCGAGCGCCAGGCCCGAGCCAGCGTCTCAGCCACTGCACTCTTACCACAGCGGGCACCACCGGAGACAAAGACGATCATGCTTGCCTCCAGGCGGCCAGCGCCTCGAGCAAGCACGCATTGTCCGAGCTGTCGCGCAGCGCCAGGCGCAACCAACGGCCATCCAGGCCGGCAAAGTTATGGGTATGCCTGGCGAGCAGGCCGCGGCGCAGCAGGAAGGCAAACAACGCTTCTGCCTCGGCGGCACCTCGGCCGTCCAGCAGCATGAAGTTGGCCTGCGTCGCCGGCACCCTATAGCCCAGCGCGCGCACCGCATCGGGCACGCCAGGACGCACACCGGCAAGCCAGGTGCGCGTGCGGGAGAGGTAGTCGGCGTCGGCCAATAGTGGCGCGACAAGCCCCAGCGCCAGGGCATTGACGCTCCAGGGCATCTGCAGGTCACGGGCACCTTGCACCAGCGAGGGCGAGCCAAGCATGTAGCCAAGTCGCAGGCCCGGCAGGTCATAGAGTTTGGTCAGCGAGCGCAGCAGCAGCAGATTCGACGCCCCAGCCAGCAATGGCGTGAGAGCTTGCTCGTCGCTGAAATCGATGAAGGCCTCATCGACCACTAGCGTCGTGCCCGTCTCAAGGCCTCGCGCCAGCAGACGCTCAATGGTCTCGGCCGCCACCATGGTACCGGTGGGATTATTGGGGCGGCACAGAAAGAGCAGCGCGGCAGGACGTGTCGTACCCGCCATGGCCCGCTCGGCCGCGTCGACGTCGAGCTCGAACGACTCGCCTCGCAGCCTAAGCGACTCGACCGAAAGACCGTAATGGGCACAGGCGAGGCGGTATTCGCTGAAGGTCGGCTCGATCACCAGCACCCGGCCACCGGCGTGCAGGGCGGCGGCCAGATAAATGGCTTCGGCACCGCCGTTGGTCACCAGTACTTGCTCGGGCAGCACGCCGTCGCGTTCGGCGATGGCCCGGGCAGGCGTCTCGTCATCCGGATTCGGGTAGGCAGCAAGCCGGTCGGCGGCGCCGCTCAGCCAGTCGCTCAGCCAGGCAGGCGGGCCCAGGGGATTGAGATTGGCGCTGAAGTCGATCAGCGGATGATCCGCCGGCAGGCCGAACCGCGCCAGCAAGGCCGCCCGACGCCCACCGTGATCGGGCCAATTTGTGCTCCCCGGCGTCATAACAGCCACTCCCGCATCAGCACCAGCGGTGCCGCCAGCAGCAGGAAGACCAGCCAGCCGCCGTGCATGTAGCCAATCGCTCGCTCAATGTGGGCGACACTCAAGGCCTTATGGGGCGTACCCAGGGTAGCGCGCGGCGAGGGACGTCCGGCGTAGTGATTGAGGCCGCCAAGCTGCACCCCCATCAGGTTGGCGACCATGGCCTCTGGCCAGCCCGCATTGGGGCTGGGGTGCCGAGGCGCCTCGCGGCGAGTGCTTGCAAGGGCGCCGCGCCAACGGCTGCCGGGAATGGCCCATGCGGCCAGCCACAGCGACAGGGCGGTGATCCTTGCCGGTAGCCAGTTCGCCGCATCGTCGAGCCGCGCCGAAGCCCAGCCGAAGTCTTCCAAGCGCGGGCTGCGATAGCCAACCATGGAATCCAGGGTGTTGGTGGCCTTGTAGGCCAGCGCCAGCGGCGCACCGCCCAGCAGCGCCCAGAACAGCGGTGCAGTGATGCCATCCACGGTGTTCTCGGCCACGGTTTCCACCGCGCCCCGGGCGAGTTCGCTCTCATCAAGGCCGGTCGTGTCCCGGCCCACGATCATGGAAAGGGCGTTGCGGGCGGCCTGCATATCGCCCTGTGCCAGGGGCGCGGCCACCGCCCGCGCGGCGTCGGCAAGCCCCCGAGCCGCCAGCGTGGTGGCCAGCAACACAAGCTCCACGGCCACCGACAGCCAAGGGCTGACCCAGGCGAGCACGGCAAGGACACTCCAGGCGAGCGCCCAGGTGCCACCCACCACCAGCACCGCCAGCCACTGGCCGCGCCGCCGGCGATCGGCGCAAGTCCCATGGTTCCAGGCTCGCTCGAGTCGAGCGATGACCCGGCCAATGCCAACGACCGGATGCGGTAGCCAGCGCGGGTCACCCAGCAACAGATCCAGCAACAGGGCGGCGCCGATCAGCGCCAGCAGCTGGATGGACAAAGGCGCCACGATCATTGATTCAGACAGCATGGAACCGAATGCGTCTGGCATGGCATGAGGGTAAGGGTGACGGGCATCGGATCAGTGGGCCTCACGGTTATCGACGCCGGCATCGGCGAAGGTCGCCATCTCCGAGAGCATGGCGGCGGCCGACTCTAGCAGCGGGAACGCCAGGGCGGCACCACTGCCCTCTCCCAACCGCAGGGAGAAATCGAGCAGCGGATCGGCGTCCAGCGCAGCCAGGGCGCGATCATGGCCGGGCTCATGGGAACGATGAGCGAAGATCAGATAAGGACGCAGTGACGGATCGAGGCGACAGGCCGTCAGCGCGGCGACGGTGGCAATAAAGCCATCGACGAGAATCGGCAGGCGATGCGCGCCAGCGCCGAGGTAGGCCCCTACCATGGCAGCGATCTCGAGGCCCCCCAGGCGCGCGAGCACGTCCATGGGATCGTCGGGGTCGGCCCCCCGAGCGACCAGGGCGGCCTCGATGACGGCCTGTTTGTGGACCAGGGCATCGCCGGCCACACCGGTGCCCGGCCCTACCAGCTCGGCCACCGGCACATCGATCAGCACGGCCAGCATGGCCGTGCTGGCGGTGGTATTGGCGATGCCCATTTCGCCGACGATCAGGCAGCGACAGCCGGCCTTCGCGGCGCGCTCGGCGGCACGTCGACCGACCGCCATGGCCGCTTCGGTCTCCTGCTGGGTCATGGCGCTCTCTCGCGCCATGTTGCGCGTTCCCGGACGCACCTTGTCATGCACGATGCCGGGGCCCGACAAGTCGCTCGCCACCCCGACATCGACCACCTCCAGCCGAGCGCCAATGCGTCGCGCAAAGACATTAATGGCCGCCCCACCGGCGACGAAGTTGGCGACCATCTGAGCGGTCACCGCCTGGGGAAAGGCGGAAACGCCCTCCTCTGCCACGCCATGATCTGCAGCGAAGACCACCACCCCGGGCGGGCTGACGCGGGGAAAATCTTCGCCAGTCACGGCGGCCAGCGTCACCGCCAAGGACTCGAGACGCCCCAGGCTGCCGGGAGGCTTGGTGAGGGTGTCGAGGTAGCGGCCAACCCGCTTGGCACAGGCCGTGTCGAGATCAGGGATCAGTGGCGAAGAATCATTCACGGGGCGTCTCCGGAGCTGCTTTTCAAGCCAGGTATCTTACCAGAGCCTCAATTGCGGAGCCTGGCCTGGCGACGCCGTGCGACAGACACTGACCTTTTCCCCCCGTCGGCCAGAGACTCGGCTAGCCTGAGAAAAGCACGCTCCAAGCAAAGGGTGCATGGGCGATAATCACAGAGGGCATAACGATGCGCTTTCATCAGGTAAAAGAGCTGGTGCGCTGGGCGGCGGATTATCACCAGCGCTTGGCGGAGTACTACGCCAAGCACGCCGGCGGCAATGTCAAAGAGCGAGTGCGCATGGCCCTCGAGTATCTGGCCAATCATGAACGCACCCTGCAGGCAAACCTCGAGGATTACTTCACCGACGGCAGCGACCACCACGCCGTGCTGGACACCTGGTTCGACGACCCGGCCGACTTTCCCCACCTACCGGTTCTCGATCGGCTTCCCGAATGCATGGACTGCGACAGCGTACAGGACGTGCTGGCCACCGCCCTGGCCACCCACAAGACGCTGCAGGATCTCTACCGGCACCGGGCCGACCGGGCCAGCATCGAGGAAGAGCGCGACTTCTTTACCGCCCTCGCCGCCGGGCACGACGGCGAGGTGCGCCGCCTGGCCCGGGATATTCAGCGTCTCGAGGATTATTGATGGTTTACGCTGGACCTGCCTCACGTAGGATAAGCAGGCCATTCGCTGCCAGGAACGCCGATGTCTCCAAGCCAGATCAGCAAGACCAAGACCAGCTTCTATCGCCGCCTCTATGTGGCCTACCTGATCGATCAGGGCATCGCCAGCGTGCCCGCCCTGACCGAGGCCACCGGCATGCCAAGGCGCACCGCTCAGGACACCCTCAACGCCCTGGCCGAGCTGGACATCGACTGCCGGTTCGAGCCCGAGCCAGGCGAGCGCCACAACATTGGCCGTTACGTGATTCATGACTGGGGCGCCATCAACCCCGAATGGATCGCTCGCCACCAGGCCGCCATCAAGGCAGCGCTGGGCTATCCATAAGCGCCGCATCGAACCGCGGTCGCCAGCCGACTCGCGCGCGCTCTATTCCCACACTCTCTATTTGCACATTCTCTAGAAACGATCCGCGCGAAAGGGTGCCATATCAATGGCCGGCGTCTCGCCGTCCATCAGCTCACCGAGCAGGCGCCCGGTCGCCGGCCCCAGCGTGAAGCCCTGATGGCCATGGCCGAAGGCAAACCACAGCCCCTTGTGTGACGGCGCCGGGCCGATCACCGGCTTCATATCCGAGGTGCAGGGACGGGCGCCCTTCCAGGGCGTGTCGTCGCGCCTGGCCCCCAGCGGCACCAGCTTGCGAGCCACCGCCTCGGCGGCATCCAACTGATCCAGGGCCGGCGCAGCATCTCGGTTCGCCAGCTCAGCCCCCGTGGTCAAGCGCACACCGGCGCGCATCGGTGCCAGCAGATAGCCGACCTCGGCATCCATGACCCAGTGATTGAGCGTACGCCCTTCCTGCAGGGCGTAATGCATGTGATAGCCGCGTTTGACGAACAACGGCAGCCGGTAGCCCAGGCGACTCAGCCAGTCGCCGGACCAGGGGCCCATCGCCATCACTAGCTCAGCGGCCTCCAGAGAGCCAGCGTCGGTTTCCACCTTCCAGCCATCAGCGCTCTGTTCAACCGACTCGACACTTGCCTTGACTACCTTGCCGCCCAGCGCCTTGAAAGCCTCGGCATAGGCCGCCACCAAGCTACCGGGATCGGCGACGGTCCAGCTGTCGCGCCACAGAATCGCGCCGACGATCTCATCGGACAGATCGGGCTCCTGTTCGGCGAGCGCTGCTCGGTCGAGCCGGTCGTACGTAAGGCCAAACCGTTTGGCCAGAGGGGCCACCTTGGCCAGACGCGCCTCGAAGGCCTCAGGGGTGCGATAGAGCTCCAGCCAGCCGTCGCGGCTGACCAGCGCATCCGCCCCGGCAGCCTCGATCATCGGCGCGTGCTCCTGAGTAGACAGCGCGATCAGTGAGGCATATTCGGGCAGAATTCGCGCATAGGGGCCCGGCGCTGAATTCTGCCAATAGCGAAACAGCGAACCGGCCGATTCCAGCATGCCGCTGGGCCGGTAACGGATATCCACGCGCCGATTTGGCATCACCTGCATGAGGGTCTTGGCATCCCGCGGGAAGGCATAGGGCGCCACCGCTTCGCGCTGAATGATGCCGGCATTGCCAAACGAGGTCTCGTGGCCCGGCTCTCGGCGATCGACCAGCACCACCGAACGCCCCCGCTTGACCAAGTGGTAGGCGATCGATACACCGACCATGCCAGCCCCCAGGACGATGGTATCGCTGACATCAGGTTCCTTGGACATGCGCACTCCTGACCTTGGGGGAAAACAACCGGCAATTACCGGACCTCCATTCTAGAGCATCTGCCGACGCATGCCATGCCGATCCAGGTTGGGCTCAGGGCCTCTGCTCCAGCTGGACGGCTGACGCCATGGCATGGCTCGCGTAAGCTTGGGTGCATTCACTTTCCCGCCGGAGCTCCCATGACCGATCGCGATACGCGCCATCAGCAATCGATGCAGAAACTCAAGGCCCACGTCGACGACAAGGTGGCCAACGCCACCGAGGAACGCGGCTTGCTGATGGTCTTCACCGGTAACGGCAAGGGAAAGACCACCGCCGCTTGGGGCACTGTGACCCGCGCGCTGGGCTACGGCTACAAGGTCGGCGTTATCCAGTTCATCAAAGGGCTATGGGAATGCGGCGAGCGCGAGCGGCTTAACGACGACACCAACCTCGAGGTCGCGATCATGGCCACCGGCTTTACCTGGGACACCCAGAACCGGGAGAGCGATACTCAGGCCTGCCAGGAAGTCTGGCAAGAAGCCAGGCGCATGCTCGAGGACCCCGAGTTCTACCTGGTGGTGCTCGATGAGATCACCTACATGATGAAGTACGGCTACCTGGACAGCGCCGAGGTTATCTCTGCACTCGAGAACCGCCCGACAGAGCAGACGGTGATTATTACCGGCCGCAACGCCAACCGCGAGGTGGTTGCCATGGCCGATACAGTGACCGAAATGCAGGAGACTCGCCACGCCTTCAACGCAGGGCTGAAGGCACGCCGCGGCATCGATTTCTAGGCCACGAACTTTCTCACTGCCTACGGCTCACACATGATGACGCCCTCGCCTCACAGGCCGAGCTGGCCCCATGCGCAAATGGAGACGACCGATGAATGCCAAGGGAATCCTCGATCAACTGATGAAGCAGGCCAGCGGCCAAAGCAAATCCAGCGGCGGGTTCGACGCCCAGCAACTGGTCAAAGGCCTTTCCTCTCAGTTCAGTGGCAATAGCGGCAAGGAAGGCGCTTCCAGCGGTGGCTTCGACGTCAAGAGCCTGCTCGGCGGCGGCGCCATGGGCGCGCTTATTGGCTCCAAACGCGGTCGCAAGATGGGCGGCAAGGCTCTCAAGTACGGCGCCATAGCAGGCGTTGGCGTGCTGGCCTGGAAGGCCTGGCAGAATCGCCAGGCCAGTGGCGATTCTGCCCAGGAAGGCGCGCCCATCGACGACCTGAATGGCCAGGCCCAGGAGCAGCGCAGCCTGGAGATCCTGCAGGCAATGATCATGGCGGCCCGGGCCGATGGCCATATCGACGACACCGAGCGCCGCCAGCTTGGTGAACAGATAGAAGCCCTGGGTGCCGACGCTGAGCTACAAGCCTGGGTCGAACAGCAGTTTCAGGCCCCGCTGGATGCCGAAGCACTGGCCCAGCAGGCCGACTCGCCCCAGGCTGCCCGGGAGATCTATCTTGCCAGCGTGGCGATCATCGACGACCAGAACCCCATGGAGCGCGCCTGGCTCGACCAGCTTGCCGCCGCCTTGGAGCTGGACGCCGAGATGCGCGCCGAGCTGGAGCATCAGGCCCTTGGCGCCACACAGGGCTGAACGACCCGACGCTTCTGAGCAGGCGCTTCCGAACAGAGACTAACGACTAGAACGATTACTAGAGAGCTACCGCCGACGATGGCCGAGCCGATCCAGAAAAGCCGCATCATCGACCACAGGTTCGGTCATCTCGGGCAACACCTCGGCCGGCAGCGCCATGATACCGGCTTTCTCATGGATAGTAAGCACCCACTCCTGGCAGCGCCCACAGCGTAGCTTCTCGCCACCGTGCCCCGCGTGTTGATGCTCTAGCTCATCGAAGCCGCCGGCGAACTGCACCGACACCTCAGGCCAGAACAGCAGCCTGGTGGCACTGCCATCCGCCCCGCAGCAGTCCGCACAATCACAGTGTGCCGCGCCCAGCGGCGCCCCGGTGGCCATTAGCGTTACCGCCCCGCAGCCACAGTCGCCCTGGTAGAAGGGTCCGTTACTCATGATGGGCTCCATTGGCCAACAATGATGGTGCCAGTGTGACAGCGACCGGCAGCGCTCTACCAGCCGATATCTTGCTCGCAGGCAGACGGGAGCATCGAGTGGAAAAGTGCTCAAAGGGCGCTTGAAACTAAACGTCAAAGGGCCGCTTCAGCGATGAAGCGACCCAAAAACTTCGGAGCAGGGTCAGTGGCTACCACTCTTTTATTGCCGGTAGCAATGCGCGCCAGCGCAGCGTAGGTGCGTCCTACAGCAGCCAGTGGTTAAGCTGCATCGAAGTCCAGGGGATGAATTTCATCAAGATTGACCGTGTTGCGGGCCACCCACAAATCGTACCTATCCTGCATCGCCAACCAGCTCTCAGGTGTACGCCCCAGAACCTTGGATAGCCGAAGCGACATTTCCGGGCTAACACCACTCCCCCCTTTGAGTAGCCGAGACAACGTGGAGGGTGAAACCCCCAGACTGGAAGCAAGCTGACGGGCACTGATACCGAAAGGCTCCAAGTAGACCTCCCGAATGAATTCACCAGGATGCGGCGGATTATGCATAGTCATTAGTGATAATCCTCATAATCAAGAATGTAGGCGTTGCCGTCCTGAAACTCGAACGTCATGCGCCAATTTCCGTTAACTCTGACCGACCACCGCCCCTTATCCTTTCCCATCAATGGATGAAGCCGAAAGCCAGGGATGTCCATGTCCTCCACCGAAGTAGCCGTATCCAGAGCAGCTAACTGCATACGCAGCTTCTTGGCGTGATCTGGCTGGATGCCAGATGTGCTGCCGGTCGAGTAGAACCGTTTCAGTCCTTTGTGACGGAATGATTTAATCATGAAGAAATAATAGCATGTTGCGCATCACGCAACAACAGATCTTAACACCGGAGCACATCGGCGACCTTGAAGTGGCGACAAAGGAGCCACGTAAAGGGCGTCCGGCGGCCGCGAACTGCTGCGTCTTGCTAATTGGATACCTCAATGTACCACTTGGGTTTGATGCGCCCGAAATCCCGGCGAACATTTGATTTCAGTGCCTTTTTGGAGTCTAGCACCTTTGCCTCGCCATTTTTTCGGACGAACAAAACCCAGTGCCAAAATGGCTTGCCCTGCTCTATTCGCCATTTAATGGCGAATAGAGCAGGGCCTTATCTGGCAACTGCTCCCAAGACTCGAATGGTGTTTCTTTGGGAGATACGGAGATACCAAATTCTCGCAGAAGAGTTCGGACGTACTCCGTGTCGGACCAGAGTGATGTGTCTGATGCGTGAATACCAAGAGCGGAGGCTCTACTTCTGGCCTCAGCATAGCTGAGTCCCGCCAGTGCGGCAGATGCTGCAATGCCACAACCGGTCACTTCTTCTTGAACGACAACTTCCATATCTTTACCAACGCCATCCAGCATGCGTGGCTACGGAATGGAGGCGAAGCCGCAATGTAGTAGACGTCGCCGTGCCTGGCCTTGTTAGATTGCTAGCTACGCTCCTCATCAAGCCTCTTTGCGAACTTGTTTAGCTCGCGAGCGAGCTTTTTAAGGAATTTTGTGTCTGATGGAATCTCAAGCTCTGCGTAAGATTCACCTGCTTGCTCGCCAGCATAATGAATCCACGCCGAAGAGTGGTCATAGGTTATGTATAGGCCACTTGGGTTCATGGTGAACTTCTTTTCTCTTCCAGGAACTACAACAGTAAAATCTTCCGGAAGTTCTATGTAGTGACCCTTTTGAGTTTTCTGCCTTCCCACTTCTTATCCTCCTTTTGCAAACTAACGCCTAGGCTCAGCGGCCGCTTTGGAGGCGCAACGCGCCGGAAACGAGGTCCGCTGCAGCCCCTGGTTATAAGGTGAACCTTTATCCACAGTACACGTAACGACGACAGTTCCAGTCAGACGGGATTTTGTTTTTTTTATAAAGCCAGTGAAAACTGGGATAGAGAACTTTGACTAAAGGTTCGCCGTCTGTCTCAGAAATGGTGGAAAGCCACGCATGTATGGTATCCATCAGTTGCCCATATTCATGGTAGAAGATTCTGAGGTCGAGAGTACGCTTACGCGCTTGCTCCGCCACTAGATCGAAAACCTGGGATATCCGATCTATTGCACCGTTATCGGGTGGCCCCTCGGCATATAAAGCCCTAAAGGGGATCTGTTGCCCTCCCTCAGATACAAAGCATCCATGCTTCGCACCAGCTGGCTCAGATGCGGCATGGAACAGTTCAATCCATTCCTCAAAATCATCGTTTGAGATGCTATCTCGGAAAAGCTGAATCATGCGAAAACTATTCTCCAGCTTTCGCTGATTCTGGCCTCTGTGATAGGTCAGCAAACCAACCGCACCGCCTACCACACCAAGACATAGCATTAACCAACCCCGAAGCTCTTCGATCAAGGCGATATCCATATGAAATTCTTATAACGCTTCAAGCAGAGGCGCCAGCTTCGCTGGCGTCCTGCTGGCTTGACTTTTTATGCGATGACCTAGCATGCCGTATAGGTAGTATATTTTCGCCAACAAGCCGTTTTTTATTGTTTATAATTTCATCCTCAATTGCACGCAGGTAATTTCCAAAGCTAACGAAGGTAGAAATAAATTCTTCTTGATCTATTTGTCCGTGCTCAAGAAGCATGTAGATCTTCTCCGTTATTTCTCTGTTCCCATGAAACAACTCAATATGAGTCTCTTGGAGTTCAGGAAAATACAAGCGAACATACATAAGTATCTGCTTGTTAATATCTAACAAGTAGAGCTTATGTGTATGCTCAGGATCTTCCAATATAGAATTATCACCATGGGTGATATTCCTTATCATCTCAAACCTAACAGCGTGCTTGTTAGATAGATCATTAACTGCAAGATACAGCTCTTCTAGTTTTTTCGTGCGAAGTTCAATAGAGTTTCTGCGAGATAGAAACCATTGCGATAGGAAAAACAGCGCTATAGCGACAAACGCACTTATTATTGCAGGAAGCATTTTAGACCCAAGAAGCTCTTCCATATTCACATCCATACTAGATTCGCATAACTGTTAAGCATTTCTTCGCCGTGCGGAGCATGGCGTATAAATGCTTGTTGGACTAAGCCGCCATCCTAGGTCCGACCATAGCCTTTCACTTATAAAGGCACAATGCCGGCGGTGATCACTCCCAGCTGTCTTGCAACGCTCGCTGCGCTTGATCGAGTTCGAACTGGCTGAAAACTCGCACGCCGTGGCGTTCAAGGAGGGCAGCGGTGACGCCTTGGCCGGGCACGCGGTGGCCGGTGAAGCTGCCGTCGTAGAGGGTACTGCTGCCGCAGGAGGGGCTGGCTTCGGTGAGAATGGCGACGCGGATATCATGCCGCTTGCACAACGCCAGGGCCTGCTCGGCGCCGCTTAGGAAGGCTTGGCTGACATCTTCGCCGTCTCGGGCGATCCCCCGGGCGGTACCGTCCCAGACACCAGCGCCTCCGCCGCCCTGGATCTCGGCGGGAGCGCGGGGAGTACTCAAACCGGCCTGTACTTCGGGGCAGGCGGCCACCAGGCGTCCTTCCCGGCGCCAGCGCTCGAGGGTGGGATCATGCAGCGTCTTGGCGCCGCCGTCGTAGCGCACCGGCTGGCCAAGCAGGCAGGCGCTGATCAGTAGTTTTTCCATAAGCGCTAGCCTGCCATGCCCTACCGGCGCATGGGAATATCCTTTACCGGCTCAGGCCCCCTGCGCCATGGCCTGCTGGAGAAAGGCCTCGCAGCGCTGGCGCGCTGGGCGCTGGTTAAGGCCAGCACAGTAAGCCTCGAACTCGGGGCGCCAGGGGATGGAGCCGAACTGCAGGCCCCAGCTCAGGTGAGCCCCCACATAGATATCCGCGGCACTGAAGGCGTCGCCGGCGATATAGCGCTTGCCCGCAACAGCGCCTGCCAGGGTATCGAGCACCGCTTGAAGGCTGCCGCACCCGAGCTGCATCTGCTGACGCTCGTCCGGATAGACACCCAGCAGGCCTTTGAGAGAGACGGCGGTTTCCAGCGGCCCGGCCGCGAAGAACAGCCAGCGGTAGTAGTCGCCCCGCAGCGCCAATGGTGGCGCTAATCCGGCTTGGGGGAAGGCATCGGCCAGGTAGGCGCAAATGGCAGCGGTCTCGGTGACCACTACGTCGCCATGGCGAATCGCCGGCACCTTGCCCATCGGGTTGATGGCCAAATAGTCCGGCGCCTTCATCGAAGTGCCGTAATCCAGCACCACCATGCGATAGGCGACGCCGAGCTCCTCGAGCATCCAGTGGACGATGCTTCCCCGCGACAAAGGGTGGGTATAGAAGATTAGCTCGTCTGTCGCCGCCTCTTCCCGGCGATCACTACCCCAGGGTCCCTCGGAGACTAGGCTGGCCGCATCCTGTTCGACGACGCCTTGGTCGCTGCCTGCCAGTTTGAGGCCGGTCAAGCGCTCTGCCTGCTCATCGGGCAAGGCATCGGCCACCTTGTCGCGCAGCTGTGCGGCCGGGGCGGCCAGCGGGCCCGCCGCATCCTCGACCTTCACCAGCCCCAGCGCCAGCGCATCGAGTTGCTCGTCGGTCAGCATCAGCGCCGGCAGCAGCACGCCAGGCGCCAACGTATAGCCGGTGCCGGGCACATGCTCGATGTCGACACCGACCGCTTTCAGCACGGCGATATCCTGATACAGGGTGCGCAGCGAGATACCCTGTGTCTCGGCCAGGGTCGTGCCGTTCACCGGCCCCTCGTGGCGGCGCATCACACGGACAATATCCTGCAAGCGAGTCTTACGGGACATGTAGTTGGTCTCCTCGGGTTGCTGGCACAGGCGTCATCTTCGCGGCAGGTTGCTCAACGATGAATGGCTCAAGGCCGGATGCAAGGACTGACTGGCAGCAAAACTCGGCAGCACAACCTGCTCAACACAATGCGGCCAGCAATATCGACACAGGTATCGGCTCTTGGATCATGCAGTAAGCCTCAGCCTTGGCGTCCTTGATGCGTGCTCTCGCAGATCTCTTAGCCTTCCGTGAGCGCGAACGCTTACAGACTAGCAGTAAGTGTCAAAAAACGAAGGGATGGCCGTAAAAAAAAATCAACAGCAGCCACCTGCCGGCATCATATCAGCGCAGGGGCTTGGCTGCGGCTGCCCGTCAATTGGCGTAGGTTGCCTCAAGGCGTGAAGGGCCAGTATCGTAGAAGCAGGCCTTGAAGAACTAGGCCTTGAAGAACTAGGCCTTGAAGAACCAGGCCCTGTCGAACCAGGCCCTGTCGAACCAGGGCAGGAAGCATCAGGGCTTATAGAAGATGAAATCGCCGACTCTGGCCGTTTCGGTGAACTCCGCCGCCCAATAGGGAGAGATGGTGCGCTGATGGAAAAACATCGCCCCGCCGGTGTGATCCGAAAGCTGCCCATTGAGTGCCTGGCGCGCGACCTCCTTGACGATCGCATAGCGCTGCGGCTCCTGGACATCATCCCCGCGACCATCGCACCACCAGGAAAACTGGCAGTAGCCCTGCTCGCCGCCTTGCTTGACCACGCCGCAAATGGTGTCCGGAAAGCGACTATCCGCGAGCCGGTTCATCACCACATTGGCCACGGCGGCCATATCATCGGTGCCTTCTCCCTTGGCTTCCCAATAGACAGCACGCGAAAGGCAGGTAATCGCATCATCGAGTGGCGACGCACCCGCGGGGTCCACCGCCGCAACGCCGGGACGAGTGATGGCCACGGCCGGATCGGGGCGCGACTCGCTGCCACCGTCGACGATGCTCTGCTCGATCAGTTCCGCCTTATCCTGAGCGATCGTCGACTTCTGCTCTCGGGTCAACGGCGCACTATCCGCGGCCATCACGGGGTCTGCGAGCATCAGCACCGCCAGGCCGAGCACCAGAACGAACTGGTACATAGGTGAACCTCCTCAATGCAGTACCGCGGCGCCATGCCGACAAGGTTTCTCGACCGATAATACTCCAGCAGCGCTATCGATGTGGATAATCCACAAAATCGGCTGGCCGACACCGCATGTCTCGCCCATAAAAAACGGCGAACCGAGGTTCGCCGTGGAAGGTGGTCAGAGCGCCTGACCGAGAGAGACCGTTGTCGTGGAGATCATATCTCGAAACCGAGACCGAAGTCCTCGGCGGAGATCGCCATCAGCGAAGCGCCGCCGGCCTTGATCATTTCTGCATGAGCCCGGGTGCGCGGCAGCAGGCGCTGATAGAAGAAGCGCGCGGTATCGAGCTTGGCTCGGTAGAAGGCGTCTTCCTCGCCGCCAAGCGACTGCTGTGACTGTTTGGCGGCGCGGGCAAACAGGTAGGCAAGGGTCACGTAGCCCGAGTACATCAGGTAATCGACGCTGGCGGCCCCGACCTCTTCGCGATCGTTCATCGCCTTCATGCCCACGCCCATGGTCAGCTCGCCCCATTCGGCATTGAGCCCGGCAAGGGGTGCGACGAATTTCTGAAGGGCCGGGTTATCGGCTTCGGCCTTGCAGAACTGGTGAATTTCCTTGGTGAAGACCTTGAGGGTCTCGCCCTGGCTCATCAGCACCTTGCGGCCCAACAGATCGAGGGCCTGAATACCGGTGGTGCCCTCGTAGAGCCGGGTGATACGCGCATCGCGCACCAACTGCTCCATGCCCCATTCCTGGATGAAGCCGTGGCCGCCGAACACCTGCACGCCCTCGTTGGTAGCCTCGAAGCCGACCTCGGTGAGGAACGCCTTGACGATCGGCGTCAAAAGGCCAAGCAAGGTCTCGGCCCGCTCGCGCTCGGCAGGATCTTGACCGTGCTCGACCAGGTCGACCAGCTGGGCGGTATACATCACCAGCATCCGCCCACCTTCGGCAAAGGCCTTCTGGGTCAGCAGCATGCGCCGCACATCCGGGTGCACGATGATCGGATCGGCGGGCTTAGCCGGTGCCTTCGCGCCAGACAGCGCCCGCATCTGCAGACGGTCGCGGGCATAGGCCAGCGAGTTCTGAAAGCTTGCCTCCATTAGCCCGAGGCCCTGAATACCCACGCCGATGCGGGCCACGTTCATCATCGTGAACATGCAGGCAAGCCCCTTGTGGGGACGGCCCACCAGGTAGCCTCGAGCACCGTCGAAGTTCATCACGCAGGTGGCGTTGCCGTGGATGCCCATCTTGTGTTCCAGCGACCCACAGGAGACGCCGTTGCGCGCGCCCGGGTTGCCGTTTTCATCCGGCAGGTCCTCTGGCAAGTACTTCGGCACCACGAACAGCGAGATGCCCTTCGAGCCTTCTGGGGCGTCAGGCAGCTTGGCGAGCACCAGGTGCACGATGTTTTCGGCCAGGTCATGCTCGCCCGCCGAGATGAAGATCTTGGTACCGCTGATGTCATAGCCGCCATCATCGGCCGGCACCGCGCGGGTCTTGATCAGGCCCAGGTCGGTGCCGCAGTGAGGTTCGGTCAGGCACATGGTGCCGGTCCAGACACCCTCGACCAGCTTGGTCAGGTAGGTGGCCTTCTGCTCCTCACTGCCGTGATGACGCAGGGCATCGGCGGCGCCATGGGAAAGCCCCGGATACATGCCCCAGGCCAGGTTGGTGGCACAGGTCATCTCGGAAAGCGCCATGCCCAGCGAGTGCGGCAGGCCCTGGCCGCCGAATTCCGGCTCAGCGGCAAGGCCCGGCCAGCCCCCTTCGATGTACTGGCGGTAGGCTTCCTTGAAGCCTCGGGGCGCCTTGACCTCGCCGCCTTCCAGCAGGCAGCCCTCACGGTCACCGCTCTGATTGAGCGGCAGTAGCACCTCGCGGGAGAAGCGTGCGCCCTCCTCGAGAATCGCGCCGACGACATCCGGCGTGGCGTCATCGCCGCCCGGCAGCCGTGAATAGTGGCCGGGGAAGTCCAGCAGCTCGTCCATCACGAAGCGCAAGTCGCGCAGGGGGGCCTGGTAGTCGGGCATCTCGCACACTCCTGAAAGCATCATCCACTCGGCCGCTGCCGAAGGATTAAAACATGTGTTTGAAATTATCCAGCTACCCGCCTGTAGTCAAGCGGTCGTTTAAAAAATGGCAAGCCGGCAAACAGCATAAGTTTGCCTGATCCATAGCAAACGCCCCCGTAGCACTGCTACGAGGGCGTTTTTCTTCAAGCTTCGAGCTTATGGCTTACAGCTCCCGGCGTAGCCGGGTCATTGCATGCGAATGCCTCCGTCGAGGCGGATCACCTCGCCGTTGAGCATCACGTTGGTGATGATCTGCTCGGCCAGGCTCGCAAACTCAGCAGGCTTGCCCAGGCGCTTGGGGAAAGGCACGGCGGCCGACAGCGACGCCACCGCATCCTCGGGGATGCCGCTCATCATCGGGGTCTCGAATACCCCGGGGGCGATACTCATCACCCGGATGCCGTGGCGCGACAGCTCACGGGCCAGCGGCAAGGTCATGCCCGCCACACCGGCCTTGGAGGCACTGTAGGCGGCCTGGCCCACCTGGCCGTCGAAGGCCGCCACCGAGGCGGTGGTAATGATCACCCCCCGCTCACCATCATCCCCCGGGGCGTTGGCGGCCATGGCGGCGGCGGCCAGCCGCATGACGTTGAAGGTACCGATCAGGTTGATCTCGACGGTGCGGGTATAGCCGGCGAGGTCTGCGGGGTTGCCCTCACGATCGAGCAGCTTGGCTACGCTGACCACGCCAGCACAGTGCACCACCCCGTGCAGGCCACCCGCGTTCACGGCGAGATCGACGGCGGCCTGGATATCCGCTTGCTGGGTCACATCGCCACGACAGGCCGTGGCAGCCTCGCCGAGCCGGCCGGCCAGTTCGTCTACTGCGCCATTGAGGTCACAGAGCACCACTCGGGCACCGCCAGCGACCAACCGCTCGGCGGTGGCAGCGCCGAGTCCGGAGGCGGCGCCGGTGATCAGGAAGGTTTTTGCATTGACTTGCATGGTCTCTCTCCGGTCTAGGCAATGTCTGAAAGTACTGCGCTCGTCGACTCTTCAGACACAACCTAAGACGTGCGAACGTCGTCGGCTGCCTGGGCACGCAGCTTGAAACGCTGAATCTTGCCACTGGGTGTCTTCGGCAACTCGTCGATGAAGGTGATGATCCGCGGAAAAGCGTGAGTCGACAGGCGCTCGCGCACCCGCTGGCGAATCTCGTCGGCCAGTTCGTCGCTGGCCTCGAAGCCTTCGCGCAGCACGACGTAGGAAGTGATGATTTCGCCACGGATCTCGTCGGGCTGGCCGACGGCGGCACTCTCGGCCACCGCCGGATGCGTCATCACGGTATTCTCGACATCGGTGGGGCCAACCCGGTAGCCGGCCGTGCTGATGATGTCATCGTCGCGGCCGGCAAACTGGAAGGTGCCGTCCTCGGCCTTTACCACCACGTCGCCGGTCAGATAGTAGCCATCAGCGAAGGGTCGCTTTTCCTGCCAGGTGTAGCCTGGGAAGAAATGCGCTGGCGAATGGGCGATATCCACGGCCAGCACACCCGGCTCCCCCGCTGGCTGCTCGTGATTTTCGGCATCGAGTATTACCAAACGATAACCGGGCATCGGCACCCCCATGGCGCCGACATGCTTGGGGTGCTCGAGGCCATGATGGTTGCAGCAGGTCATGCCGGTCTCGGTCTGGCCGTAGTGGTCCATCACCGCACAGCCCAGCGCCCCTTCGACCCAGTTCACCACTTCGGTGTTCAGCGGCTCGCCAGCGGAGCTGGCGGCCCGCAGTGAGAGGTTGCGGTGGGCATCATCGAAGAGTCCCGAGGCTTTCATCAGCCGATAGGCGGTCGGCGCGGCGGCGAAGTTGGTAATGCCATGGCGCTGCATGAAGGCAAGTGCGCCCTCGGCCGTAAAGCCCGCCTCGCAGAAATGGGTGGTGCCACCCAGCAGCAACGGGCCGGTGATGGCGTAATACAGGCCATAGGCCCAGCCCGGGTCGGCCATGTTCCAGAAACGATCATCGTCGCGCAGCCCGATGGCCAGCTCCATGTAGCTGGCAAAGGCCGGCAACGCCGCCAGCGGCACCGCCACGCCCTTGGGCTTGCCGACGGTTCCGGACGTGAACATCTGCAAGAAGGGCGCATCGCGGCTCAGGCGCGGCGGCGTTGCGGTCATCGGCGCATGGCCGATAGCCGTCTGCCAGTCGAGATCCTCTGGGTGCTCGACATCGGCGCCTTCCATGCACATTACCGCCGGACACTGGGTCAGGCCATCGAACTTGGCGCGATTGGCGTGATCGGTGATCACCAATCGCGTATCGGCCCGCGACAGGCGGTAGTCGACGGCATCCGGCCCGAAGGCGGTGAACAGCGGCTGATACACGGCGCCGATGCGCCAGGTGGCCAGTACCGTGATCAACAGCGCCGGCGTGCGCGGCAGCATGCTGGCGATGCGATCACCGACGCCCAGCCCGCGTTCTTGAAACCAGCCGGCCAGCCGAGCGCTCTGGGCATCCAGCTCGGCATAGCTCAATCGTGACACCTGCCCATCGCAGGATTCATGCACCAGTGCCGTTACGTCACCGCGGCCGGCACGCAGCTGGCGTCCGCAACAGGCCTCATAGGCATTGAAATGCCCGTCACGATGGTCATCGAGACGGGCCGCCATGTCATCGAATGAGAAGCGATCAGTGGGCGACTGATACGACTGAGGCGGTGTTGTCATATTGAGCCTTCTCCTGGGGCTTGAGCCTATGGCGACCCTGGCCACCACATCATCTAGTTAACGTTAACGTCAACTAGTAAGTTAGCAGCATGGACAGACCTAGCATGCGCTTGCTGGCATCGCCTAAAGCGATGAAAAAGCCTAGGGTCATAGAAACCAGCGCGACAAGGCAGGAGCAAGCCCAGCACCGGGATGATAGGAAGAGAGTTGCCGCGCCGACGGCAAGCGCTGCCGACCGCGACAAAAGATAAGCCACCAACGCAGGTTAGGCGGGCGTCGCCGCCGGCGCACCAAGCATGCCGATCAGCTCGCTTGCCAGGGCGTCCGGCGAGTAGGCACCGGCAGGGTCATACCAGCGCACCGTCCAGTTCAGGGCGCCGAGCACGAAACGCGAGACCAGGAACTTGTCACCGCGGATCAGCCCGGCCTCCAGGGCGTCGCCGATCACCTCCTGCCAGAGCTGTTCGTAGGCATCGCGCAGGTGGCCAAGGTGGTCACGAGAGGCTTCGTCCAGCCGCCGCCATTCGTAGAGGGCCACCACATGGGCATTGCGGTCGGTGAGCAGGGTCTCGAGGTGCGCACGCGCCATGGCATGCAACCTGGCCTCGGCTCCTCCGTCGCACTGCGCAAGGGCCTCGTGAGCGATGGACAGGGCGTTATGGGTGCCCTCTTCGATGACCGCACAGAGGATTTCCTGCTTGTCGCGGAAGTGATGGAAGAGGCTGCCCGATTTAATGCCCATTTCCTGGGCCAGCATGCGCACGGTGGTGCGATCGAAGCCTTCCTGAACGAACAGTTGGGCGGCGACGCGAATCAGCTCCCGGCGCCGCGGCGAGTTATTCACTACATTCATCGCATTTACACTAGCGCTTGCTTGGTTAGCCTTGAGAAAACCATAGCCCCCATCTGCGGTCAACGGCTCTGCCCCGCGACCGCCAAGGAGTCATACCATGTCCACTTCCCACGAGATCGTGATCCTGGCCGCCACCCGCACGCCGATGGGCGGCATGCTGGGCAGCCTGTCGAGCCTCACTGCGCCTGAGCTCGGCGCTACCGCTATCCAGGCCGCCCTGTCCCGTGCGGGCATCGATGCCGCCGCCGTCGACGAGGGCATCTTCGGCTGCGTGCTGCCCGCCGGGGTGAAGCAGGGACCGGCGCGCCAGGCGATACGCCAAGCCGGAGTGCCGGATGCCGTAGGCGCCACCACCATCAACAAGCTGTGCGGCTCCGGCATGAAGGCCACCATGCTGGCCCATGACCTGATTCTCGCCGGCAGCGGCGAGCTGGTGCTGGCCGGCGGCATGGAGTCGATGTCCAATGCCCCGCATGTGCTGACCAAGGCCCGTCGCGGCTATCGCCTGGGCCATGGCGAACTCAAGGATCACATGTTTCTGGACGGCCTCGAAGACGCCGAGACCGGGCAACTGATGGGAGCTTTCGCGCAGAATATCGCCGATCAGCGCGGCTATAGCCGCGAGCGCATGGATGACTTCGCGATCGCCTCTCTGGAGCGCGCCATGACCGCTCACGAGGCCGGGCACCTGGCCGCCGAACTGACGCCGGTCACGGTCAGCGGTCGCGGCGGTGACAGCATCGTGGATCACGACGAGCAGCCCTTCCAGGCGCGCCTCGACAAGATCCGCGACCTACGGCCGGCCTTCGCCAAGGACGGCACCATCACCGCCGCCAACGCCAGCTCGATCTCCGATGGCGCCTCGGCGCTGGTACTCGCCAGCCGCGAGGCCGCCAAGGCCCACGGCGCCCGGCCGTTAGCCCGCATCCTTGGCCACAGCACTCACTCCCAGCACCCCAGCGAGTTCACCATCGCCCCGGTGGGAGCGGTCGGCAAGCTGATGAAGCGTCTTGACTGGACGGTGGATGATGTCGATCTGTTCGAGATCAACGAAGCCTTCGCGGTGGTCACCCTGCTGGCCATGGATGGACTGGATATCCCCCACAATAAGGTCAATGTATTCGGCGGCGCCTGTGCGCAGGGCCACCCCATCGGCTCCACCGGCTCGCGGATCATCGCCACCCTGATCAATGCGCTGCGGGTCACCGGCGGCAAGCGAGGCATCGCCAGCCTGTGCATCGGTGGCGGTGAAGCGACCGCCGTCGCGGTCGAGCTGCTCGACTAGCCGCCCGCCAAGCAGTGCTCGATCACTGCGCGCTACAACGTAAAAGAGGGGAAGCCGATTGGCTTCCCCTCTTCTCTTTCAGGGCTAGGCAGTTTCAGGATTCATACTTCAGGAACCGTGTGTCAGTACCCGGTGCGTATTGGGCCCGCGACTTAGCCGTAACGGCCGGTGATGTAATCCTCGGCTTTCTTGGTATGCGGGTTGGCGAACATCGTCTTGGTATCGTTGTACTCGACCATTTCCCCCAGGTGGAAGAAAGCCGTGTAGTCCGCCACACGTGCCGCCTGCTGCATGTTGTGGGTCACGGTGATGATGGTGAAGTCCTGCTTGAGCTTGTCGATCAAGTCCTCGATGGTCGCCGTGGAGATCGGGTCCAGCGCTGAGGTCGGCTCATCCATCAGGATCACATCGGGTTGCACGGCGATTGCCCGGGCGATGCAAAGACGCTGCTGCTGGCCACCGGACAGGGATGTGCCCGGCTGTTGCAGCTTATCCTTGACCTCGTTCCACAGGCCAGCCTCGCGCAGCGCCTTCTCCACCAGCTCGTCCTGGTCGGCCTTGCGGCTCACCAGGTCATGCATGCGCGGGGCATAGGCGATGTTCTCGTAGATCGACTTGGGAAAGGGGTTGGGCTTCTGGAACACCATGCCCACCCGACGCCGCAGCGCGACCTCGTCCATCTTGGCCTCGTTCACATCGCGACCATCCATCTCGATCAGCCCCTCGAGATGCACGCTGGGGATCAAGTCGTTCATGCGATTCAGGCAGCGCAGGAAGGTCGACTTGCCGCAGCCCGAAGGGCCGATCAAGGCAGTGACGTTCTTCTGGAAGACATCGACGTTGATGTTCTTCAGCGCCTGGGTCTCGCCGTACCAGAGGTTGAGATCGCGTACGCGAATGCTCAGCTCGTGGTGGGCCTGCTCGTTGCGAGTAACCGGCTGGCCGGTATCGTGACCTGACATGGTGACTCCACGGTCGGCAACTTTCATATCCATAGTGACGTATCCTGTTGCAAGTGCCGGTCGGTTACCAGCGACGTTCGAATTTCTTGCGCAACACCACGGCCGTTGCGTTGAGAGTGATCAAGATGGTCAACAACACCAGAATGCCGCCGGCGGTCCTCTCGGTGAAGGCGCGATCCGGCTCACCGGCCCAGGTAAAGATCTGCGCGGGCATCACCGTGGCAGCCTCGGTAAAGGTCGCCGTGACATCGGGAATGAAGGCCACCATGCCGACGATGATCAGCGGCGCCGTCTCGCCCATGGCCTGAGCTAGACCGATGATCGAGCCCGTCATGATGCCCGGCATGCTGACCGGCAGCACATGGTCACGCACCACCTGCCAGCGCGAGCAGCCCACCCCGAAGGCAGCATGACGGATATCTTCCGGCACGCTGCGCAGCGCCGTACGGGTAGCGATGATGATCACCGGCAACGTCATCAGCGCCAGCGTCAGGCCGCCCACCAGCGGCGAGGAGCGCGGCACACCGAAGAAGTTGATAAAAATCGCCAGACCCAGCAGACCGAACAGGATCGAGGGAATCGCTGCCAGGTTGTTGATATTGATTTCGATGATCTGAGTGAAACGGTTGTCAGGAGCGAACTCCTCGAGATAGACCGCCGTCATCACGCCGATCGGGAAGGCCACGGCAAGCGTCACCAGCAACGTCATCACCGTCCCCATCGCGGCAGAGGCGATACCGGCGAGTTCTGGCATCTTGGAATCGCCGCGGGTGAAGAAGTTCGTGTTGAACTTGAGTTCGGCACGTCCCTCAGAGGCGAGCTGGTCAACCACCGCCTGCTCGCTGGCGCTCAGGTTGGTGTGATGGCCCTTCAGGTATTGGTCGACCTGGCCATCGGCCAGCACCCATTCCATCCGGGAGGTGCCGAGCAGATCGGGATTGTCTTCCATGCGCCCCGGGATCAGCCGCAGGTAACCGCGGCTGACCAAGGGACGCACGTCCTCATTGACCGCCGCCGGGGGAATCTCCTGGGCCATCTCGTTGTAGTCGACCTGCACCTGAAGCTGGGCCTGCTGAAACGCCGGCAGCCCCTTGATCAGCATGTCGGTAAAGAAGAACACCAGGAATAGCCCGGCCAGGCCAAGGGCGCCCATCGACATCCACTTCAGTCGAGCGGACTTGCGATGGCGGCCCTTGAGCTGAGCGCTGATATCGTCGAAGGATTGTCTCATTGTCCGATTGGCCTCAATCGATCACAGGTTATTGGAGCGATACTTTTCGCGGAAACGACGGATCATGATCACCGAGACCATGTTCAACGTCAGAGTCACCACGAACAGCACCAGACCCAGGGCGAAGGCCGATAGCGTTTCAGCGCTGGCGAACTCCTGGTCACCGGTCAACGCCGCGACGATGCGCACCGTCACCGTGGTCATATCTTCCAGCGGGTTGGCGGTCAGGTTGGGACGCATGCCGGCCGCCATCACCACGATCATGGTCTCGCCCATGGCCCGCGACACGGCCAGCAGCGAGGCTGAGATGATGCCCGGCAGGGCGGCCGGCACCACCACATCCTTGATGGTCTCGGCACGGGTCATGCCAAGCGCCAGCGAGCCCTGACGCATGCTATCCGGGACCGCATTAATGACGTCATCGGAAAGTGATGAGATGAAGGGAATGATCATGATGCCCATCACGATGCCCGGCGCCAGGGCGTTGCTGAAGGAGGCCTCCAGCCCCACCATGCCAGCGAGGCTCAC
>CETM01172426.1_pt1 | contig 26190 bp, 25 predicted proteins | sample 361451 | NCBI WGS metagenome assembly CETM01 (sample SAMEA2622690, study PRJEB7988) | marine metagenome | isolation source: saline water (ENVO:00002010), including
AAAAAAAACCAGGTAACTCCTGGCAAGTGTGAGCTTAGGGAAAGTGCAACAGAAAATATACCGCCTAATTTATAATTGGGTAAGGTTGAAAAGGTGAGGTAAGAGCTTACCGCTTTGTTGGTAACAACAAAGGCAATGCAAACCCTTTTTGGAGCAAGGTCAAATAGGAATAACTTTCAGTTCCAGCTGTGTTATTCGGGTAGACCGCTTGAGATAATTGGTAACAATTATCCTAGATTAATGATCATCATTTTACTTAGTAAGATACAGAACCCGGCTTATGCATCATCTGTAAAATAAACAAGAACAAATTAGCAACATTAATATAATTATAGAGTTATCCCATTGACGCCCATAAATTCCCATGATAACCCATTGAAACCATGGAATTATTTGTTTCGAAATTTATTAATAAAATAGATAAAAAGGGTAGAGTATCGCTACCTTCAATTTTTAGAGGCGCTCTTCCAAGAGATCATAAAAATGAAATTATATTATTAAAATCGTTAAAAAATAAAGCAATTGAAGGGTTAAGCGTTCCAAGAGTTAAAGAAATAGCTACAAGAATAAATAATCTTGATTTTTTTTCAGAAGAGCATGAAGATTTTACTACATCAATATTTTCAGAAATGCTTCCAACTAATCTGGACAAAGAAGGAAGGTTTCTACTTCCTGAAAAACTTAAAAACTACGCTAATATTAAGAATGAAGTTGCTTTCATAGGTCAAGGTTTCTTTTTTCAAATTGTTAATCCAGTAGCTGCAAAAGAACTTCAGCTAAAATCTAGAACAAGATTAAATCTTAATAAAAAAACTTTAAGTAAAATTTTAAGTGGAGAAAATGAATAACAATCATATACCAGTAATGTTAAATGAAATTAAATCATTTATTCCAAAAAACAAAAAATTAAATTTGATTGATGCTACATTTGGCGGTGGGGGATATTCCAAGGCAATTTTAAATAATTTTGAAGTTATGAATTTAATTGCGATTGATAGAGATCCTGTTTCTAGAATATTCTTTGATGAAATAAAAAAAAATTTTAAAAACTTAGAATTATTTAATGAAAAATTTAGTAAAATAGATGAGCTTGTTAATAAATCAAATTTTTCAAATTATAAATTTGATATTATAATTTTTGATTTAGGATTAAGTTCTAATCAAATTGATAATCCTGAAAGAGGTTTTTCTTTTCAAAAAATGGGTCGATTGGATATGAAAATGGGCTCATCAGAAATAAATGCATTTGAAGTTATAAATTCTTTTGATGAAAAAAAACTTGCTGATATATTTTATGAATATGGCGAAGAGCGTTTCTCAAGAAAAATAGCTAAGAATATAGTGATCAATAGAACCAAAAACAAAATAGAAAACACTATACAACTTTCAGATATAATAAAAAAATCAGTACCATTTTCTAATTCAAAAAGAAAAATTCATCCTGCCACAAGAACTTTTCAGGCTCTTAGAATATATATAAACGATGAGTTAAATGAATTAAAAATAGCTTTAGAAAAATCTGAAAAATTACTTGCAAAAAATGGTTTGCTAATAATAGTTTCTTTCCAAAGTCTAGAAGATAGAATTGTGAAAGATTTTTTCAACCACAAAAGTGGTAAAAAATGGCGTTCCTCCCGCCACCTCCCGGACTTAGTTGATCTTGGTCATTCAACATTAAAGATAATCACCAAAAAGCCTTTAAGACCAAAAGATCAAGAGATTCTTAGTAATCCAAGATCTAGATCAGCTAAGCTTCGGGTGGCAAAGAAAATTTGAATATGAAATACACTAAACAAATAGTTTTCTTTATTTTTTTAAATATAATTATAGTATTCTTATCTATTTTTACTGGAAATTTAACAAGAAAATTTGAAGTTGCGAATCTTCATATACTTAAAAATATTGAAAAACAAAAAGAACAATTTGTAATTAATCAAATTGAATATTCTATATACAATAATCCTAATTATTTAAAGAAACTTCATAATATTTATTTTTCAATTGAAGAAAATTATCCTGAGAAAAAAATTGTCTCCCTTTCTAATATTTCAAATTTTGAAAAAGAAAATCATCTATTGGTAAATATTAAATCAAAGTAAATGATTAAAAATAAAAATGTTCTATTTGACTCAGACTCTCTAAAAAATTTTCATAAAAGAATTTTTTTTTCAGTTTTAGTATTTATTTTTTTCTTTGCTTCTATTTTTTATAGAATAAGTTATATTTCGACTTCAAGTTTTTTTGACCAACCCTCAAACAATAGTATTAAGCAAGATATTGTAAGAGGTAATATTTATGACAGAAATGGAACAATATTGGCTGCTACAGTTAATTCAAATTCATTGTATGCTGAAGCTGATAAATTAGATAATGCTAATATACTTTCAGAAAAATTAGAGAAAATTCTAAAAATTGATAGAAATATTCTTCATAAAAAACTGTCTAGTGGTAAAAAATTTATTTATTTAAAAAGAAATATTACTCCAATAGAGCATCAAGAAATAATAGATCTAGGAATTATTCATCTTAAATTTGAAAAAGAAAAAAAACGTATTTATCCATTCAATAGTATAGTATCACATCTAGTAGGTTTTGTTGATATTGATCAAAATGGACAAAAAGGTATAGAAAGATTTTATAATAAATTACTAAAATCTTCAAGTGACATACACCTTTCAATAGATTTAAATCTTCAGGAGTCGGTAAGAAGTCAATTAATTGAAACTATTAATTTTTATAGGGCTGAGTCAGGACTGGCATTAGTTTTAGATATATCTAATGGAGAGGTATTATCATCTGTTAGTTATCCAGATTTTAATCCAAACAATAGAAATTTAAATGAAAATAATTTAATAAATAGAGTTATTCAATCAAATTATGAAATGGGTTCGACATTTAAACCTTTAACAGCAGCAAATGGATTTGATTACGGAATAATTAATCCTGATATGATTTTTAATATAAGAAATAGTGTAAAGGGTGTTCAGGATTATGATACTTTTAAGGACGATGGTTTGTATAATGTTGAAAGAATTGTTGTTGAGTCTTCAAACATTGGAACTGCACAAATAGCTCTTAAGATTGGCAAGAATAACCAAAAAGATTTTTTAAAAAAACTAGGTTTTTTTGAAAAACTAGATATTGAACTTTTAGAAGCTGAAAAACCAATAGCTAATCCAAATTATTGGGGTGATCACGCAACTTCTAGAATTGGATTTGGTCATGGTTTTTCTATCACTCCTTTACATTTAGTAAGGGCTTACGCAATATTGGCAAATCAAGGAAATATAGTAAATCCTACTTTCATATTAAACAAAATAAATAATTCAAAACAAAATATTTTGAAAAAAAAGGAAACATCGGATTATTTTTTGAATTTACTAAATGCAGTTATTACAAAAACTAAGTTTACTGGCCCAAGAGTTAAAATAGATGGTTATATGATTGGAGGCAAAACAGGCACTTCAGAATTATTAGATCCTAATGGAGGCTATTATAAAGATAGAAATAGAACTTCCTTTATCGGTGTATTTCCAATTAATAACCCAAAATATGTTATATATACAGCAGTAAAATATCCAAAAAAACCAGAAGGTTCTAAACAAAGAATGACTGGTGCCGTTGTAAATGCACCACTTGTAAAAAATATCATTAAAGAAATGATAAAAATTCTTAATTTACCACCGTCAATGAAAAAAGGCATTCTTAAAGCTGACATAAAAAACTTATACGAATATAATTATGCGTTTCTCTGATATTCCAAAAATTTTAAAAAATACTAAAATTATTGGTAAACTTAATAAAAAAAAAATAAATTATATAACAGACCATTCTGATGATGCGACGCCTAGCACATTGCTAGTAATTGATAAAAAAAAACAATTTAAAAAAAAATATTTACAGAAATCAATATCAAATGGTTTAACAGCAATAATTACAAATATTGAAATAAAAAATATTTTGGTAACACAAATAATTGTTGATGATCTTGAAAAAAACTTAAGAAAATTAATTAATTTTAGACAATCTTTTAAACCAAAGAAAACTATTGCTATAACAGGAACAAATGGAAAGACATCGTCTGCATGGTATTTGGCTCAGATTTGTAAATTTAATAATATTAGTACTAAGCTTACTGGCACATTAGGTTATTATAGTAATTTAAAAAAAATTAAAGATTCATTATTAACTACGCCAAGCAATCTTGATCTTTATCAATTTTTTTATTCAAATAAAAAAAATAAATACATCTGTATTTCAGAAGCTTCAAGTCACGGATTGCATCAAGGACGCTTCAATAATCTTAATATAGATATTGCTGCAATAACTAATATTTCTCATGATCATTTAGACTATCATAAAACTTTCAAATCTTATGTTAAAAGCAAATTTTTATTATTTACAAAAATACTAAACAGAAATGGGACAGCAATCCTAAATTCTAGAATAAAAAACTATAAATATTTAAAACAAAAACTTAAGTCTTATAATTTAAACATTATAACTTATGGATCAAAAGATGTTTATTTTAAAAGTCGTCAAAATTTAAGTTTATTTGTAAAAGATAAAGAGTTTAGAATAAAAAAAATGTATCTTAATAATATGCAGAGAGAAAACTTAGAATGTGCAATTGCTTGTGCTTTAACTCTAAATATAAGTGTTAATAAGATTATTAAATCGTTACATAAATTAAAAACACCCGGTGGTAGATTTGAAGAAATTTACTATAAAAAAAAATCTTCTAAGATAGTAATAGATTTTGCACATACCCCAGATGCAATTAAAAATTTATTAATAACATATACAAATGAAAAAAATAAACCATCAATAGTTTTTGGTTGTGGTGGAGAAAGAGATAAAGATAAAAGAAAAAAAATTGGAATTATTGTTCAAAAATATGCAAATAAAGTATATTTGACGGATGATAATCCAAGGAATGAAAATCCTAAATTAATAAGGAAAGCTATAAAAAAATATTGTCCAAAATCTATAGAAATACCTAGTCGTCGCGATGCTATTTTTACAGCAATTTCAAAGATTGAAAAAAATGATGTAGTTATAATTGCTGGAAAGGGCCATGAAAAATATCAACTAATCAAAAATAAAAAAATAAAATTTGATGACTATCAAATTGCAAAAAATTGTATTAAGTAATGATAAGTATTGATGATCAAATTTCAAACTACTTTATTAAAAATTCAAATAAATTCAAAATTAACAGTAAAGAAATAAAAAAAAACGATATTTTTATTGCATTAAAAGGTTCTAAATATCATGGAAATAGATTTATTAATGACTCTTTAAAAGCAGGTGCAAGATATTGTATAACCGATAAAAGAAGTAAATATTTTTTAAAAAATGAAAAAATTTATTTAGTAGAAAATGTGATCTCTTATTTAAGAAATCTATCAATTAAAAAAAGAGCTCTTTATAATGGCAATGTAATAGGAATAACCGGCAGTGCTGGTAAAACTTCTCTAAAAGAATATCTAAAGTTTTTTTTAGAAAAAAAATATAAAGTTTCCGCTTCAATTAAGAGTTATAATAACAATTTAGGAGTAATCCTCTCAATTTTAAATATGAATATCAACTCAGAATTTGCAATTTTTGAAATTGGAACAAATAATTTTTTTGAAATAAGAGATTTAACGAAATTAGTAAAGCCAAGTCAGGTTTTCATAACAAATATACAATCGACTCATCTTAAAAACTTTAAATCAAAAAAAAATATTGCAATAGAAAAATCTGATATTTTTAATAAAAAATATAATCAAAACGTTAAAACATTATTTTTTCAGATGAATTCAAAAGAGGAAAAGATTATAAATAATATTGCAAAAAAACAAAAGATTAAAAATATTATTAAAATTGGTAATTCAGGTTTAGATTGTTTTATTAAAAGTATTAAGGAAGATAAATTAAATTATTTGGTAAATTTAAATGTATTGAAAAAAAATTTTTCTCTTAAATTAAAAAATTATAATGAAAACAATCTAAATAACTTAATTTATGTTTTAGCTTTTTTTATGTTTAATAAAATTAATACAGAGGTAATAACAAATAACAAACAAATGTTTCCTCAAGTAGAAGGAAGAGGAAGTATACACCATTTAAAAATAAATAAAAAAAATATTCAGCTTATTGATCAGTCATATAACGCTAATCCGGATACTATGATATCAAGTATTAAACACTTTTCAAAAATTAACAAAAAAGGTTTTAAGAAAATATTAATTTTAGGAAATATGAATGAGCTTGGTAATAAAGCAGTAAAGTATCATTTTAATGTAATTCAAGAAATTGAAAAAGACATATTTGATTCAGTGATTTTGTCTGGCGGCTTATTTAAAAAAGCTCTAAATATGTCCTCAAAATTAAAAAATAAATATGTTTATCGAAATAGTAGCGAAACAATAATGAGCTATTTAATAAAAACTATCCATAAAAAAGCCATTATGATGATTAAATGTTCAAACTCGACTGAGGTAAATAAATTGGCAAAATTATTAAAGTCTAAAATGAGGGAGAAATTTGTTTAAGTTATTGGCACAGGAGTATGTTAACCAATATGGTTTTCTAAACTTATTTAATTTTATAACTTTTCGTGTTGGCGCATCTATATTGACCTCTTTATTTTTTTCATTAATATTTGGGCAATTTATAATTAATTATTTGTCAAAAATTCAACCACATGGCCAACCTATTCGAAATGATGGACCTGAAACACATATCATAACAAAAACAGGAACTCCAACAATGGGGGGAATTCTTATAATTTCAAGTGTAATTATTTCTTCAATTCTTTGGGTAGATTTAAAAAATAGTTTTGTTTGGACAGGGCTGCTAGCTTTAGTAAGTTTTGGAATTATAGGTGTTATAGATGATTACCGAAAAATTGTGTCAAATTCAAGCAGGGGTTCAAGTGCATATACAAGAATTTTTCTACAAGTATTATTTTCTTTGATTATTTCAATTATTATTTTGAAAATCATTGATAACAAAATTGACACTACAATATCTTTTCCATTTTTTAAAAATTTAATTATTAATTTTGGATATTTTTATTTGTTAATATCTCTGTTTATTATTGTTGGTTCAGCAAATGCAGTTAATTTAACTGATGGTCTTGATGGTTTGGCTATAGTTCCAGTAATGATCGTAGCAATTACTTTTGCGTTCATAGCCTATGTTTCTGGCAATATAATATTTTCAGATTATTTATTAATTAATTATATCCCTGGCACAGGTGAGTTGTCTGTATTATGTGGTGCATTGATAGGTTCTGCTCTTGGCTTTTTGTGGTTTAATGCTCCTCCTGCTAAAGTATTTATGGGAGATACTGGGTCGCTAGCTCTTGGGGCAACTCTAGGATCTATTGCTTTAATGGTTAAACATGAAATAGTTTTAGCAATTGCTGGAGGTCTATTTGTTCTAGAAACTATGTCAGTTGTAATTCAAGTTATTAGTTTCAAACTTACAGGAAAAAGAGTTTTCATGATGGCACCTTTACATCATCATTACGAAAAAAAGGGTTGGGCAGAGTCTACTATAGTTATAAGATTTTGGATTATAACAATTATTCTAGCACTCCTTAGTTTAGCAACATTGAAGATAAGATAAATGTCAGATTATATATTTGGATTAAATAAAAGTGGTTTATCTATATTAAAACTTTTAAAAAAACAAAAAAAAACTTTTGATTGTTGGGATGATAATAAAAAAAATAGAATATTAATTAAAAGATCTTTCCCCAAAGTAAATTTTAAAGAAAATCAAAAAGTTGACCTTAATACCTACGATAATATTTATCTAACACCAGCAATATCTTTGAAGGACAACAGATTTAAACAAATTCCAAATTTAAAATTTAAAAGAGATTTAAACTTATATTATCAAAATCTAAAAAAAGAAAAGGTTATTGCAATAACAGGAACAAATGGGAAATCTACTACAACAAAATTAATAGGAGAAATCTTAAAAAAAAAATTTAAAAAAACATTTATTGGAGGAAACATTGGAAATGCTTTATGTAATTCAATAAATAGTAAGATTAAATACTCGCATCATGTTATAGAATTAAGCTCATTTCAACTAGAAACAATTAAAAATTTTGAACCAAAAATCTCAATATTACTCAATTTATCCAATGATCACCTCGATAGGTATAAAAATTTTAATGAATACATTTGCGTTAAAAAAAATATTTTAAACAAAAGTAGTAAAAATATAAATCTTATTTCATTAGATGATAAGTATTGTAAAAAAATTTTTAATAGTAAAAAAATAAATAATAAAATATCATTTTCTATTAAAGATAGAAAAGCTGATTTTTATTTTTCAAAAGGATTTATTTTTGATAACTATTTCTATCAAAACAAAAAAATAAAATTAACCAAATTGTCAAAAGATCTTAAAAATTCAGTTAGTATTCAAACAATTATTGTTTCATATATTGTGTGTAAATATTTAAGAATTCCAATAAAATGTTTTTATGAATCAATTAAAGATTTTAGAGGATTGCCATACCGTGCAAAAATAATTTACAATTCAAATATAAAACAAATAATTAATAATAGTAAGGCAACTAATATAAGTTCCGCTTTAACAACCTTGGTAAATAAAAAAAATATTTATTTAATCTTAGGTGGGATAGCTAAAGAAAACAGATTTGACAAATTTAGAGAATTTAGCAAGGAAATCAAGCAGATATACATATATGGTAAGTCAAGACATAAAATAAAGGAACAAATTAAATTTTTTATGAAATCAAATTCATCAAAAAATTTAAAAGATTTAGTTAATTGTCTCTGGAAAGATATATCCAATATAGATAAAAAAATAACTATCATATTTGCTCCAGCTTGTTCATCTTTTGATCAATTTAAAAACTTTGAAGAAAGAGGTGAATATTTTAATCAACTAATTTTTAATAAAATAAAAAATGAATATTAAAAAAATATGGAATTCAATTGATAGACTTAATTTTGTATTAATTTTAATTTTGGGATTATTAGGTGTATTACTATCTTTTTCAGTAAATCAAAATTTTTATTTCATTAATCGACATAGTATTTTTTTTATTTTTGGAATGGTAATTATTTTATTTTTGTCACAACAAAGTGATAAAAACATTAGAAGAATTGCACTTTTTTCTTTTATAATATTATCTTTATTACTTCTTTCTCTTTATTTTTTTGATTATCAAATAAAAGGATCCAAAAGATGGCTACGCCTATACGGTTTATCTTTTCAACCATCTGAAGTTATCAAGCCTTTTTTTATAATTTTAACATCTTGGGGTATTGCTCAAACAATAAAAGGAAAGCAATATTTTTTATCAATAACGTTTATTTCATTTATCATTTTAATAGGACTTATCTTAATGCAACCAGACCTAGGAATGACAATTCTAATTTCTACTACTTTTTTTTGTCAACTTTTTATTGCTGGCCTGCCCATGATTCTAATAATTTACGGTTTAATTTTGATTTTTATAGTATCTATACTTTCATATTTCTTTTTAGATCATGTAAAGAATAGAATAGAGTCATTCTTAGGCAATGCTGACACATACCAAATAGATTTAAGCTTAATGGCTTTTAAATCAGGTGGTATTTTTGGAAAAGGTCCAGGTCAAGGTGATTTAAAAGAAAAAATACCTGACGCAAATACTGATTTTATTTTTGCTGTAGCTGGTGAAGAGCTAGGTTTAGTTTTTTGTTTAATAATTTTAATTATTATTTTAGCTATAATAATAAAAACTCTTCTAAAACTATTAAAATTTAGTAATCCATATAAAATTATTGCTATTTCTGGATTAACATGCTCTTTTGGACTGCAAAGCTTAATAAATATTTTGAGCGCATTAGGTATGATTCCAACTAAGGGTATGACTCTTCCATTTGTTAGTTATGGTGGTTCTTCAATGTTGGCAACAAGTGTATTGTTTGGCTTTCTTTTGTCTTTAACGAATATAAATAATAATGAAAAATAATATTTTAATAATAACTGGTGGAACTGGAGGTCATGTTATACCTGCTTTAAATTTTTTTAATTATTTAAAAAACCAAAATAAAAATAATAAAATATTTTTTTTAACTGACTATCGTGGTTTTGAATATTTAAAAGATTTTAATAAAAAAGAAGTTTTAAAAATAAAATCATCCCATCTATCTGGAAATATTTTTTTTAAATTAGTTGCTATAATTAAATTATTAATTGGTTTTCTTCAATCAGTGCTAATATTTATAAAATATCGACCAAAAATTATAATTTCTTTTGGAAGTTATGCATCATTTACACCATTGCTATGTTTTATCTTTTTTAAATTTATCTTTAATACAAGGTTGTATATTCATGAACAAAATTCAATAATTGGACAAACAAATAAATTTTTTTTAAAATTTGCAAAAAGAATTTTTGTGAATTTTGACAAAAAATATAATAGTATTAAAAAATTTGAACATAAAATATCAATAGTAGGTCTACCTCAGAGATTTTCAAGAAATTATTTTTACAATACAGCTATAAATAAAGATAAATTTATTTTTTTAATTTTTGCGGGTAGTCAAGGATCATTAGATATAATTGATATTTTTGTTAAAATTTTAGAACCTATTAAAAAAATTACTATTTCAAAAAAAATTAAATTTTATATACAGTGCCCTTATCAAAAACAAAAAGAAATTGAAAATTTGTTGAGTAAATATAATTTTGATTTTGAAATTAAAAGTTTTTTTAATAATTTTCAAAATATTCTTAAAATAACAAACTTAGCAATATGTAGATCTGGAGCTGGGACAATAGATGATTTAATAAATTTCAAAATACCTGCAATTATATCTCCATTACCATCAGCTAAAGACAATCATCAGTATGAAAATGCAAAAATTTTAAGTGATATTGATTGTGGTATTATTATAAATAAAAACAACATGGATATTGATAAAATTATTTTATTTATAAGCAAAGTAATTAATGACAAAAACTTTAACAAAAGTTTATTAAGTAATTATAGTAAAATAATTAGACACAACAGTAGTGAATTAATTTGGAAAATCATAAATGATGACTAATAAAAATAAAAAAATTAAAATTCATTTTGTAGGTATTGGTGGCATTGGTATGTCGGGTATAGCTGAACTAATGCATAAAATAGGTTATGATGTTATGGGTAGCGATATAAAAGAATCAGAAAATATAAGAAGATTAAAAGATAATGGAATAAAAATAAATATTGGTCATCATAAAAAAAATTTGCAGAATGTTCATAGTGTAGTTTATTCATCGGCTATAAATAAAAATAATCCTGAAATTAGAGAAGCTAAAAAAAAGCAAATACCAATTGTATCAAGAGCAGACATGTTGTCTGAACTTATGAAAAACAAAAAATGTATTGCAATTGCAGGCTCACATGGAAAAACTACAACAACAAGTTTAGTTGGGAACATTTTAGAGTCTGGAAAATTAGATCCTACAATAGTTAATGGTGGAATAATTAATTCTTTTTCTAAAAATAATAAATTTGGAAAAGGTAAATGGATGGTTGTGGAAGCTGATGAAAGTGATGGATCTTTTCTTAGATTGCCGCATGAAATTTCAATTATTACTAATCTAGATATTGAACATCTTGATTACTACAAATCATTAAGAAACCTTCATAATGCGTTTAATCAATTTATCTTAAATCTTCCTTTCTACGGAATTTCAATAATAAATGAAGATGATAAAAATTTAAAAAAAATAATTAAGCAAAATAATACTAGAAAAATTATTACTTTTTCAAAAAAAAATAAAAATGCTAATATTGTTATTGAAAATATCTTTTTTAAAGAACATTTCAGTTATTTTACTCTTAAATTTAATACACCTATGGCTAACTACATAGGTTCTTATACATATAAAATTAAAGCTATTGGACTTCATAATATTTATAATGGTACGGCGAGTATACTGGCAGGAATTTTAGCAGGTGTTAAAAATGCATATATAAAAAAAGCTCTTAAAAATTATATTGGCGTCAAAAGAAGATTTACGTATTTGGGTAAAATTAATTTGTCAAAAATTTATGATGACTATGCTCATCATCCTACTGAAATTGACGTCACAATATCAGGTGCTAAACAAATTAACAAAAATATCATAGTAGTTTTTCAACCTCATAGATATTCAAGAAATAAAATTTTATTTAATGATTTTATAAAAGTATTATCAAAAATTAAATCTTTGTATCTTTTAGACACCTATTCTGCTGGAGAAAAAAAAATTAAAGGATTTGAGTCAAAAAATATTTATAATAAATTAAAACAAATTAATAAAACAATAATTTATGTTGGAACTAAAAATATAAATAATATTATTTATAGAGAAACTTTAAAAAAGAATTTAATAATATTTATGGGCGCTGGCTCAATTAGTAAAATAGCACATAAATTCATGCAAATTAATGAATGATTTACTAGAAGAAATTCAATCAAAAATTGAAAGTAAAATATTATTAAATTATGATATGAGTACATCTACATGGTTTCGCGCAGGAGGTATAGCGAAAGGATACGTTATAATAAAAACTATTAGCGATTTAAAAAAAATAATTAGTTATTCAGATCAAATACAATATTACATAATCGGAGCCGGATCTAATTTATTGGTAAGAGATGGGGGTTTCAATGGATTAATAATAAAACTAGGAAAAAACTTCAATAAAATAAAATTAAAAAAAAATTTATTAAGTGTGGGTGGAGGTGTATTGGATTTAAATTTATCTAAATTTGCTCTAAAAAATTCAATCAAAGATTTTGAATTTTTTTCAGGCATCCCTGGTACAGTAGGAGGGGCTATAAAAATGAATGCTGGTTGTTTTGGGGCTCAAACGAGTGATATTTTAAAAAGTGCTTTAATAATTAATAAATATGGAAAAATAAATTTATTAAATTGTAAAGATTTAAAGCTTGGCTATCGAACTTCAGACATAGATCAAAATTCAGTTGTTTTACAGGCTAATTTTAGTTTTGAATACACCTCAAAATCAGATATTTTAGAAAAACATAAATTTATTAAATCACAACGAATAAATACACAGCCAATCAAAGAAAAAACTTCAGGTAGTTCGTTTAAAAATCCAAAAGATGGATTTGCAGCTGTACTTATTGAGCAAGCTGGTTGTAAAGGTATGCAATTTGGTGGAGCAACAATTAGTAATGTTCATTCTAATTTTATAATAAACCATGGTAAAGCAAAAGCATCAGATATCGAAGAATTAGGTAAAAGTGTAATAAGACGAGTTAAAAAAAAATTTGGTATCGAACTTGAGTGGGAAATAAAAATAATAGGAAAATAGTTTGAAAAAAATTTTAATATTACAAGGAGGCTATAATGAGGAACATAAAGTTTCACTAAAGACTTCAAAAGAAGTTTCTAAGACATTAAAGAAATTAAAAATAAGTTATAAAACTATTAATGTAAATCCTAAAAAATTTATTGATCAAATCTCAAAATATAAAAATAATTTTGTATGTTTTAATGCTTTGCATGGAACTTTTGGTGAAGATGGTAAAATTCAAAAAATTTTAAAAACCAAACAATTTAAAGTAACTCATTCAAATGAATTAGTTTCATCTAATTGTTTTGATAAATTAAAATCTAAAAAAATTGTAAATAAGTTCAAAATTCAAACACCTAAATTTAAATTAGTAAAAAATATTGACTTAAATGATAAATTTCTTTTTAAAATAAAAAAAAAATTTGATAAATTTGTAATTAAACCAGCTTCTAGTGGATCTAGTTATGGATTGAATATAATTAAATCAAATAAAGGTTTAAACATATTTTTAAAAAAACTAGTAAACTATAAAAAAAAATTTAAGAATGAAGAAAAATTCTTAATTGAAGAATTTATTTCAGGAAAGGAATTAACAGTTTCTGTAATAAAAGATAATATATCTTATAAGCCCATAGAAGTTACTGAAATTGTATCCTTAAATCAATCTTATGATTATCAAGCAAAGTACACTAAAGGTTTTTCAAAACATTATCTTCCTGCAAGAATTACAAAAAAACAATATAAAAAATGTTTAAGTACCGCTCTTAAAGTTCATAAAATTTTTAAATGCAATACTTTATCTAGAGTAGACTTTATTATAAATAAAAAACAGAATAAAATTTATTTTCTTGAAATTAATTCTCAACCAGGTATGACAAAATTATCTTTATTACCAGAGCAGGCATCTTTCCATAAAATAAGTTTTGAAAGTATCATTTTAAATTTAATCAAGAATGCAAAATGAAATCGAAGTTTAATAAAAAAAAAATTAATTTTTTTCCAAATCGCAAAATAATCAAACATTTATTTTTCTTATTTTTTTTTATATTTTTTTTAATATTAATATTTGATGGTATAAAAAAACACAATTTATTTTATGTATTAATTCAAGATATTTCTAATAAATTTAATTATCAGTTAGATAGTTATGAACTCAATAAATTAAATAGAGTAAATAAAGGTAAGGTATTGAAAATAATCAAAAATTATTATCACAAATCAATTTTCTTATTACCTCTTAAAGAATTAGAAAAAAAAATCACTAATTTAGAGTGGGTAAAAAGAGTAAATATTTCAACTAATTTAAAAAACAAGATTTATGTCGAAATAATTGAATATCAGCCACTTGGACTTTATATTTATAACAATAAATTATTTTTCTTTTCTGATGAAGGTATAATTCTAGACAAATATTCAAATAATTCAATTGAGCAATTTATTATATTTCATGGTAAAGATGTTTTAAAAAATGCAAATAATTTTTTAAATATTTTAAATAATATTAAAGGTATAGAGTATATTAAAATCAAAGAAGCTTACTATATAAATGGAAGGAGATGGGATATTAAATTAGATAATGATTTATTATTAAATTTATCTGAAAAAAATATTGAAGAGTCTATTAAAAATTATATTAAATTAGTAGAAAAATTTAATGAATCTGTGTTTAGCTCAATAAATAAAATTGACTTAAGAAATAATGAAAAAGCAATTATAAGTTTTAAGTAATGATAAAAGTAGGATTAAATATTGGTAACTCTAAAATATCTTGTGCTGTTTCAGAAATAAAAAATAATAAAAAAGTAAAACTGCTATCATATCATCATATTTCTTCAAATTTATTAAAAAAAAATATAATTACTAATTTTGAAAACCTTGCAAATGATGTAAAAACTCTGCTGTTAGAGTCTGAAAAAAAATCTCAAACTAAAATAAATTCAGTAAATTTGAATATTCCTACTGTTGATAGTGTTTCAAAATATTATGAGTCTGAAATTGATAATCTTCAGAGTGAAATTACAGAATTAGATATTAAGAAATTAATAAACAATTCTGAATATTTCAATATCAATCAAGATTATTACCAAATATTTAATAATATCAATGGATATGTTTTAGATGATAATTTTATTTATAATTCACCTGTAGGTAACTATGCTAATAAATTAAAAATTTTATTTTATAAAATTTTAGTACCTTTGAAATATATAAACAGCTATAAAAATAGTGTAAAAAAAATTGGTATTTCTGTTGATTCTTATGTTCCATCGCCTTTATCATCTTCAATAGCAACTTTAAGTACCGATGAAAAACATATTGGATCGATTTGTATAGATTTAGGTCATTCAAATACTTCTATTTCTATATTTGAAAACAATAAATTTATTTATGGTGATAGTTTTTTAGTAGGTAGTAACAATATTACTAATGATATTGCTAGAGGTGTATCAACTACTATTAATAGTGCTGAAAGATTAAAAACTTTATATAGTTCTCTTATAAGCTCTCCAAGTGATGAATTTGAAATTATTGAAATACCTATTATTTCAGGCGAAAGTGGAAAATTTAATCAAATTAATAAATTAAAAATAAATTCTATTGTTAAACCGCGAGTTGAGGAAACTCTTGAAATGGTGTGGCAAAAAATAAAACAAAACGGTCTCCATAAAAAACAAATCAAAAATGTAGTTCTAACTGGTGGTGGTTCTCAATTAGAGGGTATGTCACAGTATGCAGAGTTAATATTTTCAAGTAACGTAAGGATTGGATATCCAAAAGATATTTTCATTTCAGAGCAAAACATAGATAATCCAGGGTATTCAGATGCTCTAGGTTGTAGCTTATTTAATAATAATGAATTTTCAGATAAGTATATTGAAAAACAGGGAAAAAAAGAAAAAAAACAAGGTTCTAAAGGTTTTTTTAGTTGGCTTGACCAATATATTTGATATACATACAATATATAGATAATAATAATTGACGATTGCGACATCGAATCGTTAAAAAATAAAAAAAACGGCGGAGAATAACAAATGACAATAAATATTTCATTACAAGATGTGGGGGAAAACTTACATCCAAAAATAACAGTTTTAGGAGTTGGCGGATCAGGTGGTAATGCCGTTAATAACATGATTAATGCAAATTTAGAAGGTGTTGATTTTTTAATCGCCAATACAGATGCACAAGCTCTACAAATTTCAAAATGTCCCAATAAAATACAATTAGGTTTAAATAGTACAAGAGGTCTTGGAGCAGGAATGAGACCTGATATTGGTCGACAAGCAGCTGAAGAGGCTATTCAAGAAATTACTGAAAAATTAGATGGAAGTCATATGTTGTTTGTTGCAGCAGGAATGGGTGGTGGCACTGGTACTGGAGCAGCGCCTGTTATAGCAAAATTAGCAAGAGAAAGAGGTATTTTAACTGTAGGAGTTGTAACTAAACCTTTTCATTTTGAAGGTTCACAAAGAATGAAATTAGCTGAGAAAGGAATAGAAGAATTACAACAATATGTTGATACTCTTTTAACAATCCCAAATCAAAATCTGTTCAGAATTGCTAATGAAAAAACAACTTTTTCTGATGCATTTAAAATGGCCGATGACGTATTATATGCTGGGGTTAGAGGTGTGACTGATCTTATGGTCCAGCCAGGAATGATTAATCTAGATTTCTCGGATATTAAAACAGTAATGTCTGAAATGGGCAAGGCTATGATGGGTACTGGAGAAGCTTCAGGTGAGGGTAGAGCTGTAGCAGCTGCTGAAGCAGCAATTGCAAATCCTCTTATTGATGATGTGTCCTTAAAAGGAGCAAAAGGACTCATAATTAATATCACTGGCGGTAAAGATATAACTCTTTATGAAGTAGATGAAGCAGCTAATAGAATAAAACAGGAAGTAGATGAAGAGGCAAACATAATATATGGTACTACTTGCGATGATAGGTTAGATGGCCTTGTTAGAGTGAGTATAGTTGCTACGGGGATTGATTCTAATTTAGGTATTAATGCAAAGCCTCTTGAGACTTTTGCTCCAATCAAAATTAATAATGATATTTATAAGTCAGATGAAGTTAATGATGAGAAAATTTCAGAGACACCTGTTTTAGTAAATAATCAAAATGATTATTTAGCCGGAGATCATGAATTAGATCATCAGGAAGAAAATACTGAAAATCAAAAAGAAATTTTAACTGAAACTGGAGATCAAATTAAAGAAGATAAATTTGAAAATTTTTCTCCACTTCATATATCAGTTTCTGATGATAAAAATGAGGAGTACTTAGATGATGAAGAAACTGAGTCATTTTCAAATTTAAATACAGATGATACCGAAGAAGAGAATTATTCAAATAACTCAGAAAACAAAACTGAAAATTTATCCAATTATTCTGAAGAAGTTGTTGATCATCAAGAAAAAATAGATCTATCAAAAAAAGAAGAACCAACAGTTAGAAGATTAAGCTTATTTGATAATATATCTACAAATGACTCTGAAAAACCAACTCAAGAAGATTTAAAAACTGAGCCAGTAATTTCTGAACATACTCAAGATACAGAAACTACTGAAGAATTGGAAACAATTGAGTCAAATGAGACTGTCGATACAGAATTTAATGCATCAAATGATGAATTAGATGAGGAATTTAATCAAGAAACTGAGGAAGAGTTATTAGATATTCCAACTTTCTTGAGAAGGCAGGCTAATTAAGAAAAAAAATAACTGTAATATTTTGTAATATTCAGTTAGTTGCGGATTCTCAGAAAAAATATAAAAAAAGTGCTGTAAACAGCACTTTTTACTATGATAGATTTTATTCCAAATAAACAAAACCAACAAACTATAAAAGAAGCTATATCTATATCTGGCATAGGTTTGCATTCAGGAAGACATGTTGAGATGAAACTTGTACCTGCTAAAATTGATAGTGGAGTAAAATTTATTCGTTCTGATAAGAAAAAGAACAATGTTATTGATGCTATTTGGTCAAATGTTTCTGAAACAAATTTAAGCACAACTATTTCCAATGATAGTAATTTAAAGATTTCTACAATTGAGCATTTGATGAGTGCCTTATCTGGACTTCATATAGATAATATAACTATTTATATAAATGCCCCAGAAGTTCCGATTATGGATGGTAGTTCAAGGCCATTTGTTGATCTTATTGAAAATATTGGTATTCAAGTTCAAGATAAAAAACGTAAGCTACTAAATATTAAAAAAACCATTGAAGTTAAAAATAAGGAAAGTTCAGCAAAAATTATTCCCAATAATCAGTTTTCTATTGATTTTGAAATTGATTTTCCAAGTCAGTTAGTCTCTAAACAATCATGTCAACTACAAATGATAAATGGTAATTATAAAAATGATATATCAGCAGCAAGAACTTTTGGTTTTGAAAAAGATGTTAAATATTTAAGATCTAACGGCTTAGCTTTAGGGGGATCACTAGATAATGCAGTTGTTGTTGGTGAAAACAAAATTTTAAATGAAGAAGGGCTCAGGTATACTGATGAATTCGTTAGACATAAGATACTTGACTCAATAGGTGATTTGTATTTAGCTGGATCACCTATAATTGGCTATTTTTATGGAAATAAATCTGGTCATCATCTTAACAATGAGCTTTTAAGAAAACTTTTTTCTGATCAATCAAACTATAATTATATAGTTTAAACCATTTTTCTTGGATCAACAATTTTATCAAATTCTTTCTCAGAAATTAAATTTAATTTTAGAGCTGCCTGTTTCAAAGTAATATTTTCATTAAAGGCTTTTTTTGCAATCTTTGCTGCATTATCATATCCAATAAATTTATTAAGAGCTGTTACAAGCATAAGAGAATTTTGAACATGATTATTTATATTATCTTTATTTATTGTTATGCCTTCTAAACAATTTATACAAAAACTTTTAATACCATCGCTGAGGAGATTGATAGAATTTATTATGTTAAAAATAATTACTGGTTTAAATGCATTTAATTCGAAATGACCCTGTGAGCCTGCTTGAGATACTGCAATATTATTTCCCATAACTTGGCAACAAATCATACTTAAAGCTTCAATCTGTGTTGGATTTATTTTGCCAGGCATTATTGATGAACCTGGTTCGTTAGCTGGAATATTAATTTCTCCCAACCCTGATCTTGGACCAGAGGATAAAAACCTTAAATCATTTAGAATTTTTAATAATGAAACCGCTAGGGTATTCAATGAACTTGAAAAGTTTACTAATGAGTCATGACTAGCAATAGCTTCAAATTTATTTTTTGAAGGTTTATAGTTATTTATTGTAAATTTATTTAAAAATTTACAAAAAATAATGTCAAAATTTTTTGGAGCATTAATACCTGATCCTACAGCAGTTCCTCCCTGAGCTATATAAATCAATTCTTTTTTTGCAATTTTAATTCTTTCAAAATTATTTTCTATTTGATGTAAATAACCTGAAAATTCATCACCCATTGTTAAAGGTGTGGCATCTTGTGTATGAGTCCTTCCTATTTTAACAACTTTTGAATATGACTTAGTTTTCTTTTTAAGATCCTTAATTAATTTTTTTATAGAAGGAATTAATTTTTTATCTGTTAATTCATTTGAGGCTATATGCATTATTGTTGGAAAAGTATCATTTGATGATTGTGATAAATTAACATGATCATTTGGGTGCACAGGATATTTTGATCCAATTTTTCCATTTAAAATTCTAATTGCATAATTGCTAATTACTTCATTTGCATTCATGTTTGTTTGAGTGCCTGATCCGGTTTGCCATACTGATAGTGGAAATTCATCAATTAAACTTAAATTAATAATTTTATCACAAGCCTTTATAATTGCTTTAGTTAACCTACTATTTATTAAGCCTAAATGATTATTAGCTAACACACTTGCTTTTTTTTGTTGGCCTAAAGCCACAATAATTTCTTTAGGAATTTTATTGTTTCCAATTTTAAAGTTTTCTAGCGAACGTTGTGTTTGTGCACCCCACATTCTTTTAGAGTCTATTTTTTTAACTCCTAAACTATCTGATTCTGTTCTTTTCTTATTTGGCATTGTTTGTTAATAGACTTTTATTCTATAACATAAACCAAATACCGAAATAAATATATTATGAACAAACTTATTTTACTTAGACATGGACAAAGTCAGTGGAATTTAGAAAATAAATTTACTGGCTGGAAAAACGTCCCATTGACCAAAAGGGGTGAAACAGAAGCTAAAAAAGCAGGGGAATTGATAAAAAAACACGAAATTTATATTGATAAAGTCTTTAGCAGTGTTTTGGAAAGAGCAAATAGAACTGCTGAAATTGCTATAAAACAGGCTGACATTACAAATTTAATAGAAAATAATAAGTTAGTAATGACCTGTAGTGAGAAATTAAATGAGAGAGATTATGGTGATTTGGTAGGTTTAAATAAGCAAGAAACCGTCGAAAAATTTGGAAAAGACCAAGTCCATATCTGGAGACGTTCTTTTGATACTCCTCCTCCTAATGGTGAAAGTTTAAAAGATGTTCTTGAGAGGGTATCCCCGTATTTTCATGAAAATATAAAACCTTTTATTGATAAAGGTGAAAATATTTTAATAGTAGCACATGGTAATTCTCTTAGAGCAATGATGATCGAGCTTGGAATGTATAAACCTCAGGAAATTTCAAGTATTGAACTTCCAACTGGCTCACCACTTATTATAAGTTTAGATCAAGGCAGATTAGTCGACTTTAAATATCTTGATTAATTTTTTTTATAATTTGAAAAATTTATAACATTAGAAGAATTTTTTTTTTTATAAGTTTTTTTTTTATTAATTGGTTTTCCTTTGACATTTTTATTAACAGTATTGTTAAAATTATAATTAAGTCCAAAATTAGATGATGGATCAGCAAATGAAATTATGGAGTTAAAAGGTATTGTAAGATTACATTTTTTATTATTAAAAGATAGTCCAATATTAAAATTGTCTTTGTTTAATTTAAGATTGTAATATTCATGCTGTATTACAATTGTCATCTCATTTGGATATTTTTGCAATAACCAATCTGGCACTGATGATTTAGAATTGTTAGTTGCAAAAGTAATGTATAGATGATTTTTTCCATCTAGTCCTTTTTTTTCAACTTCTCCTAGAATATCAATAAATACATTTAATAAATTTTTGTTTAAAATTTTTTGATATTCAATCATTTTTTAAATTAATTAAATTTATATTATCTATCAAATATATATTTCTTTTTTAAATATTAGTTTATTTTTTACTACAAATTTATTTATATAAGTATATTTAAATAAAAATACATATGACAAATAATATTCCAAAATCTTGTAAAGTAGTTGTTATTGGTGGAGGGGTAGCTGGCTGTTCTACTGCTTATCATTTAGCTAAATTTGGTTGGAAAGATACTATTTTGCTAGAAAGAGATGTCCTTACATCAGGAACTACCTGGCATGCAGCTGGTTTAATTGGACAGTTAGGTTCAAGCGCAACAATAACTAAACTTAGAAATTATTCTTTAAATTTGTATAAAAAATTAGAGGAAGAAACAGGACTTTCAACTGGTTTAAAACAAAATGGTTCATTAACTGTAGCAACTACAAATGACAGACTTGAAGAATTAAAAAGGCAACTTACTTTTGCACAACGATTTGAGATTGAAGCAAGAGAAGTAAATAATGAGGAAATAAAAGAAATATATCCACTAATAAATACTGATGATTTAGTTGGAGGCGTGTTTATTAAAAAGGATGGTCAAGCTGATCCTGTTGGAGTAGCAAATGTTTTGGCAAAAGCAGCAAGACAAAATGGTGCTACCATTATAGAAAAATGTCCTGTTAAAAAAATAATAACTAAAAATAATAAAATTGCAGGCGTCGAAACTATTTTTGGCAAAATAGAATGTGAATATGTTGTTTTGGCTACAGGCATGTGGTCTAGACAAATAGCTGAAGATATTGATGTAAGTATACCATTATATCCCGATGAACATTTTTATGTTTTGAGTGAACCAATCAAAGATATAGATAGATCTTTACCTGTTTTGAGAGATTATAATAATTGTTTATATTTAAAAGAAGATGCTGGTAAATTACTAGTTGGAGTTTTTGAGCCAAACGCTAAACCTGCTTTTACAAATAATTTTAGAGTTCCCGATGATTTTTCTTTTGGTGAATTACCTGAAGATTTTGATCATTTTGAACCATATTTAATAAATGCAATGAATCGTATACCAAGTTTAGAAAAATCTGGAATAAGGAAATTTTTTAATGGCCCAGAGTCATTTACTCCTGACACTAACTATTTATTAGGTGAAACACCAGAGATGAAAAATTTGTTTATGTGCGGTGGATTTAACAGTATTGGTATTGTTAGTTCAGGTGGAGCAGGGAAGATAACAGCTGAATGGATGATGAATGGTGAAATTCACGAAGATATTTTTTCACTTGATATTTCAAGATTTGAAAAATTTCACTCAGACTTAGACTTTATAACTAAAAGAGTAACAGAGACACTTGGTAATTTATATGCAATGCATTGGCCTTTTAAACAACATGTTACTTCAAGAAACAAAAAACTTATGCCTTATCATGAGAATCTGAAAAAAAAGGGAGCATGTTTTGGACAATCGGCTGCATATGAAAGACCTATGTGGTATGCAATCAATGGTAACGAACCCAAATATAAATACAGTTATGGATATCAAAATTGGTATGAGTCAGCTGAACATGAAACTGTTAATGCTAGAAGAAATGTAGCTCTATTTGAGCTATCACCTTTTGCAAAGTTTGAATTAACTGGATTTAATAGTTATTCGTCACTTCAATATTTATGTGCAAATGATATTAAAAATCAATCTGGAGCAATTACTTATACCCAAATGCTTAATTCCATGGGAGGAATTGAGTCAGACTTAACAGTTACATGTATTGAAGAAAATAAATTTAGAGTTGTTACAGGATCAGGTGTTCGCACACATGACAAAAAACATATTTTAAAATATTTAGACCCTTCAGTAAACTTTCAAGATATCACAGATGACCTTGCGTGTTTTGGTATTTTTGGACCAAAGAGTAGGGATTTATTAACTGAAATTTTTGGTGATCATTTTTCAAGCAATGATTTTAAATTTGGAACAGGAAAAAGTATTATTTTAGATAACATTAATTTGTGGTTTCAGCGAATATCTTATGTGGGTGAACTTGGTTGGGAAATTTATATTCCTGTTGAAAAATCAAAACGGATATATGATTCACTAATTAAATTCGAAACTAAATATGGATTAGTCCATGCTGGCGCTCATGCAATGGATATTATGAGAATGGAAAAGGGTTATTTACATTGGGGCCATGATATATCACCTGCAGAGAATCCTTATGAAGCTGGTTTAGAATTTGCTTTAAAACTTGATAAAAAAGAAAATTTTATTGGTAAAAATTTTTTAATTAAAAATAAAAATATTCAAAAAAAGAAATTGTTAATGTTTGTATTAGATGAAAGCACTCCTGGAAATCCATTATTACTTCATGATGAACCTATTTATTTTGAAGGAAAAATTGTTGGTGAAACAACATCTGGTAATTATTCATTTATTTATAATAAAAATTTAGCATATGGTTATATTGATAGTAATTTAGATTTTGATAAGTCTAGTTCAAATTTTGAAATAGAAATTGCAAAAAATAAATATAAGGCAAAAGTTCTAATAGAGCCACTCCATGATCCAAAAAATCAATTTACTAAAATTTAATTTATTGTTTCGAACTAAAAGATTAATTTTATTTATTTTTTTATCTTTTATATTTTTTATTATTAATGTTTTTGCAGAGGAAGGTTTAACTGTTAAAAATATTTTATGCCCAGATCTATTATGGGGTTTTGAATTTATTTCATCTCAAAAAGTAAAAGTTATAAATACTGACATTAATAATAAAACTAAATTTAGAGAATATTATTACGAAGCTGACTCAAGATTACCATACCTGAATATATATTTAATCGAAAATCAAAAAAGAGATCTTATTTATTCAGTTCATCAAAAAACAATGAGAGTTGATATATGGACAATGACATCTGGTGGAAATACAACAAGAGAAATAATTCCCAGTGGGTTTTGTGAAATTACAAATATGTCTAATATTTTAATGCATATTGAAAAATTAAAAATCGATAATTAAAAAATCAATTTAAATGTTTTTAGATTAATTTTTATGAAATAAGAAAACATTATCTTTATTTGAGATTATTTTAAATCCTTTTTTAATCAAATAATTATTTAAATCATTTAGCTTGTCTTTAGATAAATGATTTTCTAGCAAAATACTCTTGCAACTTGATAACCAATCATTATTTTTTTTTAATACATTTAATTCTTCACCCTCAATATCGAGTACTAATTGAAATTCATTAATATCATATTTTTTTATTATACTTTTAAGTGATATTGTATTTATAGTTTTTTTTGATTTTTTTTTAAAATTATAATCTAGTTGATCTTTACTGATTGTATTTGCCATAGGGCTTTCAAAAATTTGAAATGGCACATTTTGTTTCTCTTCATACTTAAAGCATAATTTAATATTTTTACCTCATTTTCATTAAATTTATTAATTTTAAAATTTTGTTTAATTATGTTATTCATTTTTTCGTTTGGTTCAATCATAATTAATTGTCTTTTTCCTATTTTTTTTTAAATACATAGAAATAAGTCCAATACCTGCACCAGCTTCTATAACATCTATATTGTCATCCATGTATTTTATTAATGATCTTTCTTTTTTTTCATAAATATTATATTTCATCAAAAATTTTGTAATGGGATCAAAATTTTTTGGAACAAGGTAATAAAACTCATTTGTTTTAAACTTTGTTTGATTTTTGTATAGAAATGATAGTAATCTAATTATTGGTAAAAAAACTTTAAATTTAATTGTATAATAATAAAACTCCACAAGTAGTAGTTATAACAACAAAAATTTCATTTCAATATATACTTGTAAAAAAATTAATCAAAAAAGCACATAGTTTGCACTTACAAATGTCAATCTCAAAATATCAAAAAAATTTGTAAAAGCAAAGTAAACAGTTTTTTTAATAAATTTTCTTCGATATGATTAGATAATAAAAGAAAGCAGAGCTTCTGTTGTTTTGTGTAGTTAAATTTTATTACAATTTTTTACGAAATATACATGCAATTATCTTAACTTCATTGTATGTTTTATTTATATTTTTATCATGGGCACTAAATTTTTCAAATAAAGGATTAGAAATTAAATTTTTAATATCAGAAAATTTGTCTTTAAAACCCTCTTTAATGAAAAATTTTGAATTTATGGATAAAACAAATAATCCTCCGGGTCTAACTATGCGTAAAAGTTCATCAATTGCTTCTGGTCCAACATGTCCATGAGTGAAAGTTCCAGCGCTTACTGCTGCTCCTATAGAATTGTCTTTTAAGGGAATTTTTTTTGTTATATCTGCTTCTATCAAGGAAGAGTAGCATTTTTTGATTTTTGCTTGATTAAGCATGTGAGAGGAAATATCTATTCCAATTATCTCTTTTTTACATTTTAAACTTATAAATTCTCCAACTAAACCAGTTCCTGCACCAACATCAAGTATTGGATTATCAGCATTTTTTGAATGCTTTATAAAAAAATTACTAATTTTCTTTGGTGAAAGATAACCAGAGTTAAAAGCAAAATCTTCATCATATGTTTGTGCCCATTTTTTATATAATTTAATTGAGTCTTTAGGGGTTTTTAATGAATAGGCATCCTCAAGTTTAATTTTTTTTTTTATCATAATTTTGTATAGGCGTTCTGTTGCCCGGTGCGTGAACCAAACTAATAGAAAACTTGAT
>CETM01059506.1_pt1 | contig 26178 bp, 20 predicted proteins | sample 361451 | NCBI WGS metagenome assembly CETM01 (sample SAMEA2622690, study PRJEB7988) | marine metagenome | isolation source: saline water (ENVO:00002010), including
CCCGCGGACTTGGGCTAGCAAGCTGTCGGGGGCGGCGTCCTGACGGGCCACTGCCAGTGGTCGATGGGGCGCGAACACCGGCAGCCAGGGGGCGACACCTGCGGGGCAGAAGCCGCCATTGGCAGACGCGTCCCAGACCATCGGCGTGCGGCAGCCGTCACGGCCCTTGACCTCCGGCCACAGGTTGATACCGAAGGGATCCTGCAGGTCTTCATAGGCCAGCTCGGCCTCGGGCAGGCCCAGCTCCTCCCCCTGGTAGAGGCACAGGCTGCCGCGCAGCGAGCACAGCACGGTCAGGGCCAACAGCGCACGGTCCTCGCCCCAACTGGTGGCGCTGCGTACCACGTCGTGGTTGGACAGTGCCCAGCACGGCCAGGTGTCGTCGCCCAGCTCGGCAAAGCGCGCCAGAACGTCATGGAGTTCGGTAGCGTCCCCGGTGCTGTCCAGCAGGTCGAAGGTGTAGGCCATGTGCAGACGCTTGTCGCCCCGGGTATAGGCGGCCATGATCGGCAGCGGGTCGTTGCCGGCGATCTCGCCCACGGTGGTCGATCCCGGGTACTCGTCGAGCAGGGCGCGGATGCGTTCGAGATAGGCCAGGTTCTCTGGCTGCTCGATGTTGTAGCGCTGGAACTGGTAACTCTGAGGATTGCCGGGGTGGACCCGCTCCCGGGGCATCGGTGGGTTGTCGGTGAGCGCCGGGTCGTGGAAGTAGTAGTTGACCACGTCGAAGCGGAAGCCATCGACGCCGAGCTCGAGCCAGAAGCGTAGGTTATCGAGCTGGGCCTCGCGCACCTCCGAGTGGTGGAAGTTGAGGTCCGGCTGGCTTGCCAGGAAGTTGTGCAGGTAGTACTGGCGGCGCCGGGCGTCGAAGGTCCAGGCGCGACCGCTGAAGGCCGCCATCCAGTTATTCGGTGGCGTGCCGTCGGGCTTGGGGTCGGCCCAGACATACCAGTCGGCCTTGGGGTTGGTGCGGTCCTGTCGACTCTCCTGAAACCAGGCATGTTGGTCGGAGCTGTGCGACAGCACCTGGTCGATGATTACCTTGAGCCCAAGTTCATGGGCGCGCTCGATCAGGGCACGGAAGTCATCCAAGCTGCCGAACATGGGGTCGACATCGCAATAGTCGGCGACGTCATAGCCGAAGTCGTCCATCGGCGAAGTGAAGAAGGGGGATAGCCAGATAGCGTCGACATTGAGGCTCGCCACATACTCGAGGCGTGAGGTAATCCCGGCCAGATCGCCAATGCCATCGCCGCTGGCATCCATGAAGCTGCGGGGGTAGATCTGGTAGATGACGGCGCCACGCCACCAGCCGGGGTCGCTGTGAAGTTGTTGATTCTTCAAGAAACTAACCTCCAGAGAATATGGCTGGGATCGGGGGCGCTAGACGAGCAGCCCCCTATCACTCTCAATATTGTCACCCACGCTTGGGGCTGGGCATCAGGCCGCGGCCTTGGCACCGTTGACTGCCAGTGCCTTGTCCGTCGCATCGAAGAGATGCACTTGCTCGATGTCGGGAACCAGGGCCACGCGTTGGCCTAGGTGCCAGCGACTGGGCGCCTCGCTGCGATGGATCAGCAGGGTGTCGCCGGCCTTGGGCTCGAGGTAGACATAGACCTCGTTGCCCAGGTACTCGACATTGACGATCTCGAAGGCGTTTTCGCCCTCGGCCTCTGCCAGGCGCAGGTGCTCTGGGCGCACGCCAAGGCTCAGTTCGGCACCGGAGGACTTGCCGCTGACGTCCTGGGGCAGGGCCAGTTCGCCGAGGCCGGGTGTGCTGACCCGGCAGCCGTCGCCATCGCCGCCGAGCAACTCCGCCGGCATGAAATTCATGGTCGGCGAGCCGATGAAGCCGGCAACGAACTTAGTGGCGGGCTGCTGATAAAGGGTCTGGGGGCTGCCGACCTGCTCGATGCGGCCATCACGCAGCACCACGATCTTGTCGGCCAGCGTCATGGCCTCCACCTGGTCGTGGGTGACGTAGATCATGGTCGAGCCGAGGCGATGATGCAGGCGAGCGATCTCGTTGCGCATCTGCACGCGCAGCGAGGCGTCCAGGTTCGAGAGTGGCTCATCGAACAGCAGGATGCGCGGCTCCCGGGCCATGGCACGGCCCATGGCGACGCGCTGACGCTGGCCACCGGAGAGCTCCTTGGGCTTGCGTTGCAGCAGTTCCTCGAGCTGCAGAATACGGGCGGTCTCCATGACGCGCTGCTCGATGCTCTGCTTGTCGGTCTTGGCGAGCTTGAGACCGAAGGCCATGTTCTCGTACACCGTCATGTGCGGATAGAGGGCGTAGGACTGAAACACCATGCCCACGCCACGTTCGCGAGGCGGCAGGTCGTTGACCAGGTCGTCGGCGAAGTGCATGTCGCCGTCGGTGATCGACTCGAGGCCAGCGATCAGGCGCAGCAGGGTTGACTTACCACAGCCGGAGGGGCCGACGAAGACTACAAATTCGCCATCGCCGACCTCGAGATCCAGATCCTTGATGATATGGGTGCTGCCGAAGACCTTGTTGATCTTTGAGAGGTTCACGTTTGCCATCTTGCGACTCCCTGCCGGCGCTCAAGGCGCCGGCATGTGAAAAAGGGTTAATCGAGCGAGATAAAGGCGGCCTGGTAGGCCGGCAATATCAGTTGCGATGCTTCGAGGCTCGACTGGAAGCCAGGGCCGTCGAGCAGCCGGGCGTTCTCGTCGCTAGAGACCGGCAGGGTGGTTTCATGGGACTTCCCGGTCAGATTGAAGACGCACAGCAGTCGCTCGCGGCCCTGCTGGCCGTCGGTCTCGCGGATGAACCCCAGCAGTTCCTCGCCGACCTCGACCAGAGAAATATCGCCGTCGACAAGCGCCGGATGGTCGCGGCGGAAGGCCAGGATCGCACGGGTAGCATTGAGGACCGAGCTGGCGTCATCCTGCTGGCGGGCCACCGAGAGCAGCAGGTGGCGGGGTTCTACCGGTAGCCAGGGCTCGACCGGTGAGAAGCCGCCTTGGACATCATCGCTCCAGGGCATCGGCGTGCGGCAGCCGTCACGCCCTTTGAATTGCGGCCACAGTACCTTGCCGTAGGGGTCCTGAATGCGCTCGAAGGGCACATCGGCCTCCGGCAGTCCCAGCTCCTCGCCCTGGTAAAGGCAGACGCTACCGCGCAGCGACATCACCATCGCTAGCGACACCTTGGGATAGGCCACTGGGTCCTCGTCGGCGCCCCAGCGTGTGGCACTGCGTACCACGTCATGGTTGGACAGCGCCCAGCACGGCCAGGCATCGCCGGCCAGGCGCTGGAAACGTTCGATCACCTCGCGGATGTAGCTGGCGGAGTGCGGTGCATTGAGCAGATCGAAGCCATAGGCCATGTGCAGCTTGTCGCCGCCGGCGGTGTATTCGGCCATGCGCTCGAGCGGGTTGTCGTCGCCGATTTCGCCCACCGTGGTGGTGCCGGGGAACTCGTCCATCAGGGCGCGCAGCTCCTTGAGGAAGTCGAGGTTCTCCGGGCGGCTCAGGTCATAGACGTGGCGCTGCCAAGTATAGGGATTGGCGTCAGGCGCGCCCAGCGTCTTGGCCTCGCCCGCCGGCACTGGCGGATTGTCGCGAAGCTCAAGGTCATGGAAGTAGAAGTTGACGGTGTCGAGACGGAAGCCGTCGACGCCCAGCTCCAGCCAGAAGCGCATATTGTCGAGCTGGGCTTTTCTTGCCTGCGGATTGTGGAAGTTCACGTCCGGCTGGCTTTCCAGGAAGTTGTGCAGGTAGTACTGGCGGCGTCGCGAATCGAAGGTCCAGGCCGAGCCGCCGAAGATCGACAGCCAGTTGTTGGGCGGCGTGCCGTCAGGCTTGGGATCCGCCCACACGAACCAGTCGGCCTTGTCGTTGGTGCGGTCCTGGCGGCTTTCCTGGAACCAGGGATGCTGATCCGAGGTGTGGCTGATCACCTGGTCGATCATCACCTTGAGGCCCAGCTCATGGGCACGCTCGAGCAGCGTTTTGAAGTCCTCGAGGGTGCCGAACATCGGGTCGACGTCGCGGTAGTCGCTGATGTCGTAGCCGAAATCGAGCATCGGTGAGGTGAAGAAGGGCGATAGCCAGATGCCATCGACGTTCAGCGAGGCCACGTACTCGAGCTTCTCGGTGATGCCTGGCAGGTCGCCGATGCCATCACCTTTACTGTCCATAAAGCTGCGTGGATAGATCTGATAGATGACGCCGCCGCGCCACCAGAACGTTGATTCTTGCATCTTGGATTCCATCGATGACATGAGCGTTATCCTTTGACGGCGCCAGCGGTGAGGCCGGAGACGATGCGGCGCTGGAAGATCATCACCAGGATGACCAGCGGCACGGTGACGGTGACCGACGCCGCCATGATCGGTCCCCAGGGCAGCTCATGCTGGCTACCGCCGGAGATCAGCGCGATGGCCACCGGCACGGTGCGCTGGCTGTCGGTCAGGGTGAAGGTCAGGGCGAACAGGAACTCGTTCCAGGCAGCGATGAAGGCCAGCAGGCCGGTGGTCGCCATGGCCGGCCACATCAGTGGCAGGAACACCTTGGTGATGGTCACCCAGGGGGTGGCGCCGTCCATGATGGCGGCTTCCTCGAGCTCCATGGGCAGCTGACGCATGAAGGTGGTCAGCACCCAGACCGTGAACGGCAGGGTGAAAATGGTGTAACTCAGGATCAGGCCGCCGGGGCTGTTGTAGAGGTTCAGGGTGCGGATGACCTCGAAGAGGCCCGAGAGCACCGCGACCTGTGGGAACATCGATACGCCGAGCACTACCAGCATCACCGTGGTGCGGCCGCGAAAGCGCACCCGGCCCAGCGCATAGGAGGCGGTCACGCCCAGCAGCAGGGCAATGAACACCACGCTGATGGCGACCAGGATCGAGTTGCCGATGGCCTGAATGAAGCTGTCCTGAGAGAAGATTTGTGCGTAGTTGCCAAAGTCCACCGAGGACAGCCAGAAATCGACCTGAAACAGCTCGCTCGAGGGCTTCAGTGAAGTGATCACGGCGTAATAGAAGGGGAAGATGGCGTAGACCATGATCACCGCGATCAGGGCCCATTTGCCGATCTGCTTGGCGAGCTTGATCTGCTGATAACGGTTCATTCGTCGACTCCCAGTTGGCGCCGGCCAAGGTACAGATAGAGAACGGTCACCAGCGCGATGATCAGGAACAGCAGGGTCGAGGCGGCACTGCCATAGCCCACGTCCTGGAATTCGACCAGCTGCTGACGGGCGTAGATCGACATGGTCATGGTGTTGGTGGAGTTCGAGGTCAGCACGTAGATGACGTCGAACACACGCAGGGCGTCGAGCAGGCGGAAGATAACGGCGACCAGCAGGGCAGGCGTGATCAGCGGCAGGGTGACGCGGAAGAACACCTTGACCGGGTGGATGCCGTCGACCTCGGCGGCTTCATAGCAGTCCTTGGGCAGCATCTGCAGCGCGGCCAGCACCAGCAGAGCGACGAAGGGAATGGTCTTCCAGACATCGACCATGATCACGGCCCACATCGAAAGCGAGGCATCGGCGGTCCAGGCAAGGGGCGCATCGATCAGGCCCAGGGCCATCAGCAGGTGGTTGATGATCCCGAATTGATCATTGAGCATCCAGGCCCACATCTTGGCCGAGACGATGGTGGGGATGGCCCAGGGAATCAGCACTGCGGCCCGTACCAGCATGCGGCCCTTGAATTCGGCGTTGAGCAGCAGGGCGACGATGATACCGAACACCACTTCGAGGGACACCGATACCACCGAGAAGAACAGGGTGTTCCACACCGACTGCCACCACACCGGGTCGGTGAGGATGCCGTACCAGTTACCATCATCGAAGACCAAGTAGTTCTCGATACCAATCCAGGCGGCACCGGCGGTGTCCGACAGCGAGGCGTCGGTAAAGCTGAAGTAGAAGGTCCGCGCCAGCGGCCAGCCGGCGACAAGCGCCAAAGTGACCAGCATCGGAATCAGGAACATCCAGGCGGCGCGAACCCGCTGGCGGCGGACCTTGGTGCCTCGATAGCCGCCCTTTGTGGAGCGCGCCCCCACCTGGGAGGCGCTTTCGGTTGCAGGAGTGGACATGACGATCTCCGGTTACCAGCGACGACGCTTGATGCGCGACAGCTCGCTATCCAGTTGTGATACCGCTTCAGCACCGGTCTGGTCACCGGACAGCACGTTGTGTACGGCATTGAAGAAGCCGTTGCTGACCCGGCCGTAGTTGTCGCCGGTGGGAGCGGAGGGACGAGCGACCGCATTGGTGAAGGTGTCATAGAGCGTGCCGAAGAAGGGCACTGCCGCCAGTACTTCCTCGTCTTGATAGAGGCTGGCGATGGTCGGGTTGTAGGAAGCTTCGATGGCGCGACGTTTTTGTTCGGCCTCACCGGTCAGGTAGGCCACCAGCTCGGCCGCAATCTCGGGGGACTCGGTGTACTTCGAGACCGCCAGGTTCCAGCCTCCCAGGGTGGCGGCGCTTTCACCGTTAGCCCCGTGGGGCAGCTTGACCACGCCGACTTTATTGCGCACGTCGCTGTCCTCGCTCTGGGCCAGCGACCAGGCATAGGGCCAGTTGCGCATGAAGACTGCATTGCCGGACTGGAAGACACCGCGAGCCTCTTCTTCGGTGTAGTTAAGGGCGCCTTCCGGGGAGATGTCGCCGATCCAGCTTGCCGCCAGGTCCAGCGCTTCGGCGGCCTTGGCGTTGTCGATGGTGATCTCGCCGTCGGCGTCGACGATGGTGCCGCCGCCGTTGCTCGCCACCCATTCCAGGGCGTTGCAGGTCAGGCCTTCGTAGGCGCGGCCCTGGAAGACGTAGCCCCACATGCGCTCGTTGCCAGCGGCCCGCTCGGCGTCCTGGATCTCCTCGGCGATGGCGGTCATCTCTTCCCAGGTTTCGGGCGCCTCGTGGCCGTATTGCTCGAGCAAATCCTTGCGGTAATAGAGCACGCCGGCGTCGGTGAACCAGGGCATGGCTACCAGGCGGTCGTCGATGGTGTTGTTGGCGACGATGGTGTCGAAGTGGCCGGCAGCGGCATCCTCGCCGAGGACTTTTTTCAGGTCGAGCAGGTGGTTGGCGAGCAGGCCCGGCCAGACCACGTCGATCTGCATGACATCGATGTCACTGGACTGGGCGGACAGAATCTGCTGGTAGAGCGAGAGACGTTCGGTAGAGGAGTTGGGCGTCGAGACGATATTGACGCTGTGGCCGGTCTTGTCTTCCCAGGCCTTCACGCCTTCCTCGCACAGGGCTAGCTCGGCGCCGACGGCACCGCAGGAAATGGTCAGCTCAGCGGCTTGCGCCTGGCTGGCGGCAGTGCCAGCGATGCTGGCCAAGGCGATGGCGGGAATCAGTTTCTTGATCATCAGGCATTCCTCGTCGTGTTGTTGTTGTCTGAATGGTCGAATCCTGGTGGTAGGCCAGGCGGTTGACGGCGATTCAATATCAACTTAATCGTTTAAGTTGATCGGTTAGGAAACACTAGCCCCGGCGTTGGTTGCCATCAACCTAGACTTTGGGTGTACCCCCGCCAGCTGGGCATTCTGGGCAATGCGACGCGGCTTTGGTCATGCCGGTGCTTGCCAGGAAATACCCAGAAGAGATATGGCGGACGGTTGAGGGGGCGGCTGGCTGAAATTTCGTTCAATACGCAGCACTGGAGGCTCGCCACCATGGGGCCATCGTGTCTTGTGGAGTCGCCCCATGTCCTTGTCGTTACCTTTATTCGTGTCCATGTCCGCCTTCGCTGTGGCGGCGTCGGTTTCTCCTGGTCCGGTGAATCTGCTGGTGCTGTCAACGGCCATTCACGCTGGTTGGCGCGGTGCTATGCCGCTGGTAATAGGAGCCAGCGCGGGGTTCACGCTGCTGCTGTGGTTGATTGGCATCGGCATGGTGGAACTGTGGCAACAATGGCCGTTGCTTCGCCAGCTGGTGCGTCTGGGCGGAGTGGCCTTTCTAGTCTGGTTGGCCTGGAAGCTGGCGTGTAGCGATGGTGAGCTCGATATGGGTCGGGGGGCCGAGCCAGCAGGTGCGTGCACTGGCGCTTTTATGCAATGGGTAAACCCCAAGGCCTGGCTGGCGTCCGCTGCGGGGATGGGGGCCTTCGCTGCAGATGGTGATCTGGAGCTGGTGACAGTATTCGCCGTGCTGTGGGGCAGCCTGTGCGCATTATCGATCAGTCTGTGGGCGCTGGCCGGCGATCAGCTGAGCGGCTGGGTATCGTCGTCCCGTCGAATGCGGTGTATCAATCGTGGGTTAGCGGGGCTGTTGCTGCTAAGCGCAGGTTTTTTATTGCTGGGTTGAAGGGCCGCGGCTAGCGGCGGCCCAGGTAGTGCCCCGGTGTCGTCGCCAGCAGCCGCTTGAAGGTGCGGTGCAGATGGGCCTGATCCGCGAAACCACAGTCCTGGGCGACGTCTGCAATGGAAGTACCCAAGCGCAGTTGTTGGCGAGCATGACGCACCCGCAGGTCGATCAGAGCGGCGTGGGGTGTCAGGCCGTGATGCCGACGAAAGGCGGCGATCAGACTGGTGGCACTGCACTCGGCAGCCTGGCATAGCTCTTTGAGTGTCAGGTCTCGGTGCCACTCGGTTGCCAGTAGGTCCAGTGCACGAGCCAAACGTACTGGTGGCATGAGCGAATGGCGCTGGGGATGAAGCACTGCCTGTATGCACTCTGCCAGGAGTTCGGCGCGGCTTTCTCGTTCCATGCGTGGAGTATCGCGATCGGCGAGAGCAAAACCCAGCGCGATGATCGCCTGGTGGAGGCGAGGGTCGCGGCTGACACGCGGGGCGAACATCGGCACGTCTGCCTGGTTATCACCGTGCAGGGAAGGGCAGCGTGCGGCCAGCCATTGGCTATCCAGATACAGCATGTGATAGCCCCAGGGCGTGTCTTGAACGGCATTGCAGGCGTGGCGGTCCTCTGGGTTGATCACCACCACATCGCCAGCACTCACCTTCTGACCCTGGCCGCGATTCCGGTAGTGCGAGCATCCCGAGGTGATGGCGCCGAAGGAGTGGCAGCCGTGGCTATGGAGCGCATGGCTCAGGGCATTACCGTCGGCTACCAGGCGTGCCTCAATGAAGGGCAGTGCCGGATCGCGGAGAAAGCAGGAGGAAACGGGGGCAATCGTGCTCATGGTGACTCACTTCCAGTAATCCCCCGCAGCTGGGACGGGGGACTTTCCAGGCTGACGTGAATAGCCTACGCCATATCGCGGCAAAGTCACCTTGGCAGTGGTGTGACATGCCCGTTTCGAGCAAGCGCTCGTCCTTTCCGTTCTGGGGAGAATTTACAGTGACAGCAGGAACAGGATCAGCGGCGGTGACAGCAGCGATAGAATGAAGCCGCTGACCACGGCGATGGGCACGCAGGCCACGCCGCCATGCTGCTGGATGACCGGCAGGGTGAAGTCCATCGAGGTGGCGCCGCCATAGCCGATGGCGAGCGGTGTAGCACGATGAATCACCAACGGGATCAGAATGAAGGCCAAGAGCTCTCGGGCCAGGTCGTTGAAGAAGGCCACCCCGCCGAGCAGCGGGCCCAGCTGGTCGCCGATCAAGATGCCCGACAGCGAATACCAGCCGAAGCCGGCGGTCATCGCAAGCCCCTCGTTCCATTCGAGCGACATCAGCGGCGCGGCGATCAGGCCCGCCACCAGCGAGCTCACCGCCACCGTGGTGGCGATCGCCAGGCCGTGGCGGTTGAGCAGGATCTGCCTGAGCGACATGCCGGAGTTACGCAGCTGGCAGCCGATCAGGGCCAGCAGCAGATAGAGCACCCACTCGGCGAGGGTATCGGCGCCGGCGTGCAGGCCGTCAATGGCCAGCATCTTGCCGGCCAGGCCAATCAGCACGCCTGCGATCACCACCCCGACCAACAGCAGCGAGCCGCCCATGGCGGCCAGCTTGCTGGTGGGGGCGTTTTTCACCACGGGGGCGCCGCTGGCATGCAGGGCGCTCCGCCGTGACAGCCACCACAGTGCGGGCAGGTTGCAGGCGGCGGTGATCAGGAACAATAGCAGGGTCTGGCCCCCTAGCCGTGACAGCTGCCCGCCCAGGTTATCCAGGCCGGCGAGGCCAATGCCCATCAGGAGCAGGATAACGTAGATGGCGCCATTGACGGCGCGGTTCACCGCCGCCAGCAGGCCGCCATGCTTCAGCGGCACCAGGTAGCCGAGAATCAGCGGCAGCAACACGATAAGCAGGCCGGACAGCATCGGTTCTCCATTAACCAGTGGGTCGCCGACATGGCAACCAGGAGGCACTACTGTAACCAGACTCTTATATGAGGAGAAATGATTTTCGCTGATGGGGAATCAGCGAATGTAATGATTATGTGCGCTGTTTGATGCGCTGACTCCGTCTGCAACGATGGACACCAGTGGGGCGGCCCGTGGCTATCGGTGTATGGCCGACGGTCTCATTTCGCCCGCAGCCGGCTCAGTAATGAGTGTGTCACGCCTCAGTTAGCCTTGGCCAGGTCGTTAAAGCGCAGGCGATTCAAGCGCAGCTGGCTCGTGCGTTCGCCGTTCTTGAAATACTCTGCCGCCAGCAGCAGGCCCGGCACCTCTGGGCTGAAGGTCAGGCGAAGATCACGGTCGGGATGCTCGCCGCGCCAAAGGGCAATGGTCACAGCCCGGAAGTTGCCGACCGGCAGGTCGAGAGTGGTGGTCTCCAGGCGGCGATAGTGATAGCGCTTCGTTTCGCCCTTGTAGTTGGTATACGTCATGGTGCAGGGCGCTACCTGGGGGTGCCAGCAGGAGACCTGGTCGGCCTGTCGAGAAAGCTCGAATAGTGCGGCCTGACGGTCGGGCCAGGCTGCAAGCTCGCTCTGGCCCATGTGGTAATCCTCGCCGATGCCCAGCAGCGAATATCCACCGGCGTATTCGCTACTGGTTACTCCTTGGTCACCCAGGGTGAAGCGTCCGCGCTCCCAGCCGTTGGCCACGGTAACGGAGGCGCGCATCTCACTGACCCAGGCCCCGCCCTGACGCTTCAGGCTGTGATCGATGTCGGCATCCGGCCAGCCGTCGATTGCTAGCCGATAGGTGGCCTCGAAGGCGCGCGGCGAAGCCGCATCATCGGCGGCAAAGGCATTGAAGGGGGCGATGAGCAGCAGGGCGATGGCTGTCAATACTCCCGCCGCGCCTCGCTGGCACCTAACAGTGGCGAGATTCATCTGCATCTCTCCCGGATCGGGGCTTAAAGGATGGTGGTCGAATCGTCATGGTGAGACCTTCAAGGCTGTGATGGGCGGCCTGCGGAAAGGTTCCACGGCTATCGTTGTAATGAATTGCGCGCTAACCTGATGGCGCAGCACTGCCGACGGCTGCGCCTGTCTGCGGTTGCGTGAAGCTCTGTCACTTATGGATAAGAGGATGCGTTCTATGGCCAAGCTATTGTTGATTGCCGGCGACTTCGTCGAGGATTACGAAATCATGGTGCCCTTTCAGGCCCTGCAGGCCATGGGGCATCGAGTCGACGCCGTCTGCCCGGACAAGCGTGAGGGCGATAGCGTCAAGACCGCCATTCACGACTTCGAGGGCGACCAGACCTACACCGAGAAGCCGGGGCATAATTTCGCGCTCAACGCCACCTTCGCCGAGATCGACCCCGCCGACTACGACGGCCTGGTCGTGCCGGGTGGTCGGGCGCCGGAATACCTGCGTCTCGACGAGCGAGTACTGGAAGTGGTGCGCCACTTCTTCGATACCGACAAGCCAGTGGCATCGATTTGCCACGGTGCCCAACTGCTGGCAGCGGCGGTATCCCTCGACAAGCGGCGTGTCTCTGCCTATCCGGCCTGCGCCCCCGAGGTTCATCTGGCTGGCGGCGAATTCGCCGATATCGAGGTAACCGATGCCATCACCTGCGGCAAGCTGGTGACCGCGCCGGCATGGCCCGCGCACCCGGAATGGCTCAAGCAGTTCAACGCCCTGCTGTAAGCGTGTCACCGCCGGGCGTCTGCTTTGACGCTTCTCGCCCCTAGGTGGGAGCTATTCGTTATGGACAACACCGCCCCTTGGTGCCTATCGCCGGGGCGGTTCACCTCTTGCGGTTCCCCCTTCTAGGGTGGCTTGCGTATCATGGTGTCGGTTCATCAGTGCTGTCCCTTTGCGGACATTTCCATTGTTTCACCCTCTCATGATTGCCCGTCCGATGACCTCCAAGCATGCCACTACCCGCGACACCCTGATTCAGGCCGGTGCTGAGCTGATTGCCGAACAGGGTTACCACGCCACCGGCATCAATGCGGTGCTCAAGGCATCAGCGGTGCCCAAGGGATCCTTCTATCACTATTTCTCGAGCAAGGAAGATTTTGGCCTCGCCGTGATCGAGGCCTTTGCCGACACCTACGAGCAACGCCTGGACGAGCTGCTCGACGATGATCGCGCTCCGCTCGAGCGGCTGCGGTGCTTCTTTGCTGCCGGGCGTGCCGATATGACTGACTGCGACCACAGTCGTGGCTGTCTGATTGGCAACCTGGGCCAGGAACTGTCGGCGCGCAACGCGCTGTTTCGCGAGCGGCTGGACGGCATTCTCAAGGAGTGGGAGCGGCGGCTCGCTATCTGCCTGGAGCAAGCCCGAAGCGCAGGTGACATTGCGCCAGACACCGATAGCGAGGCCCTGGCAAGCTTCATCCTGGCCGGCTGGCAGGGCGCGCTGCTACGGGCCAAGACCCTCAAGTCGGTGACGCCCATGCAGCACTTCGAGGATATTCTCTTTGCCCAAGTGCTGCGCTAAGCCCGACGCCTCTTGACGCTCGATTCTAGGCCCTCTCCAGGCCGATACTCACCTTTCACTCATCGGTGGCGAGCCTGTTGTTGTGGGCGGGGCGCCCAGTGGCCTCAGTAACCTGCGGAGGGGTCGATGCTTGGCACCTGTTCGCCGGCCTGCCAGGCCCTGAGGGTGTCTATTACCTGTTCGAGAGCGGCACCACGCGGCGTGGGGGCGGCCATGTGTGGAGTGATCAGCACGTGCGGGTGCCGCCACAGCGGGCTTTCCGCCGGCAGTGGCTCGCGGGCAAAGGCGTCCAGCACCGCGCCCCGCAGCCGTCCGGTGTCGCCGTTTCCATCATCTTTTCCGCCCCCGGTCTCGGCGTTGGCGGGTCCAAGAGCGTCGAGCAAAGCGGCTTCGTCGATCAGGCTGCCGCGTCCGGGGTTGATCAGGCTGGCGCCCTGAGGAAGCGCGGCCAGGGTCTCGGCATTGATGATGCCGCGGGTCGCCGGCGTGTTCGGCAGCAGGGTAACGAGGCTCTTGACCTGGCCAAGCAAGGTCGCGAGGCCTTCCTTGCCGTGATAGCAGCGGACGCCGTCCAGCGCCTTGGGGTGACGGCTCCAGCCGTGAACCGGGAAGCCATCAGCCGCCAGCGCTTGTGCCACTCGCGCGCCGATAGCGCCAAGCCCCAGTACGCCGATGCCCCATTCGGCCTTGGAAGCCAGAGGCCGTTCCAGCCATTGGCGGCGTGCCTGCTGGCGGGCGTAGTGGTCGAAATCGCGTTGGAAGTGCAGTACGGCGTAGCGTACGTAGTCGATCATCGGATCGGCCATGCCGGCATCACGCAGCTTGACGATCGGTATGCCGGCCGGCAGGGCCGGGTTGTTGAGCAGTGCATCCACACCGGCACCGAGGTTGATGATGCCCTTGAGTGCTTGCTGCTCCTCGAACAACCAGCCAGGTGGCTGCCAAGCGACCAGGTAGTCGGCATCTTGGCGTTCTTCCAAGGCGGCGTCGCTGGTGATTACCTTGGCCTTTGGCAGTGCCTTGGCGATGGCGGTTTGCCACTGTTCGGCATCGGCGGAGTGGATCAGAATCTGCATGGCAGTCGGCTCCTGTGCGGTGGCTCTAGTGCGGGGCTTGGGCGGGCTTTCTCGATCCGGCAAGAAAAGATAACAAAGCCTTTGACGGAGGGCTCAACGCCGGTGCTAGTATCAGCACTAGGTCAATGACCAATGATTGTCATAATCGAGTGTCAAGCACTTGATAGCAATCGCTGTTTGTCAGTAGCAACAACATGTTGGTGGCGATAATACGCCCTATGGTCCCGGCCTTGGTCAGCAAGGCCGGTTTTGGTGATTCTTTGATGGCGAATGGCCCATGATTCAGGTATCCCTGCCCTTCACCCGTGAGGAGTACGCAAGCCGGCTGTGGAAGGTGCGTGCCGAGATGGCCAGCCGTGGTATTGACGTAATAATCGTCAGTGATCCCTCCAATATGGCTTGGCTAACCGGCTACGATGGCTGGTCGTTTTATGTGCACCAGTGCGTGCTGGTAGGGCTCGAAGGCGAGCCGGTCTGGTATGGCCGGCGAATGGACGCCAACGGCGCCCTGCGGACCTGCTGGATCGATCCGGAAAATATTACCTACTATCCGGATTACTACGTGCAGAACCCTGATATGCATCCCATGGACTACCTGGCCCAGACCATCCTGCCGTATTACGGCTGGCATCAGGGCGTGGTGGGCATGGAGATGGATAACTACTACTTCTCGGCCAAGGCCTACCAGAGTCTGCTGCGGGAGCTGCCTCACGCCCGCTTCATCGATGCCAATGCGCTGGTCAACTGGTGTCGAGCCATCAAGTCGCCACAAGAAGTCGAGTACATGCGCGTGGCGGCGCGGATCGTCGAAGGCATGCACTCACGGATCCTCGAGATGATCGAACCGGGGCTGCCCAAGAGCAAGCTGGTCTCCGAGATCTACCGGGTAGGCATCGAAGGCTGGCGCGATGAACAGGGCAAGATCTTTGGCGGCGATTATCCGGCCATCGTGCCGATGTTGCCGACGGGCAGCGATGCCGCAGCACCACATCTGACCTGGGACGACACCCCCTTTCGCGAGGGGGAGGGCACCTTCTTCGAAATCGCCGGTGTCTTCAAGCGCTATCACGCGCCGATGTCACGCACCATCTATCTGGGTTCGCCGCCGCGTGACTTCATTCGCGCCGAGTCGGCGCTGCTCGAGGGTATCGAAAATGGACTGGCCGTTGCCAAGCCCGGCAACCGCTGTGCGGACATCGCCATGGCCCTGGGGTCCGCCATGGATAAGTACGGTTTCGACCGTGGCGGCGCTCGCTGCGGCTATCCCATCGGCATCAGCTATCCACCGGACTGGGGCGAGCGGACCATGAGTCTGCGCCCGTCCGATGAGACTATTCTCGAACCCGGCATGACGTTTCATTTCATGCCAGGCATGTGGGATGAGGACTGGGGCCTGGAAATCACCGAAAGCATTCTGATCACCGAGACGGGCTGTGAAACGCTGGCCGACTTCCCACGCCAGCTGTTCGTCAAATAAGGAGACCTTCATGAACATGTCAGCGAGCCGAGTGAGGCCAAGCCCCATTTCCGCCACAGTCGACTTCGAGGCCGAAGGCGTTCAGCACGGCTTCCTCAAGCTACCGATCTCCAACGACGAGTCGGCCTGGGGCGCGGTGATGATCCCGGTGACCGTGATCAAGCACGGTGAAGGTCCTACCGCACTGCTCACCGGCGGCAATCATGGCGATGAGTACGAGGGCATGACCGCGCTGATGAAGTTGGCCAACGACCTGAATGCCGAGCAGGTCCAGGGTCGCGTGATCATCGTGCCGATGATGAATACCCCGGCCGCTCAGGCCGGCCGGCGGACTTCGCCGATGGACAGCGGCAATCTCAATCGCAGTTTTCCGGGCAATCCTGATGGCGGGGTGACCGAACAGATCGCCGACTACTTCACTCGCTATCTGGTGCCGATGTGCGATGTGGTGCTGGATCTGCACTCCGGGGGACGGACTCTGGATATCGTGCCCTTCGCCGCCTCGCATCAGCTCGAGGACCGGGACTTGCAGCGCCGTGCCCTCGAGGGTGCCAAGGCCTTCGGTGCGCCCACGGCGATGATGATGTTCGAACTGGACGCCGAAAAACTCTTCGACACCGCTGTGGAGCGCCAGGGCAAGGTATTCGTGGCCACCGAGCTGGGCGGCGGTGGCACCACAACGCCGGAGCGACTGAAGATTGCCGAGCGTGGCGTCAACAACTTCCTGATTCACTTCGGGCTGATCGATGGCGAACTCGAGGGGCCGGACGAGCCCCAGGTCTACGTCGATATGCCGGATGCCTCCTGCTACGTGCAGAGCGAGCATCAGGGGCTGCTGGAACTGACGCTGGCGCTGGGTGAGCCGGTCCGTGAGGGCGAAGTGATCGCGCGGGTCTATGACATGAGCCGCACTGGCACTGCGCCGATCGAGTACCGCGCCGAGCGCAGCGGCCTGCTGGTGGCGCGACGCTTCCCGGCCCAGGTAGGTATGGGCGATACCATCGCGGTCATCGCCGATATCGTCGACGCCCTGGACGGATGAAGCCACGATGAAGCTCGATCGTTATGATCTGAAGATCCTCGAAATTCTGGCCGAGGACGGCCGTATCACCAAATCTCGACTGGCGGAGGCGATCAATCTATCGGTCAGCCCCTGTTGGGAGCGGGTGCGGCGGCTGGAGAAGGCCGGCATCATCGAAGGTTACGGTGCACGCCTCAACTCCCGCATGGTGGTGCGCCGGACACCGGTCTGGGTGCAAATCGAGCTCAAGTCACATCATGCGGGCGATTTTCAGCGCTTCGAGGCGGAGGTAATGGCCACCCCCGAGGTCACCGAATGCGTGGCCGTAGGCGGCGGGGTCGACTACCTGATCAAGGTTGAAGCAGAAACCATCGATGCCTATCAGCGGCTGATCGACGGTTGGCTGATGTCAGAAATCGGTATTCAGCGCTACTTCACCTATATCGTCACCAAGACCGTCAAGCATACGGCACCGCCGATTGAGCTGGCGTGTGATTAAATGGCGCCCGTGTAAATCACGTGGATTCCACTTCACGCAAAACTGACATAAGCTGGAATCGTAGCGAGCAGTTTGGCGATATCGCCTACTACGAGGGTGATTGGCGCACAAGGCGGCCAATCGTTTTTAGGCTATCGCAGCGCAGAGGTTCGCATGTCTTATTTCACGATTGCAGGGGTGCAGCTCCAGGCACCTCACCACGGTGACAACACCGATGCTATGCGCGCCCGCATTGAAATGCTGGTGGCGCGCTTCCCCCACGTTCAGATGGTGGTCTTCAGCGAGCTGATGGCGCACGGTGCTTCTCCACTGAACGCGCAGTCCATGCCCAGCGGCACCGAGGCCATGTTCTGTGAACTGGCCGAAAAACATCGCCTGTGGTTGATTCCGGGCTCAATGTTCGAGCAGGTCGGCGAGCTTGTCTACAACACCCTGAGCGTCATCAATCCGCAGGGGCAGGTGGTCAATCGTTTCCGCAAGATGTTCCCCTTCCGTCCCTACGAGGCCGGCGTTGAAAGCGGCACCGAGTTCGTGGTCTTCGACGTGCCCAACATCGGTCGTTTCGGCGTCTCGATCTGCTATGACATGTGGTTCCCGGAAACCACGCGCACCTTGGCAGCCATGGGCGCGGAGGTGATCCTGCATCCGACCATGACCGACACCATCGATCGTGATATCGAACTGTCCATCGCGCGCACCAATGCCGCGGTCAATCAGTGCTATTTCTTCGATATCAACGGTGCTGGCGCGCTGGGTAACGGCCGCTCGATCGTGGTCGGACCGTCTGGGGATGTCATCCATCAGGCAGGCATCGGCGAAGAAGTCATGCCGATCGAGATCGATATGACGAGAGTGCGTCGCGAGCGTGAGGCGGGGCTGCGCGGGCTTGGTCAGCCGCTCAAGAGCTTCCGCGACCGTCAGGTGGACTTTTCGCTATACCGGAGCGAGACCCGTTCCACTCCCTTCCTCGACACCTTGGGCCCGCTTGCGAAGCCGGCGCGTCGGGATATCGAACCATACTGATCGCCTCTCGCGTTGATGGGCGGCGTTTACTGAAAAGGAGTTCATGGTGGTAACCCCTATTATCCAAGGTTTACGACGTCTGTTTTCTCGCCTGATGAGCCACAAAAGCGCCGCCCAGGGTGGCGGCGCTTCCCCCTCCGCCTCGCAAGCAGCGCAGGAACGTCATCCAAAAGGAGCCAGCTCCATGACAACAAAACTGACCAGCATCTCCGATGTGCGCCGTTTCTTTCATAACAACAAAGAGCCGGTCTACTTTATTTCGGCGACCAACTTCAACCTGCTGGGGATCGGCGATTGGGTGGGTAATTTTCGCCACATCAACTACATCAACTGCTTCGATGACAAGCAGAAAAACGTCTTCGTGCCCAAGGAGAAGTTCCCGCGTGACTTCGAAAGCATCGAGGACATCAACAATTACCTGCTCGAGCATAAGGAAGTCATCGACTATATCCGCTCTCGGGGCGAGCAGGGGGTGGCTGCCTTCCTGATGTTCGACGAGCACACCGAAGAAATCTGCGAACAGCTGGGCCTGCGGGTGGCCTTCCCGCCGGCCAAGCTGCGTTCGCGGATGGACAACAAGATCGAAACGGTGCGTATTGGCAACAAGGTTGGCGTACCCAGCGTACCCAACGTGCTGGCCAAGGTGGACAGCTATCAGCACCTGATGGAGATCAGCAAGGAACTGGGCACTAACGATCTGGTCATTCAGTCGGCCTATGGCGACTCCGGCCATACGACCTTCTTCGTTTCCAATGAAGACGAGTACTACCGCCACGCCGAAGAGATCGAGGCCGAAGAAGAGGTCAAGATCATGAAGCGCATCAATTGCCGCGGCTCGGCCATCGAGGCCTGTGCAACTCGTTGTGGCACCGTGGTGGGCCCACTGATGACCGAGCTGGTCGGCTTCAAGACCCTGACACCTTACAAGGGTGGCTGGTGTGGTAACGAGATGTTCGCCGGTGCCTTCACTCAGGAAGTGCGTGACAAGGCTCAGGAATACACCAACCGGTTTGGCGAGGCGCTGCGCGAGGAAGGCTATCGTGGCTATTTCGAGCTCGACTTCCTGATCGACATGGACACCAACGATGTCTATCTCGGCGAGCTCAACCCGCGGGTTACCGGTGCCAGCTCGTTGACCAACGTGGCTGCCTTTGCCCATTCGGACGTTCCGCTATTCCTGTTCCACCTGCTCGAATTCTCGGGCCAGGATTTCGATATCGACATCCAGGCCGTCAATGATCGCTGGGCGCACCCTGATAGCATTGACAGCTGGAGCCAGCTGGTGATCAAGCACACCGATGAAACGGTGGATCTGCTGACTCAGGCGCCGCAGTCTGGCGTCTGGCGGATGGCGGTGGACGGCAGCATCGCATTCGATCACTACGATTCGCATCCGCATGCAGCAGAGAGCGAGCAGGAGGCCTTCTTCATGCGCATCAGCGGCGTTGGCGACTTCCGCTACGAGGGGGCGGATCTCGGCATCCTGATTACCCGTGGGCGTCTGATGGATGATGACTTCCAGCTCACCGAGCGCGCCAAGGCCTGGATCGATGCCATTCGTGGCCAGTATGCCGGCCAGTCGGTGCAGGATCCGGTGGTGGAGCAGGTGGCCGTGAATCATGCGGTGGGCGGCGGCAACTTCAAGATCCTTTGATGAAAGATACCGCTATGGGACGGGCTGGCCGCCAGTGGGACGCTGATACCTTCAAACAGCTGGCCTTTCGCACCGTCCATGAGCCGCAGGCTGGCGCTAAGTGGCAATCGCTTTTCGAGCTCCACTGGCCGGCATATGAGCGCTGGTTCTTGTCGGAAGGCGAACGGGAGCGGCCAGGTTACCTGGCCGGCTTCAATGCCATGCGACGCTACATGCCAGAGTTGTTACCGACCTACGAGCGTCTGTGTGAGCTCGCCGGCGGTGGCGATCTCTCCTCGCGCATGCTGAGCCTCTATCGTCCGCCGGCCTATATCACCGGTTGCTCACAGGCGGTGCTTGCCAACGGCAATAGCAATGTCCTGGTGCGCAACTACGATTATCCACCCGAGCTTTGCGAGGGCACCATTCTTTCCTCGTGCTGGAATGGACGCCAAGTGATCGCCATGACCGACTGTCTGTGGGGTGTGCTTGACGGCATGAACGACAGCGGTCTGGCGGTGTCGCTGGCCTTTGGTGGGCGGACCGTGGTCGGCGATGGCTTCGGTGCGCCGATGATCCTGCGCTATATCCTCGAGTTCTGTGATACCACCCCTGAGGCGGCCGAGGTGTTGGCGCGGGTGCCGACGCACATGGCCTACAACATCACCGTCGATGATGCCCAGGGACGATATATCACGGCGATGATTGCGCCGGATCGCAAGGCCACTATCAAGCGTGTGCCGGTGGCGACCAACCATCAAAAAAAGATCGAGTGGTATGCTCACGCCTTGGCGTCGGAAACGCTTATTCGTGAGCGCCAGCTCTCGATCCTTGTTGATGACGACGCCACCACCGAGGAGCGACTGGTCTCTGCGTTCTTCGCGCCTCCGCTTTATCGCACCGACCACCGTCGTGGGTTGGGTACCGTTTATACCTCGGTGTACCGGCCTCTACAGGGACGCGTGCAGTTTCATTGGCCGTCGCACAACCTTGACCTGAGTTTCACGCATTTTCCCGAGACCAATTTCATCATTCACTACGGGCCTCGGCACCAAGGTGCCGGCTAGCCTATCGATTACGCTGTTTGCGGGCAGAATGCCCGTGGCAGTTGCATAATGACAAGCAGCGCTGCTGGGGACGCACCATGAGCGATACGATTGGAACAGATACGCCGTATACGGCCCTGGGGTTCTACCACAAGATCTCCCAGCTTCGTGCAGATACTTGGAACGCTCTCAAGCGCGATCTTGGCAAGCTGATTTACCTCCAGGACGACGCCCAGTCCCGCAACCTGATCAAGGCCGTCGACATCAAGCTGACCCGCCTGGAGATCATCGAGGACTATCACGCCTTCCCCTCCAAGGAAGACTTTCGCCACCTTTGGCACCTTTTCAACCGCCAGGAATATTCGCTGCTCGAGAAGGTGGTCAAGCGGCTAGTGCGGGCGATGATCAGCGAGTCCTACCGTCGTCGCCAGGTCGACCTCAGCGAGACCGATGCCGATGCGGAAGACCTCGAGACCCTGGATGCCCTGGCGCAGCTGCGTCGCGGTCACCCGACCTCCAATAGCTCCTCTCAGCCCTACTTCGAGGTGTTGATCGTCGATGCTATGTCGCTGCAGGAAGAGGAAGTGGTGCGCGAGGCGTTTCATAACTTGCGGCGACCCGAAGACAAGTTTGTCTACGATGTGGTGACGGTGCGCAGCTTCGAGGATGCGTTGATCGCGATACTGGTCAATCCGAACATTCAGGCCTGCCTGATCCGCTACGAATTCCCCTACAAGTCGAAGTACAACCTGAGTGCCCTGCGCAACTACCTCGAGGGTATCTCCGAGGTGGAACTGGAGAGCAAGTCCGAGGCCGAGCGCAGCATTCTGCTGAGTTCGATGATTCGCGAGATTCGTCCCGAGATCGACCAGTTTCTGGTCACCAGTGGCGATGTGGAAGTGACGGCCAGCCGAGATATTCGCCACTTCAATCGGATCTTCTATCGCGAAACGGACTATATCGAACAGCATCACACGATTCTGCGCGCCATCGACAACCGCTTCCGCACGCCGTTCTTCGATGCGCTACGGGAATATAGCCGCAAGCCCACCGGTGTCTTCCATGCCATGCCGATTTCCCGGGGCAAGTCGATTACCCGCTCCCACTGGGCGGGGCAGATGATCGACTTTTACGGCATCAATATCTTTCTGGCTGAGACGTCGGCGACGTCCGGCGGGCTGGATTCCCTGTTGCAACCCTACGGGCCGATCAAGAAGGCCCAGGAGAATGCGGCTCGCGCCTTTGGCTCACGGCAGAGCTTCTTCGTCACCAATGGTACTTCGACAGCCAACAAGATCGTCGTCCAGGCCCTGGTCAAGCCGCGTGACATCGTGCTGGTCGATCGCGACTGCCATAAGTCGCACCACTACGGCATGGTGCTGAGCGGCGCCCACGTGGCCTATCTGGATTCCTATCCGCTCAACGATTATTCGATGTATGGCGCCGTGCCGCTGCGCGAGATCAAGAAGACCCTGCTGGAATACAAGCGTTCGGGGCAGCTCGACAAGGTCAAGATGCTGCTGCTGACCAACTGTACCTTCGACGGCGTGGTCTACAACGTGCGGCGGGTCATGGAAGAGTGTCTGGCCATCAAGCCTGACTTGGTCTTTCTGTGGGACGAGGCCTGGTTTGCCTTCGCCACCTTCAACCCGACCTATCGCCCGCGCACCGCGATGCATGCCGCGCGCCACCTGCGTGACCGTTATCGTAGCGAGGAGTATGCGGCGGAATATGCCGCCTGGAAGGAAGAGTTCGATCAACTGGATCCGGATGACGATGCCACCTGGCTCGATCGGCCGCTGATGCCGGATCCCGAGACCGTGCGGGTGCGCACCTATGCGACCCATTCGACCCACAAGACCCTGACGTCGCTGCGCCAAGGGTCGATGATCCACGTTTATGACCAGGACTACCGCCAGAAGGTCGAGGCGCCGTTCCACGAAGCCTACATGACCCACACCTCGACCTCGCCCAACTACCAGATCCTGGCCTCGCTGGACGTGGGGCGGATGCAGGCCGAGATGGAAGGTTTCGAGCTGGTGCACTCCCAGGTCGAGGCGGCGCTTTCGCTGCGCGAGCAGCTCTATACCAACCCGCTGTTGAACAAGTACTTCGAGGTGCTCAAGAACAGTGACCTGGTGCCTGCGGAGTTCCGCCAGTCTGGGGTCGAGACCTACTACGATGCCAATGCAGGCTGGAACAAGATGGAGGAGGCCTGGGCCCAGGATGAGTTCGTGGTCGACCCGACGCGCATCACCCTGTCGATCGGCAAGACCGGTATCGATGGCGATGCCTTCAAGAACGACTATCTGATGAACCAGTATGGTATTCAGATCAACAAGACCTCTCGCAACACCGTGCTGTTCATGACCAATATCGGCACCACTCGCGGGGCCATCGCCTACTTGCTGGACGTGCTGATCAAGCTGGCCAAATCCTTCGATCGACGCTGGGAGGAAAGCAGTCGTCCAGAGCGCAAGATCATCGAGCATCAGGTCAAGTCACTTATCCATGATTTGCCGCCGCTGCCGGACTTTAGCCGCTTCCACGATGCCTTTCGGCCGCATGTGGAAGCCGGTACGCCGGATGGCGATATTCGCCGTGCCTACTTCCTCAGCTACGATGAGGAAAATACCGAGTACCTTCGCTTCGACAATGGCGAGCTGCAGCGGGCCATGACGGCGGGTCGCGACGTGGTTTCGGCGAGCTTCGTGATTCCCTATCCGCCGGGCTTCCCGGTGCTGGTGCCGGGTCAGGTGGTCAGCGAGGAGATTCTCTACTTTCTGCAGGCGCTGGATGTCACAGAGATTCATGGCTACCGGCCGGAGCTCGGTTTGATCGTGTTCACCGAAGAGGCGCTGCTGGCGACGACTTCCGAAGGCGCCGATTGACACCTGCGGGCCGCTCTCGGTTCCACCACCTACTACCAAGCATCGCCATCGCCTCGGCCATTCGGTCGGGGCGATGGCGTTTCTGGGTCATACGTTGTGCCTGGTCCGATTCTTTGCCGCCAGATTCGCGATAGCAGCGGGCAGAAGATTCTGCTGCTTTCGACCAGAAGACAAAAAAAACTGAGTGTCGACAGTGGTCCAACAAAAAGTCTCGTCCTCCTTTACACCGTACGCTGTATGCATGAGACGGCATTGGCCGACCGGTCGTATTTTAGCGTGAGCGCCATGGGCGCTGCTTTTCCAGGAGATGTTTCATGAAAGTGTCCACAACAGTGACTCAGCGACTCGACGATCCACGCCTGTTCCGCCAGTACGCCTATGTCGACGGCAAGTGGACCCATGGTGATGGTGGCCGCGAGGAGGCCGTGATCGATCCGGCCACTGGTGAGGTCCTGGGGCATACCCCCTGGCTGGAAGCCGATCAAATTCGCGGCGCGGTGGATGCGGCGGAGCGTGCCTTTGTCCAGTGGCGTGCGCTACGAGCCGATGAGCGCGCCGACCGTTTGCTGGCCTGGTACGACCTTCTGCAAGAGAATCGCGAAGACCTGGCCATCCTGATGTCCATGGAGCAGGGCAAGCCGCTACCGGATGCTCGCGGCGAAGTGGAGTATGGCGCCAGCTTCATCAAGTGGTTCGCCGAGCAGGGCAAGCGCACCTTCGGTGAGACCATACCCAGCCATATCCCCAATGCGGCCCTTGGCACCATCAAGGAGCCTATCGGGATCGCCGCCCTGATCACGCCCTGGAACTTTCCCCTGGCGATGATCACGCGCAAGGCAGCCGCCGCCATGGCCGCCGGTTGCCCGGTGATTGTCAAGCCGGCCGGCGAGACGCCGTTCTCGGCGCTGGCGCTTGCCGAGCTCGCCGAGCGGGCCAGCATTCCCGCGGGTATCTTCAACGTGGTGCTGGGCGAGCCCGCCGAGGTGTCCTCGATCCTGTGCAAGGAAGAGCGCGTCAAGGCATTGTCCTTCACCGGTTCCACGCGGGTTGGGCGGCTGTTGCTCGAACAGTGCGCCGGTACCGTCAAGCGTGTCTCGCTGGAGCTGGGTGGCAACGCGCCCTTTATCGTCGGCCCGGACATGGATCCCCACGAAGCCGCGCTGGCGGCGGTGGCGGCCAAGTTCCAGACCGCCGGTCAGGATTGCCTGGCGGCCAACCGCATTCTGGTGCACGAGTCGATCCACGACGCCTTCGTCGAGCACTTCGCCGAGCGCATGGCGGCGCTGACCGTTGGCAACGGCCTGCAGAGCGAGGTGGATCTCGGCCCGCTGATTCACGGCCAGGCGGTGGAAAAGGCCTCGAGCATCGTCGACGACGCCATTTCCCGGGGCGCGACCCTGGTGGCCGGCGATCAGTCGGCGGCGCCTGGAGCCAACTTCTTCATGCCGGTGCTGCTGACCGGTGTGACGCCCGAGATGAAAGTCTGGCGGGAAGAGAACTTTGCCCCGGTGGCCGGCATCACCGCCTATCGCGACGACGATGAAGTCATTGCCATGGCCAACGATACCGAATACGGCCTTGCCGCCTATGTCTACACCCACGACATCCGCCGTATCTGGAAACTGATGCGGGCGCTGGAATACGGCATGGTGTCGGTCAACTCGGTCAAGATGACGGGTCCGCCGATTCCCTTCGGTGGCGTCAAGCAGTCGGGGCTTGGGCGTGAAGGCGGCGTCAGCGGCATCGATGAGTATCTCGAGACGAAGTATTACTGCCTGGGGGCGCTGGGCTCCGTCTCTGGTAGTTGAGCTTGCTGCGAGCCACGAGCCACGAGCCACGAGCCACGAGCTTCGAGCTTCGAGCCACGAGCTTCGAGCAACCCCGAAATCCCAGGGAAGGTGGTCGCTCGTGGTTGAGGCGGCAGGGTGTAGTGAGGGGCTTTTGCCAGGAACGGCAAAAGTAGCGCCCAGGGATGGGGTCACAGCGCCCTCACGGAGCCCTGCCGCCGAATCGCCCAGCCCGGGAAGTTTCAGGGCGAACCGAATTCGATGAACTTTCTCTCCGGCGCCGCCGGGGAGTCTTAATGGAGAACTGCATGACCACGCACCAGGATCTGATCGATCGCGACCGCAAGGTGACCTTCCACGCTTCCACGCACCTGCGCGACTTTGCCCATGGCGATGCGCCGGGCCGGGTGATTACCGGAGGCAAAGGCATCAATATCGTCGATATGGACGGTCGCGAATTCATCGACGGCTTTGCCGGCTGTACTGCGTCAACATCGGTTATGGCCGCACCGAGGTGGCTGACGCCATCTACAAGCAGGCCCTCGAGATGTCCTACTACCACACCTATGTGGGGCACTCTAACCAAGTGCAGGTCGAGCTTTCCGAGAAGATTCTCGAGCTGGCCGGCCCCGGCATGTCCAAGGTCTACTACGGCATGTCAGGCAGTGATGCCAACGAGACTCAGCTCAAGCTGGTGCGTTATTACAACAACGTGCTCGGTCGCCCGCAGAAGAAGAAAGTCATTTCGCGGATGCGTGGCTATCACGGCTCCGGCATCGCATCAGGGTCACTGACCGGCCTGAAGGCGTTTCATGATCACTTCGACCTGCCGATCGATACCATCCGCCACACCGAGGCGCCGTATTACTACCACCGTGCCGCCGAGCAGGAAGGCATGAGCGAGCAGGAATTCTCGGCCCATTGCGCCACCCGGCTCGAGGAGATGATTCTCGCCGAAGGCCCCGACACCGTGGCTGCCTTTATCGGCGA
>CETM01175389.1_pt1 | contig 26104 bp, 23 predicted proteins | sample 361451 | NCBI WGS metagenome assembly CETM01 (sample SAMEA2622690, study PRJEB7988) | marine metagenome | isolation source: saline water (ENVO:00002010), including
CAGGTGATTTTTTAAATTCCAGATGGATTAGAACTGGATCTTTTGAAAATAAGGCATACGTCAGTGTTATTCCCTTCATGATGGTGTGAATTAGACCATGGTTAGCTATATCTATTCCTGGTATCTCAACATTTCCTAAATTTAAGATTAGGACCTATGTCAAACATAAAGGTGAAATAGTATTTTCTCCTCGTACCCTAGAAGCGCAGATGAGAATTAGTTGCATGTATGCACCATATATCTATGGATTCCCATAAAGATAATCAAAGGGAAAATTAGACATTCATGGTTATACTTACAGTTGATGAGAAAAAAGGTAAAAGGTGGCTAGGAAATTATCGTATCATGCTTGGTATGGGTGATACTATGTTAGCAAAGTCAGGATATTTGGATGAGTTTTTGTTCGAGCGATATTGTTTATACACAGTGCTCAATAAGAAACTATGCATTACATAGATTCTTCACAATCCTCGGATCTTTCGAAGGGGAAAGGCGATCTGATTTTCAAAACTCTTAGAGTGTCATATGATCTTGAAATATAAGACCTACTACAACCAAATTTTGTTCATGTATCGGAAGGAGTTTTAGTACATACATGGTAATAAAAGAGGTAGATTAATAAATGTCTGAACCTAACCGAGATCTACTACTGCTCGATGGTGACTGTGGTCTTTGTCACAGACTTTCGCTTTTCATGGAACCAAGACTAGGAAGAGGGATTAATCTTGGATATAGACCAATTAAATCAGATGATGCTCAGAACGTAATTAGTAAGTTCCCAAAATGGCAGCAAAAAGTTGATTCCGTTTATTTATTGAGGAACGGACGTTCTTACGTCCGATCTGCCGCAGTTATACGGTGCCTTCTCTATTTAAGGTGGTACTGGAAAATGTGGTTCATTATTTTCTGGGTTGTCCCATTACCAATACGTGATATGGTTTACCGATTTGTATCTAAATACAGGCACCTTGTTTTTAAGAGACCTGAATATTGCACTTTCAAAATCGATTGAACATGGTTACGATCTCCATAGGTAGTCATATAAATATCAATTTTCTTTTCAAACGATGCTATTACTCAATAAAATGGTAAGAGGGGTAGAAAATTATTTGAGGAAAAAATAAAATCAATTAATATGATTATTTTTAGTATGAAACTTTTTTAAATGAAAAAATGTTTAATGTTTATATGTTACTCTCAGTAAATGGAATCTTTCTTGTAAGGAGATGTTTAAATGAATAAAATTACCTTTATCACTCTTTTTGCAATATTAATATTGGGCTGTGCCGCAAATAATTCAGAAGTAAATAGACTCACATTGGGAACTGTTCAAAAAACTGTTTATGAAGGAGCTAATCAGAATGAGATTATGGAGGCCTTGGGCTCACCTAATATCATTACCAGTAATTCAAGTGGAAAAGAAGTTTGGACTTATGACAGAATATCAAAAGAGGTCCAAACAAGTAGTGGTGTAGTAATAACTTGGTGGAACCCCATTACTTGGATAACTGGTATTTTCTCAAGAAGTTCATCTAGATCCTCTTCGACTTCTAAATCGATTACAATTCTAATTACATTTGATAACAACAAACTTGTTTCTGAATTTAAGTATCAACGTCTTCAATTTTAATTGATGCAATCTTTTTGGTATTCACAATCTTCTTTTTCGAAAAGCATGGGGATTTTTCTGAGAATTTATCTTGCCACTTTTCTCGGTTGTGTTGCTCCTAGGCCTCCATCTCCGCCCACGAGTGTTGCCCGTGCTATGGAAACACGATCTTATACTAATAGTAAAGATAAAGTGATGAAAGCTTCTATAAATGTTTTACAGGATCTCAGCTACACTGTAGATGTCATTAATGTAGAAATGGGTCTTCTCACAGCTAGCAGAAGTACACAAGGTCAAGAGGCTCGTTTATCTAAAGATGAAGAGCTCATAGAATCCGTGTCAACATGGAAAAAGGCTCTTCTCGCTGCTACGGGTATTTTTGTCGCAATTGGTATATTTGGTTTGCTATTCGGTGGAAAAGATGGAGATCAAAATGAAAGCGATAACAAAACCCATGTGATTCATCACGGAAGCAGTCATGATGACGGTACTGAAGGACCTATAATTTATCGTTACAGAATAACAGTAAATCTTGATAAAATTAAAAAAGAAGAAATTAAGGTACGTGTCAGTGCACAAGGTGAAATTGAACAAGATGGAAATATTCTTCAAACAGGAGGTATCCATGAAGTTGAGTTTTTTCAACAATTTTTTGCAAATCTAGAAAAATCTTTATTTCTTGAAAAGTAATTTAATTGATAACATTGTCGAAAACTAAACTATAACTTTAATTAATTATAATAAGACCTTATATTATAGTAATTAGTATATGTAATGAAAACCCAATTCTTTATAATTTTCAATTTATTTTTGTTTACTTTTCAAATAAAAGCTGACAATTATCCAAAAAATCCTGGAATTGATATATTACATTATAATTTTCAATTAACACTTTCCGATAACGTAGATGCTATAAAAGGTAAAGCAACCATTAATATTCTTTTTAAAGTTGAAAATATAAAGGAGGTTCGCCTGGATTTAATTAACAAAAATGACAATCTTGATGGAAAAGGTATGAGTGTATCTGAAATTATATGGAAAGATCAAAAGCTAGAATATTTTCATCTGAATGATGTATTAACTATTCACCTAGAAAATCCTTCAAGTGTTAATGAAGAAATATCTATTATTATAGATTATTATGGTGTACCAATTACTGGTTTAAAAATTGCACCAAATAAATATGGTGATCGGACCTTTTTCAGTGATAACTGGCCAAATAAAGCTAGGCATTGGCTACCCACAGTTGATCATCCCTATGAAAAGGCTACTTCAGAAATGGTTATAATTGCACCAAACCATTACCAAGTCATATCAAACGGTCTACTTGTTGAAGAAAGTAATCTTGACAATGATTTAAAAAAAACTCATTGGAAACAATCTGTACCAATATCATGCTGGCTCTATGTATTAGGAGTTGCTGAATTCGCAATACAATATGTGGATACATTTGAAGGTAAATCTATTCAAACTTGGGTGTATAAACAGGACAGAGATGCAGGTTTTTATGATTTTGCTGTACCTACTAAACACGCTCTCCAATATTTTTCTGATTTCATAGGTCCTTTCACTTATGAAAAACTTGCTAATATTCAATCAAATAGTGTAGGTGGAGGGATGGAAGCAGCGACAGCTATTTTATATGGTGATAAATCCGTAACAGGAAAACGTGAAACCCGTTGGAGAAATATTATTATTCATGAGGTTGCCCATCAATGGTTTGGTAACGCTGTAACGGAATATGATTGGGATGATGTTTGGTTAAGCGAAGGATTTGCTACATACTTTACTTTATTATTCCGAGAGCATGCTTATGGTCAAGAGGATTTTATTTTTGGTTTAAAATCTTCAAGAGAAAGAGTATGGAAATTTTATCAAAAAAATAAAAACTATCGAATTGTTCATAATAATCTTACAAATATGAATGATGTCACTTCTTCAAATACTTATCAAAAGGGTGCATGGATTCTTCACATGTTACGGAATCTTATTGGAAAGGAAAATTTTCAGAAGGGAATAAGAAATTATTATTTACGATATTTAAATGCTAACTGTTCTACTGATGATTTTAAGCATGAAATGGAAAAAATTTCGGGTATGGATTTAAGTCAATTTTTTCAACAATGGCTTTATAATGGAGGTCATATCGTTCTTGATGGTACTTGGGAATTTGATAAAAACAGAAAAGAAATTATCATTAAACTAGAGCAAGTTCAGAATGATGGTTTCTTATTTTCTTTTCCTATTGAATTTGGGATTTATGAAGAAGGGAAACTATTACCCAAAATTATAAAGAGAAATTTTACTGAAAAGCAATTTTCATATTCAATTCCTTTGAAATCAAAACCTCATAGGATAGTTATTGACCCTAGAACTGTCTTATTAGCCTCTTGGAGCTTAAAAGAAAAATAAAGTGAATTATTTTTTATTCAGCAACAATTTATAGTTTTTATCAAATGCTGCTAGCAAGCTTTCTTGACTTGAATATGGAGCTGGACTGTATTTTTTTGATTGGATTCCTAATTGTGACATTTCACAAATTTTCCAATCTTGTTTATTTGTTTTATCCCAAAAATCAATAGCTTCTTTAGTATTATAAGAATCTGAAATAACCACATTTTTTTCAAAAAGCCATGAACATCTAATCTCACAAGAATCAACATTTATTGGTAAAACTGTGTGATACATTACATACTCTGGATGCAGACTTAGTAACATATTAGGAGAAATTGAATAATAATAAACACGATCTAAATCATCTTTATTTAAATCCCTTATTGGAGGACAACAGAGTTTTCCTGAAGATGTAATGCTTTCTTTATTTGCTTTAAAGTTCATATATCCACCTAAAAATGAACCTTCAAATAAATCATTTCGGCCACTTAAATATGGTGTGATAGAACTAAGCTCTGGATGAATTATCGGGCAATGGTAGCATTCAGAATAATTTTGAATGATAAGCTTCCAATTAGCTTTTACTTTATATGTCTTGGTTTCTAATGAAAATAATTGAGATAAATTCCAGTTAGTAAACTTGTTAAAAATTGGTGAAAATGATTTTTCAAATGATTCAGGATTGTCATTGAAGTTTATAAAAATAAAACCTTCCCATTCTGCAATTCCAATAGGAAATAATGGGTAATCATTTTTATCGAAATTTTCTATAGAATCCATGTGTGGAGCTCCTATTAGTTTTCCATCCAAGCTATATGTCCAACCATGATAACCACATTGAATTGCATTTGAAAACTTCCCTTTATTTTTTTCGCATATTCTGGTTCCGCGATGTCTGCATATATTTGTGAATGCTTTTAACTCATTTTTTGAATATCTTAAAATAATAGCACTCTCGGATCCCAAATTCATTACTTTAAATTTTCCTTGATTGATTAATTCTGATGTGCGGCCAGCGCAAACCCAATTTTTTAAAAATATATTTTCATATTCATTATTTAATATTTCTGGATTTATATAATAATCTCTATCTAGTGAATTTGCTCCTTTTTTAAGAGTTTCAGCTGTTTTTTTATATATCATTTTTTAAAATAGTAGTTGCTGCATTATATCCATTAGTACCATGAAGTCCGCCCCCAGGATGAGTTCCAGATCCACATAGGAAAAGATTCTTAATGGGTGTTTTATAGTTCGACGCACTAATTAGAGGCCTCATAAACATAAATTGATCTAATGTCATCTCACCGTGATTTAAGTTTCCTTCAGTTAAACCAAATTCATTCTCTATATCTAATGGAGTTAATATGTTCGAATATTCGATCGATGATGAAAATTCTGGGGATACTTTTTCTATGGTTTTTATTACGTTATTCATCACTTCATTTTTTAGTTTACTTGACCATTTATTCTTTCTTAGGTGATATGGACAATATTGAATAGAAGCGGATAGAACATGTTTATTAGATGGTGCAAAATCACTATTTATTAATGAAGGAATAGTAAACTCAATATAAGGTTGATCAGTTGGATAACCATATTTTACCCCATCTGACGCACGTTCTAAATATTCTATAGATGGGCAAATTGAAAATACGGTTACCATATTCTTTTCAGAAATATTATTTATTTTTGGAAGTCTATTTAAAGCAAAATGTGCTCTTGCAACAGTTCCTCTATATCTAATGTTCTTTAACTGTCTTTGAAAGTTAGGGGTAAGCTTTGAAGGGTTAATCAGTTTCATGAAAGTGTTATGAGGGTCTAAACCTGAAACTACTTTATTCGCTTCAAAGGTTTCTCCACTCTGAAGCGTAATTCCTTTGCAACAGTTATTTTCAAGATTAATTGAAGTAACTCTAGCTGAACATTTTATTTTTGCACCAAAAGATTCTGAATAGTCTTTAAGTACCAATGCCAACTTTTCAGTGCCGCCACGGATAAAAAAGGCATTATGAAAAATACCATTAGCATGTATATGTTGATGTAAAAGATTATATCCAGTGCCAGCAGCATATGGACCAAATGAATGGTGGTGAATTCCAGCTGTAGAAATTGCAGAGCGAAGCAACTCATTATCAAACCATTCATCGACTAGTTCAGGCATCATCATAGGTATTACACGTAATAAATCCACAATACCACGAGTTCCATATTTTCTTAATGGACCAATCATAGATCTCATTTTTATAATTTCTTTTAATCCAATATTTTGAAGTTCAGGAGGATTCATTTCATAAATCTTTTCAAGAAATTGAGTAGACTTATTTATATAGAAGTTGAATTCTTTCCAATTCTTAGAGTCCTTTTGAGAATATTTTGTTATTGATTTTATTGTTTTATTCAAGTCTAAATAAAATTGTATATGATTATTGTTCATTCCTATAGCTGTACGAACAATATCAGGTTGTATTATTTCTAACCCTCTAGATTCTAGGTCTAAATTTTTTAATAAACGTGGATCTATCCATTTTATTGTATCATTGAGTATATTGCATTTAAATCCTGGTGAAAATTCATCTGTAGATGCCATTCCGCCTATTTTTTTTCTAGCTTCTAGTAACTGCACTCTTTTACCAGCTCTACTTAATATTGATGCAACAACTAAACTATTTATACCAGAACCAACAATAATTACATCAACTTTATTCATTTTATAATACCTAATATTTTTTTTGCGGCCATTTCACCAGGGGATCCTGTGATACCTCCACCAGGATGTGTGCCAGAACCACATTGAAAATAATTTTTTATCGGTGTTGTATAGTTTGCCCATTTTACTACTGGTCGAAAAGAGAAGAGCTGTTGCAGGGTTAATTCCCCGTGGAATATATTGCCACCGGTTAGACTAAAGGTTGATTCTAAATCTGCTGGTGTAAGGATCTGACGATGTAAAATTATATCTTTAATGTTTGGTGCATATCTTGATATAGTATTAATTACAGCATCTCCAAAATCTTCTTTTTTTTGGTCATTCCATCCACCGTTAATATCATATGGCGCATATTGAACAAAGCAAGACATAACATGTTGGCCTGGAGGGGCCATTTGTGGATCTAAAACTGATGGAATAATAATATCCATAAATGGAGCCTTAGAGAAATTTCCATATTTTGCATCATCATAGGCAATTTCTAAATGATCATAAGATGGACTTATAGAAATAGCTCCTCTAAGATGAGCCCCATTATCAGGAAGACATGAAAAATCAGGTAAATTATCAAGGGCAAGATTAACTTTTCCAGATGATCCCCTGATACGAAAATTCTTTATTGCTGCTACAAAATCAGAAGGAAGATCTCGTTCATCTAACATTTTTAAAAATGATAACTTAGGATCTAATCCTGTAATGACGATTTTTGAATTATATTCATCGCCATTCTCTAAAACTACACCTTTGGCTGTTCCATTTTTTACTAATACTTTTGCAACAGATGTTTCAGTTTTAATATCCACACCAAAATATTCAGCAGATCTTGCTATGGCAGTACTTACACCACCTGTACCTCCTTTTTGAAATCCCCAAGCTCGATAGACTCCATCAATATCACCCATGTAGTGATGTAGCATTACATAGGCTGAACCAGGAGAATATGGACCCATAAAAGTACCAATTATTCCACTGGCTGACATGGTGGCTTTTAATGGTTCATATTCGAACCATTCATCTAAAAAGTCGGCAGAACTCATAGTCATTAGTTTTATTAATAGTTCTAATTGATCAGAAGAAAGAGATGTAATATGATCAAATAATTTTTTCGAAGATGATAGGTCTGATAATGAAGGTTTGATTGGATTGGGTGCAATAGTTTCTATTATAGGTCTTACTGCCATACCTATTTGACTCATAATGGGTCCAAACCTCATGTAGTTTTCAGCATCCTTTTTTGAATGTCTTGAAATCTCTCGATATGTTTGATCTTGATCTGAAGTTCTAATAAGATAATCATTATCAAGGGGAGTCATTGTACTTTCTAGAGGTATAAGTTCTAAACCAAACTTTGGCAACATCAACTCTCTTATAACATTTGATTTCATTAAACTTACTACATAGGAACAGACAGAAAATTTAAACCCAGGAAAAACCTCCTCTGTAACTGCCGCACCCCCCAAAACATGCCGTTTTTCTAGTACAAGAACTTTTTTTCCCGCTCGTCCTAAATAGGCTGCCGCAGTTAGTCCATTATGACCACCACCTATAACTATAGCGTCATATTTAGTTATACTGGACAAGAGTATTTTCTTTTTGGGTTAAAAAATGGTGTTTTTACAATAATAGCTTTTGTTAGTTTCCGGAAATGATTAACTCTTACTTCAAACATTAATTCAGAACCTTCACTGGAATATTTTGATTGGATATGTGCTAATGCAATATACTTTTTAAGAATTGGTGACCATGTTCCACTTGTAGCATAACCAATTTGTTCATTATTTTTGTTAAATAGCGGTGTACTTCTTCTCCAAGCTTTGGATGGAAGTATAGGAGGAATTCCAACTTCTTTATACAGTTTTTCAAATTCTTCCCATTGAATTTCTATACCAACAAGTTTCCATTCTACTCCATTGATTTTTTCTTTTATCAATGAGGTTTTTCCTATAAAATTATTTTTTTTCAATTTTACTGTCCAGCCTAGACCTAGTTCATATGGTGATGATTTTCTAGATTCAATAATTGCATGTTGTGAGGATATGTAATCAACATTTAAGAGTATTAACCCCGCTTCAATTCTGCAAATATCCAATGCATTCAATCCAACAGGAGTGATACCATAAGGCCTCCCTCTTTCCATAAGCAGATCCCAAATATCTAAAGCATTATCACAATTCATCCAAATTTCATATCCGAGATCTCCTGTATATCCAGTTCGTGAAATTGATACTGGTATTCCTCCAAATTTTGTTTCAGTAATCCAAAAATATTTAAGATTATTGATATTAACTGATGAAATAGAATTCAATATTAATCTAGAATTTGGTCCTTGAAGTGCCAGAGCTGCTGTTGATGATGAATCATCTTTAATAGATACATTTAATCCCATGGAATTATTGTAAAACCATAGTAGGTTGGGATTTGCACTAGTAATTCGAAATTTATTTTTTTCTAATCTTTGGATTGTTCCATCATCAATTACTTTTCCATTCTCATCGCACCATGTTGTATACATAACTTGACCAATATTGCATATTTGAATATTTCTTGTAATAATATTATCTATTAGATTTTCAGCATTCTCACCTTCGATTATATATTTTTTTAATGGACTAATATCTAATAAGCCGGCTTTTGTTCGAATTGCAAAATATTCATTTTCATGAGTTAATTCATAATTTGTTGCTGAAAGGTACCCTGACCATCTACTCCATTCCTGTGATTCATTTAACTGTGAGGTACGTTTGAAAAAAGGTGACAACTTAAGTTGAGTACTAGCAGTAAAGTGGTTTTTAGAATTCATAAGTGCTATTTATCAATGGTACGTTAATCATATGAGAATACAACTTCTTCAATCAATATTTAAAATCCATCATAAAAATACTGAATTTCATCAATTGTCTAGCTTCAAAAATTTAATTTTCATTATGAATAATTATTCTAATATTAGTTATTTGTCAAGATTTTTTTGTTTAAAAGAGTTCTCTTTGTAATTTTATTTGTGAAGCTTCATCATACACTTTTTATTATATGCCTTATTTTTTCAAATTTATTAACACAAGAGGCAGATGTAGTTTTACAGTTAGATCTGGCTTGGGAGAAATTAAAAAAATCAATTTCTACTGGAGATTTCACCTCCTTTAAATCCCTTTACCATGAAGATGCCATCTTGGTCAATGGTATTTTAAAAAATTCTTATCCTATCAATAAAGCATTTAATGGATGGAAACAAGGCTTCGATGATACTAAATCAGGTAAAATTAATGCATACTTAGAAATTATTTTTACAGAAAGACTGTTTGATGAGCAATCAGCACATGAAAGTGGGATTTTTCATTATTATACAATCGATAATAATGGACACCAAACTGATAGTTATGTCCATTTTGAATCTCTTTGGGTAAAAAAGAATTATAAATGGTTAATGACAATGGAATTTCAAAAATCAAAAACAAATAAAGTTGAATGGGATGAATTTCAAAAAAATTCTTTTATTAAAAGAAAGGAAGAAAGATGAATTTAAAGTTAGTATTTCGAATATTTGGAGGGTTAAACATTTTAACCGGTGCTGGGGCTCTCTTTGCTACAAATGGAATGTTAAGTTCAGCTGGGATGACAGTTTCTTCACAACTAATAACTGTAGCACAAGGATTTGGCGTAACAGCAATTGGACTTGGTCTTATTTCTTGGCGTATTGTTGACATTACTGATAATCTATCAAAATTTAGTCAATTGTTTGGTATAGTACAATTGTTACAAATTGTTCTAATACTCTATCATTTGATTACTGGACAAGCTGGAGGACCTCCAGTATATATAAATCTTGTTGTTGGTGTTATTCTTGCAGCTTTGTTTTTATTAAAAAGTTCCAAATAGATAAAAATTATAAGTCAAGATTTAAGTCCAATAAAATTAAAACCAAATTTTATTTGGGTGAGTGTTTATTAAATAGAGTAATTTGGATATAATCATTAGAAAAGCAGAACTTATAAAAGGTTTGCGAAGTATGGGAATCCGAAAAGGAGAACATTTGATGCTTCACAGTTCTTTAAAAAGTATAGGATATGTTCAAGGTGGTGCAAAGACTGTTGTTGATAGCCTACTTCAGGTTTTAGGTGACAATGGAACGTTAATGGTACCTACATTTACGCATAGTGATACAAAATACTATGATCCTAGAAAATCTCCATCTAAAAACGGAGCTATTACAGAAGAAGTCCGAAAAAGACCTTCCTCGGTTCGCAGTTTACACCCTAGTCACGCGGTTACGGTTATTGGTCCTGATTCTAATGAATTGGTATTCAATGATTTGAATTGTGAGCCACTTGGAAAAGGTTGTGCATTAGATATACTCTCAAAAAGAGAGGGGCGTATCTTATTATTAGGAGTCAATCAAGAAGTAAACTCAATAATACATGTTGGAGAGTATTATGCTAATGATCCGGATCGCCATAAACTTTGTAGTCCAGATAAACCTATTAGTATAATTATAAACCATCCGAAACATGGTGAAGAGGTTTTCTTAATAACATCCATGATGGGTAAAACAATAGCTTTTGAACAAATGGAAAATGTTCTAAGAAAAAACGGACAAATTGTTTATGGTAAATTAGGCAAAGCATTATGTCAACTGATGAAGGCATCAGATGTAATAAATGCAACTTTAGATATATTAAAAAATGACATTAATGATAATTTGAATTAATAATCTAATATTGATTTAAAAAAACCAATTATAGAATAATTAAATTAGATTTAATTAAATCATGAAAAAAACTTACGGTTTTGGAATTATTGGTTGTGGAATGATTGCTGATTTTCATGCCAAAGCTATTAAAGATCTTACCTGTGGAAACCTTATTGCTGTCAGTTCTAGAAGTTCTATGAACTCACAACGGTTTGTAAATAATTATGGTGTTAAGGCATATACGGATTACCATGAGCTTTTAAAAAATGATAATATTGACATAGTTTGTATTTGTACACCAAGTGGGTTACATATGGAACCTGCTGTAGCAACAGCTATTTCGGGTAAACATGTGATTGTTGAAAAACCACTAGAGATTACTCTAAAACGTTGTGATAAAATTATTAATACGTGTTTAAAAAATAATGTTCGAATTTGCCCAATATTTAACTCTCGATTTAGTGATTCCAGCAGGTTAATAAAAAAAACAGTTTCTGATGGGCGTTTAGGTCAATTAATACTTGGTGACGTATTCGTAAAATGGTATAGATCACAAGATTATTATGATAGTGGCGACTGGCGAGGCACTAAGGATCTTGATGGTGGGGGAACATTGATGAACCAGTCAATTCACGCAATAGATTTTTTACAATATGTAATGGGCCCTGTAAAATCAGTCCAGGCTTTTACTGATACTTTGGCACATGATCGAATTGATGTTGAAGATGTTGCGGTGGCTTCACTGAAATTTAATAATGGCGCCCTTGGTGTAATTGAAGCTACAACAGCTGTCTATCCAGGTTCATTAAAAAGATTTGAATTCTCTGGTACTAAAGGAACAATAGTCATGGAAGAAGAAAGTATAATAAAATGGGATTTTGATGAAGAAAAAAATGTAGATAAAGAAATACGAAAAAAATTTTCTCAAAATAACTCTGGTGGTGGAGTATCTGATCCAACAACAATTTCTCATGTTAATCATTTTCGCCAAATGACAGATTTTATTAATTCTATCGAAAAAAATGAACCTCATCTTATAGATGGTTATGAAGGTAGAAAAGCTGTAGAAATCATTTTAGCAATTTATGAATCGAGTAAATTCGGGAAAATTGTACATCTACCTTTATAGATAAAAAATATAGAAAGAATTAAAATTATTTTTAGTAACTATAATTTATGGTAATAGTAAATATTAAAATGAAAGATATTTCTAAAAATATTTAAGGAATACAATTGGTTTCCTCTGTAGAAGCTTCAAAATGTTTAAACCATTTAATGTCAAAAAGCATTGATATTAAAGAAGAATTAAATACTATTTATGGTGATCAATTATCACTAATTGACGATCGTTTTAAGTCATTAAAAATTATAGTTGAGAATTTTATAAAATATTACGGCGATAATAGAAAAATAATTATATCAAGAGCTCCGGGCCGCGTGAACTTAATGGGAAGACATATAGATCATCAAGGTGGATATGTTAATACAATTGCAATTAACAAAGAAATTTTACTTGTTGCTTCTTCGCGTCAAGATTATAAAGTAAATATTAGAAATATTGAAAATTTAAGATTTCCCGAAAATAAACTAGACCCTCACAGTTTATTAGAAATTTCGAAATTTTCTGATTGGAAAGATTTTGTAAGATCTAAGGAAGTTTTAAAACTAAACAAAAAAATACCGGATGATTGGAGTATGTACATACTAGCAATTTATTATCGTTTGCAATTGAATTATCCAAAATTTAAACTAACGGGCGTAGATTGTTTGTTTGGTGGAAATATTCCCGTCGGCTCAGGTCTTTCCTCTAGTAGTGCACTTGGGGTAGTCTTTTCCCTAGCTCTTCTAAACCTAAATAAAATTAATTTGTCAAAGGAAATTCTGATTGAAATGATTGGTGAAGCTGAATTATTTCTTGGATTTGATGGTGGTAAAGCTGATCCAGCCGCAATTATTAGTGCAGAAAAGGGGAAGGTCTCTACAATTGGATTTTTTCCGTTTCACATATTATGTACAACTCAAATTCCAAAACATTTGAAAATAATTATTGCATACAGTGGAATAGAGGCAAAAAAGGTAGGAGAAAAAAAAGATATTTTTAATCAAAGAGTGGCTTCATATAAGTTGGCTATGATGATTCTACGTAAAAAATGGTCTCTTTCAAAAAATATTTCCCATTTGAGGGATCTAATGCCAAACAAATTAAATATTCCTGTAAGTGAGCTTTATCATGGTCTATTATCACTACCAAATAATCCAACAAGAAATGATATAATATCAATTATGGGGCCTGAATATATTGAAATTTTAAAAGAAGTGTTTATGACTCATGTAGATCCTGATAATTATGATCTTCTAGGAGTAACCCTTTTTGGATTGAGTGAATGTGCAAGAAGTGAAAATTTTTATAAAATTCTTGAAAAAAGAAATTATAAACTTCTTAAAACCTTTGTTAATCTAAGCCATAATGGTGACAGATTAGTTTTATTCGATAGTTTTGGGAATTATTCACACTATGATCATTTATCAACAAAAGATCATCTTGTACTAATGGTAAAGAATCAACCTTCACTAGTTTCGATTTCAGGAAATTATAGTTGTAGCATTAAAGAAATAGACAAAATGGTAGATATAGTTAATTCTATTCCTGGTACGATCGGTGCTCAAATCGCAGGCGCTGGAATGGGAGGAAATATGACTATTTTAGTAAAAGACAATTCGGAAATACAAGTTATGGATGAACTTCGAAACAAGTATTATAAACAACAAAATATTTCATTTGAAGCAAGTATAACATATCCAATATCAGGAGCTTCGATATTTAAAAGTCTGCAAAAATGACCATTCACAATAGTATTGCCATTATCTTATGTGCTGGTTATGGAACAAGAATGTATCCATTAACAAAAGATAAGCCAAAACCTTTGCTGCCCATTATTGATAAGCCTGCTTTAGATTATATAATAGAGGAAATAATAAAAATTAATGATATAAATAATATTTATATTGTGACTAATGATCGATTTTTTAAGGATTTTAATGAATGGAAAGACAACTGGGCGAAAATTAGTAACTATTCAAAAAAATCTATTCATATTCTAAATGATGGATCAACAAGTAATATTAATAGACTCGGGGTTGTTCGGGATTTAAATTATGTTTTCAAAAATACTTCTTCATTCTCTCAAGCACTATTAATTGGAGGGGACAATATCCCTCTCTTTTCATTAAATGAATATTGGATCAAATTTTTAAAAAATAAAAATCATTGTGTATTTGCATTAAAAGAGAATAATATTGAACGTCTTCGAGAAACTGGAGTTTTACTTCTATCTAAAAGCGGTCAAGTTTTACGTATATATGAAAAGCCAAGCCATCCACCATCAAATTATTTTTCTCCATTAATATATTTTCTACAATCAAATGCAAAGAGCCATTTAGAAGAGTATTTAGATGGCAAAACTAATTTTAATGATAAAAGGAATTTTATAGACTATCTATGCAAAGTAGAAAAAGTATATGCATTTTTTCCTGATAAGGGACGTTTAGATATTGGCAATATGAACTCATATAAAAATTCTGAAAAAATAATTAAATCTTTGTTCCCATTTGAAAATTAAAAAAGTTCTGGTACATATTTTCTTCCGTGGTATATTTATTAGTAATTTTTAAAACGGAGGGATTACATAATGGAAAAAATATTGAATACTAAACTTTGGCTTATAATACTTGCAACAATGCATACAATTATGGGTGTACTTGTTGGCTACTTCACAATGGGTGGTAGCATTGAGACTCTTGCAATGTTCCTATATATGGGAGTTGTTACAGTATATCTACTTTATGCAGCATTTATGACTGAAGGTCAATCGCAAGCGCGATTCGCAACGGTTTTATGTGCACCAATGGTGATTTGGTTTCTTATTGGAGCTATAATGAAACTCGAGATGTTAGGGCATCCTGTAGCAGAATTTCCAAGAGCCTTATTACCAATATTATTATGGACTATGCCAACAATCTGCGGCATAAGAAACTGGAATTCAAATTAGTTTAATATTTAATAAATAAGAAAATATTTTCACCAATTTACATTTTCTTTATAATTAAGCCCCTCAAATTGAGGGGCTTTTTCTCAATAGTACATAAGTATTATTAGTTATAGATTTTAGAAATAATTAATAAGGGTTGAATATATGCACATATTTAGAGTCATTATTATGCTTCAAATTTTCTTTTATAACATAAGCTGTGATAATAATAAACCAGCCACTACAGAGAATGAACAATTACAAAAAATCATAAAAAGACATAAAGGACACTACGATGGATATTCAGTTTTTAAGAAAAAGAAATTTTCTCTTAGGGATTTAATTGATGCCTCAAGGCAATTAAGAGAACTTCAAATAAGTGATCCCCATAGACCTACGTATCATTTTGTCAATCCTGAAGGACGGGGAATGCCATTTGACCCTAATGGCTCGATATATTGGAATGGTAAATATCATATGTTTTATATCTATCAGGATGAAAGAGGTCATAATTACGGACATGCATCAAGTAAAGATCTATTACATTGGCATTATCATACTACAGCACTTTTTCCCGGTCCTAATGACCCAGACAAGGGTATTTTTAGCGGAAATGCATTTATTACTAGAGAAGGAAAGGTTGCTATGATATACCATGGAGTTGGTGCTGGAAACTCTATAGCAATTAGTGATGACAAAGAATTAATACATTGGGAAAAATTAAAAAATAACCCAATAATTCCTGAACCTGAAAAAGGATCTAAAGAATCAGAATTATATTCATCATGGGATCCTCATGGATGGCTGGAAAATGATACCTATTATGCCATATTTGGGGGCAAAGTTCCTACCTTATTTAAGGCAAAGGAACTGGATAAATGGGAATATGTAGGACCATTCTTATCTTCTGAAATGCCAGATGTAGACGTAGAAGTAGAGGATTTGTCATGTCCTGACTTATTTCAACTTGGAGATAAACATGCTGTATTAAGCATAAGTCATTCTCATGGAGCTCGCATCTATATTGGCGAATGGAAAAATGAACAGTTTCACCCAGAAAGTCATCAACGAATGAATTGGTTAGGAGGAACCGCTTTTGCTCCAGAATCTATGGAAGATGCACAGGGTAGAAGAATTATGTGGGCTTGGGTACTTGACAGAAGAGAAGTACTTCATTTAAGGTACGATGATGATCCTCCTAAGTTTGGCTGGACTGGAACATTAACTCTTCCTAGAGTTTTATCCTTGGATGGTGATGGAATCTTAAATATTAATCCATTACCTGAATTAGCAAATCTAAGGATCAATGAACGTCAAGATAGTTTTATTGATCTTAATGAAGGTGATTCACAGATTTTGAATGAAATGGGAGGAGATGCCATAGAAATAAAAGCTTCAATCAATCTAGCCAAATCAAGCATTTTTAGTATAAAAGTTTTGAGCTCAGGTGATGGTAAGGAAGAGACTACCATTAAGGTAAACAATATTGATAATAATATAGAAATTGATTTTGCTAATTCTTCACTCGATTCTTCGGTTAAACATTTTAAAAGAACAATGGGCCACAAAGAAATGATTGCAACAAAACAAATAGCACCATTCAAATTAAAAAATGATGAATTGCTGGAGTTGCAAATTTTTATAGATAAATCAATTATTGAAGTATTTGCCAATGGTCGACAGTGTATAACTCAAAGAGTTTATCCTATTCTATCTGAAAGCAAGGGAATTGAAGTTATTGCTGAAAAAGGTTCAATGATGATTGAATCAATAAAGTCATGGGACATTGTTCCAACAAATCACTGGTAAACTTTAATTAAAAAGATTTTATTTTCAGTTCTTTTATTAATTAGTTCTACGTTCTTATCAGCTCAAATATTTGTTGGTGCTGGTATGGGATTTAGCAAAACTTCTAATTCTTTCCATTTAAATGTTATAGAGAAAAAAAGAGTTTATTTATTTGGGGGAAATTTTTTTAATAATAGGAATTCATATAATACATACGAACCTGTACCTAGTCTTTTTGAAGACCTTGATAAAGGTAAGTTGACTGAGTCTTATTGGTTAGGTTATGGCTTTAATAAAGGTGGTTTTAAGACGGGTTACTATATTGGCGCAGGGTTGTCTATGAAAAAGGAATATTTTAGAAGAGATGATCCTAGAGATTACAAGGAAGTCTATTATATAAAAGACAATGACAATAGTTCAATAATGCCTACACTAATATTTGGATCATATATGAAAATTGGTAAAGCACTGTTTGGTATGGCTGTAAACCTAATACCATTAGACTTTTCAATTAATTTATTCTTTCCAGTCGCATCCTTAGACTATCCTTCATAATCGAAGAATTCCTAATTTTAGATAGATTTAGATGAGAAAAGAAAACTTCAGAAATATTGCAATCATTGCTCATGTGGATCATGGTAAAACCACTCTAGTTGACGCCATGCTAAAGCAGAGTGGAACTTTTAAAGCTCATCAGGATGTTGCTGAGAGAATAATGGACTCTATGGACCTAGAAAAAGAACGGGGTATTACCATAACGGCCAAAAACACTTCATTGTTCTACAATCAAGTGAAAATCAATATTCTAGATACTCCCGGTCATGCAGATTTTGGCGGGGAAGTAGAGAGAAGTTTAAATCTTGTGGATGGAGCGCTACTTTTAGTGGATTCAAGTGAAGGTCCACTTCCTCAAACAAGGTTTGTTTTAAAAAAGGCTTTTGAAAAATCGCTACCTATTATACTAGTAATTAATAAAATTGATAGAAATGACGCAAGAATTAATGAAGTGCTCAATGAAGTTTATGATCTATTTATTGATTTAGATGCATCTGATGATCAAATAGAATTCCCAATTATTTACACAAATGCTAAAGAAGGGATTGCTTACAATGAACTTGAGAGCAGTTCTAACAATCTAATCCCCTTATTTGATTGTATCCTTGAAAACATTAAGGGTCCTGAAGCGTCGGACAAGGAAAAGCCACAGTTTTTAATTACAAGTCTTGATTATGATTCCTATGTTGGGCAGATCGCTGTTGGAAGATTAAATAACGGAAAACTTGAGATGAATAAACCTTATTCCCTTTGTTCAATTGAGGATACTATACCAAACCAAAAATTTTCAGCATTATATACATATGAGGGTTTGAATAAAATTCAGGTTGAAGAAGTGGAGGCTGGTGACATCATAGCCTTTGCTGGTATAGAGAATATTTCTATTGGTGATACAATTTCAGATAATGAAAGTCCTGACCCTTTGCCTCGCATTAAGGTAGATCAGCCAACAGTCTCTATGCTTTTTTATGTAAACGACAGTCCTTTCGCTGGTTTGGATGGTCAATATTTAACTACCAGACATTTATCTGAAAGGCTTAACAAGGAAACTTTGAAAAATGTTTCTTTGCAAGTAAGTCAAACTAATAAAAAGGATGTTTTTGAGGTTCGTGGTAGAGGAGAACTTCAAATGGCCATTTTAATTGAGACTATGAGAAGAGAAGGTTTCGAATTTATGGTTTCGAAACCTGATGTTATTACTATAGAAGAAAATGGGAAAACTCTGGAGCCAATGGAAAAAGTTCTTATAGACATTCAAGAGGATAAGGTTGGTGTAATCACTGAAAAATTATCTGTGCGAAAAGGAAAAATGTCAAATCTTCAGAATCACGGAACAGGGCGGGTTAATCTAGAGTTCTCTATACCTTCAAGAGGTTTGATAGGTTTTAGATCTCAATTTATGACCGATACTCAAGGTGCAGGAATAATGAATAAGTTATTTGACGGATATGCTCCATGGTTTGGTCCTATTCCTCAAAGAAATACAGGAGCTTTGGTTTCAGATCGAAAAGGTAAGGTTACAACTTATGCTTGTATTGGTATGGTTGATAGGGGAGAACTATTTATTAATGTTGGTACAGAGGTCTATGATGGAATGATAATTGGTGAAAGAAATAGAGATGGAGACCTTAATGTTAATATTACAAGAGAGAAAAAACTTACAAATATGAGAGCTGCTGGTTCTGACAATACAGTGACTTTACGGCCACCTAAACAGTTATCCTTGGATCAATGTATTGAATTTATTGCTGAAGATGAGCTTGTAGAAATAACTCCCAAAGTTATAAGAATGAGAAAAATGGAGTTGGATCAGAATAAAAGGGTCAAAAGGAAAAGGAGAGAAAAATTATAATTTCCCCCTTTTACTCATAACTCACCAAAATTTTTTCCAAATATATTAGACTCAGAATTATTTAATCTGATTCTTAAAACCTTCCTTAGTAGGGCCGCCTCCATAGTAGGGATAGTTTTCTAACAATTCACCTTTTCCATGCATTCGAGGATCTTTTGTATCTATAAGTTCATTTTTGAGTGTTGCAAACATATTTTCCCTAAGAGTTTTGTAAACTGGATCATAAGCAATGTTAAGTATTTGGAATGAATCTCTTTGAACGTCATATAATTCGAATTCTGGTCTCTTACCAAAGTTTAATTGATAAATTCTTTTCCCTTCGGGAGTACTATTTCCTCTAACTATTTCATTCTTTGTCCCTCCAGGGTCTGCATCACCAAGCCAGATATTATCAAAATAGGCCTTATCCTCATTTGGTGTTCCAGCTGGCCAGCGATTCGGTTTAATATTCCAGATTAGTAGAAAATTGTGATTACGTATAGCTCTTGACGGATATCCACCCTGAATTGGAGCTTCTTGAGCTGGCACATGTCTTTCTTTTCCTGTAATTATAAAATTTCTTCCATCGTGAATATGTTTACTTTTCTCTGATGAAAAGGTTTTTATTAGACTCTTACCATTCATTTCTTTAGGAATTGGTATTCCAGCTGATTCAAGAAAGGTAGGAGCTAAATCAATGAGACTAACAAAATCATCTATAATTCTTCCCTTGTTTTTAATTCTAGCTTGCCAACTAATAGCCAGTGGTACTCGAACACCCATATCATACAGATTGGATTTGCATCTAGGGAAGGGCATACCGTGATCTCCAGTAATAACCACAATAGTGTTATTAAGTTCATTCATTTCTTTAAGTTTTTGTATAATTTCTCCAACCTCACGATCGAAACGTTCTACTTCGAAATAATAGTCAGCAATATCATTTTTCACTATATCTGTAGTAGGAAAAAAGTCTGGGATATTGATCTTATTTATATCAATACCACTATTTTTCCCGCTACCCTTTTCATAGACACGATGAGGATCATAGCTGCCAAACCAAAAACATAAAGGTTTATTTTCTTTCCTTTGGAATAAATATTGATCAAAATCCTCATAATTTTTCCCTGCTGGATTTTGATTCCTTCCTCCAACTTCTATTTTACCTGGACCCCAGCCTTTGCGAGTATATCCAACATGATAGCCGGAATTTTCTAGAATATCTGTGTAAACATTAAATTTGCTATTTAGTGTGGACCAAAGATTAGCACTTTCTTCTAATCGCCAGTGCCATTGGCCTGTAAGAATTGCAGCTCTAGATGGTGTGCATGAAGGAGAAGAGGAATAAGCCTGATTATATAATAAACCTTCTTTAGCAATTTTATCAAAAGTTGGTGTCTTGACAACATTATCACCATAAGAACCTGCATGAGGCCAACCCCAATCATCGGCGATGGCAAAAAGAATGTTAGGTTTTTTAACTTCAGCAGTAAGTATAGTAAAAAGACAAAAAAGGATGGTTTGAATTGTTTTCATATTGACTCACACTTCATAATACATAATTAAACTATAGATACTATATATCATTAGAAAAAAACATGATAATTATAATATTCTCCTTTATAGTAATTTGGGTTATGTTTGAAATGATATCCCTAATTTTGTATTTTGGTATATTAAAATATCATTCGATAAAATATTAGTAAGGAATGGATTAGTTATAACAACATTAAAAAAATTTAGTTCTGAAGTATTGTCAATTGCGCTTGGTATCTTTTTATTATACGTTGGTTTATTGCATTTTATAGATTCCCAATGGTTTGTACCCATTGTTCCGGATATATTACCAGGATCACCCAAATTTTGGGTTTATCTGACTGGTATTCTTGAGTTGGTTTGTGGCTCAGGGTTTTTTATTAGAAAAAGCAGAAAAATTGCTGGTAGAACAACTTCTATTTTCCTTATTGTATTATATTGGGCAAATATTAATATGTGGATAAATGACATACCAATGAATGGAATCATTTTATCAAATACAGGTCATGTTTTAAGGGCTTTAGCGCAAATAGGGATGATTATAGTAGCTGCCTATATTGGTAAATGTATTCCTAAGTCACTTTTACCAAGATTTATTGGATGAAGAATTACAAGGATTATTATGTGTGGTAGGTATTCTCTGACAAATACAAATGCAATAAAAAAAATGTACAATCTTGACCTTTCACCAAGATATAATATTGCACCATCTCAAGAAGTTCTGACTTTTACACATAAACCTAAAATGAGAAAATGGTCTTATTCACCTCTTTGGGCAAAATCCCCAATGAATTTAATTAATGCACGTTCTGAGACATTAGATCAAAAACCTTCCTTTAGAGAAGCCAAGCGATGCATCATCATTGCCGATGGTTGGTATGAGTGGAAAAGTAATGAATCATCAAAAATTCCATACTATCATCATTTAAATGGAGAAATTTTTCATTTTGCTGGTTTATATAACACAGAAGGTTGTTTAATAGTTACTAGAAAATCTTCTCATAATCTATCTTTTGTCCATTATAGAATGCCGGTTTTGCTAGAGAACAATGAAATCAATGATTGGTTGAATGGTGCAAATATTTTTTCTTCAAATCTTTCTAATAGCATTCAAGCTTATCCTGTTTCAAAGTATGTAAATAATACCAAGAATGATGACTATAGATGTTTTAAAAAGATTTGATCTTAATAAAGGATTTAAAATGAAAGTATATAACAATAGATTGAAAATAAACATGAAGATTATTTTACTAATTTTCATCACAACTTTTTATAATTGCTCCAAATTTGTTGCAAAGGATGATCGACCCAATATAGTGGTCATTATGTCTGATGATATGGGTTTTTCGGATCTTGGTTGCTATGGAGGTGAAGTTAATACTCCTAACTTAGATAGATTGGCATCTAATGGCTTACGCTTTACACAGTTTTATAATGCAGGAAGATGTTGCCCTACACGTGGTAGTTTGTTGACAGGATTATACCCTCATCAATCTGGTATTGGACATATGATGAGTGATGATGGTACAGATGGTTATCGAGGAGATTTGTCAAATAATGCTCTTACCATAGCGGAAGTGCTTAAAACAGAAGGTTACAAAACCTATATATCTGGAAAATGGCACGTTACACCCCATATTAAACCTGAAGGGCCAAAATACAATTGGCCATTACAGCGGGGTTTTGATCATTTTTATGGAACAATCCACGGAGCTGGAAGTTTTTATGACCCAAATAGCTTAACAAGGGATAATACCCAAATTTCACCTTTCTATGATGAAAACTATAAACCCCTTAAATATTATTATACCGATGCAATTAGTGATCATGCGGTTAATTATGTAAAATATCATAAAAAGGAATATCCAGAATCACCTTTTTTTATGTATGTTGCTTACACAGCTCCCCATTGGCCTATGCATGCCTTAGAAAAAGACATTGAGAAATATAGAGGTGCGTATGATAAAGGATATGAGGTAATCAGAAATGAACGAATTGAAAAAATGAAAAGATTAAAACTTCTAAATGAAGATTGGAAAATTCCCCCTTCCGCTATGAATTGGAATGAACAAAAATATAAGAACTGGGAAGCAAGGAATATGGAAGTGTATGCCGCAATGATTGACAATATGGATCAAGGAATAGGGCGGTTAGTTTCGGAATTAAAGAAAACTCGTCAGTTTAATAACACTTTAATATTGTATATGCAGGATAATGGCGGTTGTGCTGAAGGTCTTGGAAGAGGAGAGGCCGAAGTTAGTCGTTCAAATTGGGAGGAATCATTAGAGAAAAAAATAATGATGTCCCCAAAACCTGATCTACCTGATATGCACCCAATGAAAATGGAAGAATTACAAAAAGACATGATTCCTAAACAGACAAGAGATGGATATTTAACACGTATGGGTCCTAATAATATGTCTGGACCTGATGGAACCTATATTGCATATGGAAAAGGTTGGGCTAATGTTTCTAACGTCCCATTTAGAGAATACAAACATTATGTTCATGAAGGTGGAATTTCTACTCCGTTAATTGCACATTGGCCAAGTCAAATAAAAGATAAAGGTCAGTTGCGTCATACACCAGGACATCTCATCGATATCATGGCAACGTGTGTTGATGTGGCAAGAGCTAAGTATCCACAAGTGTACAAGAATCGTCCAATTCTACCTATGGAGGGAAAAAGTTTAGCTTCTATATTTGTTGATGATACCCTAGAAAGGGATTTACTTTTATGGGAACATGAAGGTAATCGTGCTATAAGGAAAGGGGATTGGAAGCTTGTTATGAAACGTAGCATTGGTAAATGGGAATTATATAATATTCTAAAGGATCGAACTGAGATGTTAGATCTCTCAAAAAAGAACCCCGAAATTTTTAATAAAATGAAAGAACTATGGACTAAAGAAGCAATTAGAACTAAGATTATTCCTCAGCCTAACAGATTTCTTCCAGCAAAAGGGAAAAAATCTTAATTATAAGTACAGCATTAAGTGAACGATATAATTTCAATAATACATAAATTAAGTATTATGTATTTGGAAAATATATGCTTCTCATAAACAATTTTATAAAACTTCTTTCCTGTCTATTATTCATAGTAACTTGGTCCTGTGCTGATATGGAAGAGAGTAGATATTCAGGTTTCATGAAAATTATAGATATAGGAAAAAATGATTTGGCGGATTTTTCTATACCAACTAACGATGGTGGATTTCTTGGTTTATTGAGAACTGATTATTCTAGCAATTCTTGTGTACTCATAAAAACTGATAATGGAGGGAATATCCTTTGGGAAAAAAGGATATTCCCATACTCTCCTGGTAGTTTTAGTGAATTGAAAGAAACTTCTGATGGTGGGTATATAATGGCTGCTTATGCACTAACAAAAACTGATTCAACTGGAATTGTTAAATGGTCGATGAATGATCCTAATAGTGGGTATCGATCAGTTATAGAAATTGGAAATGAAGATTTTGTAGCCTTAACAGTTAATGGTCTGATTAAAAACATAAGTTCAGAAGGACAAGAAAATTGGGTTGCTGATATTCGTGATCATCGTGCTAATCAACAATATTATTCAATAGGAAAAATTTCTGGCGGTGGTTACATCGTTGTTGGATTTTCTGGAAGCCCTAAAAGGATAAGGTTGATCAAATGCAAAGAAGATGGTTCTATTGAATGGAGTAAGTATCTATTTAGTAACAATGGAAATGATAATTATTTTGCATATAACGTAAGCGAAACTATTGATGGTGGCTTTATAATTGGTGGGGAATATCTGGATCAATCAAATGATCAGAAAGAAGAACAAACTTTAATATTAGTAAAAACCACACCAAAAGGAGAATTGCGATGGTATAAAAAAAGAACAACTGATGGGAAAAAGACTACCAGTTCATTTACCATTGAATCTGATAGAGGGGATTTAATTGTTGTTGCTACAACCAAAATTGAGACTGATGATCAGGATATATGGTTAATAAAATTTGATTCAGATGGTAAAGAATTATGGAATAAGTTCTATGAAACAAACCGAGGATGGGCATCGTCGGTTCAACAGACTTTGGATGGTGGTTTTATTATTTCTGGCTCAACACAAGCTTATGATGATAAAAATAATTCGAACGCATTAATGATTAAAACCGACAAATATGGAAATACAGACTATATCTATAATTAGTATAATTATTAGAAAGTTGAAGTAAGGGAAAAAATAATGTTTAAATATTTTTTCATTATACTAATCATACTTTCATCGTCATCAACTAATCTATATTGTAAAATTATATCTGTACCTAAGGACTATAAAAAGATTCAATTAGCTTTAGATTCGTCTATGGATGGTGATACTATTTTGGTGTCAAAAGGGGTTTACAAAGAAAATATTGATTTTTATGGAAAAAAAGTTATTCTAACGAGTAAATATAGTCAAACTCTCAATAAACGATTTATAAAGAAAACTGTTATTAAGGGTCAGGGCGATGATCCAGCAGTAACATTTTCTAGCAACGAAGATTCTAGTTCAGCGGTAATCGGATTTACTATAACTGGAGGTGAAGGATCTCTTGGAGGCGGAATATTTTGTAGTATGGCAAATCCAGTTTTAAAAGATTTAATTATAAAAGAAAATGAGTCGCAGAAAGGCGGCGGTATTGGTCTTTATTCATCTTCTCCTGTTATTGAAGATGTGAAAATAATTAGTAATACAGCTCTATCAAGTGGCGCATTATTTATTACAGGTTATTCTTCTCCAAAAATTACCAATGTTTTGCTGGCAAATAATAAAACTTATGTAAACGGAGGATCTATTACTGTAGAGGAATACTCAAATCCAGTATTTACTAACGTCACAATTAGTGATAATGGATACCCAGATAAGGTCCATCCCATGATAATTCAATATTTTGGAGAGATGAATCCTACTATGGTTAATGGAATCCATATATCAAATGGCTCCAATGTCTTT
>CETM01072156.1_pt1 | contig 26042 bp, 30 predicted proteins | sample 361451 | NCBI WGS metagenome assembly CETM01 (sample SAMEA2622690, study PRJEB7988) | marine metagenome | isolation source: saline water (ENVO:00002010), including
TTTATAATGTTATTATAAACCAACAATCAAGATACCTAAAATAATGTTATTACAAATCACAACCGGAATAATAATTGGCACAGGAATGTCGTTTTTTATGTCTGGAATAATTACTGGGGTAAATACAGGGGTTGATAGCGATTTTTTTATGAGATGGATGAAAGCTTGGGGCATTGCATGGTTAATTGCTACTCCTTTAGCCGTCGTTATAGGGCCTATGGCAAGAAAGTTAGCATTAAGAATTATTGGACAACCCAAAAATTAAAAATCTGATTTTCACACAGGTGGTACAACAGAATCAGGGTTATCTCCTCTGGCTGCTTTAGATGCATTTTTAACAGCAAAACTAGCAATATTAATTTCTGATTCATAGGCCCGAGTTGCAAAATGAGGAGTAAGAATAACATTTTCAAGATCTAGTAAAGGATTATTCATTTCTATAGGCTCGATTTCAGTAACATCTAAGCCTGCTCCAAAGATGATTTTTTGATTCAAAGCCTCTATCAATGCCTGCTCATCAACCACTGATCCTCTGCTAGTATTTATTAATATTGCATTAGATTTCATCATCTTTAGTTCATCGGTTGAAATCATATGTTTGGTAGTTTTTTCTAATGGTACATGTAAAGTGACAATATCACTAGATGATAGTAATTCATCCAAGCTAACCTGCTTTGCATTAGTTTCTTTTATATATAAATCCGGGAATTTTGCCACATCATGGAATAACAGCTCACACTCCCAGCCATATAATCTTTTAGCGACTCTTGATCCTATTCTGCCCAATCCAATAATTCCAATTTTTTTGCCTACCAAAGTATGATATTCTGTTCTATTCCAACTTCCAGGAGTATAAGTAGATGAAGGATTTTTAGTATATTTAATATCATCCATTAAATCAGGAATTGCAAAATCTTGATAATTCCCACTTTTTAGATTTGATATTTGTAAATCAAGTTTTCTGTTAACAGAAAACATTAATGCAATTGCATGTTCTGCAACAGCAACAGCATTCCCTCCACCATTGTTACTAACAGAAACGCCCAATTCATAAAGTTTTGACTTTTCTAACCAATCAGTTCCTGCGCTGGGAGTTTGAATTAATTTTAAAGATTCCAAATTTTTTGCTAATTCAGTTATATATTTATAAACACCTTGTGTAATTATAGATTTAACATTTGTACATTCTTCAATGATTTTATCCATAGGTGATTCTCCGTCTACAAATATTAAATCTATATCATTTTCTTTTGAAGCAAAATAAATCAGATCTTTTCCTCGTTCTGTATCCTCATAATCTTTAGGTGCTAAAACTGCTACACAATATCTTTTCATAACAAGTACCTTTTATTTTTTATATAATGGTATACATAAGTAACCAATTTTCAGTATAAATGATTAATTTAAAAAAAACTTTAATTTATATTTTCTTTGTTTCATTTTGTTTAATTAGCTGTTCAATCGGTGAAACAGTGATAGAGACAGATACTACTGTTCTATCAACTGACATGCAAAAAGAAATTTCTCTGCTTCAAGCAGAAATCGATAGCTATAAACAAAATATAAACGCGTATTTGAAAGAAAATTCAAATCTCCAAAACGAATTAAAAAAAGCCAATGAAAATCTAAAAGCCGCTGAAATAATTATTATTGAATTGTCTAAAAGCAAAATAGAAAAAGAAAATAATACACCCCCTCAACTTCCAATTGATACTAAAAAAATAATCCCCTTACCTCCCACACCTCCAAGTAATGATTCAATGCTTACAAAAGCAAAAGCAGAAGATGAGGCCAAATCTAAATCTAAATTGGAAGCCGAAGCCGCGGCTAAAGCTGAGGCTGAGGCTGACGCATATAAAATTGCTAAATCTAAATCAGAAGCCGATGCTAAAGCTAAACTCCAGGCTGAAGCTGATGCCAAAGCTAAAGCTGAAGCTGAATTGAATTTAAAAAAACTCAAAGATGAATGTGGTGACAGCTATAATTCAGGAGATTATAACGATGCATTATTAAAATGTGCCGAACTATCAAATAAAAATAATGTTTTTGGTAAAAGAATAATGGGTCTTATGTACTTACACGGACACGGAATAAAACAAAACACTTCAAAGGCTAACGAATTATTTGTTGAAACAGCTGAATCCGGAGATATATGGTCCATTACTCATCTAGCTAATAATGCTATTGAAAACAAAGATTATGTAAATGCTCACAAATGGTTTACGAAAGGAGAAATCTTGGGGGATCTAAATTCTATATATCAATTAGGTTTATTCTACTATAACGGACTAGGAATAACACAGGATTTTGGAATTTCATATTCAAAATTTATTAAATCAGCAGAACTTGGAGATTCTGATTCTCAATTTTATATAGGTAAATTCTATCATTTTGGAAATGGATCTTTTGTAAAAAGCCCAGTAGAGAAAGATTACTTTAAAGCTCTTGAATGGTACTCTTTATCAGCAGATCAAGAAAATAATAAAGCACAAAATAACATAGGTACGCTGTATTATGTTGGAGACGGAGATGATACATACAAAGGGTTTAAACCAGATGTTAAAAAATCTCTAGAATGGTTTAAATTGGCATCTGATAATGGCAATTTAAAAAGTAAAACTAATATCGACTTAGCACAAAGTTATTTATATGGAAGAGATGACAAAAGACTCTCAGAACTTGTAATTGATTAACTTATTTAATAGCTTTTAAAATTAAATCAATAAATTTTGGTAAAGCATCTGATTTTATCCATCTCACTACCACTACCAAATCATTTTCCCAATCTATATAAATTATATTTGATCCTAAGCCGCTAAAATATACTGCGCTTTTAGGTGCTGTTTTAATTTTCTTTTCTGTACCTTCTTCGTTAGAATTTAAAAACCAATTCATAAATCCATAAGAGTGATTTAGATTTCCAGGAGATGAAGCTTTTTTGATCCAATCTTCAGAAATAATTCTATTATTTTCCCAAACTCCATTCCTTAAAAAAAGATATCCAAATCTTGCCTGATCTAATGCACTAATAAACATGCCTCCTCCCCAATGACCACCTCCGCTAACTGATTGGATTTTTTTCCCATTTATATCTATCCAGGAATTTTCATAACCATGCCATTTCCATGTATCTGAAGCTCCAATAGGATCCATAACTTTATTCTTTAAAATTTTGGGTAAAGATTCTTCCCAAACATTCGCAGTTAATAAAGCAAGTAGGTTTACTCTGACATCATTGTATTTATATTTAGTTCCGGGTTTTGAGTAAGTTTGATTACCAAGTTCATCAAAAGGAACTCCCGAAGGTGGCCTGTCAGCCCAATCGGGTTTCCCCCACAAAGTTCCTTTCCATTCGCTTGTTTGCCTTAATAAATGGTCCCAAGTGATTAATTGATTATGAGGATCTTCAAAATGGTCATTATTTTTTATTCTTGTGTGAACTTTTTCATCCAAATTTGAAATCAATCCCTCATCATAAGCTAAGCCAACTGTAGTAGATAAAAAAGTTTTGGTCACACTGAAAGTCATATCTACCCTGTCTACATCTCCCCACTCAGAGATAATGTACCCATTTTTGATAATAAGACCAGAGAAAGGACCTCTTTCTTTAACTGGACCAAGAACTTCGTCGTGAGGTTCTTTTGTATCTGAAGCAGTTCTTGTAAACATTTGCATATTTTCAATAGATAATTTATTTTCATTTTCCTTGGAATATTCAATAGCCTCCAATAATAAATTATTATTAATTTGAATAGATTCGGGTGTTTTTCTTTTCCATTTTCCACGTTCCGGGAAGTAAATTTGTGACATAATATATATGTTATTAATTGATAATAACCTTACTCTAAATACATTACTAATAGGATACAATCATGAAAATATCTGGAATCTGTGGAAGTTTAAGAAAAAACTCTTGGAACCACATTCTTTTAAAAATTGTTTTAAATAAATTATCAAAAAATAAAAATATTGATACTGAAATAATTAACATCTCGAAATTCCCGCTCTTTAATGCCGACATTGAATCTGTTGCTACACCTACTGATATAGTAGATGCTAAGGAAAAAGTTAAAAATTCAGATTTGATAATATTTTCATCACCTGCTTATAATGGTTCTTATTCTGGTGTGATGAAAAATGTGGTTGACTGGTTATCTAGAACTCCTCAAGTTTTAAGTGACAAAAAAGCTTTAGTAATAGGATGTACTCCAGGAATGTCAGGAACACTTTTGGGATACACACATCTTAACCAATTATTATTTGGTTTAGGAATGAATGTTTTAAGCCAACCCAAAATTTTAGTATCTTCAGTAAATAAAAAAATAAATGAAGATGGTGATTTATTAAACGATAAACTAGAAATACTGATCGACAAAGGTGTTGAAACTATTTTGAATAAAATCAACATTTAATATTATTTTGATTAAATATTAGTTATAATCAAACTCAATATTATAAGCCGAAGTGGTGGAACGGTAGACACGCTGGTCTCAAAAACCAGTAGGGGTAAACCCTGTGTGAGTTCGAATCTCACCTTCGGCATTAAAGGGATAAAAAAATGAGTGAATACAAAAAATTAACTAATTTAGAAGGGAACGATATTTCAGGTGATCTATATCTGAAAATTCAAGAAGAAGCTCAGAATATGAGCGCTATCAAAATGAAATTAACTACAGGTTCAGAAACTCCTTTACATACTCATGAGCATGAATCCTTGGGTGTAATTATTTCAGGAAAATTAGACGTAATCGGAGAGGGTAAATCATCAATATTAGGACCAGGTGACACATGGGTTAATCCTATAGGACAAAAACATATGATCAAAGCCATAGAAGATACAGTATTTGTCGAAATAAAATCACCATCACCTGATTTTAGTTCATTTTTAAAATTAGACTAATCAGGATTTAGATATGAATGACATAGTAGAATACAAACTCCTTACAGGAGAAGATAATAGTGAATTTTGTGATAGAGTTACAGAATTTTTGAATAAAGGTTGGGAATTATACGGTTCTCCAATAATGCATACCGATTCTTCTTGGAAGAATAATAGGATTGTGGGTCAGGCAGTAGTAAGAAGAAATAAAGATTAGCTTCTAAAGAAAATTAGATAATAGAAAACGGCATAAACCATAATAAAACTTTTAAATGCAAGAGCGTGTAATCGTTTTTTTATTGGTCCCCTATTTGCATTTATGAATATTTGGGTTGATTTATAACTTCCTAGTATGAGCCAAAACACAAAACCAAATGCGATCCATTTAAAAAAACTTAAACCAAGAGACGAAACTAAAGTTTGATTAATAAATTCAGTAATAATAATTCCAACAACAAATATAAGAAATGAAAATTTTAGTTTGAGTTCACCTTTTACATATTTCACAATAAAATTCATTTGTAATCCTCTAAAGATTTGATTATAGATAAAGCTGCCAGTGCACTTGTTTTTGGGTTTGTTAAAGATTGGTTAAGAGAGAAATCAAAGTTCATTGTACCAAAATCACCTTCAAGATATATTGAGTGTTTATTAGTTTTAATATCAGGATCAACGATCAATTCCACATTAGTATCTTGAGCTCCAATTCCATATAAGCTTAAAGTTACAGCAACATTTAAATTTTTAGGGAACAATGATATAGCTTCTTTTGCAGATCCTTTAAAGATTAGTTTTTTGTTTTCAAATTTGTGATTTTCATATTTTTTAAAACCCTCCGATCCAATGAGACTTTCAGGTGATTTAGTTGTTGTGATTTTGATAAATGAAATCGAATTTTTTACTGCTCCGATTGCGTCAAGGCCTCCTATAGCTCCATGTGGAATAATCAATTTATTATTATATTCAATTGATTGAGATAATAATTTAGAATAAAATTTCTCATCTGCCAATGCTCCTACTGAAGCAATTAAAAGGTCTGATTTACTCAATATTTCTATTGCATGATTTTTTACTGAATTTACGGATGCAGATTCTATAACTAAATCTATATCATTTTGTACTAAATAATCAGTAAATTGATCTGAAATTACAGGTTTAATATTCCAATTATCACATTTCTTTTTTGTGCGAATAATATTGTTATCAATAATTATTTTTATATCAAATTTATTTGGTAAATTTTCATTTAAATACTGAATAATCTGCGTACAAATAGCGCCACAACCAATAAATGCTAAATTAATTTTGTTCATGTGTACACCATATAATCATTATGTTATTATCAAAACAATTTTAATGCATGTCTACCTATGAATACAAATCTTAAAAACAAAAAAATTGTTGAGGTCACGAATCTTACAAAATTTTATGGTAAAAACAAAGGTATAAATAAAATTTCTTTTTATATTAATCAAGGTGAAATATACGGATTAATGGGACCTAATGGTGCAGGGAAAACAACAACAATAAGATCCATGTTAAATTTGATTTCGCCAGATTCGGGAAGCACTAAAATTTTCGGAAAAGATAATTTGTCTCAAAATGAAAAAGCCAATATAAGTTATTTGCCTGGTGAGTATGAAATGTATTCTAATTTGAATGGGAATCAATACTTATCATATATAAGCAATTTAAGAAATGCCAAACAAAATAATATACAAAAACTTGCAGAGCAACTTGATCTTGACCTTAGTAAAAAAATAAATGAATTATCAAAAGGTAATAAACAAAAAATAGGAATTGTACAAACATTTATGAATAATCCTAGTATTGCTATTTTAGATGAACCTACAGCTGGATTAGATCCCCTTAAACAACTTGAATTTCAAAATATAATAAAAGAGCATAATAAATTAGGATGTAGCATTCTTTTATCATCTCACATATTAAACGAAATTGAAGATTTATGTGAAAAAGTTGGAATTATCAAAGATGGAGAATTAATTGCATCAGAACAGATTGATAATTTAAAAAATAAATCTATAAAAAAATATGAAATTACTTTTGATCAAAAACCACTAAAAGGTAAATTATCAAAAATAAAAGGGATATCAAATTTGAAAATCAAAGATAATAGTTGTACATTTGCAATAAAAGGGAATGTAGATGACATGATCAAAACTATTTCAAAATTTACTGTTATAAATATCAGAGTTTTAGAATCAAATTTAGAAGAAATTTTTCTCACTTATTATTAAACAATCAAGCTATGTTTAAAAATGTATACCTAAAAAATTTAAGGGATTTAAGAACAAATTTAACTTATTGGTTAATAGGGTTATTAACCTTAAGTTTTTATCTTTCTTTCGCCTACAGTTCTTTTTCAGAAAATATTGAATCATTTAATGATTTAATTGATAGCTTTCCAAAAGAATTATTAAATCTCTTGGGAGCTGACAATGGACTGGATATGTCAACATTTGCTGGTTTTTTAAATTTAGAAATATTTGGAGTTTTTGGTCCAATAATGTTAATAATAATTGGAATAAATAGTGGTACTAGTATAGTTGCGGGAGAATTGAATAACAAAACACTTGAGATAATTATGTCTAGCTCAATTTCTAGAAACAGTTATTTAATACAAAATATTTTTGTTATGCTCACTAAAATATTTTCTGTAAGTTTATTCATTTTTATATCTTTCATATTTTTTTCGTATATATTTTCACTAAACCTAGAAGGATTAAAGTTACTAGGCACAATCATTCATCTAGCATTTTTAAGTTTAGTTTTTGGCACCTTATCTTTGCTTATAGGTACTATTACAGGCAATAAAACCAAAACTTTATCAATCACTGCAGCAATAGCTATATTATCGCATTTTATGAATGCAATCAGTCCGTTAATTCCCGCAACCCAAAACATGAAATATTTTTCAGTATTTTATTATTATAAAAATTCAAATCCTATTGTTAATGGAATGGATTTCTTTGATGTATTTATAATGTCGTTATTATGTATAATATTTATTACAATAAGTTTTATTACTTTTAAATACAAAGATTTACATTAACCTAAGTATGATTAAAAATTTAACTCGAGTTATCAAATTATCATTTATTCTTTTGTTTTCAATTAGTGTTCTTGCTATCGTTGGCTGTTCAAGCAGTGAAAATACAAGTGAAAATAGCTCTGATGATTTAACTCAGTCAATTTCCCTAGACCCATCTCTGAATAATGCAATAGACGAATCTCTTACAAATTATCAATCTGTAATAATTGTTTTTTATAGAGGTTATTTCTGAGGTATTTGCAGAGCACAACTAGGTGAGTTGTCACAAAATCATAATTTATTCAAACGCTTTGGTATAGATATTATTACTGTAAGTACAGACGATATAGAAAATACTGATGCGATGAGAAATGATGTTGATGCTAAGTTCAGCATGATATCTGATAATACTTTTACAATTTCTCAAGAATGGGGTGTTTTTAATGTTTTAGGAGATAGCGTTGCAGCACCTGCTGCATTTGTCGTAGATAAAAACAAAGAAATATTATGGTCTCACATTGGTAGCTCTGCTTCAGATAGACCCCCTACTGATTATTTATTAGCTAAGACACTTGAACTATTAAAAAAATCAACTAATTAATCTGAATATGGAAGAATCAAAGTTTTGTAAAGAATGTGGTGTAGAGTATAAAAAAACTGATAAATTTTGTAATAATTGTGGCCTTGACTTATTCAAAATAAATTCAGAACAGCTTGTTGAGGAATCAGTTGAACAAACAATTCATTCATACGATTATATTTTAGCTAGTAGAACTAAAAGACTTTTAGCAAGGCTTTTTGATGGATTGTTAGGAGTATTAGCTGTAGTTATAGTTGGTACATTAATCGCAATTACTGTTGGTGGCGGAAAAGCAATATTAGGAGCTGTTGTAGCTGGATTGTCATTTATGATTTATCAATATTATCTTTTAGCTACCATTTCTCAGACTCTTGGTAAAAGATTTATGAATATTATTATTATTGACAAAAACGGGAATCCTTGTGGTTTTTTAACTAACGTAATTTTAAGAGAATGGATTATTGGCCTAATTGGTTTGTTCCCTGTAGTTGGGGTAATAATAAGGTTAGTTGATATTCTTTTTATATTTAGAACAGACAGAAGATGCATACATGATATGATAGCTGGTACCAAAGTAATACTTATTCAAGATAAATAGGACAAAATAATGAATGGGAAAATAGTTTCATATGGAAATTCAAACAACTTAAAAGGCTACTTATCATTACCTGATGGAGGATCTGGTCCAGGATTAATCATATTGCAAGAATGGTGGGGTCTAGTAGGACACATAAAAGAAGTTGCAGACAGATATGCAAAAGAAGGCTACGTAGTATTAGCACCTGATTTGTATGATGGCAAAACTACAACAGAACCAAATGAAGCACAAAAATTAATGATGGAATTAAGAATAGATGAAGCATCGGATAAAATAAAAAAAGGGATTCAGTATATAAAAGAAAATCACGTCTCCAATGACAAAACAGGTTGCATTGGTTTCTGTATGGGCGGGGGTATGGCGTTATATATGGCTACTCAAAATGTCATTGATGCTTCAGTACCTTACTATGGTGTTTTGGTAAATTCATCACCTGACTGGAGTAAAACTAATTGCCCTGTATTGGGTCATTACGCAGAACATGATAAAGCTACTGATTCATTAAAAGAATTAGAATTAGAATTGAGTAAAAATAAAAAAGATTTCCAATTTCATATCTACCCTGGTACCGAACATGCATTTTTCAATAATGAAAGATCTGAAATTTATAATAAAGAAGCTGCCGAGTTGTCATATTTAAGAACAATAGATTTTCTTGAAAAGAACATCAAATAAGTACAGTTATATATCCCGAATTATTTGGATTCCATTTGTCTCCAACAGAAAATTCTAATTCATAGAAATTCAATTTTTCGATTACAATATTTTTCATTATTTCTGAATTACCAGTAATAATTTTGAAATAAAGATTTCTTCCCCAATTTTCATTTATAAATCGATCAACAAGTATTTCTGCTTCTTCGTGTCTTATTTGGTGTAAGTCAAGTGTTAGATTTTCTGTCATTTATTCTTCAATATTTCTTAACAATACTAGTATAAGGTCTAGTTAATAATTATATAAGAGGTACATCATGAACAATAAGAAAAACACTGGTATATCACCCCATCCAAACAAGTGTCCAAAATGTAGTTCAATTGTATCAATGGACAGTTTTGAACCAACTTGCGTAATGTGTGGATGGGTAGATTATTCAAGGCCGAAACGTAAAAAAAAGAACCTAAAAATTAATTTACGAAAATTTAACAAAGCAAGTTAGACTCAATCTGTTCTATAATTAGCTTAATAAATAAATTATAGAGATTAAAAATGAAAATATTAAATATACTCAAGAAAACTTTTGAAACTCTTAGGATAGATCAATTATTAAAACTTGGACGAATTGGTAAATATGGTTCATTTTCTATTTTATTTATTATAGGGACTCTGCTGTCTGTATTTATGTTCAAAAATTATATCGGAACAGATAACACTGTCGTAACTGACACTGAGCAGATAATTACTATGCAAAAAGGAGATTTGGTATCCGATGTTACTATAACCGGGCAAATAAGATTTTCTGAAAAAGATGATCTTAAATTTCTTAGCCCAGGTAAGATAGCCAAAATTTTTGTGGAAGAAAACGAATTTGTGTCCTCAGGAAGTGTTCTTGCTGAATTAGACGATATCAAATTAACTGAATTAGCAAAAAATGTAGCTAAAGCTAAATCTGATGTAGCAACTGCTAAATATGCTCTCAAAGTCAGTGAATCTAATTTAAGAGATGCAAAAGAAAGTCTTAATACATCCAAAGAGGGAGATTCGGTCTTGATTGCAAACAAAGAAAAAGCAATTTCCGACGCTAAAATAAGTATATCAAAAGCTGAATTCGATCTTTCGTTTTATTTAAAATCAGGTAAACAAGTTGACTTGGATAATGCTAAATCAAGTTATGATGTTGCGGTATTCACAAAAAACAATGCATCTAAATCATTAGATATAATTAAATCCCAATGGGATACTAATATAATTCCATTTGAAGATGATATCAGTATAAATAAAGAAGTTTATTTTAAAGAATTAAATAAGTGGTTTGGATTGGAAGACAGCGAACAATTCCTAAAAAAACATACTGATATTCTTAACGAATGGAATATGGATCTTCACGAAATATTTAGTGAGTCCACAGTAAAACGTGATATCTATTTAAGGCCTATTGATAATAAAAACACACAACTTGATGAATTAACAATTTACGGATGGTTACATCTTAGTCCTTCTACTATTGGCAAAGAAAACTCATCTGCAGATATTTGGATAGATTGTAAGAATACTGCTGTGTTACCAACTACAACAATAGGTAATTCATCTATAAATAAAATTTGTATTGACAAAAGTTTGACCGATAAATGGGAAGACTATGAAAAAGCTATCAAGAAATATAACGAAAAAATATTAGAAAAAAATAAAGCTATTGACACAGCACAAAGCACTTACACAAACAAACTTTCGTTGTACAGAACTGCCAAGCAAACATATGAAGAAATTCTTTCAAGATCTCAAACTGATAAAGAAAAACAACTTAATGATCAACTATTGGTGAATAAAGAATCATTAAAAAAATTAGAAGATGAACTTAAAGACTTAAAAAATCCATCCAAACTAGATATTTCTATTTTAGAACTTAATGTAACTAAATTTCAGGAAATTGTTAATCTTAGAGAATCTGAATTAAAAAATACTGAAGCTCTATTTAAAAATGCAGAAAACATTCTAAGAGGCGCAAAAATATACGCACCTTATGATGGGGTTGTAACAGCAATAAACAAAAATGAAGGCGATACAATTACTTCTACTCAAAATATAATAAGCATAGCAAATCCTAACACCTTAGAATTTAATGGAGACGTTGATGAAGTTGATATTCTTTATTTGTCTAGTGGTCTCGCAGCTAAAATTCAAACAGATGCATTACGTGATACTGAGTTAGATGGAACCCTTAAATCTATAGGCTCTTCAAGTAATTCCTCTGGAGGAGTGACTACTTTTTCAGCAAAGATTGATGTAAATATTCCGAATGATGCAGCTCTTAAAGACGGGTTAAGCGCTACAGCAAGAGTGATAACTAAGGCAAAATATGGAATAAACTTAATTCCAATACAAAGTTTATATGGTACATTTGATTCTCCTACAGTCAAAGTAATAGTTAATGGTCAAATAACAGAAAAAACTATAGAAATAGGTGATTCGGATTCAAATTGGGTAGAAGTCATATCGGGAATGAATGAAACTGACATGATCGTTATGGAAGTACCAGACATTCCTACAACAGATATAAGAGGTGGACCTCCTTCAGCCGAACCAAGATCTAATAACTCAAGGCAGAAAAGATAAATGATAGAGCTATTAAATGTATCTAAAACTTATCAACTTTCTGGTATTCAAGTTAACGCAGTTAAATCCGTTAACCTTAATATTAATCAAGGTGAATTTGCTTCTATAATGGGACCTTCAGGATCAGGCAAGTCTACTATGATGAATATCCTTGGATGTTTGGATGTTCCTTCATCAGGTGAATATTTACTTGATGATATAGATGTAGGAAAACTAAGTGATAATAAACTTGCAGAAATTAGAGGTGAAAAAGTTGGATTTATATTTCAAACTTATAATCTTCTTCCAAGAATTAGTGCAATTGAAAACGTAATGATGGGGCTTTCATATATTAGCAATAAGGATATTAAAAACAAAGCTGAAAATGCTTTGGAAAAGGTCGGGTTAAAAGATAGAATGAAACACAAACCTGTAGAAATGTCAGGAGGAGAGCAACAAAGAGTATCAATCGCAAGAGCTCTTGTGAAAAATCCCAGAATAGTTTTAGCAGATGAACCTACAGGTGCTCTTGATACAAAAACTGGATCAGAAATTATGCAAATCTTAACAAATTTAAACATTGAATCAAAAATTACTGTTTTGATAGTTACCCATGAACCGGATATTGCTAAACAAACTAAAAGAATAATATCTTTTAGAGATGGTGAAATTATTAGTGATGAGAGAAATAAATGAGTGTATTTGCAATTTTAAAAACAGCTTTAAATTCTCTAAGTACAAATAAATTACGTTCAGGATTAACTTTACTTGGTATTGTAATTGGTATTTTGTCAGTCATATCACTAATGGGAATGGGTAAGGGTTTTGAAAAATCAGTAACTGATACGATCGAATCACTTGGATCAAATTTAATCTACATCACTCCCTCTAGAGATTCCAAATCAGGGTCTCCTTCAGTAATATCGCTTAAAGATGCTGAAATACTTTCTGAAAAACGTGAAAACAGTGCAATAAAATCTGTAACACCAGAATTAGTTCAAATGGGGAAAATAAATTTTAGCAACAATTGGAAATATACGCAGGTGTATGGAATCACACAAAATTATAAATCGGTTAGAAATTTAGAAATTAAGCATGGCTCATTTATTTCTGATTTACATGTGGAAAATATGTCAGAAGTAGTTGTTCTAGGAATAAATGCTGCTAATGAACTACTAGGAAATAGAAATCCAGTGGGACAATTTGTAAGGATAAATGGTCGAAGTATGCAAGTTATAGGTGTGTTAGATGAAAAAGGTGGGGGTTTTGGGGGAGTAAGTATGGATGACAGAGCATTCATACCAGTTACTACAGCCCACTATAGACTTTCGACTTCAAATAATACTCCCGGCACTGTTGCCCTGGCATCAATTGTTGTCGAAGCATCTAATTCAGATCTGGTTAACAAAGCTCTACTTGAATCAACAAGTATTTTAAGATTTAATCATAAAATAGCATCAGATGAAGAAGATGATTTTGAAATAATTAACCAACAAGACGTACTTGATACTTTCAAAACAGTAACTCAAGGAATCACTATCTTTTTAGGAGCAATTGCTGGAATATCGTTGTTGGTAGGTGGTATAGGTGTTATGAATATTATGTTAGTTTCTGTAACAGAAAGAACAAGAGAAATTGGAATTAGAAAAAGTATGGGTGCAAAAAGAAAAGATATTCTACTTCAATTTGTATCAGAATCTATAGTACTAAGTACTATAGGTGGTATGGTCGGAATATTTTTAGGTTGGCTCACTTTGTATTTTATAGGACAGATTCAATTTGGTGATGATGCTGAAACATTTAGAACAGAATTTACACTAGGCATAGCTATGTTGTCTTTCGGAGTGTCTGCAGCTACAGGATTATTTTTTGGTATATTTCCTGCATTACGTGCTTCAAAATTACAACCAGTTGAGGCATTGAGGTACCAATAAGGAGAATTAATATGAAAACAGTATTATTTATAATTTCAATTATTATTGTAATAGGAGGCTCGTACTCCATTGGTTTTTATAACGGGAATGATAATGCAAATAGTAAAATTGACATGGCAATCAGTGGTGGTAACGAATTCATGAAAATATATCCACCTGGTGAAAGTGCTAAAAATACTAAATCATCATCCGCATCTGAGTTATCCGAAGATGAAAAAGAAATATTAGCAAAAGTTAAATCAGGAGAAATGAGCATGGATGAAGTTCCTGAAGATTTAAGAAATAAAGTAAGAACAGGGTTTATGACTACAAACAAATCTCCAATAAATAGCCCTCTTGCTAGTACAGGAGGAGCCAAGCAATCTCGAATGATGACTGGTGCGATAACTAAAATAGAAGAAAATATGTTATTTGTAGAAACACAAAGAGGCACTGTACAAGTTATTATAGATGAAAACACTGTTGTAAATTCAATTATTCAAACTGAAAAAACAAATTTGAAAAAAGAAAATCAAATTTCTGTAAAAGGTAATAATAAAGGTACAGAGTTAATAGCAGAAGAAATTACAATTTTAAATTAAGACCTTTTTGCAACTTTACCTGCCCTAAGGTCCGTTTGTTCCCCATTCCTGACCGCAAATTCTCCATCAATAAAAACATGTATAATTCCTTCAGGGTATACTCTTGGGTTATCATATGTTGCTTTGTCAATAATTGTTTCTTCATCAAATATGACTATATCTGCATTTAATCCTTTTTTGATAAATCCACGATCATTTAGATTTGACTTGGTTGCTGACAATCCAGTCATTTTATGTATCGCATCTTGCATACTTATCACTCCATCCTCCCGAGAATACTTACCTAGGACTCTTGGAAAACATCCGTATAACCTTGGATGAGGTTTCCCTGGTAAAGGAACTCCATCTGATCCAATCATAGTTGTAGGATGTGCCAAAATTCTTGCAATATCATCTTCTACCATCCCTTCAATTACAATAAAAATATCAGGATCATTAGAAAGTAATTTTTGAGCAGCTTCTTGTTCAGGTAGATCGTATTCATCACATAGATCTCCTAGAGTTTTACCTTCTAATGAAGGGTCTTTACTAGAGCTCGAAATCAACACTTTGTCTCCTGTTGCAGATCCCATTCCTCCATCTCCTGTGGTGAAAGCATTATTCTGAACAATAGCAAAAAGAGAAGTACTTCCCGCATTGTAGGGGTATTGATCTGAGTGAACATTTAATCCTCTATTTTGAGCAGCTTCTATTGCCGAAAGAGATTGAACTGATTTACCCCAATTTTCCTCTCCTGATACTTTATGGTGAGATATTTCAACAGAACAACCAGCTTCTTCTCCAATTTTTATGGTTTCATTAACTGATTCAATTAAATGTCCCGCTTCATTTCTCATATGACTAAAATAGACACCATCATAAGGAGAAATTGTTTTACTTAACTCAATAAGTTCTTCAGTGTTAGAGTATCTGCCAGGTTCATAAATAAGTCCTGTTGATAGCCCAACGGCACCTTCTTCCATTCCTTCTTTAATCCAAGATTTCATTAAATCAAATTCTTTCTCTGTAGGCATTCGCTGTTCATTGCCAACTGTTGCTTTTCTTATTGGACCATGACCAACCAAAAAAGCTGAATGAATACTTGTCTTTGCTTGATTTACTAATTCTAGATATTCACCATAAGTCTCCCATTGAGGAATTCCTTCCATTTCAGGATACCATTTGATTATATCTGCCGATGAATAAGGAATTGTCCCTGATCCGCAATTCCCATTAACATTAGTTGTCACTCCTTGCATTAATTTAAAATCCATATCTGGATAAACAAACATAGCAATATCATCATGAGAATGCATATCAATAAATCCAGGAGCTAGAGCTTTGCCTTTTATATCTATAATTTCGGCATCAACATTCTCAATTTCACCGACTTCAATAATTTTACCCTTTTCAATCAAAACATTCCCATTAAAAGGATTTGACCCAGTACCGTCGTATATCGTAGCATTTTTTAACAAGTATTTTTTATTCATAATTACACCTAAATCGAATTCATGTTATAGGAGAAAATAAAAATGTTCAAACCTTATGGTTGCATATCATCAATAATAACATTTTTTTTATTCATAATTACTTTTATAAAAGTGATTCTATGATCCATGTCGTTTTAATAAAACCTGAAATACCTCCAAATACAGGAAATATCATTAGATTATGTGCAAATTCAGGTTATTATTTACATTTAATAAAGCCATTAGGCTTTGATTTGTCTGATAATAATCTATTAAGAGCCGGATTAGATTATCATGATATAGCCAACTTAAATATTCATGATTCATTTGATGATTTCATTAAATTCACAAAACCTAACAGAATATTAGGAACTACGGCAAAAGGTGACAAATTATATACAAAGATTAATTTCAAAAAAAATGATGCTATATTATTTGGAAGTGAATCAGTTGGATTAGACAAAGAAATTTTGAATTCAATACCAAAAGAAAATATTTTCAAATTACCAATGGTTCCAAATAACAGAAGTTTGAACTTATCAAATGCTGTATCAATAATAGTTTATGAATCATGGAAGCAATTAAATTTTGAAGGAAGTGTATAATTAAAATATGGGAAAATTTGAGTTATTATACAAATCAGCAATAGAACTAAAATCATTAATCAGTAAAAAAGAATTATCTGCTGTTGAGTTAACAAAATTAGCATTAGAAAGAATTGAAGATACAAATCACAAAACTAATGCTTTCATTACTGTCACAGAAAATTTGGCTTTAGAGTCAGCTAAACTTGTAGATAAAAAAATTCAAAATAAAGAAAACATAGGATTATTAGGCGGTGTTCCAACTTCTATTAAAGATTTAGAAGCTGTAAAAGGATATAGAACTACCAAAGGTTCATTATTCTTAGCAAACGATATTTCTAAAACTGATCAATTACATGTAGAAAGAATTAAAAAAGAAGACGGAGTTATTCTTGGAAAAACTAATGTTCCTGAATTTGGGGCAAGTGGCGGAACTGAAAACAAGTTAGGTGATGATTGTAGAAATCCATGGAATTTAAACCATACTTCAGGAGGTTCAAGCGGAGGTACAGCAGCTGCAGTTGCATCAGGCGTCCACCCTTTTGGTCAAGGATCAGATGGAGGTGGGTCAATCAGAATTCCTTCATCTTTTTCAGGTATATATGGCATTAAAGGTACACAGGGAAGAGTTCCCAGGAGACATTCTGGGAAAATGAGTTGGCATCCTGTAAATTATTCTTGCGTAGGTCCTATGAGTTGGTTTGTTAAAGATAGTGCCCTATTACTTCAAGTAATGTCAGGTATTCATATTGAAGCAGAGCCCAATACAATTGAAAAACCAGCACCCGATTATTTGAAACATATTGATAATGGTGTAAAAGGCAAAAAAATTGGTTGGTCGGAAAATCTCAATACCAGAATAGCTGATCAAGAGGTGATTGATATAAACATTAAAGCATTAAAATCACTTGAAGATAATGGTGCAATAATTGAAAATTTAGATTTTAAAATTGATCTTAATGATTATGAAGAATTAGATTCAGTACTTTCTATCGCACTTAACTATGCAAACAATAAAATATTCTTCGAAAAAGATCCTTCTGAATTAATGCCTCATGTAAGAAATACAATAGAAAGAGGAAAAAATATAAGTTCCGAGCAATATATACATGCACTGACAAAATTGTATGAGCTAAGATCATATATCTCATCGATATTTAAAAAATATGACCTGATAGCTACACCCACCGTTGGTTTTACAGCTAACAAATGCAATGAAAAACATATTATTGAAAACAATAAATTAAATATTGTTAAAATGACAAAAGAAGATAAATTTGTAAGCAATGAAATGGATTATTCTTCATGGAATTTAGCTTACAAGCAATATACAGCATTATTTAATTGGAGTGGCAACCCAGGCGCAAGTATACCAAGCGGATTCACACAAAATAATATGCCTGTTGGTCTTCAAATTATAGGTGCAAAAGAAGATGAAATATCTATTTTACAAGCATCAAGAATTATTGAACAAGAAAAACCATGGCAAAATGTGAAGCCTAAAATATAAAAACTATTATATGTAGCAAATCACAATTCGTAACCAAATGAAAATTATAAATATAATAAACAAGAAAAAAACTTTATCTTTTGAATTTTTCCCTCCCAAAACTGACTCAAACTTGGGAAATTTAAATAAAACAATAAGTGATTTGTCTGAATTTAATCCTGATTTTGTGTCTTTCACATACGGTGCTGGCGGTAGTACAAGAAAATTAACATTAGAAATATCTCAAAAAACAAAAGAATCAGAAATTACAGAAGTCATGTCGCATTTAACCTGCATAACTCATTCAAAAGGTGAAATAATTGAGATGTTAAATGCGTATAACAAATCTAATATAGAAAATGTTATAGCTCTTCGTGGCGATATGCCAAATAACAGTGATGATCTAAAAAAAGAAATTCATCATGCTACTGATTTAATTGAAATAATAAAAAACTATTCTGATGATTTTTGTATAGCAGCTGCCTGTTATCCAGAATCCCATCCTGAATCTATTTCTAAAAATGATGATTTAAACTTTACAAAATTAAAACAATCCAAAGGAGCAGATTTTTTCATTACGCAATTATTTTTCAATAATAGTGATTTTTTTTCGTTTAGAGAAAAAGCAATAAAATTAGGAATCACAATTCCTATAATCCCTGCAATAATGCCTATAACAAGTACAAGACAAATAAGGAAATTCACAAATCTGTGTGGTGCTTCTATACCCGATTCGTTAAATAAAAAACTCGAAAACTCAATAAACAATGATGAAGAAACAACTAAGTTTGGAATAGAATTTGCAACAAATCAAATCAATGAATTGTTAGATAATGATATCCCTGGTATACATTTTTACTCTTTAAATAAATCAAGATCGGTTAAAGAAGTACTTAATAATCTTAATATTTGATTCAAAACATAAAACATATTAAATATTTGTATTTAAATACAAATTAAGTTTTGGTTAAAATATTCTCTACACTTTTACTAAGATTTATTCAGATGTTAATAAATATGGAGAAAAAAAATGACAAGTGATATTTTTGGTGATATATATAAAGAAATGGGAGCAAAACCTATAATTAATGCAATTGGTAGCGTAACTTTATTGGGAGGCTCTACTCCTAAACCAATAGTAAAAGAAGCTATGGATCGCGCGGATTCTGCTTATGTAAATTTACCACATTTACAAGAAGTGGTAGGCAAGAGAATTGCAGAATATTGTAATGTTCCGGCTGGTTTTGTAACATCTGGAGCTGGGGCAGGATTGGCTTTAACTGGTGCAGCTTTCATGGCTGGAAACGATGACAATTTGATTGAACAGTTACCTGACACTTCTGGTATGAAAGGGGAAATATTAATTCAAAAATGTCAAAGATATTGGTATGACAGATGTGTGGAGGGATCAGGTGCAAAACTTGTTGAATTTGGAGAAGAATTATCAGCAAGCGAATCAGATTTTGAAAGCGCAATCAATGAAAATACTGCGGGAGTATTATGGGTAGCCAATGAACTGTCTCCTGGGACTGTAGTTGGTAATAATATACAAACTAACCCTTTAAGTCTAGAAAAAGTTATCGAAATTGCAAAGAAGAATAACATTTATGTTTTAGTTGATGCAGCTGCACAAATTTATCCACTAGACATATTGGGTAAATATGTGCGAATGGGAGCAGATGCACAAGTAATTGCTGCAAAATATATGGGAGCATCACAATCAGTGGGATTAGCCTTAGGAACAACAGAGATGATTGAAAAAATTGCTAATCAATCGTTTACTGGATATGAAGGAAGAAGAATAAGAGGAATTGGTAGACCTATGAAAGTGGACAGACAAGAAATTATAGGTGTAACAGTTGCTGTTCATGAATGGGTGACAATGAATCACGAAGAAAGATTAGCAATAGCTGAAAAGCAATCAAGGGTTATGCTTGAACCTTTAAAAAACATTCCGGGTGTAAACGCAGAAATAATAGATAATATTATTGGAAATCAACCATTTGGTGTTAAATTAGAAATTGATGAAAATACAGCAGGAATCTCTGCTGAAGAACTAGTAGAAAAACTAAAAAAATTAGATACACCAATATGGACTAGAAATGGACAAAATCATGAAGAAAATACAATCAAACTTGTACCTTGGGCATTAAATCCAGGTGAAGACAAAGTCGTTGGTGAAAATATAGCTAAAGTACTTAAAAAATAAATTAATGAATATAGCTGTTTTAGGTTTGCCTCAAGCAGGTAAATCTACTTTTTTAAAATCACTACTTAGTTTATCTGACAATGACACTTTGCCTGAATATTGTAATATAAAAGTAGAAGACAATAGACTTAAACAAGTTGGAGAACTTCTTGGACATGATAATCTAACTTATCCAGAAATTTCATTTACAGAATTAGATATATTAAGCCTTAATTCTAAAAATACAGAACTAAAAGGAATAGAATCTTTACAAAAGTCTTATGGTATTTTATTAGTGATCAAATGTTTTGAAATTGAAAACTCTTCAATAATTTCATCTGATATAAATCAAATTATAACTGAATTAATTGTTTCAGATACAATTATTGTAGAAAACATTATTGAACGAAGATTAAAATCATCAAAAGGTAAAACTAAACAAGAAATAGAATTAGTAAATACTGAGATCGAATTGTTAAACAGTCTAAAAAGTCACCTGGAAAACGGAAGTGCTCTTAATTCATATACATTTAAAGAAGGTGAACTAAGAAAATTAACAGGTTATAATTTAATAACTTTAAAACCAATTTTTGTCGTTCTAAATTCAGATACAGAATTAATAGAAAATGAAGGCAATGAGAATTTAACAGATTATAGCAATAATTTTTTGTACCCATCTAAATTAGAGATAGAGTTATCTGAATTACCCGAAATTGAATCTAATGAATTTAGAGAAAGTTTAAATATAAATGCAAATTTAAAATATAACTTAATAAAAGCTTTATTTGAGGGTATGGGTAAAATTATATTTATCACTGCCGGAGATCAAGAGATTCGAGCTTGGGAGATTGAAAAAGGTGATACGGCATTGATATCAGCCTCCAAAATACATTCTGATATTTCAAAAGGCTTTATAAGAGCAGAAGTTATAGAATTTGATACATTTTTAAAATTAGGTTCATGGAATGAATGCAAAAAAGAAGGTAAAGTAAAAGGTAATGGTAAAGAATACGTAGTTAATGACGGCGATATAATAAATTTTCTTCACAGTTAAAACATTATGAATCAAAATATAAAAAAAATAATTCCAGGATTATTATTAGGGATTTTAGTTGCTCTAATTTCGTTTTATTTTGCAAAATTCTTTAATAATTTGATTGGTAATAAGTCATTAATAAGTTCAATCTTATTGGCAATAATCATAGGAATATTATTAAAAACATTTTTTGGTATAAAAAATGTTTTTAATGACGGTCTTGATTTTAATGTAAAAAAAGTTCTTCGAATAGGTATTGTTATATTAGGAATTAGACTAAGTATTTCAGAGATATTTTCATTGGGTGTGACTGGATTACCAATAATATTATTTTGTATTATTTCCGGATTATTAACAGGTTACTTTCTTACAAAATTATTAAGAATACCTTCAAAACTAGGTGTCTTAATAGCTGTAGGGACTAGTATTTGTGGTGCTTCTGCTATCGTTGCAACTGCACCAGGCATAAATGCAAAAAAAGAAGAGATAGCATATGCAATAACAGTTATAACAATATTTGGTCTTATTGCCATGATTTTTTATCCCTTTCTAGCTAATATCCTCGAATTTACAGAAAAAAATGCAGGCTTATTCTTAGGTACTTCTATTCATGAAACTGCACAAGTCACAGGAGCAGGGTTAATTTATGATGAGACATTCGGTACTGAAAATGTAGGTAAAAATGCTATCACCGTAAAATTAGTAAGAAACCTTAGCATGGTTTTTGTTATTCCATTAATGACAATTTTATACAAACAATCATCATCAAAAAATGATCAATTAATTAATTTTAAAGATATATCAAAATTAGTGCCTATGTTTATTTTGGGATTTTTCTTAATGAGCATTATAAGAACATTAGGGGACTTGTCATTTGATTCCACATCCTTTATAAATGAAGAAAATTGGAAGTGGATAACAGATCAACTTACTTCAATATCAAAATTTTTACTGATTATTGCTATGGGATCAGTAGGTATGACTACTGATTTAAACTCTTTAAAAAATTTAGGTTTAAAACCATTTTTGGTAGGTATATTAGTTTCAACAATGGTTGGAGTATCCAGCTTACTATGTATTACTCTGTTTATGTGAATATGAAAAAACAAGATCAAATAATTGATAAAAGCAAATTTAAAAGATTTAATCAAAAAAATGATATTTTTAATCGTTCTCTTTGGGATAACTCTGTTAAAAGTGATAAAACTACAAAATTTTATCAAGATTATATAAAACCACCAGAAGATAAAAAAAGACCCGATGGTTTCAGTCATAAAGATTATGCTTTTAGAAATTCTGGCTGGTTTATGTCAGACTTTTTTTCAAATTCTGAAAAAAACAATGGAAGATCAGAAGGTTTTACAGATTATTTTTCTGTACAAAAAAAAGGAACATTTAAAAAATACAAAATCGAATCTTCAACTCAACTAACAAAAGAGATAAAGGTTGTTGCAAAAAAATTAGGAGCTGATTTGGTTGGAGTAACTAAATTCAACAAAGATTGGATCTATTCTCATAAATATAATAGAGATAAAAACATTGAATTAGAAAACGAACTAGATCCTGCATTAAAAAATGTAATTGTTATAGCCAATGAAATGGATAAAGACTTAATTGATACTGCACCATCTGCATTAAGCGGTGCAGCAACAGGATTAGGATATTCTAATGACTTATCATCCGCATTATCTCTAGCTCAATATATCATCAATTTAGGATACAAGGCAGTAGCTAGTCAAAATGATACAGCATTATCAATACCTCTAGCAATCGAAGCTGGTTTGGGGGAATACGCTAGAAATGGATTATTAATAACAAAAAAGTTTGGACCTCGAGTAAGGATATCTAAAATTTTTACTGACTTACCTTTGGAGCATGATAAACCAATATCATTCGGTGTTAAAAGTTATTGTTCAATTTGTCAAAGGTGTGCTAATGAATGTCCTCCTAGAGCAATATCTAGTTCTGAGCCTTCTTTTGCACAAATTAACATGTCTAATATCACAGGAATTAAAAAATGGTCAGTTAATGCAGAAAAATGTTTTAAATTTTGGGCCTCACAAAGTAGTGACTGTACTATTTGTATAAGGGTTTGTCCTTACAATAAAGATTTCAATAAATTAATTCATAAAATTGGTTTTCGCATATCAAATACTCCATTAAGAAAAATATTGATTTTTTTAGATAGATATTTTGGTAAAAGAAAAAAACCAAATATATGGTGGGCAAAATAAATGAACGCTAAATTTAAGTATCTAGAACAAGAAATAAATAAATTACCAAAATTTGATTTAGGCTACTTCCCTACCCCTCTACAAAAATGTCCAAATCTAGAAAAAGCTTTGAATGTAAAAAATATTTATATTAAAAGAGACGATTTAACAGGATTAGCTTATGGCGGAAATAAAGTCAGGCACCTAGAATTCAGAATTGGAGATATGTTAAAAAATAAATATGATATTTTCATCAATAGCGATCAGAAAATTTCAAATAATTCTCGCATTAACGCCGCTGCATGCATTAAGGCAGGAATAAAGTATATTAATGTTATGAGCTCAAGTCATAAAAATGATAATCAAGGAAATTATTTATTACAAAAACTTATGAATGTCGAAATCCATGAAATAGATTCAAATAACGAAGAAGAAATTGAAAATTATTGTATTGAATTAGGTAAGAAATTAATACAAAAAGGACATAAACCATATGTTAGACCCAAACAAGAATTTATAAAACATTCATCCATCATAGGGTATGTATCTGGAGCTCTAGAATTGTCAAAACAAATAAACAAATTAAATTTACAAAATATCAAGATATATCAAGTTGCCGGAAATTCAGTTGTAGGTTTATCAATATTCAAAAAACATTGCCAATTAGATTGGGAAATAAACGCTATTTCTCCTTACCTTTATAATTCAAAAAAAGATATGCAAGAAGAAGGAATAAAAAATGGTAATAATGTTGCAAAGTTGCTTAATTTAAAACTAAAGCTTGATTCTTCTGACATAAATTATGATTATAATTTTGTTGGAAAAGACTATGGAATCTCAACGAAATCAAGTATTCAAGCAATTGAATTATTAGCAAAAACAGAATCTATATTTTTAGATCCTGTTTATACTGCTAAATCTATGAATGCTCTTATAGAACACGTAAATAACAACAAATTTTCTCCCAAAGATAATATAATATTTATTCATAGCGGTGGTACTCCTAATTTGTTTACTTACGCCAAAGATTTAATTAAAAATAAAAATAAATAAAATGGAAACAGATAACATAAAAAATAATAATAATAGTAATATCTCGGTAAAACCTTCGTACTGGGGATGGTTATGGTTTCTTGTTCCATGGATAGTAGTAATTACCGTATATCCTTTAATAAGTGGAGATGTGGCAATACTAGAAAGTCCTCTGATAATATTTGCTTTAATTGTTGTTGTTCCTAGAATTATTTCAACATATAGAACAAAATATACAATAACGTTAAATCAAATCGAGATTGTACAGGGTTCTTTACTAGGATCACAAAAATATGAAATTCCCTTAACTAAAATTAATCAAGTAGAATCTAAAGTTGGGACTTTCGGTAAAACATTAGGATATTCAACATTATTACTTGATACTATTGAATACAATATTGTTCCTTTAAATTATGTACCAGTTAAATCAGATTTTTTAAAAGAAATTGAGTCTAGATTTAATGGATTTGCAAGTAATATACAAAACTCAAAAGACAATCCAGAAGCAACTAATGAATTTGGATCTATTGCACATAGGGGACATTCATCACAAGCACCAGAAAATACATTTGCAGCTTTTGATTTAGCATTAAGCAACAATTTCAAATACATTGAAACTGATGTGCAGTTAACATCTGATGATATTCCTGTAATTATACATGATGACACTGTAGATCGAACTTCTAACGGCAAGGGTAGTGTTCAGGATTTGAAGTTAAGTGAGATAAAATCTTTGGATTTCGGGAGCTGGTTTGATAAAAAATTTAAAAATGAACAAATACCCACCTTATCTGAGTTTTTAAAAAAATATACTGAACAAATTCATCTTGTACTAGAATTGAAATCAGATCAATCAAATTTGACAAAACAGGTGGCAGCTTTAATTGAAAATGAAAATTGGGATAAAATTGCAGGTAATCCTATGTCTCAAATACCTGGGCTTACAATTATTTCCTTCCATTTAGAACAAGTATTAAGATCTTTAGAACTACTTCCTGTTGTAAGACATGGATGGTTAGTCGGAGAATTAACTGATACGGACATTGATATTGCAAGCAAGTTAGGAATTCAAGGGATTTTCCCATATGCAAAATTGACATCAGAACATTCTGTAAAATACGCAAAAGAAAAAGGATTGTATGTAGGTGTGTGGGGGATAGAAAATCCTGAAGATG
>CETM01045589.1_pt1 | contig 26022 bp, 20 predicted proteins | sample 361451 | NCBI WGS metagenome assembly CETM01 (sample SAMEA2622690, study PRJEB7988) | marine metagenome | isolation source: saline water (ENVO:00002010), including
TCGCTCAGCTGTCGTTGTCGCTGTCGATTCTACTGTTGATTCACTTACGGGTATTGGTGTTGGTATTGGTATTGGTGTTGGTGTTGGTATTGGTATTGGTATTGGTATTGGTGTTGGTGTTAGCTGTTTTTTTAGGGCGCTTTCAAAGGACTCGAATTTCATTCTTATGCTTCTATAGTCAACGTGTATTGTTGTTAAAGAGTTGGTTTGTTCAATGGGGGTTTCAAGATCGTGCAAAAAAGTTTTTAACTGCATTATATTGTTTTCTATGGCTGTTAAGGTTTCTGAAATAAGGGATGTCGGATCTAGGAAGATATCGTTTTTTTGGTGTTTTGTTTGGCATACAATATGATTTAGTTTTGTTTGATCATGTTTAATAGATTCATATAGCTCAAGGAATTTTTTACATGATTGCTTTATGGATGTAGAAGCTTGAGAAAAATATTGTGTTTTGACAGTTTTAAATAGCTTCTCTAATTCATCGCAATGATCACGAAGATTAATAATGTCTTTTGGAACTTCTAACTCAGCAAGTGTAGTAATAGGAAATAATTGATAATAATCACTTTCTTTTAATAGTGTAGTTAAAATAGTATCTTTGGTTTTTATTTCAATAGATTCATCTAAATAGTCTCTTGAATGAATGAACTCATAAAGACTGTCATAAATATTTTTGTAAGAGGCAGTAAGCACTAATATCGGTTTAAGCTTGGAGGAACATTTTTGTAATAAAAGAATGTTTTGAGTTAAAATCTTAATATTTAGAGATGGAATTTTAAAATCCGAAAAGGTTTTTTCAGAATCTTCAAGTTTAAATAAGTAGTTAATAATAGAATCAAAATCAAAACCTTTATCAGTTAGACTTTTACGATTATCTTCGATGATTTTGTAAGACGTATGATGTTGCTGATGTAAATTAAAGATTTTCTCGGTATCAATCAATAAGCGTTTCAGTTCTTCTGTATCTTGTTTTAAATCGCTTATAGATTCATCTATTTTTAATTTTTTTAAATTTTCTATAGATTCAAGAAGTGTTGATAAAATAGAATCAGGAAGTGTTGATAAATCAGAAAGTTGTTTTACAGAGCTAGAAAAAGTGAAAGAAGTTAATAATTTGTTTGCAATTTCAGTCGGATTAAATTGAGAGCTTGAAAAGCTTGAAATAAATTGGTCTAGTTCATTGTATATATTTTTGTACAAATGTTTTTGAATATCTAAACAGAGACTTTTAATTTTGTTTGTTTCTTCTAGCACGGTTTTAATATCTGTTTGATTTTTATTATTTAATAATTTTTCAATATCTTCTTTTTTAGTTAAGCCAAACAGATTATTATCGAAAGTTAGTTCGGGGTCACACATATTTATTTTGCTAGACATATCAATAAATGTTTCTTTTTGATTTTCTAATAATTGTCTCGTTCTCTTATTTTGGTTCTTTTTTTTGTTCTCTTTTGTGGAATGTGTGTGATAACGGTGGGGATTATCGTTTGATTGTTTGGAATCGAGTTCGCTAGCATTTTCAGCTAAAAGTTCTTCGCATGCGAGTTCGCAATCCCATTCTTTCTCAGCGGAAAGTAAATTAGCATAGGTTTTTTCTGGATAATGATACGATTGTAATTGGGATAACAAACTGTCAGAGCTATATTTTGTGATGAGTTCTTTTTTATATGTATAAAATTCTATATATTTTTTTAATAACGTTAGAGGAGTCTCGAAATCAGGAGAAGCTTTAGAAATTTTTTCAGGTAAAACATAGTGGTAAATAGATTGGATAGCAAGTTTAATCTGAGGTTCGTTAACAAGTGTTAATGCATTTTGTTTTTGAGTAAAAAAATCGTGAATAGCTTTATTATCTTTGTTAGAATCTTTTGTTAATGTTTGTATCCTAGTTTTTAAACAATCAATCGAGGATGATGATGAAAGAAAATTAACAAAATAATTTATACAAACACTAAAACTTCCATAACTTCCATACGCTACACCAAAGGTAGACGCTAATATAGCAGTTATGTCTTGAAACGTTTGTGGTTGGATTTTAGGGTCCTTAGATAAATCAGATAATGTGTTTTTCAGGTCGTCAGTAGTTTTTAGTTCTAATTTTCTGTGAGGAAACCTGTTAGAAAAAATTTGTCTTAATTCCTTTACATGTTTTTGGCCTTTAGGTGAGCCTATGAAAGAATTAACTGCAAGACAATCTAAATTTTTTTGTAATAATTGAAAGGATCTATTAAATGATTCTAAGTATTGGTCTTTAGTAAACTCAGAAGATGATTGGTTACAAAATTCATATTCAATATACGATAGCAACGAAATAAAAGGTGTGGTTATTAATGATATCGGAAAAATCATTTTATTTAATAATAAAGAAAACTGATTATGTTTTGTAATTTCTGTAAAGATATGTTTGCAAAGCTTATCGATAAAATCATTATATTTTTTTAAAAATTGATCAGGATTTTGACAATTAAGAGCCTGTTGTACCAAACCTGACCAAATAGCATTAAAAGCCTTAAGGGCAGGGGGAGGATCAGAGGTGACAGGATGATCATAATCGATTTCTTTACTAAAACCGGAGGTAAGAATGGGACGGATTTTACCAGATATAAGCATTAGAACCTGAAATTGGAGGTTTAATAAATTAGTTTGAGAAAGGTCAGAGCTTTTAAATGAAAGTGCTGATAACGATATATGAGTCAGAAACTGCTTACATTGTTTTTTTAATAAATCAGGTAAATTAGTTTTTTTGGATAACGTTTCCAATAAGGCATTAAATTCATTTTGTGATTTAGTGATTTTCTTTTCTAGCAGTTCATAGACATTAAGAAAGATTAAATCTAATTTTTCTTTTTTTGTACTATTATCATAAAGAGTATGAGGGCAATCTATAAGAGTAATATAAGGCTTTTTAAAAATATCAAGGTTATCATATAATTGGTCTTTTTTTATGCAATCAATGATTGATTTTAAATCTTTTTTAAACTTAACATATTCGGATAGGGGTAAAATACTGTTTATGTGATAAATACGAGGATAATATAATAACTGTGTAAGTAATTCATCTCGATTTAAATTAGCAAGTGTATCATAATGATTGAGATAATATTGGACTCCCTCTTGTTTCAAAATTTTCTTATCTGTGTCCCACTGCTTCATCTTTTCTTTTTGTGTTTCGTTTAAAGAATTTGAAAACTCTAATAAGTTAATACAGCTATCTATTTTTATTTCCGCTTCCCATTCATCAATCTTTTTCTGAGTAAAAATATCAATAAAATTAGTCTTATCTAGGATTGAGGGTCTATCAGGAAACGTTATTGGAAGAGATTCTTTAAGAGTATGAAATTTAATAAATTCATCTAACGGAAAATGATGTAACGAGTTGTATTGTAAAGAGGCAATAGTCTCGTACATCTTAATTGCAGCTTGTAAAGAGGCTGTAGTCTCGTCCATCTTAATTTCAGATTGTAAAGAAGGGATAATCTCGCGTATGTTATTTTCAGCTTGTAAAGAGGCTGTAGTCTCGTCCATCTTAATTTCAGCTTGTAAAGAAGAGATAATCTCGCGTATGTTATTTTCAGAAAAAGATAATGCTGTATCTTTTTTACGATGAAATTCTAAAATAGAATCCTTATCTTGTATTTCAATTGGTTTAACTAATTTTGATAGATTATCTAATATAAGGTCATAATTATCTGATGAGAAGATAGGGGTAAGATAGGCTTCTAAAATAAAACTAAAGCTACCTTGTCTATCCTCAAATAGAGTATTTAATTGATCATGCGCGTGTTGGAACTCTAATAAAGTTGCGCTAGATTTGCAAATTGTAGATCGAACCATAGTAGAAGGTAAGTGATGGCAATTATACAAAGTTGATAGAGTGTTTTTAATATCCTGAAATGATAATGATTGAGGATTGTCAGAGGACTTGATAATAGGTGTTAAAATTCTTTTAATTGAGTCTTTAATTGACTCTTTAGATAAATTTTTTGCTGAAAATTCTTTGGTTGGATTTTGAAGAAAGGTTGTGATTTTATCGTTTTTCTGACTACAAGCGTCATCTTCTGGTATATTTTTAACAAAATTTGAATTATTGTTTATCATTGTGTTAATGAATAAGGAGGTAAAACTGTCATCAGGTGGATTTATTGTAGTGTTAATGTAAAAGAATTCCAAAGTTTCTAGTAGCAAAGTAAAGGAGGATTTAATAGTTATTAGTTGATCTTCGAGTGGAGTTTTTTCACGTTGTAATTTAAGATCGTGATAACATGAATATAACCAAGTCTGGACGGCATGTTGAACATCTTCTGGGATAACAAGCTTAAATAGTTCTGAGGAAAAAAAATCTTTTTGTGTTATCGCTTTGCCAATTAAAATTTTATGAAGCTGCTCAAAAAAAGTATCATATAATTTTATTTGTTCTTTAGTTTGGTTAGAAGCTAGGTATGTTAGAGTAATAAATTGTAAGTAAGAGTTTAAAGTAGCATGTTTCTTGTCTTTCGTATCATCTATTAGACTATTAAATCGCTTTATGACACGTTCCTCAGGAAAGCTCTGATGAAGCATAGGATGAAGATACATACGAAGTCTTGATATAGTACGGATGAAATTGTTTAAGGAGGACATAGAAGAATCTAGTTGAACTACAAAAGAAGTGGGAATAAGTTTTTTACATTCTTCAAGAAGTTTAGAATTTTGTGTTTCTGGAAAAGCATTGTAATAGTGATTTAACCAAGTATCTTTTAACTTAGGAATATCTTGCTGGAGTTGTCTATATAAAGTTTCGGCAATAGAGTTGAATTCAGAAGTTGACTTAGACTTAGGCTTAGGAAGTTCAAATAAAAAAAACTGCTTGTCAAAAAGATGCTTTGGATATGGGGCATTTTCAGGTAAACGTAAAGCCTGATCAAGTTTTAATGCAAGGGTATCAAGATCAGCAAAAGGTAATAATTCATAGGCATCGTGCAGACGTCTCGATTTTAAAAAGAAGGTTGTTAAGTCTTGGATTGTTATAGAGGCCTGTTTTTTATCAAGAACATCTAGTAAATAGGTTTTATATTTAGGCATAGTATGAAGATAAATAAAATAAAAATCTAATTTTCGTGTTAAACAGGGTGTTGACCGATCAAGTTTTTTTAATTTGTTATAGCAATCTACCACTTTAGAAGAACAAGGATTCGTATCATCTGGATGCAAATAAGGTGGATAGATTGGCAATGCGCTATTCAAAGTATATTCCGTAGAAAGATTCTTAAAATGATATCGATCGTTTAGCGAAGAGGTGGCATGTTGAAGATCCTGTAAATAGTCATGAGGAATCGGTGGAAAAAAAGTACGATGTATACTTATTCTAGAGTGGGTGGGGCAGTTGGAAGATGGAGAGAATGATCGGATCATGATTAATGAGTGTTTGTTGTTTTTTTTTGTATAAATTTTTAATAAATAAAAAGATATTATGTATGATTTTTAATAAATAATCTAGAACTTTTGTAAGGATGAAAAGATAGAAGAGATTTTTAAGAAAAAAGATGGGTTGATGATTAGGGTTAAGGTTTTAACTATAAAAAGTGACCATTTAGGAGTAATGCTTAGCTTTCGCTGTTGCTTGGCTTATGGTTGCTTTGCTATCGATGTTGATTTTCTTGTGGGTTTTGGTGTTAGCGGCTTTTCTTGAAATTTGATAAGGGGATTGCTTTGTTTTATTAATCTTACATATTCAATATTTCTTTGTGTTAAAGTAACGGTGTTTTCAATGGGTGTATCAAGCTTATACAAAAATTGAGATAAAAGGTTGCTAAGTTTATATAATAACCAACGTAAGTCTTTGTCTTTATCGATAAGAAGATTTGTGGATGGATGGATAGTTGGCATTTGAGATTTAAGAATAGTTTGTTTTGCTGGATCATATTGAACATTTCTGCAGTGGATCAATATTTCTATACATGATTGAATCATGAATGTAGAAGCTTGAGAAAAGTATTGTGTTTTGACAGCTTTAAATAGCTTCTCTAATTCATTGATATTTACAGTAAGTTTAAGTATTTCTTGTGGTGTTTTAAGGTCCTCAAGGGTGCTTATGTCAAATCTTTTATAATAAGCTTGAGAGCGTAGTTGTTGAGTTAAAATGGTCTTTTTAGAAGAAACTTTGATAGACTCATGTAAAAGTTCATTAGAAGAAATAAATATATTAAATGCCTTATAAATAAATTGATATTTTTCAAAAAGCGCAACGTCGTTATCAAGTTTACTATTAAGCTGAGTTAATAGGGATGTTTTTTTTAATAATTGTTCGCTATTTAAGAACAAATCAATCCCATTTAGTGATGATGGGTCTAAATCTGAAAGGGATTGTGAAGGGTCTAATGAGTGACAAAATGTGTTAGCAATGGCATAGCCATCAAAGTTTAAGCTTGAAAGTCTACTAATGTTATTGTTAAGTTGAGCATAAATTTCTTGATTAGAATCAAAATGCTCATAAATCTTTTGAAAGTGAGAATTAATAGAATCTAGTAGTTGCGTATCTTTAATTAAAAGATCATCATCGAGAGCAGGGGAGGTTAAGTCAGAATGAAATGACTGTGAAATATAGGTGTCGATTTCCGATTCCTTAAAGCCTTTTGTGACTAATTGGAGTTTACTATCTTTAATCATAGTATAAGATTCATAATACTGGGTCAGTAAGGGAAGTATTATCTTAGTTTTAGCAGAAAGAGGATTAAGGATGGTCATACATATTTTTATTTCTTCTTGAGATTCAGGGGTTTTTGCTAGATCCGAAATCATTTTTGGGGGATTGCAAATAGTATCATCAAGTAGTAATTGGTTAACAATATCAGTCGGCTTAAAGTAAGGGCTCGAAAATGATGAAATAAATTGGTTTAGCTGGTTATAAAACTCGGTATACAGATGTTTATTAATAGCTAAGTCAAATTCATTAGAGAGCGCGTTAATTTTTTCTGTTTCTTCTTGTAGAACCTGAGGGTCAATACCTTGTGATTTTAAATCATCTTTCTTTAAATATTGTTTAATCTTAGCACGAAAATTACTAAAATATTCTAACTGTAATAAGGAATGATTCTGTTTCGCAATTGTTTGTAACTTTTCTTTAGCTTTTTTCCAATTTGTCGTTATAGTGTCCCGTTCTGATATTAAAGATGAAGGTGGTGTTAATTTAGGTACAGCTGTTTTATGGGATTTGGGGTTAGATTGCTTCTTTTTTTTAGGGCTCTTCTTATTAATTTTTTGCTGATGTGTATTAGAAGATTCTGCTGCTTCTTCTCGTAAAAGATCGTTTTGATTTTGAATTATTTGATCTAAACTTTTCAAGTCATCAAGAGTTTGAGTTAAAAATTGACATAATTTGATATCACAATGATGCTTGTGTTTTTCTAAAAGTGTTTTTTTGGTTTCATAAAATATAGTCAGTTGTTTAAGAAAGGTAGTTTTAGAGTTGGGTTCTTGTACAACGCTTTCTAATTCAACCGTAAAAATGCCAAATTCTTGCAAACTTTTGATATAAGATTTAGCTTCCTTAGTATTATTTTCCTTAGGATCAGAAGTGTCATCAATACGTTGTAATAAGTCTTGTTTGAGACCATGAAATTTAGCTAGATTGTCTTGTGTAAGTTTGTACTTAGGGTGTTGAAGTTGATTAAGGCGATCCTGAAATACTTCAAAAGTCGTAGCAGAATCAACAAATTTTACAATATAATCTAAGAAAAATGTGATTGAACCTCGAGGTTTATCAAAATAGAAGGACGTAACATCATGAAGGGTTATAATAAGCTGAAAATTAGAGTTAGTATCTAGGTCTAAAGAGTTAGTATCTAGGTCTAAAGAGTTAGTATCTACGTCTAAGCAATGTAGATAAGTTTCAATATCATCTAGAGATTTGAACGGATATCCTAGCAATTCTTTATAGCGTGAAATTATTTCTTCATGATATCGATAGTTACGTAAGAAATCCATAAGATCAAAAATCTCTAATTCCTTTTTAAGTCTGTTAAATGAGTGAGGTACAAGTTCTTTAACGTGTTTAAGATCTTGATATTCAGCGTTATTAGAGACTTCATAAGCAAATGAAGATAGCCATGAGTAAAAAGAGTGTTCAATCTGTTCAGAGAAGATGGAAAGTATTTTTATATGAAACTGTTCAGGTGCTGTGCCGATGAGATCTGTTGATAATGCTTTATAAGTCAAATGGTGTAATAGTTTTTCAATAAATTGATTGAGGTTTTTGAGAAAAGCTATTTTCAAATCAAGGTTTGTTCGTGCACGTGCTTGTACCATAATATATGTTTTATCATCCTCCAAATATTGAGCTAAGTTTATATCAGGATTAATGGCACGAGGAATAATTGTACGAAACGGTATTGCAGTATCTTCCTTTGGTGATTCTACTAGAAGGGGGCGTAAATTTAGAGATAAACAAAATAAAACATGGATTAAGTTAAGAGGCATAAATTTAGATGAATCAGGAGGAAATGGGTTGAAATCAGGCGACTCGTTAGAAAACCGAGATAGGTAGTCTAAAGAAAAAAACTCTTTAAAATTCAATTTTAGAGTCTCTGTCAAAAAAATTTCTTTTTCTACAGTTTTAAATAGCCTATCCCATTCACCTTTGTGTACGTTAACAGCCGCTAGTAATCGCTCGAATAATTTTCGGATATAAGCAGTAGATTTATAGTTGTTATAAATATCATAATGAATATTAAAAATAGCAGATATTTCTTGATTAAAAATTTTGTGATCAAATTCCTGCTGTTTAAGTTTTAAAATAGCCATATTAAAATGGTCTTCGCAGGTTTTATAGTCATTATAGGCTAAGAGTGTTTTCAGCATGTGGTTACGTCTTTGGAAAAGAAAATCAAATAATAAGTCCTCTGGTGTAAGTTTATCAAGTTCATCTTTATTAGATTGATAGTAACTAAGGCCATGCTTGTTGATATACAAAATATCCACCTGACAGCTATTAGGTATCAATTTAAGACAGGTTTTTATTTTTTCTGTAATATCGAGCAGGTCAGTATCAAGTGTTTCTTCTAAAGCTTCTTTAGTTGGTTTAGCAGGATGGTTTATTGACGTTGATTGCTGATCTGGTAATGGATTTGGAGGGGGGGGTGGTAGTTGTGCTGCTGGAGAAGTCGGATTTGGGCTTGTTGGTCGTGATACTCGAGGAGTTGTTGTTGGGGTTGGTGATCGTGATGAGGGAGGCGTTGGTGATGAAGGAGGGGTTAGTCGATGGAACATATTGAATGGATGTTTATTGTTTTTTTATATAAATTTTTAATAAATAAAGTATCATTATGTATGTTTTTAAATAAATAATCTAGAGGGTTTTAAAAATAAGCAGACAAAAATATCTTTTACAAAGAAAGATAAGTTGATGAATAAGATTAAGATCTAAGCACAAAAAGTGATGATTCAAGATCTTTAAGTTATGCTTAAAAATATTTCGTGATGATAATCTACGCTAAATTGTGATGATTATTGTTATAGGGAATTAATGTAAAAAAGGATTGGTCTGAGATTCTGTTGCAATCGTAGTGTTAGCACCATGTCCTGGACACACCAACGTTGTTTCAGGCAGTGTTAATAATTGTGTTTTAATACTATCAATTAATTGATCATGATTAGCCATCGGTAAATCAGTTCGGCCAATTGATCCTTGAAAAAGGGTGTCACCCGCAATTAATAAACGATTACAGTGTAATGTTTCTGGATAATCTCCCGATAAACTAAAATCATCCTGATCATAATAAAGGGCTAAATGTCCAGGGGCATGTCCTGGTGTAAATAAAATCTTAAACGTTGATGAACCTAACGTAAGTTCTGTAAGATCATCGGCTAATTGATCAGGTTTAGGAGGGTTTTGATAATCAGCAGCTGAAAAGCCATATTGAGTTGCAAATACGTCAATATGTTCTCCAATAATAATTTCATTGGAATGATATAACAGCGTTGGTTTTGGAAGCTTATGGTGATCAATTAAAGAAAGTAACGCTTGTACACCTCCTGCATGGTCAATGTGGCAATGAGTTAAAAAAATTGTTGTAAGCGTTGAATCACCAAGAAGATTAAATAATGTCTCTGCATCAGCCCCTGGATCAACTAGCATCGACTGGTTTGTGTTTGTATCAATAATAAGACGAGCATTTTGCTCAAAGTGACTAACTCGTTTCGTAATAACCTGAATACTCATGAGGATTGTAGTTTAGCTAAAATAGCTGTTGTTGAATAGCCTGGTAAAAATGGTTTGATAATGACCTCACCCCCATACTCTTTAACAACAGGGTATTCAGGAAGCTCTTCTTTAGTATAATCGCCTCCCTTAATATGAATATTAGGCTGAATTTGACTCAGTAATGAAATCGGGGTTTCTTCATCAAAGATGGTAATATAATCAACGCATTCTAGGTTAGATAAAAGAAAGGCTCTTGCTTCTTGATCATGGATAGGGCGTGAAGAACCTTTTAGCGTAGATACCGAGGAATCTGAATTAAGACCAATCCATAGATAATCTCCATGTGCTTTAGCTGCTGCTAAATAATAAGCATGACCTGCATGTAAAACATCAAAACAGCCATTAGTAAAGACAATAGACTTGTTGTTAGAACGGATAGAGTTAGCCTGATCTAAACTCTTATTAGAGCTAATTAATTTAGGATTTTGTAGCTGAGTCATGATTAATAACCGAGCATAGCTCATCAGGGGTTACAAAGGCCGTTCCAACTTTACTAACAACAATCCCAGCTGCATAGTTGGCTAATGTTGCTGCATTGTGTGCCGAAAGATTTAAGCATAAACCTATGGCCAAACAAGCAATCGCTGTATCCCCAGCACCCGTAATATCGAAAACTTCTTGAGCTTGAGTAGGAATTGTATCAAATGAATCGGATGTAACAATACTCATTCCTTTTTCACTACGAGTAATAATTAAAGTATCCAGCTTAAGTTGGTCACGGAGAGACTGCGCGGCAGCTTTAATCTGATCATCATTGGTGTAGGATGATTTAGTAGCAAGGCAAAATTCTTTATAATTAGGGGTAAGGTAGTCACTATTTTGATATTTATCATAAGAATCACCTTTTGGATCAACAACAACAAGGCGTCCTGCCTCTTTAGCGGATTGAATAATCGCTTGTGTTATAGCTGGCGTTAATAAGCCTTTTAAATAATCCGAAATAATAACTGCATCATAGTCTTTGATAGAATGTTGAATCTGTTTGAGTAAACTTTGAGAATCATGATCTGAGTAATGACTAGGAGGATCACGATCAATACGTGCAACATGTTGTTGATGAGCAATAACTCTCGATTTTAAGATCGTGGGTTGATTAGTTTTGATGAGATTATCAGTATTAATATGATGATCATGAAGCGTTTTAATAAGCTTATCACCGGAGCTATCAGATCCCAAGAAGCCAACTAAATCAACAGCGACATTTAACGAGGCTAAATTCGCAGCTACATTAGCGGCACCTCCAGGAGCAAGTGTTGTATCTTGGACCTTGCAAACAGGGACAGGCGCTTCTGGAGAGATTCGATTCACATGGCACCAATGAAATTCATCAAGCATAATATCGCCTACCACAAGAATACGTAACGATGATAACGATTGTAATTGAGTTAAGATAGGTAATAATGAATGGCTCATAAGATTTCCAAAAATAATACCGTTTTAACTATAAACTTGCAATTTATATATTATTAAAAAATAAAGACAAAAATTCAGTCACAAAATACGTTGTTTTTACCGATCGATTGGTATATACCCACATGCATGAAAAGTATTAATAAATAGAAGTTAATTAAGAGCAAGCTATATCAAGCTAGAATACTAGTTCTAGTAAGATCTATGATGAGATAGTGCAAATATGCTATCCTATCAGGCAGAATGAAACAAAATCGAAACTTTTGTATTATTGCGCATATTGATCATGGTAAATCCACCTTATCAGATCGGCTTATTCAAGCTACCAAGACGGTGGCAGATCGTGATATGAGGGATCAATTATTAGATTCCATGGATATTGAAAGAGAGCGTGGAATTACCATTAAAATGCAAGCGGTAAGAATGGATTATCAGGCTAAAGATGGTAATAGTTATGTTTTAAATTTAATTGATACGCCAGGTCATGTCGATTTTAGTTATGAGGTATCACGATCTCTCGCTGCCTGCGAAGGAGCGTTGTTGCTTGTTGATGCCGCGCAGGGAATTGAGGCTCAAAGTATGGCTAATTTTTATTTAGCACTAGAACATGATTTAGAGATAATTCCCGTAGTAAATAAAATTGACTTGCCAGCAGCAGATCCGGATCGTATTTTAGCTGAAATTGAGCAGTCATTTGGGATTCCAAAAGAGGAGTGTTTGTTATGTAGTGCCAAAACAGGGCAGGGTATAGAAGAAATTTTAGAAGCTGTGGTTGCTAAAATTCCAAGGCCTAAAGAGAGTGAAAGTAATCAATTAAAAGCGTTGATTTATGATGCTAGTTATGATGATTATCGTGGTGTTATTAATTATGTACGTGTGTTTGATGGTTCAATTAAAAAAGGACAAAAGATACGGCTGATGGCATCCAAGAAAAAAGTAGATATTTTAGAATGTGGTTATTTTAAACCTAATATGACTCCAGCCGAATCTATTCATAGGGGAGGGGTTGGTTATATTATTACAGGCTTAAAATCGATCAAAGATGCTCGTGTTGGAGATACGATAACAGAAGAGGATAATCCGATTGAAGAAGCTTTGGAAGGGTATCAGATTGCCAAGCCTATGGTATTTTGTGGCTTATATCCTGTGGATACCGATGAGTATAAGATGTTGGGTGAAGCGTTGGAAAAATTACAGTTAAATGATGCTTCGTTGACCTTTGAAACTGAATCATCACAAGCTTTAGGATTTGGGTATCGGTGTGGATTTTTGGGTTTGTTGCATATGGAGATAATTCAAGAGCGTATTCAGCGAGAATTTAATATCGAGATTGTTGTAACCGCGCCAAATGTGACTTATAAGGTTACGTTAAACAATGGTGAAGCATTTGAGATGGAGAACCCAAATCAATATCCTGAAGTAACGCATATTGATACTATTTTTGAACCCTGTATGGGATTATCGATCATTGCTCCTAATGAGTATATAAGTGTTATTATTGAATTGGTTAAAGAGTCACGAGGTGAGTTTGAAAATTCAGAAATTATTGATAGTAATAGACAGGTATTAACATTTGAAATCCCTTTAAATGAACTCATAACGCAATTTTTTGATAAATTAAAATCACGAACCAAAGGATATGCCAGTATGGACTATTGGTATAAGGATCATAAACCAGCTGATTTGGTAAAAGTAGATATGTTGATTAATGGTGATATTGTCGATGCCTTATCTTTTATTGCGCATCGAAAAAAGGCAAGTCCTTTAGCACGTAATTTAGCGATAAAATTAAAAGATATTATTCCCAGACAAATGTTTGAAGTGGCGGTACAGGGATCAATCGGTGCAAAAGTGATTTCACGAGAAACAATTAAAGCGATGCGAAAAAATGTAACAGCAAAATGTTATGGGGGCGATATTTCAAGAAAGAGAAAATTATTAGAAAAGCAAAAAGCTGGTAAGAAAAAAATGAAACAAATTGGTAGTGTTCAGATCCCAAAAGAGGCTTTTTTGAGCGTATTAAAAGCAAGTGACTAGTTAGTGATGTTTGTATCAGAGCCAATAACGGTAACAGAGGCCTTATTAAATGCTTTGTTGAGAAAAAAAGAGACAGCCTTTTTAGATTGTAATAGTGTCCAAGAAGGAGAATTAGAGCAGTCAGTCATAGGGGTAGATCCTAGGTATATTTTTTTAAGTGACGAAAGTCAGGTTGTAGTAAAATCAAAAGAAAAGACAGTATGTCATGATCATAAGAATATTTATGATATTATTCAGTCGTATGTTGTTGAAGATGAAGCGTGTGATAAACAAGGATTTTCATCGGGTTTTATTGGGATGTTTACATATGAATCCGCTAGATATTTAGATGATTTTAAGTGGTTAAACAGAGGGCGGTATCCAGAAGTGCTGGGAGGGATTTATGATCGTTATATTATCATTGATCATCAAGTTAAGCAGTCATACTTTGTATCTAGTAAATTATATGGCCGTGATCATGTAACATTTCAGTCAATATTAGATACGTTGCAGTATGAAGAAAAAGAGTTTGAGATTAAGTCAGCTGTCATCGAGCCAGATAATGATGTATATAAAAAAGCAATTAAGCAAGTATTAGCCTATATTAGGCAGGGAGATGTATACCAAGTAAATCTATCCATGCCTTATTCGGTAGAATTTGAGGGAGATTTAAGTACGGTTTATCAAACATTAAGAAAAGTTTCACCCGCTCCCTATAGTGCCTATATAAACTATGACGATTACAGCGTATTAAGTTCTTCTCCAGAATTATTTTTTACCAAGGTAGGCGATGATATTGTAACAAAACCTATAAAAGGAACAATTAAGCGAGGAGATAATCAGGAAGAGGATCAGTATCAAAAAAAAGTATTGAGTCAATCTGTTAAAGATAAAGCTGAGTTATTAATGATAGTCGATTTAGAAAGAAATGATTTAAATAAAATTTGTCAAACAGATACGGTTAAAGTAAAGCAGTTGCGAGATATTGAATCCTATCAATATGTGCATCATGGGGTAGCAACAATAGAGGGGTGTTTAAAAGAGAATATTAGTTTTTCTACGATTATGAAAGCCTTATTCCCAGGGGGGTCTATTACAGGCGCACCAAAGAAAAGAGCTATGGAAATTATTCAAGAATGTGAATTAAGTGAGAGAGGGCCATATACGGGATGTATAGGGTATATATCTGGAAATGGAAATATGACGTTTAATATTGCGATACGAACCTTGTATTCCAGGAAAAACACTTTGTTTTTTCATACAGGGGGAGGGATCGTTGCTGATTCAGATGTAGCTGTTGAGTGGCATGAATGTAAGATAAAAGCGAAAGGGATGTTAGAAAGTTTGAGGCAATCAGAGGTAAGGCGGTACTTGTCGAAGTAAGGGGTTATTGATTACACTTATAATTATATGGACAGTGTTTTTAATTATATTTCCGAAAATTTAGCAATTAAACAAAAGCAAGATCTTGAGTTTCCGTTCATGGATTATGGATTTTTGTATGGATATGGATTGTTTGAGACAATACGTGTAGAAAATAAAAGTCCAATCTTATTGCAAGAGCATATTAATCGGATACGATCGGGAGCTATTATACTGGATATTCCCTTAGACTATTCAGATGAGGAGATTACGAATACAATTCAAGAATTAATTCAAAAAAATGATAGCGATGAAGGTATTTTAAATATCTATTTAACACCAGGTAATAGAACAGAAGATCCTGCTAAAAGTATTGTTACGCAGCCATTGTTTTTATGCGCATTAAGAAAATGGCCAGGATATAAACTGAATCAGCGATTACGATTAGATTTAAGACAGCAATCCTTTCAAAAAATACAATTAGATCAATTTAAATCCTTATCTTGGATGAAGAATATGTTAGAAAATCGATTAAGCAACGATTTTGATGATGTGGTGTTATATGATGAAGACCAAGTTTTGCTTGAAACATCGCGATCTAATATTATTTTTATCAAAGGAAAAACATTAATTGTGCCAGATTCTAATGTGATTTTAAAAGGCACGGTTAGAGACTTAGTGATTAAGAATGCTAATGAGTTTGGTTATGATTGTGATGTAAGAGAGGTGTTGGTAGCCGAGATGGAAGAATTTGATGAAATGTTTCTAACAAATTCATTACGTGGCATTATTTTGGTAGAATCCTGTGGGTTTGAATTAACATTGCGATCTCAAGATCAAACATTGATTATTCAAGAAAAGGTAATAGAAATATTTAAAAAAAGCAAAGTTTTTATTTAATTTAATGAAAATTACCACCTTTTAAAAAAGTAATTCAAGAGAGCTATCTATTCAAATTTAAGAAACTTTTTGATATAATTTTGCAAGCCTTGTTGAGTTAAGAAAAGGGAGCTGGATGCAAAATATACGTGGAGATGTTAATAAGCCTCAGCAAACAGCCGACTCAAAATCGTTACCTAAAAGCATTCAAGATATAAATAGTGATCAATCAAGTGTTAAGAGTACTGATCAGCCATTACAAAAAACACCAGAGTATGTTCGTATATTAAATTCACAAGATATTAGTCAGGCCTTATTAAATTTGCAAAAGGCGGTTACACCTGAAAATAAACAGATTTTAACAACCATGTTGTTATATGGAGTCGAGGCATCCCCAGAAGCCTTTGACTTAATAGAGCAGGCTGTTAAGGGGAGTAAGAAGGGGAATAAGTTGGAGGCAAGTGTCGTTGCTTATTCAAAAGGACTTGATGGTAATGCCAAGGCTGTAGATTTAATTTCAAAATTTTTATCACATAATGTTCAATTGTCAGGAAGCTTATCAAAGTTATCTCAGGGGTTACAGGGATTAAAAAATGGATTGCCTGGTTTTAGCGCATTTTTAGATCCGTCATTGATTGCTGGGGTTGCTGGGTTTTTAGATGACTTTTTAAAAGATACAAAGGCTATGAAAAAGCACGCTGATAATTTAGATATTAAGGGGTTGATCAACAAGCAATCTGATTTAGTGCAAGATTTAAGATATTTACAAGATTTTTTAAAAGGGATCAATAAAAAGTTGTCATCATCTAATAACTTGATAGCTGATAACTTAAAAAAAATAATTAAAAGTGTTGAAAAAGATTCATCAGCTCTTCATGATGTTTTGCTAACACAATTAATTTTATCTAAAAGTCCTTCAAATCAACAAATTGCTGAGGAATTTTTTCATTATTGGATGATTCCAAATCCTATGGCAAAGGCATTGAAAGATATTGAGGTTATGGTAAGTAAGGATCCTAAGAATAAGAAAAAAATAAATCCAAATAACACAACAATTGTAATTAAATGCGAAACATCAGATTTAGGAGACTTGACGATCATTATTGAAATTAATGATAAAAAAATGGCATATAAGATTTATAGTAGTAATGAATTGACGCAAAAATTTGTTTTAGATGAAGTTCCTGAGCTAAAAAAATCTATGGAAGAATTAAATTATGAAGTAACTCAAGTGCAATCATTGAAAAAAATTATTAATATTGAAAAATTATTATTACCAACATTTAATTTAAATAATATGAAACGAATTAGTACGGAAGTATAAACTTATGAATGCAAAAAAAAGTGATAAGCCAAAAAATATAAAATTAAAACGAAATATACATCAACTTGATGTTAAAAATAAGCATAATTTAAAAGCTATTGCTTTAAAGTATGATTCGAAAAATAGTAAGGCTCCTAAAATTACAGGGTTTGGAAAAGGTCAAATTGCGGAAAAGATACTTAAGGTTGCCGAAGATAATAAGGTTCCATTTTATGAAGATTCTTCTTTAGTGGAGTTATTGTCAAAGTTAGCTATAAATTCTGAAATACCACCGAATTTATATAATATGGTGGCAGAAGTATTATCATTTGTGTATCGATTAGATAGACTAGCAAAAAAGAAAAAATTAAAAAGAAAGAAGAAGAAATGAGAAAAAAACAACTTAATGTTTATAGAAAGATCACGATGGGTATATTACTTATGATTTTAAGTGTTGCCTCACCATTATATGGGTATACTGATTTTGGTGAAGTTCAAGATCAAGGAGTGTCAACTACATTGGAAGCTATGAGAATGTTTCAGGTACATTATACAAACTTTATGTTTTATACAATAAATGTTGGAACGCCAGGATTTATTGAGACAGGTGTTTATAATTCTAGAAAAAAGACAGAAGATGGCTATAATTTAGATTATTTACCTTTTTTTAGATGGAGAGCGGGTCCTATGATTGAGACCAACAAAGAATTAGATTTTTATATTGATGCTAATAGTAGAGGCTTTTTTGTAGTGCAATTACCAGGAACCATTGCTTTTACAAGAGATGGTCGTTTTTTATTAGATTCAAAAAGAAGGTTAGTAACGTTATCGGGTAATTACCCAGTATTAGGAGAAGAAGGAGAAATAATTTTGCCAGAAGGTGAAGATATATTAGTATCGCGATCGGGGCTTATTTATGTTGATGGACAGCCTATTTCAAGTATGAAAATTGTAGTATTTAAAACATTCGCGGCAATGCAATCATTTGAGTCGTTAAATGGATCTTATTTTATTTTAACAAAAGATGTTCCAGTAGAAGAAGGACCAGAGCATTATGCAGTTGTTCAGGGAGCGTTAGAGCAAAATAATGTCTTAAAGGGGATTACTGGGGATATATTAATGGCAAAAAATGCATATGATGCCAGTGTAAAAACAGCTCATTTAATGAATAGAGCGTTAAATACAGCGGCGACATTATCAAGCCCATAAAAGCATAAAAAGGAGGAAATCAGTATGTTATCACAGTTATTTATGGCAAAATCAGCATATTTTTCTTATGAAAGAAAAATGCAGGTTATTGCAAATAATATTGCGAATGCGCAAACGGTTGGCTACAAAAAGAAGCGTATGGAAATGGAGAGTTTATTTCCATTGGTATTAGAAAGAGCCTATTCAGAGTTTGATGAGGTATCACCAGGTGCAGGACGAAAGCGTAAGAAATACTTAGAGTATGGTCAAGGAATACGTATTGTTGATGTGACAAAAGACTTTACTACCGGATCAATTGAAATGACAAATCAGCAACTGGATGTTGCTATAGAAGGAAAAGGGTTTTTACAGTTTTTAATGCCAGATGGAACCTATGGGTTTAGTAGAGCTGGAAATATGCATGCAGATGCAGAAGGTAATGTATTAAATCCAAATGGGCATCCACTCGATCCAGCTATTACAATACCAGCTAATACGACTGAAATTATTATTAATGAAGCTGGAGAGGTATTTGCTCAAACAGCAAATGCTGTCCAGCCAACAGAAATAGGCCAGATTTATTTAGTAAATTTTCCAAATGCAGGAGGTTTAAAAGATGTTGGGCAAAATTTATTTAGATCAACAGCTGCATCAGGAGATCCGGAGTTAACGATTCCTGGTGAAAATGGTGTTGGAATGGTAAAGCAAAGAGCATTAGAGTTTTCAAATGTTAATATCATTGAAGAAATGATGAATATGTTGTTATGTCAGCGAACATTTGAATTAGTAAACTCGACCATTAAATCAGCAGATGCGATGTTAAAGGCAGCAAGTGATATAGGGAAATAAATAATGCTGAGAGTGTTTTGGGTAATTTTATTAACGGTGTTTTTTTCAGTTAATCTATCTGCAAAGCAATATAGTGTTGCTAATTTTTCTAGTAAAACATTAGAGACTGAAATTAAAAATCAAATATTAGGACAAATGGAAGATGTAAATAATCCAGACGTTAATGTCGAGATAAAAAACTCAGAAATTTTTAATGATATTTCTAAAGATGTCTTTTATATCTTTGTAGATTTAGCAAAACCACAAACCTTAATGGGAAAGATTATATTAGATACAGCATTTTTATCAGAAGAAAATACAATTATTAAAACAGAAAAATGTGCTTTAGAAACCAGCGTCTATGGAGATGTTTATGTATCTAACAGAAAAATAAAAACAAATGATATCATTTCTAATGATGATATTACTCAAAAAAGAATTAAGTTAACATCACGATCCGAAGATTATATTTTTAATAAAAATATTATTATCGGAAAGCAAACAAAACGATCGATGATAAAAGGAATTGCATTTTCAGATCGATGGATTGAACTTGTTCCTGATGTGCAAAAAGGAGAACATGTAAAATTAGTTATCAAATCATCAGGCTTTGAGATTAAATCGGATGTTACAGCATTAGATTCAGGGATGATAGGTGATATGATTCGAATGAAGACAGAAACAAAAAAAATATTAAGAGGAAAAGTAATTGATAAAAAACATATTCTTATTAGTTCTAATTAGTTTGCTATGGCCTATGGAGGTTGTCGCAGATTCGTTATTTGATAATGCGAAAACACCGTTTTATGGTGTTAACAGACGGCTAATCCGAGTTGGTGATATCATTACGATTTATGTGTCAGAATCAACATCAGCGGCACAGCAAGCATCAACCAGTACAGAAAGAGAATCGCGGTTAGGCGCTTCAATTCAAAATAATTGGGAGCAAGTAGGAAATTTATTAGGAAATGAAACATTAAATCAAAAAAGACAATATGGTTTAAATGGTGATGATAAGTATGAAGGATCGGGACAAACTTCACGTAGAAGTCAGGTTAAGGCGGTCGTTTCATCAGTTGTCACTGAAATATTAGATAATGGAAATTTATATGTTGAAGGAATTCATAAAGTAAAAGTCAATGACGAGTTAGAGACAATTCGAGTAGCGGGTGTGATTCGGCCCCAAGATATTTCTCCAAAGAACTCAGTCTATTCATATCAAGTTGCTAAAGCTGAAATTTCAGTACATGGAAGTGGGGTAGTAGCTTCAAAGCAATCTCCTGGTATTATGACGAAAGTATTTAATTGGTTGTTTTAGTATGAAAATTTTAATATCTATTTTAATAATGTTAAGTTTGTTAGGGAGTCTATCTTATTCTCAGTCTAATACGGTCCGATTAAAAGATATTGGGAAATTAATTGAATCAAGAGACAATCAATTAGCAGGATATGGGATTGTTGTGGGGCTAAGAGGAAGTGGTGATTCTAGAGCTGCCGGTTTAACAAATAATGCTTTAAGAAACTTATTATCAAAAATGGGGGTTTCAATAAGTGGCGTAAATTTAAATGCTAGAAATGCAGCCTCTGTTTTAGTAACAGCCAATTTGCCATCATTTTTAAAAAAGGGTCAACGTATATCAGTAACGGTATCAGCATTAGGAGATGCAAGTTCTTTAATTGGGGGAACATTAATAATGACACCAATGATGGGACCTGACATGAAAACATATGCTGTAGCGCAAGGAAATATAGTCATTGATGGAGCAAGTGAAGTATCGGCGACAACACAGATTTATAGAAATCAAGCAACGGTAGGCTCAATACCAAATGGAGCTATAGTAGAAGCTGAGGTACCCGTAACGTTTACAGATCAACATAATATTACAATGGTTTTAGATAGACCAAATTTCTTTACAGTAGCAAAAGCGATGAAAGCATTACAAGAAAAAGGCTATAAAGGCGCCAAAGCAATAGATGGCAATACCATAAAAATTCCATTAGAAGATTTACAATCTTCCGATTTAATAACGGCTATATCTGAAATTGAGAATATAGAAATTACACCTGATGTATCATCACGAATTGTTGTAAATTCAAAAACAGGAACGATCATTATTGGAGAAAATGTTAAATTATTCCCTGTTGCAATTACTCATGGAGGCGTTTCAATAAAAATTAATAATGATGCCGGAGGGTTATTTGGGGCACAAGAAGATCCTATTACAATAAATGAATCAAAAAAACCGTTAGTTTATTTAGAGGCAGCTGATACCTTATCAAATTTAGTGAATTCATTAAACCAAATAGGTGTAACACCTAAAGAATTAATTAATATTATCCAAGCATTAAAAGAGTCAGGAGCTCTTGTAGCTGATTTAGAAATATTATGAAGAGAATTTTTTATATAATAAGTTTGATGTTAATATTCACAGCTAGTGTAGTAGGACAGATGCCTGATATGAGTTATTATCAGTTATTAAATCCAAATTATGAAATTGGCAGTGAGGAAGATGCTATGAAAAAAATGCAAGCATTATTTATTCAACAAATATTTGTACAACCGTTATTTAAATCAACAAGTGTTATTGAAATTGAAGAGGATGCCATTTATGATACAAAGCAATCAAATGAATTAATGAATGTAATTTATGCAAGGCAACTATCTAAATATTTAGCAGATCAAGATTTATTAAACTTAGATGAATATTTTAGGGAATAAAAAATGTCAAAGAAAAACGTTGATATAACTAAACTACAATATAATGATGCTCGAAAAGATAGAGGGCATTCTGAAGAGTTTATTAATGAGCATATGCCATTAATAAAAAGCATTGCATCAAAAATTTTACATGCAGGGAAAGTTCCTAGTTGTATTGATTATGAGGATTTAATTAGTTGGGGAGTTGAAGGATTATTAAAAGCTAAAAAAGGGTTTAAGAAAGATTTGAAAACTAAATTTCAAACCTATGCTTATTATCGTATCAGAGGTGAAATATTGGATTCAATTCGTAATGAATGGAATTCACGAATTCCTCAAGAGTACCGTGACAGAAGAAAAAAATTACAAGAAACATTATCAGAATTTATCGAAGATACTATAAATGAGTCTAATAGTAAGCCTAAAGAAAAGGTTAATGAGGCAGTTGAATCAGCGACGTTTGTTCATTATATATCAGGCGATATGAAGCAAAATATATCTGAAAGTAAAGGAACAAAAGATCCTGAGATAGAAGTGGTGGATGAAAATTATGATTTTTTATGGAAAGAGATTTATGATCTAGAACATCCCGACAAAGATGTTATAGAATTATTTTATATACATGGACTTAAGCAAGTAGAAATTGCTAAGCATTTAAAGTTATCTAAAAGTCGAATATGTCGTATTCATATGAATGTTTTAGATAGATTAAAACATCGATTAGAAGGATTGAAACAGAATGAATAAATATCAATTAATAGCCATAAGTATACTTATATATTTAAGTGGATCGATATGGGCACAGCAAAATGAAGGTAAATTGGCATTGTATCCGGCTGATCAAAAATTAGAAAAAGCAATTTATAAAGCAACAAAAAAGCATGCGCTTTTTTCGTATAATATTGCTAATATTACCACTCCTGGCTTTGAGCCGGTTTTATATCCAGAAGATCAGGAAGAATTAAATCAAATTATTCCTAATAATAGTGAGCTAAGAGAAAAAGTATTATTAGAGCATATGTCGGCTAGTATGGCAAAAAACAAAAATTTACAAGCAAGTTATTTAACATTGTATAAAAAACGGTTTGATACCTATCGGCAGATAGCTACAATGGGAAAACGGTAGTTATGTTGATTAAAGTAGTCATTATTAGTTTAATGTTACTATCACCAATAGCAGCACAGTTAAGTACATTAGAAGATGCGTTTCAGATCAATATGAGTGGTATTGTTTCTCAACGGATGAAAATGACAATGACGGCAGAAAATGTTGCCAACTTAATGACCTTAAAAGATGAAGAAACAGGGTTGCCCTACCAAAAAAAATATTTAGTATTAGAAGCCTCCGATATTGGTGTAAAAGTAGTTGATATAGAACGAAGTACAGAACCATTTAGTCGATATTTTGATCCAGCAGCACCACAGTCTGATGAGGATGGATATTTTTATTTGCCAAATGTTAATATGCCAAATGAAATGGTAACATTAAAGCATACAGAAGCTATGTATGAGGCAAATATTAATGCATTTAAACTTACAAAAGCGATGTATCAGTCGACAATGGAGTTGCTAAAATGAATAAAAAATTAGATCCTTTGGATATGATGCAAATGAAACCTCAAAAAGCAAATGCTGTTAATAAAGAAATGATGCCAAAAGTGCCATTTCAAAACTTTTTTGATGAAGCATTAAATGGGGTTAATCCAAATGATATCGATGGAATTGATTATAATTTTAACCAAAAACCAAGAATTGTATCAGAAGAAGAAAATAGAGAACTATTAGCACAGGCATTAGCACCGGAAGAAATAGAAAATATATTTCGTGAAGTTCAGAATAATCAAAATAGACGTCAAAATGTTCAAGACCAAGATGGTGAAAATATTTATCTAAGTACGGATCGTATAGAAGTAACACCGTTTCAAATGTTATTAGATAAATCAATAGAAGTGTTAGAAAGTATCAGTACGATGGAATATCGAGTGAATGATTTAACTGAGCAGTATATTGAAGGAAAAGTTTCATTAGATGAAGTGAGTGTTGAGACAATGAAGTTAAATTTAGCCGTATCATTTGCAACAACTGTTTTGTCATCTGCTACGCAAACTTTCAAAGAAATAACACAGTTAGCTATTTAAAAAGTTAATAAGAAATCAGTCTATTTACGTGACTTATGTACTAAGTGTAATGTAAAATAAACATATATATCATATAACAATTATTAAATATGGCTGAAGAAGAAATAATTCAAGACGAACCAATAGTAGAGGAATCTGTTCCTCAACCAGAGCTATTGCCCACTAAGCAGTCAAATAGACCGTTTATTATTGGTGGATTAATAGTTGGAGTTATTATCGTTGTGATATTGCTAACAATGTTAGGAAAAGGTAGTGATTCAAATAAATCCGTTAGTAAGTATAGCAATAAAGAGATAATGGTATCAAAAAATAAAGTAGATAGAAGCAAAAAAAGTAGAAAAAAAATAAAGTATGTCAAATTATTTAGTCAATTAGATGGGGGCGATACGAGCAAAATTTTAAAAGAAATTAGTTTAGCAGAAATACAATTTAAAACCGAGCAAAATGGTCAGAAATTTACAATTTTAGTAGCAGAAGATGAAGCAGAGCTAGCAAGGAATTTGTTGGCCATCAAGGGAATCCCGTCAGGAAAAGCAAAAAGAGGATATGAATTATTAGATGATGCACAAACCTTAGGGGTAACAGAATTTGATAAACGGATTCGGTTTTTAAGAGCTTTATCAGGTGAATTAGAAAAAGCAATTACACAATTAGATATTATTGAGTCTGCAAAAGTACAAATTGTATTACCAGAACAGCGTTTATTTACAGTAACTCAACCGCCTGTGACATCATCAATTATTATACGAATTATTCAAGGAAGTGAGATAACAGATGAAATTGTCTTTAGTATTATTCAATTAGTATCAAATGCAGTTGAAAACTTGCAAGTAGAAAATGTATCCGTCATTGATACAGAGGGAAATCTATTATCAGATAGTATTTTTGAAAGATTAGCTTCAAAACGTGCAGGAACATATGTAGCAGAAGAAAAAAGCCGAGCCCCTATTTTAGCGGCCATTAGTCGAGAAGAAGCAATGGGAAGTCCTATAATTCCTAATTATGATCGTATACAAGAATGGTTTGAAATAAAGTGGAATTTTGAGAATACATTAAAACAAAAAGTAGAAAAACAATTATTTGGAATTATGCCAATTGCATCGTTTAAAGTTGAGGTAACATCAGATTTAGGACCACTTGAAAATGGAAATATAGTTGATATAAAAAGACAAACCATAAGTATTGTAATTGATGGATTAAATGATGATATTTTTGTAGATAAAGCCTTTAAGCAGCAGGTATTTCAAACCGTAGCTGGGTCAGTAGGGTATATCAGAGGTAGAGATTCTATACAATTAAGTATTGCTGAGTTTCCTATTTATACAGAGAGCGAGAAAAAAGCATTAATAGCCAAGCATACTAGACAAGGATTATTAGATTATCTTTTGTTAGCAGCAAGCATTATAGTGGGTATTGCCATCATTATATTTGTAATACGATTTATACGAAAAGCACGACATGAAGAAAATAAAGTTGTTGAAAATATCAATGAAGATGAATTTGATAATCTGGATGATGGTGATTTAGAAGAAGACGAAGATCTTGATAATGATACAAAATTAGAGAAATTAAGAGAATTGGCAGTCGAATTTCCAGAAAAATTAGCGGCTATTATGGAAGATTGGTTAAAGGAAAAAGAAGACGATAGCAATGAGCAAGCAGAAGAAGCTCAAACTGAATTAGAAGAAGATTTTGTGCTAGAAGAGGTTGCATCATGAACTTAACAGGAAAGCAAAAATCTCAATTATTAATTAGTTTAATTGAAGAAAAGAGTACGGATGTTTTAAAACATTTATCAGAGGAAAGTGCTACCATATTAACCTCAACTTTAGATGATGTACCAACGATTAATGATGAAGAAATGGGAGAGTTTTTAACATTAGTATTAGAAGGAGTTAGCGAAAAAGAATTTGAAATATCAGATAGTGGTGAAGACGATTTATTTTCAGAAGAAGAAGAAGAA
>CETM01149728.1_pt1 | contig 26017 bp, 22 predicted proteins | sample 361451 | NCBI WGS metagenome assembly CETM01 (sample SAMEA2622690, study PRJEB7988) | marine metagenome | isolation source: saline water (ENVO:00002010), including
GCGTCAGCGCCGCCGCAGTCGCGGGCGACAGCGGTGCCAGGTCCTGTGCATCCTGAGCCAGGGTAAAGTCGCCGCGGGCGATGGTGCGCACATCGGTGTACTTGAAGGCCTCATCACGGCGGGTCGGGAAGCCCAGCGCCTCGAAACGCGCCGCACCAGCCTGACGGCGGGCGGCAATCCAGGTCGGCTCGGCGCCACGGCGCGTGCCGCGTGCGCTCAGTGCATCGAGAAAAGTCTGTTCGTCGCTCATGCCGCGGATTCCTCCAGGACCCATTCGTAGCCGCGCGATTCGAGTTCCAGGGCCAGCTCCTTGCCACCGGTCTTGACGATGCGCCCGTCGACCAGCACATGCACCACGTCCGGCACGATATGATCGAGCAGACGCTGGTAGTGGGTGACCATCAGGATGGCGCGATTGGCGTCACGCAGAGAGTTGACGCCGTCGGCGACCACCTTCATGGCGTCGATATCCAGGCCGGAGTCGATCTCGTCGAGCATCGCGAGCTTGGGCTGGAGCAGCAGCATCTGCAGGATCTCGTTGCGTTTCTTCTCGCCACCGGAGAACCCTTCATTGACGGCGCGCTGCAGGAAGCTCGAGTCCATCTTCATGAACTTGATCTTTTCCCGCACCAGCTTCATGAAGTCCGGTGCCGGCATCTCGTCTTCGCCACGAGCCGCACGCTGAGCGTTAAGCGCCGCCTTGAGCAGGTAGATGTTCTTCACCCCAGGGATCTCGACCGGATACTGGAAGCCGAGTAGCAGGCCGGCACAGGCACGCTCCTCGATATCCATTTCCAGCACGTCCTTGCCTTCGAAGGTGATCGTGCCGCTGGTGACCTCATAGCCGTCCTTGCCGGCGATGACCGCCGACAGGGTCGACTTGCCGGCTCCGTTGGGGCCCATGATGGCATGCACCTCACCAGGTTGGATGGTCAGCGAGAGGCCCTTGAGGATTTCCTTGCCTTCCACCGTGACGTGCAGGTCCTTGACTTCGAGCATGTTGACACCTTGATTCGGTTCGGGCCGCCACGCGGCCTTTAAAGATTCGATGACGAATGACGTATCGCTGGGCATCCGGCACTTAGCCGACGGCACCTTCCAATGTCACGTTGAGCAGCGCTTCGGCTTCAACGGCGAACTCCATCGGCAGCTCCTGGAAGACGTCCTTGCAGAAGCCGTTGACGATCATGCTGACCGCGTCTTCCTCGGAGATACCCCGGCTCTGGCAATAGAACAGCTGGTCCTCGCCGATCTTCGAAGTAGTCGCCTCGTGCTCGACGGTGGCGGAGCTGTTGCCGATCTCCTGATAGGGGAAGGTGTGAGCGCCACACTGATCGCCGATGAGCAGCGAATCACACTGGGTGAAGTTGCGTGCCCCCTTGGCCCGCGGGCCGATCTTGACCAGGCCACGATAGGACTGGTTGCTGCGCCCGGCGGAAATACCCTTGGAAATGATGCTGGAACGGGTGCCCTCGCCGATGTGAATCATCTTGGTGCCGGTATCGGCCTGCTGGCGGCCGTTGGTCACGGCGACCGAGTAAAACTCACCGATGCTGTCACGGCCACGCAGCACGCAGGACGGATACTTCCAGGTAATCGCCGAGCCGGTCTCGACCTGGGTCCAGCTGATCCGCGAGCGGTCACCGCGGCAATCACCGCGCTTGGTCACGAAGTTGTAGATACCGCCCTTGCCGTCTTCGTCCCCCGGGTACCAGTTCTGCACCGTGGAGTACTTGATGTAGGCATCTTCCAGCGCCACCAGCTCGACCACCGCGGCGTGCAGCTGATTCTCGTCACGCTGAGGCGCGGTGCAGCCCTCGAGATAGGAGACCTGGGCCTGCTTCTCGCAGATGATCAGGGTGCGCTCGAACTGCCCCGTGTTGGCGGCGTTGATACGGAAATAGGTGGAAAGCTCCATCGGGCAGGTCACGCCTTCCGGCACGAAGACGAAGGAGCCATCGGTGAAGACGGCCGAGTTGAGCGCCGCGAAGTAGTTGTCGGCGGCGGGCACGACGCTACCCAGATACTGCTTGATCAGTTCCGGGTAATCGCGGATCGCCTCGGAGATCGAGCAGAAGATCACCCCGGCTTCGGCCAGCTTGTCCTTGAAGGTTGTGGTCACGGACACCGAGTCGAAGACCGCGTCCACGGCGACGCCGGCCAGTGCGGCCCGCTCGTGCAGCGGAATGCCCAGCTTCTCGTAGGTTTCGAGCAGCTTGGGATCGACCTCGTCGAGACTTTGCGGGCGGTCTTCGTCCTTCTTCGGTGCGCTGTAGTAAGAGATCGCCTGGTAGTCGATAGGTGGATAATCCAGATGCGCCCAGGAAGGAGACGTCATCTTCAACCACTGATGATAGGCCTTGAGACGCCACTCGAGCATCCACTCGGGCTCGCCCTTCTTCTTCGAGATGAAGGCGATGGTGTTCTCATCGAGGCCAGGCGGCATCGTGTCGCTTTCGATGTCAGTCACGAACCCTTGGGTGTATTCGCGACGGACAAGCTGCTCCATTTCTTCACTTGCCATGGTCTGTCTCCTCCCGGGCAATTGGAATCGAGGGATCCGGGCGTTTTACGTTAGCGACCGGCCTCGCTGGCCAGGGTCACGGATTGAATGGGAAGCCTGACCGGCAACTTGATGGGCGTGGTTTCGGCCAGATGCGCCAAAGTCACGCTGTCGAGCAGAGTGCGCACGGCAAGTGACACCCGCTGCCAGTTGTCGGACACCCCGCAGGTAGCGGCCAACTCGCAGTCGCCGTCGTCCTGACTGCACTCGGTCATCGCTACCGGGCCTTCGATCGCGGTAATGATATCGATAGCGCTGATCTCGGAAGCGGGACGCGCCAGCCGATAGCCGCCTTGGGCGCCGCGCTGAGACAGCAACAGCCCCGCGCGAACCAGCATCTTCAGGGTCTTGCTCACCGTCGGGTGCGGCAGCTGAACCGCCTCGGCCAATTCAGCGGCAGCATGCGGCTGCTCCGGATGACGAGCGATCTGCGCCATGACCACGGCGGCGTAATCGGTCAAACGGGACAGTTTCAGCATGGCGGCACTCCTTGTGCGCAATAGCGCGGTGGCGGTCTGCCTGGCGAGGTAGCCTCGGATTGAGGACCATTTTAGTCCTGTATAAGGACGATGTGAAGCCTCCCGCTTGGTATCGGCATGCTTGTCGACGGATCGGCGCACGATCGGCACCGATGGCATCAATAATGACAATTATTATCATTTGGACAGGCCCCTCCCCTTCGCCGGAATACCTCACCACTTGGCGCGTCTGACCAACCAGACACACTGACCCGGCAAGCAAGTCCGAAACGCAAACACCCCCGCCAGGAAACCTGGCGGGGGTGTCATCGCTCGATCAGCGCTCGGTAAAGCGCAACCGATCAGGCGTCGAACGGGTTACGCAGAACGATGGTCTCGTTACGATCCGGCCCGGTAGAGATGATATCGATGGGCGTACCCACCTGCTCTTCCAGGAAGCGGATATAGCCACGGGCATTGTCCGGCAGATCCTCGACGCGCTTGACGCCCAGGGTCGACTCGCTCCAGCCCGGCAGGTCGTGGTAGAGCGGCTCGATGGCCTCATAGCCTTCGGAGTCCACCGGCGTGTCCAGCACGTCGCCGTCTTTGCTGCGATAGCCGATGCAGACGCGGATGTTCTCCAGGCCGTCGAGGACGTCGAGCTTGGTCAGGCACAGGCCAGAGACCGAATTGATCTGTACCGCATGGCGCAGGGCCACGGCATCGAACCACCCGCAGCGACGCGCGCGACCGGTGGTCGCACCGAATTCGTGGCCTTTCTCGGCCAGATGACGACCGTGATCATCGAAGAGCTCTGTGGGGAACGGACCGGAGCCGACACGCGTGGTGTAGGCCTTGGTGATACCCAGCACGTAATCGAGATACAGCGGACCGACGCCGGAACCGGTGGCGGTGCCACCAGCCGTGGTGTTCGAGCTGGTCACGAACGGATAGGTACCATGATCGATATCCAGCAGCGAGCCCTGAGCCCCCTCGAAGAGAATGTTCTCACCGGCCTTGCGGAAATCGTGGACCAGACCCACGGTGTCGCAGACCATCGGGCGCAGGTCTTCGCCCATCTGCATGGCCTCGTCGAGGACTTCCTGGAAGTTGACCGGCTCTTCACCGTGATACTTGGTCAGCACGAAGTTGTGATAGTCCAGCACCTCGCCGAGCTTGGACGCGAAACGCTCACGGTGCTGCAAATCACCCAGACGCAGGCCACGACGTGCGACCTTGTCTTCATAGGCAGGGCCGATACCACGACCGGTGGTGCCGATCTTGGCCACGCCGCGCGCCTTCTCGCGAGCCTGATCCAGGCGCACATGATAGGACAGGATCAGCGGGCAGGCCGGCGACAGACGCAGGCGCTCGCGCACCGGAACCCCCTTGGCTTCCAGCTCGCGGATTTCCTTGATCAGCGCCTCCGGCGACAGCACGACGCCGTTGCCGATTACACAGGTCTTGTCGTCCCGCAGAATACCGGACGGAATCAGGTGCAGGACGGTTTTTTCACCGTCGATGACCAGCGTATGACCGGCATTGTGCCCACCCTGGAAACGCACCACCGCAGCGGCCGATTCGGTCAGCAGGTCGACGACCTTGCCCTTGCCTTCGTCACCCCACTGGGTGCCCAGTACGACTACGTTCTTGCCCATTGCTCTCGTCTCTTGATCAAAGAATCCGTCAATCGAAGCCTCATCGCCGGCCTCAGGCCAGGTGAGACACCTGCCAGTCATCGCCCATGTGCACCAGCTGGCGATCGCAGCGGTGTTCGGCGGGCCCAGTGCGCTGGCCTGGTAGGGCCTGCACCACACGCTCGCCGGCCTCGCGCAGGCCTTGCACCGCCTGGGCCAGGCCCGGGGCATCGTCGGCCGGCGCCCAGATACCGTCGCAGGGAGGCTGCTGCTCGTCCAGCGTCGCCAGGAGCTTGAGGTCCATCGAAAAGCCAGTGGCCGGGCGAGCACGGCCAAAGGCCCGCCCAGTATCGTCATACCGGCCGCCCTTGGCCAACGCCTGGCCATAGCCCGGCACATAGGCGGCGAACATCATGCCGGTGTGGTATTCATAACCGCGCAGCTCGGCAAGATCGATGTAGATATCGAGCTGCGGGTCGGCCGCCGTCACGCCATCGCATAGCGCCGCCAGCTGGTCCAGGGCAGCGCCGACAGGCGCCGGCGCCTCGGCGAAAGCGCTACGTGCCTCGTCGAGCACTTCGCGACCGCCGTGCAGCTCGACCAGCGCAAGGAACATCTCGGCCAGCGCCGGGTCCTTGACGCTTGACTCTACGCAGGCAGCAAGCTCGCCCGGCGACTTGAGCTCCAGGGCTGCGAAGATGGCCCGCTCCTCGGCGTGTCCCAATTCGGCGGCCTGCACCAGGCTGCGATAGAGGCCGATATGACCCAGCGCCAGATGGACTTCAGCGGCACCGGCCGCCTTGACGCTACCCAGCGCCAGACGAAGAATTTCCAGGTCCGCCTCGAGACCGGCATGGCCGAACAGCTCGACCCCCACCTGCACCGGGCTGCGGCTTCCCTGGTGCTGGTCGGACTTGGCCCGCAGCACGTTGGTGCAGTAGCAAAGCCGCACGGGGCCCTGGCGCTTCAACGAGTGGGCGTCCATGCGCGCCACCTGAGGCGTGACGTCGGCACTGGCGCCCATCATGCGCCCGGTGAGCTGGTCGGTCAGTTTGAAGGTCTGCAGGTCGAGGTCGGTGCCGGTGCCGGTCAGCAACGAGTCGAGAAACTCGAGGGGGGGCGGCATCACCTGGTCATACCCCCAGCGATGGTAGAGGTCGAGCAACGCCCGACGAAGCTCTTCCATGCGCGCCGCCTGAGGCGGCAACACTTCATCCATGCCGTCGGGGAGCAACCAGCGGTCAGCGATGGTCATGTTGTGTCCTGCCAAGGTTGAATGGCCTATCCGGGCGTCGGCCGGGATCACGAAGCCTTTAAAAGGCCACGACTTCCACGCCCCTAGGGTCGCTTGACCCAAGCAAACGGAGTCGCATGACCCGTGGAAACGCCCACAAAAAAACCGGGCAACGCCCGGTTTATAGATTCTATCACGTTTGCCTGTGTGATGAACCCTGAGCGGGGCGCAGATCGCCCCGCTCAAAGAACTACGATAGCGTCGTTTCACGCCAGCGTTATCATTCCCCGCCTTGCGGTGACGGGCTCTTCAGATAGCGGAAGAAATCGCTCGACGGGTCGAGCACCATCATGTTTCCACCGCCACCGAAGCTCTGACGGTAGGCATCGAGGCTGCGCCAGAAGGAGTAGAACTCCTCGTCCTGCTGATAGGCATCCGAGTAGATCGCGGCGGCCTCGGCATCGCCCTCACCTCGAAGAGTCTCGGAGCGCGACTGAGCCTGGGCCAAGAGTACCTGACGGCGACGATCGGCATTGGCACGAATACGCTCAGCCTCTTCCTGACCCTGCGCGCGCCATTCCCGGGCCTGACGCTCACGCTCGGAGCGCATGCGCGAATAGACCGCCGACGACACATCTTCGGGCAGGTCGATACGCTTGACGCGAATGTCGCGAATCGCCACACCCAGCTCGTCGCGCATCAGGCTGTCGAGCTCCTGGGTCGGAGTGGTCATCAGGTCATCGCGACGCTCGGAGATGATCTGCTGCAGGTTCAAGCGCCCGAACTCGTTACGCAGGCTCTCGTCGACACGGGGCTGAATCAGGCGCACGGCCATCATCTCATCCCCGGCGGTGGCCTCGTAGTAGCGGGTCGGGTTGACCACCTGCCACTTCACATAGGAGTCGACGATGACCGCTTTCTGCTCGAGCGTCAGATAGCGGCTGGCATCGGTATCCAGCGTCAGCACACGGGTATCGAAGGTCCGCACCGTCTGGGTGATGGGAATCTTCACGTGCAGGCCAGGCTGGATATTCTCCTCAACGACCTCACCAAAGCGCAGCTTAACGGCGCGCTCGGTCTCATCGACGATGTACAGGCTGTTGCTGGCCAGCCAGGCGACGGCGGCGAGGCCGCCGACGATCAGCAGGGAGCGATTATTGATCATTACCGGCCCTCCCTCTGGATACCGCTGGAGCTATTGCTGGAACTTGAACTGCGATTGGACTGCTGGCCCTGGCTGCGCAGGCGCTCCAGCAGCTGAGGATCGACATCCTGGGCATTGGCATCCTGATTGTTCTGGCCGTTTTGCCCCGACTTGCTGTCCGAGCGCAGTTTATCCAACGGCAGGTACATCATTGGGCTCGATTCGGCATCGACCAGCACCTTGTCGGTACGGCCCAAGACCTCGCTCATGGTATCGAGGTAGAGACGCTCGCGCATCACACTCGGTGCCCCCTCGTACTGGGTCAGCAGCGAGTTGAAGCGGTTGGCCTTACCCTGAGCCTCGGCTACGACCGATTCGCGATAGCCCTGGCCCTGTTCGATCAGGCGCTGCGCCTGACCCTGGGCGGCGGGAATGATCGCATTGGCATACGCCATCGCTTCGTTGATGGTGCGCTGGCGATCCTCGCGGGCACGAATGACGTCATCGAAGGCATCCTGCACGGCATCCGGCGGCGCAGTCGATTCGATGTTGATGGTCTGCAAGAGCAGCCCCGTGCCGTAGCTGTCCAGGTAGGACTGCAGACGGCTGCTGACCGCACTGCCGAGGATCTCACGACCGGAGGTCAGGATATCGATCATCTCGGTACCGCCGACCACATGACGCAGAGCGGAGTCCAGCGCATTCTCGAGGCTCACCTCGGGATTGCGGACATTGAGCACGAAATCACGCGGATTGGAGACCTGATACTGGGCCGAGATCTCGACGGAAACGATATTCTCGTCCTCGGTCAGCATCGACTGTGTCTGGGTCAACGAACGGACACGCGTCACGTTGACCATGCGCACGTCATCCACCAGCGGCGGATTCCAATGCAGACCCGGCGTGACGATCTCCTGGAACTTGCCGAAACGCAGTACCACACCACGTTCGGACTGGTCGACCAAATAGAACCCGGAGGCTGCCCATACGGCCAACGCGATCACGATCAGAAGCCCGGGCAGAGCGAAGGTGTTGCGACGCCCGCCACCCGGCTTGCCGCCGCCACCGCTGCGCTTACCGCGACCGCCCAGCAGGCCGTTGATCTTGTCCTGGAATTTCTTCAGGGCTTCATCGAGGTCAGGAGGCCCCTGATTGTTGCCTCCACCTCCATTGTTGCCGCCGCCATTACCACCGCGTCGGCCACCCCCACTCCAGGGGTCATGCTGCTTGCCGCCACCAGGCTCATTCCAAGCCATACGTATTCTCCACTCTGCGTTGACTGCGTCGAGGGCCGAGGTTTTCGCGCCTCGACCCGACATGCGATGGAATCGTCATGTCCTGTTCGGTGCCCCGGCCATCCCGCCGGCAGCGTCAGGCTGCCATCTTGCCCTCAATGACGGGTATCAGAAAACCCTCAAGGCTCCCAGACTGGCTTTTCCTGCTCTTCGGGGGGCAGGTAGGTCTCGGCTTTTTCGCCTAGGCGCGCCATCAGCTGCATGAATTCACGCCTGGGCAGACGGATATCGAGCAGCGAACGCCCCAGCTCATCGAAATGCTCCTCGCGAACGGCTCCCAGCTCATGCAGGCCGGCACGCAGCTTGCCCTGCTCGGGCGAGAGCGCCAGAGAGGTGTCCAGCACGTCCTCGGCGAGGCACTCGGAAAGCGCCTGCTGCAAAAGATCCAGCCCCAGTCCTTTCTGGGCCGACACCCAGACCGACATGGGGCGACCTTCGCCATCGCGCTCGATGCGTGGCGCACTGTCGAACAGATCGATCTTGTTCATCACCCTCAGACACGGCACCTCATCGGCACCGATTTCCTCGAGCACTTCTTCGACCTGAGCCACGTTGAGCTCACGATCCGGGTCGGCGGCATCGATCACATGCACCAGCAGGCTGGCCTCGGCGGCCTCCTGCAAGGTGGCACGAAAGGCTTCGACCAGCTTGTGCGGCAGGTGGCGGATGAAACCAACGGTATCGGCGAGCACCACCGGCCCCACATCGTCGATCTCGAGCCGGCGCAGGGTCGGGTCGAGCGTCGCAAAGAGTTGGTCGGCGGCATAGACGCTGGACTCGGTCACACTATTGAACAGCGTGGACTTGCCGGCGTTGGTGTAGCCCACCAAGGAAACGCTGGGGATCTCCGCCCTGGCGCGCGCCCGGCGATTCTGCTCACGCTGGGAGCGCACCTTGTCGAGCCGTTTATGGATCGACTTGATACGTCCGCGCAGCAGGCGACGGTCGGTCTCGAGCTGGGTTTCACCCGGCCCGCGCAGGCCGATACCGCCCTTCTGGCGCTCGAGGTGGGTCCAACCACGCACCAGGCGCGTAGACATGTACTCGAGCTGGGCCAGTTCGACTTGCAGCTTGCCTTCATGGGTCCGCGCACGCTGAGCGAAGATATCGAGAATTAACCCGGTGCGATCGAGCACCCGGCATTTCAATGCCTGCTCGACATTACGCTGCTGGGAAGGGCTCAGAGCATGGTTGAAGATCACCAGTTCGGCATGGTGAATCTCGCGCAGCTCCTTGAGTTCCTCGAGCTTGCCACTACCGATGAAGGTGCGGGAATCAGGCCGACTCCGGCTGCCCTGCATCAGGGTAGCCGGCTCGGCACCAGCGGAGCGCACAAGCTCGAGGAATTCACCCGGATCTTCGCGCTCCCTCTCATCCTGGAAGTCTACGTGGACCAGGATCGCCGTCTCTCCGGCGTCGGGACGTTCAAAAAACAATCAATACCTCGTAATCAGCTTTCCTCGGCCGCCGCAGGGTCTTGGGCGGGCAGGCGCACGTTACGCGACGGCACGACCGTCGAGATAGCATGCTTGTATACCATCTGGCTGACGGTATTGCGCAGCAGGATCACGAACTGATCGAAGGATTCGATCTGACCTTGCAGCTTGATACCGTTGACCAAGAAGATCGATACCGGAATGCGCTCCTTGCGCAGGATGTTCAGGTAAGGGTCTTGGAGGGACTGCCCCTTGGACATTTTGCTCTCCCTAATCTGTCTCTTTGATGTCGTTTTTATCGGCCTCGGCGCGGCATATACCACTCCTCGGCTCGAATAGTGTGCGGCTCGAAAAGTGCGAACCAATCCAACCGTCTATCTTACGCTATGTGCTGCACTGGCGCACGAGATTCAGAACTTCTTCGAGCGGGTCTACACTCTGGCTATCGACCCAGTGCAGGTCGGGCCAGCGGCGCAGCCAAGTCAGCTGACGCTTGGCCAACTGACGGGTGGCAATCACCCCTCGCTGGCGAAACGCTTCCCAGCCATAGCGACCGTCCAGATGCTCCCAGGCCTGCCGGTAGCCGACGCTCTTCATCGAAGGCAGCCCAGGATGCAGGTCGGCACGCTCACGCAGGGCGGCAACCTCGTCGAGGAAATCGCCCGCCAGCATGGCATCGAAGCGCTCGGCGATGCGTGCGTGAAGCACGGCACGATCCGTGGGCGCCACGGCGATTGACAGCGTGCGGTAGGGAAAGGTTTCACGGCGCTGCTCATCCCAGAGCTCCGTCATCGCGCGACCGCTGATGCGCTGCACTTCCAGCGCCCGCATCAGCCGCTGGGGATCGTTGACATGGATGCGCTGCGCCGACGCCGGGTCCACCGCGGCTAACGCCTCATGTACGGCGGCAAGTCCGCCCTCGGCGGCCAGTGCCTCAATCTCGGCGCGCACCTCGGGGTCGCTGCTCGGCAGGTTGGCCACCCCTTCGGTGAGGTGCTTGTAATACATCATGGTGCCGCCGACCAGCAGCGGGATACTGCCGGCCTCGCTGATGGCGGCCATCTCGCGCAGGGCATCCTGGCGAAAATCCTCCGCCGAATAGGGGTCGGCCGGGTCGCGAATATCGATCAGCCGGTGCGGCGCCCGGGCGAGCTCCTCGGCGCTTGGCTTGGCGGTGCCGATATCCATGCCACGGTAGACCATCGCCGAGTCGACGCTGATCAGCTCGCAGCCCAGGCGCTCGTGCAACTGGATGGCGAGATCGGTCTTGCCGGCGGCGGTAGGGCCCATCAGCAGGATCGCCAGCGGGCGGTGGTCCGCCTCGCCGGCCGTTGTCATGGCGCTCATCATTGCCCCCGCAGGAAACGCTTGTCTAGCTCGTGCATCGACATCTCGAACCAGGTAGGGCGACCGTGATTGCACTGTCCGCTGCGCTCGGTGCGCTCCATGTCCCGCAGCAGGGCGTTCATTTCGGCGATCGACAGCCGCCGGTTGGCGCGTACGCTGCCATGGCAGGCCATGGTCGAGAGCAGCTCGTTGATATGGGCCTCGAGGCGATCCGAACGACCGTACCGCTCGAGATCGCCGAGCATGTCGCGAATCAGCGGCTCCACATCGGCATCGGCGAGCAGGGTCGGCACCTGGCGTACCAGCAGCGTCTCGGGGCCGGCCACGTCCAGCTCGACCCCCAGTCGAGTGAAGGCTTCACGCTCTGATTCGGCGGTGGCCACCTCGGCGGGGCTCGCCGCCAGCGACACAGGTACCAGCAGTGGCTGCGCCTCAATGGCCTCGCCATGCACCTGCGTCTTCATGCGTTCATAGGTGATGCGCTCATGGGCCGCGTGCATGTCCACGACCACCATGCCCCGCTCGGTTTGAGCGAGAATATAGACGCCATGCAGTTGGGCCACGGCATAGCCCATGGGCGGTGCCTGGGTGGCATCATCGCCGGGCATCGGCGGTGCCGGCGCTCGGGCGGCTCTGGTCTCTTCCCGCTCGGCGAGTGCCGTACCGGCGGCCACACCGCCCGGCGGCGTGGCCTGTGGGGTCAAAAGGCTCTCTTCATGATCCGGGTGCAGGGCATGATAGCCGGCCATGAACTCGCGAACCTTGTTGGCGCCGGGGTGGCGCTCGTCGCTTGACGGACGCAGCGCCATTGGCTGCTGCTGCCAGCGGCCGGCATCGCTAGGCTCCCTCGCGCCACCGTCCCCCGGCCCCACCTGAGATACGCCCTGGGCGCCCCCCTGGCCGCCGACCGTAGACGCGGCATTTGCCTCACCTGTCGCTTCACCGACCCCGGCGGCATCGCTGTTGGGGCGCACTTCGCCCAGCGCCCGGTGCAGGCTCGAGAACAGGAAGTCATGCACTAGCCGGCCATCGCGGAAGCGCACCTCATGCTTGGTGGGGTGCACATTGACATCGACCACCGAGGGGTCGAGCTCCAGATAGAGCACGAACACCGGGTGGCGGCCGTGGAAGAGCACGTCGCGATAGGCCTGACGGACCGCATGGGCCACCAGGCGATCGCGTACCACTCGGCCATTGACGAAGAAATACTGCTGATCGGCCTGGGCGCGGGAATGCGTGGGCAGCCCCACCCAGCCCCACAGCCGCAGGCCGCTGGCCTCGATATCCAGGTGCAGGGCGTTTTCCAGAAACTTGTTGCCAAGCAGCGCGCCGATGCGACGCTCCCGTGACGCCCCGTCATCGCCGGGGCGAAGTTGGTGCAGGGTCTTCTGGTTATGCCTAAGCGTCCAGCCAATGTCGAAGCGCGACAGGGCCAGGCGGCGGAAACTTTCTTCGACGTGACCGAACTCGGTCTTTTCGGTACGCAAAAACTTGCGCCGCGCCGGGGTGTTGAAAAACAGGTCGCGCACGATGACCGAGGTACCGCGAGGATGCGGCGCCGGCGTGACCCGGGGCTCCATGCGCCGCCCCTCGGCCACGACCCGCCAGCCCTCGCGCGGGTCGTCGGTGACGTTCGAGGTCAGCTCCAGCCGCGACACCGCGCTGATCGATGCCAGCGCCTCGCCGCGAAACCCCAGGCTCGCCACCCCTTCCAGGTCATCGAGAGAGGTGATCTTGCTGGTCGCATGGCGTGCCAGCGCCAGCGGCAGGTCATCCTCGTTGATACCCGATCCATCGTCCCGCACCTTGATCAGACGCGCACCACCCGCCTCGAGCTCCAGCTCGATACGACGGCTGCCGGCATCGATGGCATTCTCGACGAGCTCCTTGATCACCGAAGCCGGGCGCTCGACCACCTCACCGGCGGAAATCTGGTTGGCCAGGCGCGGATCGAGCACCTGGATGGCATGCCTGTCTGTCATAGCATCTCTTCAGTACGTCTCTTCAGTACGTATTTTCAGTACGTATCTTCAGTAGCTGGAAGGGGGCCTAGCACCGCCACCTGGCGGCTCAGGAACGCGGGATGCGCAGCACCTGGCCCACCCGGATATTATCGCCATCGATCTGATTGGCCTGCTTGAGCATGGCAACCGGTACCTGATGGCGGGCAGCGATTTCCGAGAGGGTATCGCCGGGCTGGATGCGATACTCGTTACTGGCCTGCCCCCGCCCCTGGTCGCGCTGCCAGGCCAGCAGGCTGCCCGGTGGCGGGTTACGGGTGAAGTGCGCCTCGATGCCGGAGAAGACCGCCTGCGCCAGCTTGCGTTGGTGCGAAGCGTCACTCAGGCGCCGTTCTTCCTGAGGATTCGAGATGAAGCCCGTCTCGACCAATAGCGACGGAATATCCGGCGACTTCAGCACCACGAACCCCGCCTGTTCGACCCGAGGTTTGTGCAGCGGGTTAACCTGTTTGAGGCGATCCAGCACCTGTCCCCCAATGGACAGCGAGTCATTGAGCGTCGCCGTCATGGTCAGGTCGAGCAGCACGCCCTTCAGGACTTCATCCTTGTCACGCAGCGACAGGTTACCGTCGACCCCGCCGATCAGGTCGGCGCGGTTCTCGCTGTTGGCGAGCCATTTGGCGGTCTCGGACGTCGCGCCACGCTGGGACAGCGCAAACACCGAGCTGCCATTGGGCCTGGCACTCGAGAAGGCATCGGCATGAATCGAGACGAAGAAGTCGGCCTTCTGTTCGCGGGCGATGCGAGTGCGCTCTCTGAGGCCGACATAATAGTCACCGTCGCGGATCATCACCGCGCGAAAGCCCGGCGCAGCGTCGATGATGCGCTTCAAGGAACGGGCGATATCCAGCACAACATCCTTCTCGCGTGTGCCACGGCTGCCGATCGCCCCCGGGTCTTCGCCGCCGTGACCGGCATCCACCGCGATGATGATGTCGCGCTTGGGATGCGGCGTTGCCTTGGCCTGGGCGGTCGCCTGAGGCGGCTGAGCGCCCTGCTCCTGAGCGCGAATCATGTCCTCGATCGGGTCCTTGACGGCGCTCTCACCCGGGTACTCGAGATCCACCACCAGGCGGTGGCCATACTGATCGTTGGGACTCAGGGAAAAATGGCGCGGCTCGATGCGACGCTCGAGGTCCAGCACCACGCGCAGATCGTTACCGCCGCGAACGCCGGTTCGGACCTTACTGATGGCACTGCCGTCGAGGTTCAGCGACGCGCTATCGGTCTGCAATTGGCTATCCGCGAGATCGATCACCAGCCGGTCAGGGTTGTCCAGGGTGAAAACGTCCGCCTCGACCGGCGCAGACAGGTCGAACACCAGCCTGGCATGATCGGGTGCCGCCCAGAGACGCATGTTGTCGACGTCGGCGGCCAAGGCAGGCCCCGTCAGAGCGCACCAACTTATTGCCAGCAGCAGCGCGGTGCTGGCTATAGGCTGCAGATAGCGCCGCCCGACGCCTGAAAGGGTAGCAATCACATTCATGGTGTCGTCGAAACATCCTTGTTGGAGGACCAGGCAACCAGGTGCGCAAGCACCGCCCGGCCTCTCTCAGTGTCGGCATCAAGCGAGGCGCTGCGCCCGGAGGACAACACCGTGAGACGGATGCGCAGATCCGGCGTCGGCAGCCAACCCGAGCCACGGTTCGGCCACTCGATCAGGCTCAACTGGTCATCGCCCAAGAGGTCTCGGGCGCCCATGAATTCGAGCTCTTCGGGATCGCCAAGTCGGTAAAGGTCGAAGTGCTGTATATGGACGTCACCGAGCTCATAGGGTTCGACAAGCGTATAGGTCGGGCTCTTGACCGCCCCCTGATAGCCGTAGGCGCGCAGCACACCGCGCGTCAAGGTGGTCTTGCCAGCCCCCAGCTCACCTTCCAGATGCACCTGCCCACGGCCCTTGAGGGCCACCCCCAGCGCCTCGCCGAAGGCAACCTGAGTCTGTTCATCCGGAAGTATCACGTGCATCGTCTGTCCTGCCATTGATCAATCGTCGCGCATAGGATGCCAGATCACCGGCCAGCAAACCACGCTCCCCGCCGGCCGCCGCGGCCTGGTCAGCGGCGCGGGCGTGCAGCACCACACCAAGCCGTGCAGCCGCGGGCAGAGTAAGCCCCTGGGCGATCAAGGCCCCCAACATACCGGATAGCGCATCCCCCATGCCGCCACTGGCCATGCCTGGGTTGCCGAAGGGACATACCGCCAGGCCCTTGCCATCGGCGACCAGGCTGCCGGAGCCCTTGAGCACCACCACGCCGCCATAGCGATCGACCAGGGACCGTGCCGCCGCCGGACGGTCGGCCTGAACCTTCGCTCCGCTGCTTTCCAGCAGCCTCGCCGCCTCGCCGGGATGCGGCGTCAACAGCCAATCCTCTCGCCTAAGCGAGGGCCAACGACTGACCAGCAGAGTCAAGGCATCGGCATCCAGCACCAGCGGTTTGCCTGCGTCCAGCGCCACCCGCAGCATGGCCTGCCCCCAGGCACCCACTCCCAGACCAGGACCCACGACCAGCACCGTGGCCGCATTCAGAAGCTCGCCCAGATCATTGGCGCTGTAAACGCCATGCACCATGACCTCCGGGCAGGCCGCCAGACTCGCCGTGACGTGCTCAGGGGCAGTGGCAAGGCTCACTTTGCCGGCTCCCAGCCGTGCCACGGTTTGACTCGCCAGCAGCGCTGCCCCACCGAAGCCCGGCGCACCGCCGATCACCAGCACATGGCCGAAATCCCCCTTGTGGCTGTCATGGGCTCGAGGCGGCAGAGCCGTTTCGGCCCCCAACCGCCAGGCCGCCGGTTCGATATCGTCATGATCCAGTGGTGCGACACCCAGCGACTCGAACTGCACCTCACCGCAGCAGGCCGGGCCGGCACCGGTCTGCAAACCCAGTTTATCGGCAATAAAGGTGATGGTCAGACTGGCCCGCACCGCCGAGCCCAGCACCGCGCCGGTGTCCGCCGAGAGCCCGGAGGGAATATCCACCGACAGCACCGGTCGCTGACTTGCATTGATCGCAGCGATGGCCGCGGCAAAGGGCTCGCGCACCTCGCCGGCCAGCCCCGTACCCAGCAACGCATCGACGATCAAATCGCCATCGAGCGCGGACTGAGACTGCCAGGCACTGATGCTGACGCCGACCTGGCGGGCCATCGCCACCGCACGACCGGCATCACCGGCGAGCGACGCCGGGTCGCGCAGACTAAATAGCTGCACCTGGAGACCATCGAGAACCGCTAGCGCGGCGATCACATAGCCGTCGCCGGCATTGTTGCCAGCGCCACACAGCACGCTCAAATACCTGGCCTCAGGCCAGCGCTGTCGCAGCCCGCGATAGGCCGCCATGGCAGCGCGCTGCATCAGCGCAAACCCCTCGATGCCCGCCGCGATGGTGCGCTTGTCCAGCTCTCTTACCTGAGCGGCCCGGTAGAGCGGGCGTCCTGAATCGGTCTGCATGCCTGGCTCCTCAATGACGACTTCCTGAGACTAGTGTAGGGTGTGGGCGCCTGTCGCCCCATAGGCGCTGACGCCGCTCGACTAGCCCCGGTGTTAGCTCCCGGTATTAGCCCTTCATTCAGCCGTGACAAAGGCTCTCATGTCGACCACTGCCTCCTCGCAAGCGCCATCAGCCCCACAGGCGCTATCCGATGCCGATTTGGCCGCACTCGCGGCCAAGATCAAGGTCTGGGGCCGCGAACTGGGCTTTCAGGAGCTCGGTATCACCGATACGGATCTCTCCAGCCACGAGCGCTATCTGGAGCGCTGGCTGGCAGCGGGATATCATGGCGAGATGGGCTTCATGGAGAAGCACGGCACCAAGCGCACCCGCCCGGCAGAGCTGGTGCCCGGCACGCTGCGGGTAATCAGCGCCCGCATGGACTACCTGCCCCCCGAGGTCGAGACCACCAAGGTGCTCGGCAAGCCAGCCATCGCCTATGTGTCTCGCTACGCACTGGGCCGTGACTATCACAAGCTGATCAGAAAGCGCTTAGCGACCCTTGCCAAGCGCATCGAAGCCGAAGTGGGCCCCTTCGGTTACCGCGCCTTCGTCGATTCGGCCCCGGTGATGGAGCGGGCCCTGGCGCAGAAGGCCGGGCTTGGCTGGTTCGGCAAGAATGCCATGCTGCTCAACCCAAAGGCGGGCTCGCTGTTCTTCCTCGGCGAGCTCTATACCGACCTGCCGCTGCCGACTGATGAGCCCTTCGAGAGCGAACATTGCGGCAAGTGCTCATCCTGTCGCACCGCCTGCCCTACCGGGGCCATCGTCGAGGACAAGGTCGTCGACTCCCGGCGCTGCATTTCCTACCTGACCATCGAGCTGCACGGCGCCATTCCCGAGCAATACCGGGAGGCGATGGGCAACCGGGTCTACGGCTGCGACGACTGCCAACTGGTCTGCCCTTTCACCCGCTTCACCCGGGCGAGCCAGGAAGAGGACTTCGCGCCCCGCCATGACCTCGACCGCATCGAACTGACGCGGCTGTTCGCCTGGAGCGAGGAAGAATTCCTGGACAAGACCGCAGGCAGCGCGATTCGCCGCATCGGCTACGAGCGCTGGCTGCGCAACCTGGCCGTGGGGCTCGGCAATGCACCCTGGAGCGAGACCGTGGAGGCCGCACTCAAGGCGCGGCTGGCCTATCCCTCAGACCTGGTGCGCGAGCATGTGCGCTGGGCGCTTGAGCGTCAGCGTGATAAGCGCGCTCAACGCATTATCTAGGCTCTGCGCGAACACTACCTGCACTAAATACCTGCACTCGCTGACTTTGCGCACCACCCCTTGCCACCGCAACCCGAAAGCGCCGCCCTGGGGCGGCGCTGAGTGCTTGCGAGGTATCGCTTGGCTACGGGTTACTCTTCTTCATCCCGTACCAGGTTCGGCGGCTGCAAGAAGGTCCGGCGATAATGGGCAAGCTCGGCGACGGATTCGCGAATATCATCCAGCGCCTGGTGAGCCCCCTTCTTCTCGAATCCGGCAAGAGCGCCCGGATTCCAGCGCTTGGCCAGTTCCTTCAGGGTCGAGGGATCGATGTTGCGATAGTGGAAGAAGGCCAGCAGCTCGGGCATCTCGCGCTCCAGGAAGCGCCGGTCCTGATGCACGCTGTTGCCACACATCGGCGAACTGCCCGGCACCACGTGGGCGGCCAGGAACTCGAGGGTCTGGCGCTCGGCGGCGGCAGTATCGACAGGGCTCTGCTTGACGCGCTCGATCAGCCCCGAGGCGCCATGCGTCTTCTGGTTCCAATCATCCATGCCGTTCAGCAAGGCATCAGGCTGATGAACGGCCAAGGCCGGGCCCTCGGCGATCAGGTTCAGCTCGCTGTCGGTGATCAGGGTGGCGATCTCGATGATGCGCTCACGATTAGGGTCCAGACCGGTCATTTCCAGATCGATCCAGATCAAGAGGTCATTACGCGGCGCACCTTGCTCATCGGCCATGGTGGGGTGTCTCCTGGGTGGGTACAATGAGGGCCATTGTACAGACCCATGGGCCCGCATGAGCAAACGCAAGTTAACCCGCCAGCAGCGCTGGCGCATCGAGAAGATCCAGGCCGAGCGCACCAAGCGTGCCAGTCGCCACGACGTCGATGATAACGCCGCCCTAGGCGCCGGCGAATATGGCCCCGAACGCGAGGGCCGGGTGATCGCCCACTTCGGTCGCAGCCTCGATGTCGCTGCCGGCGAAGACGGCACCCACACCCGCTGTCACCTGCGCGCCAACCTGGAAAGTCTGGTCACCGGCGACCGGGTGATCTGGCGTCTGGGCGAGGAAGGCAGTGGCGTGGTGGTCGCCCGGCGCGAGCGGGCAAACGTCCTCGAACGCCCGGATGCTCGCGGCTTGCTCAAGCCAGTGGCGGCCAATATCGACCAGATCCTGATCGTCTTTGCCGTCGAACCCGCGCCGCATGCCAACCTGATCGACCGCTACCTGGTCGCCGCCGAGGCCACCGGCATTGCACCGGTGCTGGTGCTCAACAAGATCGACCTGCTGCCTGACGATGGCGGCGAGCTCAAGGCATTGCTCGACCGCTATGAAGCGCTGGGCTATCCGGTGGTCGAGGCGACCACCCAGCGCCCGGACGGCCTGGATGCCCTGCATGCCCGACTGACCGAGCGAACCTCGGTGTTCGTCGGCCAGAGTGGGGTCGGCAAGTCCTCGCTGATCGACCGCCTGCTGCCCGATGAAGCCTTGCGCATCGGCGCTCTGTCCGAGGATTCTCGCAAGGGCACCCATACCACGACCACCGCCCGCCTGTATCGACTGCCCTCGCCTGTCGCGGATGACGGCGGTGAATTGATCGACTCGCCGGGCATTCGCGAATTTGGTCTTGGTCACCTGAGCGAAGACGAGGTCAGCCAGGGGTTCATCGAGTTTCGCGACCATCTTGGCCACTGCCGCTTTCGCGACTGTCGCCATCGCCAGGAACCCGGCTGTGCCCTGCTGGCCGCCGTAGAGCGCGGCGACATACAAGCGGCGCGTTTCGACAGCTACCGGCGTATCCTGGCTAGCCTGACGTCCCAAGGCCACTGAAGCGGTCCATCGAAACAGGCCATTGAGTTTACAGGCGGCAGCGCGGCTTGGGGGTCGCGATATTAGAAACCGGCCCCGCGGCTGTGACATGATCCTGGCATCCCCTAATTCACCATGAGGCGTGACCCATGAGCTCCGAAGACAACCTGCTGCCGTTGATCGTCGAACCCGAGCAACTCGAGGCACGGCTTGGCCACCCGGATTTATTGATCATCGATGTTGCGTCGAAGGCAGAGAGCTACCTGGAAGGCCATGTGCCCGGCGCGGTCTTTCTCGATTACCAACACCTGCTGCTCGGTAGCGGTGAGGTGCCCAACGACACGCCGAGCGTCGAGCAGCTCTCGGCCCTGTTCTCCTCGCTGGGACTCGATCGCGATACCCATGTGGTGGCCTACGACGATGAAGGCGGCGGCTGGGCCGGACGCCTGCTGTGGACCCTGGAGCTGATCGGCCACAACCGCTATTCCTATCTCAACGGCGGCATTCATGCCTGGCGCCAAGAGGGCCTGGCAACCGAGAGCACCCCTAACGAGCCCAGGCTCAGCGATTATGAGGCCGAGATACGCCACCCCGAGGTGAGCATCGACGCCGAGGGAATCCAAGAACGCCTGAGCGACAGGAATTTCGCCGTCTGGGATGCCCGCTCCCGCGCCGAATATGATGGTGAAAAGGGCCAGAACAAGCACCTGGGCCATATCCCGGGCGCGGTCAACATGGACTGGCTGGATGTCATGGATCGCGACAATGCGCTACGCATCCGCGACTATGCGGAGCTTGTCACCGAGCTCGAAGCCCTGGGCCTGACGCCGGACATGGACATTGTCACTCACTGCCAGAGCCACCACCGCAGCGGCCTGACCTGGCTTGCCGGCAGAGCCCTGGGCTTTACCAAGATTCGTGCCTACCCCGGTTCCTGGAAGGACTGGGGCAACCGCGACGACACGCCGATAGAGCACTGATCGATCCCCTTAGCGGACAGGTCAAAGCATGATCGACGCCTTATCGAACACCAACGGATACCCTAAGTGACACGCGACAAGCTGTTTGCCCTTATTCAGTACCCCCTGCCCCACCACCTGATTTCCCGGATGGTGGGCTGGTTTGCCGAGACTCGTCTGGGCTGGCTGAAGAATGCCCTGATCCGCGCCTTCATCAAGCGTTTCAAGGTCGACATGAACGAGGCGGCCGAGCCGGACCCGACCGCCTATGCCTGCTTCAACGACTTCTTCACCCGCGCCCTGCGCAAGGGCGCGCGCCCGGTGGGCGAAGGACTGGTCTCGCCCGCCGACGGCACCCTATCGCAGTTCGGGCGCATCCATCACGGCACGCTGATTCAGGCCAAGGGCCAGGCCTATTCGCTGACGAGCCTGCTGGGCGGCAACACTCACCTAGCGGCGCCCTTCCGCCAGGGCAGCTTCGCCACCGTCTACCTGTCGCCCAGCGACTACCATCGCGTGCATATGCCGCTGACCGGCACCCTCAGGGAAATGGTCTATGTGCCGGGGCGTATTTTCTCGGTCAACCAGGCCACCGCCGACCATGTACCCGGGCTCTTCGCCCGCAACGAGCGCCTGGTGTGCATCTTCGATACCGAAGAGGGGCCGCTGGCCATGGTGCTGGTGGGCGCGATGATCGTTGCTGCCATCGAGACGGTATGGGCCGGCCAGATCACCCCGCTTAGCGATCAGGTGCAAAGCATTCGCTTCGATGAACCGATCACCCTGGAGAAAGGCGCCGAGATGGGCCGTTTCAAGCTCGGCTCGACGGTCGTGATGTGCTTCGGCCACGAGGCCAGCTTTGACGCTGCCGGGCTCGATTCCAGCGTGCGCATGGGCGAGCGTCTCGGCGAGATTCCCCATCACGCGCCTCAGACCTCCTGAAGACTGACCCCGTGTAGACCGCCGGGAGTGCCGACGGGCCCCAGCAAACGGTGATGAAGCATCGAAATCACCATCAAAAACGCCCCCGCAGAGGTATCTGCGGGGGCGTTGTCGTTGCTTGCCAAGAAGTTGCTGGCCTGGAAGAAGCGCCTAGTGCTCTGCCTCACGCCACTCGGCGATACGCTCAGCCGACGGTGCCTGCGCATCCGGATGACCAAACTGCTCGACCAGATACGCCATCAGGCTTGCCGCCTCATCATTGCTGATGTCCTGATCCAGCGCCGGCATCAGCAATTCCCCCTCGTTGGTCTCGCGATGAATGCCGTGCAGCACCACCTGGGTCAGGTTGCCCAGATGCGTACTGCCCATCACGCTGTTGTTGATCAACGGCGGATAATGCCCGTCCTGGGACCCCTGCCCCGAGGCTCCATGACAGCTTGCGCAGGCGCCCAGATAGAGCCGCGCCGCCTGGTCCTGGGGCGTATCCTCGCTAAGCGCAACACCGCGCAGCCTGGCGACGTCATCGGCCGGCTGCCCTTGCTCGAAGCGACTTGGCCCTGGCTCACTGACGGCCGGCACCGACTTGAGGTAGGTGGCGATGGCCTTTAAATCATCGCGCGTCAGGAAACGCAGGCTGTGCTCGATGGCTTCGCCCATCGGGCCGGCTGCTTGAGCCTTGCCGGGCACGCTACCAGACTCGAGATAGCTGACCAGCTGCTCGTCGCTCCAGCCACCTACCCCGTGATCTTCGTCACCGGTAATGTTGAAGGCATACCAGCCATCCAGCTCGGCGCCGGCGAGGTAGTCCTCATCCCCGGCCGCATAGCCTTTCTCCTGGAAGGCGATACCACGCGGGGTGTGGCAGGTGCCGCAGTGGCCCAAGCCTTCGACCAGATAGGCCCCACGATTCCACTCATCGCTCTGCGAGTCATCCGGCGTGAAGCCGACCTCGTCCGGGGCAAACATCCAGGCCCAGATATTCAGCGGCCAGCGCATGTTCAGCGGCCAGGGGATATCGCTGTCGCGGTTCTCTTGGGCCACCGGCTCGACGCCATGCTGGAAATAGGCGTAAAGCGCCGCGACATCCTCGTCGGTGAGGGTCGAAAAGGACGGATAAGGCATGGCCGGATACAGCTGATGCCCGTCCTTTGCCTCGCCATTGCGCAAGGCGTTGGCGAAGTCTTCCACCGTATAACGGCCGATGCCGGTCTCTTTGTCCGGCGTGATGTTGGTCGAATAGATGGTGCCGACCGGGGTCGACATCGGCAGGCCACCGGCGAAGGGTTCACCCTCCGGCGCCGTATGGCAAGCCGTGCAGTCGCCGGCCTTGGCAAGGTAGGCGCCTTTTTCGACCTGAGCATCATCGACCGGTTGCTGGGCGTGAGCGGTCGTTACGGCCAGCGCCAGGGGCGGCAGGACGGAGCTCCACTTGGCAAAGCGCGTCATGTCATACCTCCCCTTGCAGACGGTCGGCGATGCGCAGGGCCAGCGCGGCGATGGTCAGGGTGCAGTTCACCGAGCCCACCGTCGGCATGGTGCCGCTGCTGGCGATCGACAGATTCTCGTGATCGTGGCAACGGCAGTCACCGTCGACCACCGAATCCGCGGGGTCATCGCCCATCAACACGGTGCCGCAGATGTGCTGGTTGTTCGAATAGGCGTCGCGAAACTGCACATCGGTGCCCCCCATCAGCTCGGCGATACGGGCGTACTGCTCGCGGGTATGGGCGGCGCTGCGCTTCACGTAATCATCGATGGCGTAATGGAATTCCGGCTTGGGAATACCCAGCGCATCCTTCTCGCTGCTCGGCACAATGCGGTTTTCGGGGTGCGGCAATAGCTCGTGGAAGCTGTCGAACTGCACGTAGCGCGAGGCCCGGTCGCGGATCTCCTGGTCCAGTTCCGGCCCCAGGCGCAGGGTGTCCTCGGCGAGGACTTCGTTGGTCATCGGCGTCGTGCGGGAGATGTTCGACATATGCAGTTTCTTGGCGGCGAAGTCACTACGGAAATCGCCGTCGCGCCAGCTGACGATCGAGGTCATTTCCTGAGGGCCACGACCCGCCCATAGCTTTTCGTTGGCGAAGAAACGCACCCCGGTGCCCGGATGGTCCATCAGGTTGCGGCCGACCATACCGGACGAATTGCCGATGCCATCCGGGTAGGCGGCACTGGTCGAGATCAGCATCAGCTTGGGAATCTCGATGCCGTTGGCGGCCAACACGAACTCGCTGCCTTCCACACGGTGCTCAACGCCCTGTGGATCCTTGTAATGCACCGCCGTGATGCGGCCTTTATCGCCTGCTTCGATACGATGCACCACCGCCTGATCGATCAACTGGGCGCCGGCACGTTCGGCCTTTTCGACGTGGAAGATGCCGTTGTACATGGCCCCGATCGGGCAAATCGGCATGCAGTTGTTGTTGCCACAGCAGGTCGGCCTGCCGTCGTAGGGCCGGCTGTTACGCGCCACCGGTTCGGTGACCATATTGAAGCCATTGCCGTTGAGCACGGCGGACACCCGCTGATCGTTGTAGGACAGCGGCAACGGTTCCATCGGATAGGGAGCGCTACGCGGCGAGCCCAGGTCGATATCGTTGGGCCCCCAAACGCCAAGTGCTTCCTCGGCGCGCTGATAATAGGGCTCCAGGGTGTCGTAATCGATTGGCCAGTCTCGACCCACGCCATACAGGCTCTTGAGCTTCAGGTCGCTTGGCAGAAAGCGCCAGGCCGCTGCGGCCCAGTGCCAGGTCGTACCGCCGACGGCGCGGATGTACTGGGCGTCGTAGGCCTGCTCACCCTTCTGCACCAGGTAGCCGTTGTCGGGGCTGACCATCGGATGCGGCGCATAATCACTGGACGGATACGGCGCCATGAAGTCCATCTTGTCGGGCTGGTTGCGAAAGCGTTCGACGATCTGCCAGCGCGGCATGCGCGGCCCCGCCTCGAGCATGATCACCGACTTGCCGGCTTCGGCCATGCGGTGGGCGATCAGTGCCCCGGCTACGCCGGAGCCGATCACGACGACATCGGCGGATGCTGTTTCAGCCATGCTCAGGCTCCCTGCTTGGTGGTGGTCGAGGCGGTCGTTGCGCTGGCATTCAAGGCCGGGGAGGGTGGTTCTTCGGCCCAATACCCCGGCCGATTGGGGCAGTAACTGCGAATCACCAACACATCGGAAACGGCATCGAACATCAGCGACTGCTGGTAGGTGACCAGTTCGGCCTGCGGCATCTTGCCGACCACGCCCGTGTACCACGCCGACAGCAGACGATTGGCCACGCTGCGATGTGCCGTTGTCAGGCTGATCGTGTCGGCCTGAAAGGCCTCATCCAGGTAAGCAAGATCGTCATCGAGCGTGGCCCAGTGACGTGACAGCACCTCGAAGAGCCGTTTGCCCTGCTCTTCATCGAGACGCGCACGGGTGGTCAGTTGGCGCGACAAGCGCATGAAACGTTCAAAGGCGGCATCAGCCCCATTCCCCTGCTGAGCCAGCGCCAGGCCAGGCATCAGGGGAATGGCGCCGACGCCCAGGGAATGTTTGAGCAGGCTACGGCGACTCAGCGCGAGTCGCGATGCGCGGCCGTCGCTCGAGGCAGGCGGCATATGGCGAGACGAGGTCGTCATCCTGTCGTCCTCTATGAAATGCGGTGGGGAGTGCGCGCCGTAAGGCGCATGCGACTAAGGTATTAGTCGTTAGCATGCTATCAGGAGCTGCCAGGAACTTCCATTGCCCTGCTCCACAGCAACTTTACTCCTCCATCGACTCTCGATCAGGCCCCCGGAGTAGCAAACGCCATTACTTCGGCAACGCGACCCTTGCCTAGCGCCAGCTGAATCAGTCGGTCGAGGCCCAGCGCTACCCCACTGCCCGAGGGCATGCCTGAACGCAGTGCCGCCACAAGGCGCTCATCGACATCCACCTCTGGCTTGCCAAGCGCCCGGCGGGCGCTATTGTCCTCATGAAAACGCACCTGCTGTTCGCTGGCGTCGGTCAGCTCGTCATAACCGTTGGCGAGCTCCAGCCCGTGGCGATACACCTCGAAGCGCGAGGCCACCCAGGCACCGTCTTGCGGGTCCTGGTGGCGTCTGGCAAGCGCGGCCTGGCTGGCCGGGTAGTCAATCACCACATCCAGCCCTTCGCGGCCCAGGGTCGGCTCGATGGCAAGGCTCATCAGCAGGTCCAGACAGTCATCTCTCTGTGCATCCTCCATGTCGAGCCCGCCTTTTTCACTGGCCATCCTGCGCAGCCCATCGAGGTCTTCCGTGAAGGGGTCGATGGCAAGCCGCTCGCGAAACAGATCGCGATAGCGGTGACGGTGCTGTGGGCCGGGATCATCGGGCAGTACCTCGCGAATCAAGGCATCGGTCTCATCGATCAAGGCGCCAAGCGAGAAGCCCGGGCGATACCACTCGAGCATGGTGAACTCGAGGTTATGGCGGCTTCCCACCTCGCCATCGCGAAAGCTGCGGGCGAGCTG